>JABNAD010000024.1_pt3 | contig 83148 bp, 80 predicted proteins | sample 7240381 | NCBI WGS metagenome assembly JABNAD01 (sample SAMN11332834, study PRJNA596920) | anaerobic digester metagenome | biome: digested sludge; isolation source: digested sewage sludge-derived enrichment culture grown on H2/CO2 | place: Germany: Goettingen | reverse complement strand
AGCCCCACAACCACTATCACAGCAATAATTACATAAAACACGTTTTGCGGAATTGTCTGCATATAATCCCCCCTTATTATTTATAAAAACTCTTTATTATAAGCATGATGTTTTATAATTCATTTCGAGCACGTTCTATTCCCCTTAAAACCATGATGATGTTTAACTGATTCCTACCACAAATAAGTTGGAATAACCCTTAAATTACTTCCTAAACATTTTTTCATCAAAATCAGATGAATCATCAGCCCTGTTGTTCAACCATCCACCCTCCTCATCAAAATCAAAATCATCACTTAGATCTGCAAATTGTGTTTTAATATTTGATAAGCGCCTTTCAACTTTTTCAGACGATTTTTTCTTTTCATATGCCCGGTATACTATTAAAACTGCTGTTAAAATAACTAAAAGAAAAACTAAGCAAATGAATATTCCTGTGTTTCCTGTGAATAGGATCGTTGGCAGAAATGCAGGCGTGATGTATTCTGCATCTTTTTTTATTCTTTTTTGAATGTCTAAACACTCCCCTTCTAAGCATGACCTGCCTTTTCATTAATTCCCTTACTAATTTGGTTAATGAATCACTACACAAATATAAGTTATGGTTTTTATATAGTTAAATTGTAATGATATTATTTTAAATTTATGAAAATTTTTGTGTGGTTTCGCATTAAACAAAAAAAAAGAACCCAAAATAATGTTTTTTATGTTTTAATAGATCTAAAAGTATTTTATAGTGGTTATATGATTGAAATGTACGAAAAATCAGGGCAAATTGTATCAAAAGTAAGAAAAATGGCTTTGGATTATGTTGAAGAAGATATGAAGGTTTTAGACCTTGTGGAATTTGTTGAAGGAAACATAAAGGAACTTGGAGGGATGCTTGCCTTTCCGTGCAACATCTCCATAAACGAGGTTACAGCCCATTACACATCACCTCTCGGTGATGAAACCCTTCTTAAAAGGGGAGATCTTGTCAAAATAGACCTTGGTGCCCATGTTGATGGTTACATCGCAGATTCAGCTGCGAGTGTGCTGGTTGGAATGGATACAGACAGTTCACCAGAAAACTCGCCCCTCAGTGAAGAAGAGCTTGAATTAAGCCTTAATCTCATTGAAACATCCCAGGAAGCACTTGAAAGTGCCATCAGTACAGTACGTGATGGTGCTACCCTTGGAGCCATTGGAACTGCAATTGAAGACACCATAAATGCCAGAGGATTTAACTCGGTTTCCAATTTAACAGGTCACAGCATGGAACAGTGGATACTTCACTCTGGGCTTTCAATTCCAAATGTTAGGGAAAAAAATGATCACGTAGTTGAAGAGGGAGATGTTCTTGCAATAGAACCCTTCGTAACCAATGGAGTAGGAAGGGTTGTGGATATGAAGGAAACTTACATATTCAAATTCATCCGAGAAAGACCGTTACGTATGAACCAGGCCCGAAAGCTCCTGAACACCATAGAAGAAAATTACAGCAGCCTTCCATTTGCAGAGAGATGGCTTGTGAATGACGCTCCAAATCCTAAATTCAAAATGGCCATGAGGAAACTCATAACCTCAAGGGCAGTTTATCCATACCACGTGCTCAGGGAGAAAAGTGGTGCAAGGGTTGCCCAATCTGAACACACAGTCATAGTTGAAGCTGATGGATGCAAGGTCATAACTGAGTGATTCATCTTAAAAAAAACTTTAAAAACTTTTTTTATTTTAATTTTTATTCAAGAAATAATTCTAAAATTTGTTTGAATACAGAATTTTATTTTTAATTGATTTTTTTAATTAATTTTTATTCATAAAAAAATATTCATGAAAAAAGCTGATTTCATAAAAACTAGACTAAAATCAAATTTTCAGTTCTAATTTGAACTTTAAGTTAAAGTTAGAAGAATCAAAAATTTAACAAACTCATCAAAAAAAATAAATGTTGTAAAGGGAATGTTTCATCCCATTTACAGATTTTATACGTTTGCAAGTGGGTCTTCTTTTTCGCTGCTTGCTTTGAATGGAACAGGTAAGCCCATTCCTTTCCTTTTGTCGATCTCCTTCATCGCTTTCTCTTTTTTCTGAGTTGCGAGTTTTGTGAGCATCTCAAGACCGAATTTACCCTCGTTTACAGGTTTGGTTTCTATGACTCCAGCTTCAACTGCAGCTTTGAATATTGTTTCTCCGCCTTCTGTCCTTGTGAAAACTGTGGACCAGCCGTCTGGGGAACCAACTGAACCTGTTGAAACATCTGCAAGTTCTGCAACGTAGTCAAGACAGACTTTGCATCCTGCCTGTTCGTATCCGTGGGTTTCTTTGAGTGGGATTGTTAGGACGTCGTCCTGGGTTTCTACTATGAATTTTCCCTTTCCTATGTCCATTTTCTCAACGAGTTCCATGCTAATTCCCATTTTCTCTGAAATGAAGGTTTCAAGAGATACAAATGGGAAGTTCTCCATACAGAATATACCTGTAAGTAGTGCTATTTTATCTGCAAGGAACCTTACACCGAACGGGTAAGACTGCATTTTCCTTATACCCATGGTCTGGCAAGGAATTGCAACGGTACCGACTTTTTCAAGACCGTACTGCCTTACTGCCTGTTTTAGCATTAAAACGTTTGGTGAGAATGTGTATTTGGTTCCTGCTGCAGCTATTATTTCATCTGCACTCATTGCAACCATTGGTTCTGGTTTCCAGAATTCGTCGGTTGGTCCAGCAACAACTGCACCATCGATGAGTTTTTCTTCAAGGGCGTAGCAGAAGAGAGCAGATACTATTCCACCATCTTGTGAAACTTTTTGGATCTGTTTATCAGTTGACCTTGCGGTGACAACTTCTTTGTATGTTCCTAATACCATTTTCTCATCCTCCTATAACCCTAAATCCTTTTTAATCCTGTCAGCTGGCCACCAGCTTCTAGGGCACTGGACGTAGCATATACCACATTTAATACAACGTGCACTGTTGATCTCTGGTCTTCCGTTGGTCATACTGACTGCTCTGGTCTGACAAGACATTGCACATGTTCCACATCCGATACATAATGCCTGGTTCACGACTTTTGTTTGTAAGTCGCATCCGCATGCTTCTGTGTAACCTGCAAGATCTATCATTGGCTGCAGGTAGTCCATGTCACCGTTTATGACGGCAACAACTGTTTTTGCAATTATCTCTGGGGATGGTGGGCATCCTGGTATTGCACAGTCAACTTTTATGAGATCAGCAATTGGTACAAAGGATTCGTGGTTTGGCTGTGCCTGCTGGCCTCCCCTGGAGTATCTTGTGAAACATCCAGTTGCAGCGCATGAGCCGAAAGCAACAACTAATCCTGCTTTTTCTCTTACTTCCATTAATTCATGTAGACTGTGTTCATCCTGCAGACAACATGAACCTTCAACTAATGCAAGGTCCATTTCTGGCATTTCCCATAGGTCTACCAGTGTTTGTCCGTAGACTATGTCCACCATTTCTGTTAGTAATTCTGCGAGTATATCGTAATTCTCAGTTAACGACATTCCATCTCCGGTACATCCTGAGAGGTGGATGTATCCGATCCTTGGTTTGGTTTTTTCTTCAGCCACTTTTTCAACCTCCTCTTTTGAAACAACTTCCTTAGGCTTTGTTTCCATTCCTAAAAATTCTTTTATCCGGGCTAACATTGGCTTAAACCCCTATTTCCCTTAAAATCATTTTTATGGCCTTAGGAATTCCATTTTCCACACTTTCTGTTAAACCCAGTTCAACATCAGGAGCAGAGACATATTCTGGTTGACAACCTATGACCATGACTTCACATTGCTTGCTGAGGTCATGCAAAGGCTGGCTTACTGGCCATGAATGTGCGTTTTCATAGGCACCTTCTGGTAGCTCATCAACAGTGAATTTTTTTACTGTTCCTGGTTCAGCTCCAAACTGTGCAATGTCCACGACTATCATCTTTTTCCAAGCTTCGTTTGGAAGTGTGAATATAAAATGTGGACCTCCGGTCCCTGCGTCTATAAGCATCGTGTTCTCTGGTAAACCGTGTTTCTCTTTGTATTCTTCTAAGGCCTTTATGACTGCCGGTCCGAATCCGTCATCTTTAAAAAGGACGTTTCCACAACCAACAACCATTATCTCTGCTTCGTATGGCATGTTATCCCCTTAAATTCTGACCATTTCGTTCTTTAAAACGCTATTATCCTCATCATCCACCACTATAACGTGGGTTGCACATGATAAACATGGGTCGTATGCCCTTATTACGTGTGGTCCGAATTCATGATGGAAACCTTCAGTTGCTGGTCCCATTGTTGGGATGTTCCAGGTTGTTGGTACGAGTGCACTGTAAAATCCAATTTTACCGTCAGGATTGACTGTTGCCAGGTGGGTGTCTGATCCCCTTGGTCCTTCTACAGAACCAATTCCGAGTTTGTTTGTTCCCCTAACATCGAAGTCAGCCATTACAGGTGCGGAGGTGTCTAACTCTGCAAGTAAGTCTATTGCTTTTGAAAGGTTTACTTTCATTTCCATTGCCCTTGCTACGTGCTGTGCAACAACTCCCTGACCTTTGAAACCGTCAAAGACTGCTGCTCTTGCCCTTGGACCTACCTCTATGTTTACACCGTCGTAAAGTGGTATGGTTGAGCATGCTTTTTTACCGACTTCTGGGTCGTTGTACCAGCTTTCAGGCATTACTTCTGTGAACCTGTCCATGTCAAATTTGGTCCTGTCACCGTATGTCCTGTGTGTTGCAAAGACTGGCTGGTTGTGGACACCTAAACCTTCAGGTAATCCTTTATCTGCAACTAAACCAACGATGAGATCTACGTGTTCATCTACTTTTGGTTTAAGTGCTTTTAACCTTGCATAGAGCCTTTTTCGGGCTACTTCGCTTATGTTCTGAGCCATTCCACCGATCCTTACATCGGATGGGTGTATACCTTCACCAGCAACTGTGTCAACAACAGTCTGTACTGTTTTCCTTATTTCGGAAACTGATTTTACAGCGGTTGCGAAAAGTTCTGGAGGTACGAAGTCGGCTGCTATGAGGAAGTGGTGAATAGCGTGACTATTAATGGTGTGTGCTGCTAATGTAAGCTCCCTTAATTGTCTACCTGCTTTTGGCACTTCAATATTTAAAGAGTCATCTATAGCTTCTACTGAAGCTAAAGTGTGGGGTATTGGACAAACACCACATATTCTCTGTACCATTACTGGTGCAGTTTCTGGTACCTTACCGGTAACCATTTTTTCTAGCCCTCTTACTGGAGTTATACTAAGGTATTGACCTTTAGTTACAATCCCTTCATCATCGACTTCCATACGCAGTTCTGCGTGTCCTTCCTGCCGTGATGTAGGCGAGATCACAATAGTTTCGCTCAAATGTATCACCTCTTATTTTTATATAATGAACATCATTATTTCAATTGATTATATACATTATTATAAACTTTTCTTTGGAAGATAAAATGAAAAATATATATATAATGAATAACTAAACTATAAATTCCTTTATGGGAATTAAAAAGGGTGCATCTTTACAAAAAATCAATATTTAGAATTGTAATCTATATTAACTGTTGTAAATGCAGATAAACCCATTATGTACCTGTATTTAATTTAATTAAATATATATTGGTTATGTGAGGTTAGGAGATTCATGTAAATTGACATGAATATCTGTGAGAGTCATCAGATTGGAAAAAGGCTCAAAGTTAAATATATCCATCATAAACAATTATATCTTTGATGATTAACATACATATAATTGAAATGGCATAGATAGTGATGATGTAAAATAAAGTTATGATGTGGTAAAATGCAAAAGGTGAAACTGTGATAGATAAAAAAATCATTCTATCAGTAGTAATCGTGCTCTTAATAGGATTTGCAGCGGCCAGTTATCAGATTACCACTAAAACTCCTGGTTTATGGCAGCCCACAACTTCAACTTCACAGAGTCAAGGTTCAACAGACGATTCATCTCAGACCAGTGCTGGATCATCCAGTCAAGGAGATGTTCAATCTCAGAGTACAGGAACTTCAAGTGGAGAAAGCCAGACAGGAGGTAGTAACGTGATATCATCCAGTGCAGCTAAAACAGCGGCACAAAATGCTATAGATGTAAAAGGTGCAGAAGCAGGTACACCAAAATTATCTTCCGATGGAACCTATTACACCGTACCTGTTATAGACAATGGAAAAGTAACCGGTGAAATTGAAGTAGATGCTAAAACCGGTGTTGTCACAGGGGGTACTGCGTAATGGTAAAAATGGTTGAAACAGAAGTGGAATGCTGTAAAATAGTATCAGAAGATGTGGAAGATGCTGTGGTTCTTGAAGGATCACCAGGATTAGGTCTTATAGGTAACATCGTTGGATGGCTCCTTGTTGAAGAGCTTAAGATGAAACAGATCGGCCATATAACTTCAAAGTACTTTCCACCACTGGCAGTTCTCTACAAAGGGGTTGCAATACATCCATTCAGAATATACAGTTCAGAGGGAATAGTTTTATTCCTCTCAGATTTCATAGTTCCACCAAATGTTACCTACGACATGGCAAATGTTATAGTTGATTGGATGAATAGAAATAAAAGCAAAGAACTTATAACATTCAACAGCATGGTTGTACCCCAGAAAAATAGTGGAGTTGCAGGTGCTGCAAATTCTCAGGAAGCGCTGCAGAGATTAGCTGATATGGACTTACCAATCCTTCCATTTGGAAATCTTGGAGGTCTTTCAGGCACATTACTCACAAAAACTGCCTCAAAAAATATTCCGGCATCATGTCTCTTCGCAGAGGTCTTGAATCAGTACCCTGATCCAAGAGCTGCAGCAGGTGTAGTGAATGTTTTAAATACCATGTTGAATATAGAAGTGAATGCAGACCCACTCATAAAAGAAGCAGAGGAGATCGAAGCAAGACTCAAGGAACTTGCAAAACACGTTCAAGGAGAGCCAGAGACTCCAATATACATGTAATTACAGGGGCCCGTAGCCTAGTTGGATAGGGCGTCGGACTTCTAATCCGAAGGTCCCGGGTTCAAATCCCGGCGGGTCCGTTAATGTAAACTTCTTTTATAGAAATTGCATACAGATAGGTAGAACTATCTACAGATACATAGATATTGTATCAAATTTTCATGTAGCATCAAAAAATTATTGAAGTTGACCATGAAAGTGGAACAACAAAAAAATTAATTTACAGGTATTTAATGTAACTGTAAAAACTCAAAAGGGCCCGTAGCCTAGTCTGGACAGGGCATCAGACTCCTAATCTGAGGGTCGAGGGTTCAAATCCCTCCGGGTCCGTTAATTTTATAATATTGCCAGTTAAATGGTAATTATCTCATTTTAGTTTTGTTTAATATTATAATTACCTGATTTTAAACTTCAGATCTCAGAAATTTAAAAACTTAAATCAATTAAACATTTAATTGTAAAAAGCGTTATTTCTAAAAATAAGACTGTGATTACCCTCTATTTTAAATTTCTAGAAAAATGAATTAGAATGAGTTAAAATAATTTTTATAAAATTTTTTTAAAAAATAGATTATGATACCATCAGTCCACAGCATCTTTGTTGAGTAACTGTGTCATGAGAGAAACTAAAACCATTCCAACAACGATAACTGTTATAATTAAACTTGTATGTTCCATGTTTTACACCAACTTAAAATGTTTCTTACAATGTAATTTCGATCTATAAAGATGTACTAATTCATTCTTTATATATTTTGTTCATGGGGATATCCATTAAATCTGGCTTAATATCATCCTAAAAATCGAAAAGGATATATGAAGTAGATGTATAACTTAAAATGGGGCTATTTTAATTAAATAATAAATTGATTTGAGGTTTAGGAAATTTAAGTTTAATAAGAACAAATTTTGTAAGATAAAATTTTTATGAATTGGAGAAGTTTTAATGAGGAAGTTGTTTTACATTGCAGGAATTTTAGTGATTTTACTTTTAGGTTCAGTTGCAGTGAACATGTACCTATCACATGATAGCTTGGAAGACTTTAATGGACCAGGTTACATTCCACCAAACTATCAACTATCTGGTAACAACACAACAGAAAATTCAACATTCCTCCTTTACCAAGGATCATCCCAACTGGATTTATTCATTGTTGGAGCAACTAAGGATCCTGATAAAAAGGTAATAAAAAGTATCAAATCTTCCTTCAACAACACCACCACCCAAAGTGCTAATCTCATTATTGTAAAGGAAAACATGACCGTTGATGATCATCCTGTAGAACTTGACAGAGAAGAAATAAATATCAATGGAGTTTTAATAGACCTCTTTGAAACTAAGTGGTACTGTGATAAATCAAAACTGACGATTACAGCTACTGGAATTGTTCCCGCCAGTGAAATGGGAGAAATAAGGAAGATGTTGAAGTCAATAAAATGCCATAGGGACACATTTTTTTAAGTGAACTCATTACGGCTTTAAAATTCCCCAAGAGTTCGCAATACATAATATTCCTGCATTCAAACCCTTAAATATGATAAAAAATAAAAAATGATTTCAAATTTTAAGTTTTTCAATAAGTCCTTTTAAATCTAAACTCTTTTAAAAACTCTTTTATAAGTAGCTGTCCAGGGTGTCCTGCTCGAACATTATCTCCCCGTACTTTCCACCACCACCTGCTTCTATGTGGAGGGTGTTGGTTCTGAAGGCGTTTATAACCTTTGAAAGCTTTGGATCCACAACTTCAATTTCCTCAAGTGGCGTGTGAATAAGGACATTTATCTCAGTTCCAAACTTCGAAACCAGTTCTTTCCATATCTTCTGCACGAAAACAGTTGTAACGCCCTTACTGTAGGTTGAGCTTATTATCTCTGCAAGGGGCAGTATATGGACATAAGGAGGTCTCTCCAGAGGATGGTGTGGTTCATCCCACTTGGAAAGTTCGTAGATCCTGTAGTCCACACCTTTCTTTATTTTACCTCCACATGGACAGCGCCAGTCCAGTTTTATTGCCTCGGAAATTTCATACTTTCTGTAACACTTGGAACATGCTGTTTTATGATACTTGCCTAAACGTGGATCAAATCCATAGTTACAGTGTATGTCATTGTTTAAAATTGCATCTTTAACCCCATTGAAGGTTAATGCTTTAATTTCCATCTCATTAAATTCACGACCCAAACGGTGGGGCCATGGAGAATGAGCGTCTGAGTTAGTTAAGAAGGGTATGTCCTGAAGTTCTTCAATCCTGTCTGCCATGTCAGTATCGGCTGAAAGTCCCAGCTCAAGAAAATCTGGCCTCCTACCGTAGCAGTCACAGACACTGTCATACTCCTTGTATATGCTCGTCCATGGTGTGAAGGCATGTGATGGGCCTATTATACATCCCTCCCCATGGGCTGCATCCATAATTTCATCACCCCTCATTCGGACTCTGGGCCTTCCATCTGCATCCATGTTCCCCTTGAGCTTGCTGCGCAGGGCATAGGCAGATTCCAATGAGGGAAATATTATAACGTGGTGAACCCTTTTTATATCCTCAACCTCGGTTGTTAAGATAAATTTACATAAATCATCATCTGAAACCTTAATTTGATTATCAGATCCCTCTTCAGGGATCATTCCATCTTTTAATGAGAATATTCCGTCAGACGTTTCTTCTGTTGTTTCCTCTATGATCTGAAGCCATTTCTGGTGCAGTGCATCACCAGTTGCCACAATATCCAGGCCCTTGAGTTTTGCCTGGGGCGCCATGGTAACAGGCGACATGTTCTTGGATGTTGCCATGGAGTACCTGCCATGTATGTGAAGATCAGCGTTTACTATCATGTTTCTACCTTTGATTCTGATAGTTTATAATCATTAAAATAGATCAACTCCACTGAACTTCAAGATTTTTTTTCATTGAATAGATAAAAAAAAAGATCCCAGTGAAAAAAATTTTATTAAAAAAAATATTTGATTAAAAATGTTTAAAACTTCAATAAATGATTTGACTATAAAAAAATCGTTAATTAAAGCATGTTTAAGGTTTATTTAAAAAAATAGATTAGAGAAATAGGAAAGGCTCTGAAATTGAAGCTCTCATATTTTAGTATATTTATCCTATGTATCTGAGGTCTTCCTCACCTGGAACTATGTTCATCCTCTCAGAAACTTCTTTTTCCATCTGCTGAGCTTTAGATATCATTTTTCTGGTTTCTTCAGCCCTTTCTTCAAGCTTGGCAATGTCTATGTCCATTTTAAGCAGATCCAAGAGCACCTTAAGGACTGCCTTGGATGCATCTGCATCTATGAAGTATCCAGGGGTTTCACCCATTAAACATGCCCCAGTAATACCCTTAGACATTCCAAGACCCAGTAAAAGTCCAGATGCACCTATTATTCCGCCATCTGCAGATCTGAGGGTTACTTCATGTTCCTTTAATTTTTCTGCAAGTTCCACTGTGGTTGCAGCACCAAAAACCTTGGGTTTTTCAACTGGTTGTCCTGTTCCAAGACCTCCCAGTGTGAACATCTCCTTAACACCGTAACCTACCACAAAATCCATTATGATTCCACATATCTCGTACTGACCCTCTGGACTGAGGCCCTGGGTGTTTCCAACAAGGAGTATGTAATCTCTTCCCTCTTCACCCTGTGATTTAAGGTAGTAGAACTCATTTTTCATTGGTTCTATGATTCCATTCTCATCCACAAAAACTTGAGGTGGAAATGAGGTTGAATAGAGTTCTGCAAATTTTTCTGCACCCAGTTCATGGATCATGTGCTCTGCAACCAGTTTTCCCACATGTCCAATTCCAGGAAGTGCCTCTATGAATATTGGTTCCTGTAGTTCAACATCCTCGATCATTTTTATGAAAGTTCCATCCATCTAACCAACTCCTTCGCTCTCTAAGAGCTGTTTTTTAAGTATTCTTCTATACTTCCCGTATTTATCTTCAGGAGAATACTTAGGAGGGTAAATAACTCCCACATCTCCACCACAGTGTGGGCAAACATCCTTCAGGGTGTACTCCCTGCAGGACTTGCATTTTCTCATCTTCATGGTTATTCCAGTTCACGGTGGAAACTACCTTCCCCACCTTCTTCTTCAACTAAAGCTATTGCTCTGTCTGCAGCTTCTTTGAGTATGGTTTCTGCTGTTATGTAATCCGATGATTTGACCATTAACCTGTACCTTGGAGCTCCAACACACTGTACTGAAATTTCTTCTTCATCTATAGTACTTAATGCTTTTTTAATAACTTCAACACCCTCAGGTGCGTAGGATTTCAGATCAACGTAGCCTGTTATGTGAACTTCAGGTGGAGATATGTTTTTCTTGGCAACTTCTGTGATTGCTTCGGCCCATTCATCAGTTATGGCGCTCTCATCAAGTGCACTTACACCTTCTTCTGCAGCTAACTCAAACGCGCCGTAAAGATCTCCAAACTCTTCCATAAGAGGATATCCAACCTCTTTATAGGCAGTTTCCATGTCTTTGTCCAGGCGTTTTGCAGAAAATTCCAGGAGCTTCTCTGCCTTCTGTTCGATCTTCCACTGCTGCATCTTCCTTGTTCTCTGATCTTCCCTTATCCTTTTAAGGGAAACATCTACATGTCCCTTCTTTGGGTTAACCCGCAGGACTCTTGCAACGATTTTCTGATTTTCACGTACGTAGTCCCTTATGTTCTTCACCCAACCAGAGGAAACCTCGGATATGTGGATGAAAGCTTCTTTTCCCTCGTATTCCTCGAGTCTTGCGAAGGCCCCGTAGTTTAAAACCTTGTGGACAGTTCCAACCACAAGATCTCCTTCATCTGGCCATTGTTTTCTCATTCTTACCATTAGAACACCTAATATGTCTAATAAATATACTTGATATGAAGTATATTATTAATTTATAAATTAATTACAACACCCTTCAAATAACTTTCCATTAGCCGTGAAAAAATTGGATAAAAAAGTTTTAACTGAATTTAATTGAGTATTGCATGAATTAGTATATGAAATTAAGTGGGATTTAAAATCCCGGGATCCTGAGATCCCTGTATTGCTACTGAATTTGATTTTACTGGATTTAATCCAGCACTTCTGTTATCTGGGCTTTTATCTCGGATTTTCCACCCTTGGATTTTACCAGGGTCTTTCCGCAGATTATGCACTGAACATTGGATGCAGCATGGTCAAAGACCACTTGCTGGTTTCCACAGTCCACACATTTAACCCTTAAAAAGTTGCTTTTTTGAGTTCTGAACTTTGCCATGAAAACCACCTACATTTTAAATTCTACTTTTCCAGCTCTGAATGAGGATCGTTTGATATGGGTTTTTCCACATTCTTTGCATTTGTACCTGAGGTCAAGTTTTTTAATTGGTTTGTTCCTTGATGGGAGCGGCCTTGGGTAACCCCTGTAACCTGCTGTAACCCTTCTGAACTGACGCTGACCCCATTTTAATTCGCTTGCTTTCCTTCTTTTTGATTCGAATACTTCGTGAATTGTATGTTTTTTGCAACTTGGACAGTAAGTTCTCCTTTCTTTAGGAATTTTCATATAATCACCTCTTAAATGTAAAAATAAGTTATTTTGATATTTGAAACTTATTTAAACTACTGATCATTAAACTTGTTTGATAAAAAGTCTAATTTATATTAATGTTAATTTATTATTCATTGCTTATTTATATCTTTGGATGGCCATGCCCTTTCTGTTTTTTATTAGTATTTTTGCATTTGCTTCAGGCAGGGTAACAATGTCCTGGGGAATAACAGGGCCGTAAACATTTTTATCAACACCTAAAATGGAAGGTAACTCATCAAGTATAAGCAACGTCTTTATTGGCCCATTTTCAACTGAATTATCAGATTTTAATTTATCTGAAGGCTCATTCATCCCAACTGTAATGGAATTTCCATGATCTGAAACAGCTGAACTTCCAACAGCCCCCTCATCAGAATTTAAAGCATCACGTGTTTCAGAAGTCCTTTGCTTGGAACCCCCAAGATCAGCCCCCTTCAGATCATTATTTCCTGAAGCCTGCTTTGAGGGTTCTGAACCGTATATCTCATATATCTGATCCTCAAATCCAGAGGCAGCTTCATCACCAAATCCCTTAACTGATTTTTTAGATTTCCTACGAGACCCAGACTCTGAAGCCAACCCTTCATTAACTGAGTCTTCTGGCAGTGCTGTATCCAGTTCTCCAATTTTTTCCAACCCTCCAGCACCTGCAGATCCCAGATCTTGTGAACTTTCCCCATGATCCTCCCCTTGACCTCCAAACGACTTTTCTTGATTCTTATGGAGATATGAACGTAAAGGCTCGGTCATCCTCGCCCTGTACTTAACCAGAGAATCAACAATTTCAAAGTAAAGGTTTTCTTCCTCGGGAGTGGAGTTCACTGGGACTGTAATAGGGTTCTCCTTTTTAATCCGTGATTTTTTACCCTTGGATTCTTTGAAGAGTTGATGTGCCCTTTGAACATTCATAACTGCACTGTTTGCAATTTTATGCTCCCTTCTCTCACATATTTCCTCAACTATCCTCTGAGCATCCCTTAAAAGATAGGATTCAAAGGAAAATGGATTGTCGTCTATCTTCCTCATTAAGGCATTGAGGTAGTTTGAAACGTCTGTGTAAAAGCTGTCCCCAACACTGGATAGACCACTTACACTACGTTCTTTTTTTTGGATCTCCCTCAATCTTTGGAAAAATTCATCCAACCCTATTCCTCACTTTCTATCCTTGGAGCTAAAAGGAAACTGAGTTCGCCCTCATCTGCAACCATATTCAAAGATAGGGTTAATGGCATATCGTTTCCAAGTCTCATTACAGCTGTTTCAGAGAATTTATCTGCTTTAAGCATTTCTTTTATTTTCTCCAGTGAAAAGACTGATTTTGCATTTTCAGTTATTTTTTCACCGTGGAGGTACTCGATCTTGGCATCTCCAAATTCACCCTCCGCAGATGCAATGAATTTATCAGAATCCACAATAAGCGCAATTTTATCAGAAACTATGCTTATGTCCTGAATAGAGTTTTTAAGAAGATTAAAAGGTATTTCAAATTCAGTTGGATACTCAAGTTCAGGTGGGCTTGGTGCCTCGTACTCTATATCTATAAGTCTGATTTTGAAGGTACGCCTTGCCTCATCTTCAAAGGTAAGTATTAAATTACCTTCATCAACTGTTAATTCAACAATATCCTCAGATTTTGCCCTTTTTAAGACTTTCATGAGTTCTTCTGTATCCACGTTGATCTTCAGTGGCTCTTCACATGAAAATACATCAAATAATGCTGATTTGAGTTCAAGGTGCACGAATGTGATGTGGGATCTGTCAAGTGCATCCAACCTTAATCCATCACCATCTGCCTTCATCTGAACTTCATCTACAATTGAAGATATTGCCTCAAAACTCGTCTTCAAAATGTTTGAATCGCTTAAAACCGCTTTGAACATTTTCATCCTCCTGTCTACCTTTAATCTTCTGATCTAATATCCTTATTATTCTTATCATTATTATCCTTTATATCATCAGTACTGCTTGAGGGATCATGAACATGGGCATCTGATCCTACACTGGAATTATCTGATTTTGAATCCTTGCCCTTATCTTCTGTTTTATCATTGACAACTTTCTTCTCTGCAGCTTCAATCTCCTTATGTATGGTGTGGAAGAAAGTTCCACCAAATAATCTCTTTGCAAATGATGAAATAATCACAATGATACCCAAAAGAATTAATAAAACTGCAAATGCAGATTCATCTCCAAACATTACATTATCTGCTACTTTAATGGTCGGGCTTAGGAAAAGAAACATTCCGTACACTATCAGTAATGCACCCAGTAACGTGGACAGTGCCCGGATTATCAGGGTTTTATGAGATTTCAGATCCTCAAAAATTGCATGACCTGTGAATGCCTGTGTGAATGAGAGATCATGATCATGGTGTTCTCCAGAAGATTCAGGTTTTTCAGTTGTTTCAGGTTTTTGAGGGACTTCAGATGCTGTTTTTCTTTCAGGGTCTTTTTTCCCTTCTTCATCATTTAAATTCTGAGTTTTAAAGAACTTTTTTATACCAAATGATGATCCTTTGGAATCTGAACCTTCTGATGCATCAATATTCTCCTTTTGAGATTTCAACTTATCTGAATCCTCTGAAACCTTCTCTGAATTTTCATCTGAATCTTCCGCCAATTTCTTGTCCCCCTTAACCTCTAAAACATTGCAGTCTGTAATGTTTCCTGTACTAAACAGTTCAGTGCGAACCTAACATTAACTGATATTGTTAACTGCTGTTAACTGATCATTCATTAACTAATTAATCTAATCATACTCACGCCAGGTGTGTCCGCATTTGGTACACCTTAAGAATCTTGTCTCAGATTCATCAGCACTTCTTGTCTGCCTTAAACGCCAGTAAGCCTCGTTATTTCCACATTTAGAACATTTAACCTTTGTTTTTGGCAGTGTCTGAATGTCACCACTTGTAAATATTACACTTTCCTTTGCATCCACCTTTTCAGAAACCTCGTACTTACTCACAGATTCCTTGGTCATTTCCTTTGTGTGTCCACAGTTCTTGCATTCGAAACAGTCACCTTTAGGAAACATGACTGTTCCACATTTTGGGCAAAATTCCATTTAAATCCTCCTAATAATAAACTAACCTCAATGAAAGTTTAAACTATTTATTTAAACTATTTATTAATAAATTGATTCTTTAATTTAATTTTTATTTATAATGAATTAATTGGGGTACTAATATGGGTATTCATAAATGTTGATGATTCCCTTTTTAATAAATTTTCTTTTTTAATTTAAAGAATCTTCAATCAATTTAAAATTTCAACACAGTTAATTTTTACTAATTCCCTTTAAATCCTTTGGTTTAAAAAATCTGCTTTAACTTCAATCCAACCACTGGGAAATAAAAATTATTTACTCCATATATTATTCTAAATTTCTGTAAAAACCCTCTTCATTCCTATTAAACATGCTAATACCTTCTTCAATTATCTGTCTGTGATCGAAGGCCAGATCAATATCCCTAATTTCATCAATGCCGAAATATCTGGCATCATTGGCATCTGTATCTGCAACAAGATCACCATAGGCTTTACGGGCCAGAAATGCTATGGAAACTGTGTGCCCCCTTGGATCTCTTTTTGGATCGGAATATACTCCAATAATGCCCTTTAAATCTATTTCAAGCCCTGTTTCTTCTTTAGCTTCCCTTGAAGCTGCTGATTCCACTGTTTCACCGTACTCAACGAAACCCCCAGGGAGGGCCCAAAAATCTTTGTAAGGTTCATTTTTACGTTTTATAAGTACAAAACATACTGATTCCTTACAAACATCACGACCATCAATATTATCATGGTAAATCAAAGTATCAACAGTTAAAAAAGGATTTCTGATTGGAACACTTCCTTAAAAATTAGTTCAGCTGTTTTTTAAAGGCTCGTAGTTTTGTTTAAATAATTTTAAGAGTTTAAAATGTTAAGCACTTCCCCTGGACTCTCCAGTTGTGACACCTGCAGCTATTATATGTGCTGCCCTTATTGGTTCTGGTATGGCACTTCTGGTTGAAGAAAGCTTCACAACATCCACTGCATCTTCCAGTTCCATTCCACATATCTGGATGTAAACTGGTTCACTGTCCTTCTCAACCTTGTAAATTTCTCCTGCTTCAAGAATGCTCTTCCAACGATCTTCCCAGTTTTTGAATCGTTTAAGGGCTTTTTTTATCCTTTCGAAGTTTGGCTGCTTTCTCATCACCACAATTACAGGTATTCCTGTTTCCTGAAATATCTGGGGAATGTTTGCAACGTTAAAACCTCCAAAGGTAACTCCATCAAGCATTATAATTCCAAGCTGTTCTTTCTGCCTGGAATCGTTTACCATGGAGATTATTTTTTCTGTTGCATCCTCACCATCCACATGTACAAAGGTTCTCAAAACACCATCAAACCATTTGCCTGCTCTAAATACAGTTCCAACTACCATGACTGGATCACTGGTGTGGGGAGTGAACGGAGCATCATCAACTCCAAGAATTCTTATTTCCTGTTTTATCGACCGAAAATTTCTTTTCAGAATATTTTCAGTTTGATTTCCTTCAGTTTTCATTTTAAAACATTCAGGATTTATTTAAAGAAAATATTTGAAGAAAATTTATAAAAAAATTAGGATTCTGAAGATTCTACAAGAGCTTTGAACTCATCACATCTTGATTTAAGGGTTTCTGCAGCCTTTTTAAGTGATTTTCTTGGATTTTTAGCCTTGATCTGGAGCTTTGGTTCTCCTATGATTGGGTGTTCTATAACGTAAGCTGCAGCTTCAACATCCTCATCTTCCATGAGAGTTTTTCTCAGGGCGTTGCAGAGTGTGTGGGTTTCACCTGTAATTTCTATCTCTAATTCCTTTCTCTTATCAGTTATTATCTTCATTTTATCCCTCATACTTTGAAGAAAGATTTCTCTTCTCTTTTTTTCCACAATTTGGACATGTAACTTCTTTTTTACCTGTTTGCTTCATGAAGTGTCTGCAGTTAGTGCACATGGCCTTTAAAACTCCGAGTTCAGGTTCTGCTGTTGTCAGGTCAACGTTGTCGATCCCCATGACTTTAGTAACCCTTGCCTCTAAAAGGTCGCCAATTCTGAATTCGTCGGTTAATTTATCCACATAACCCTTTTCAGCTTGGGATATGTGTATTGCACCTGAAAAAGATGTTACAAGGCCCCTGCTTTTATCCTTGATACTGTCTAGTTTCATAAGGGCCCTCTGACCCCTGACATCAGATATTTGGCCAACAACAACTATTCCCTTCTTAATAATGGATGGGGAGCTGGTTTTTGGTATTATGGATATTTTTTTCTCTTTGTCATCCACTGAAACTGTTCCTGCAATGAGTGACCTTATTTCGCCGTTCTCTTCATAGGTCCAGTCAGATGGAAGGAATTCTTCAGTAACCCCTAAAGAATCTCCGGGTAGAACAAAATCTCCAGATCTGGTTTTCATTGATTCACCTCAACTTAAAATAAGTCTATGAGTTATCATGAGATTGATACCTGATCCATATGCTGGCACCATGAAACATCATGCTGCAAACCATAAGAATCAAATTATTTTCCACAAACTGTTATTTATGTGTTTTTATTATGTATTATACATTGTTAATAAAGGATCATGAAGTTGCATGTATCAGTACTCAATTTCATCCATTTCATAGTCTTCCCAATCCCGTTTACCCAGGACTATTTCAAGCTCCTGAGGGGTTAAGAGTGGCTTTTTGTACATATTAGCATCATCAATGGCTATTCTTGGACATGCAGTCATTATAAATGCTTCTATATTCATGAATGGCGTTAAGAGTTCTGGGGAAACATCGTCCATGATCAGTATGAATGCTTCTTTTTTTTCTTTATGGATCATCTTCTTTAAAACTTTTGCAAGTTCCATTCTGGACTGACCCTTCTTGGAAGAAACAATGATTCCAAAGCTTTCAGCATCCATAGCCTTGGCTATTCTTGCAAAACGAATTCTCATAATCCTATCTGCAAATTCATCAATATCCCTTGCCTCGTTGATGTAGGGATCTGCTATTACAACTGGTTTGTCAGTGAAGAGTTTTATTCCAAGGGTGTGGAAGTTTCCACTTCCAACGTAAAGAAATGCATCAGCATCAAGGTCTTTTATGGCAGAGAAGTTACAACCAAGGATCTGGCCCTTCTGAGTACCTGCCCCCTCCTTCATAACAACCTCTTTCCCATTTTCTTCCAGAAAGTTCTCCATCTCAGGGAGAAGATGAAGGTGCTGAGCAGTTGTAACCAGACCTATCCTTTTATAAGCACCAAGAAGTTCCACTGCACTGATTAATGCTCCTTTAACATCCATATCTGATTTCGTTTCAACGAAGATAACCGGCAGATCATACTCAATTGGCAGGGCAGTGTGGCCGAAGTGAATTAAAAGGTCTGAAACATCCCTCATATCTACATCAGCGGCATCACAAGCTCCATAACATGGATCAGCAGATATTATAACGGTTGAACCAGTTTCGTCTTCAATTTGTCTTGCAATTTTGGTTGCATGTACTTTAAGACCCTCTGGAAACTGCAGTCCAACAACTTCTGCATCGAACTGTTTTATGGTTTCTATGACCTTTTTTATATCGAATTCATAACCCAACAAAATGCCCCCTACATCCTACTGAAAAATTGCCATTAAAGGGTTTCATCAGCACTTCCCTCTATTACAACGTTCCCATCAACTACGTTCAACTTCACAAGACTTCTGACGGTGACACCTGTTTCGTCTTCAACTGTGTACTTACCAGTTCCCTTCTCTATCACCGCCATAACATCAACGATTTCAACTTCCATGGCTTCAAGGGCTTTCAAGACAGCTATCATGGTCCCCCCAGTGCTTACAACATCATCAACCAGGATTATTTTATCCCCCTTATCCAGTCCGTTTATGTAAAGTTCCCCTTCACTGTAACCTGTCATCTGATGTACTGCAACTTCACCTTCAAGGCCATAAGACCGTTTACGGATAACAACAAAGGGTTTTCCTGTTTTAAGGGACAGTGCTGTTGCTATGTGAATTCCCATGGCTTCAACACAGACTATTTTATCAACATCCATATTACCAAACCTTGAAATACCGTCTGCAACTTCTTCAAGTATTTTAGGTTCTACCAGAGGAACTCCATCTGTTACAGGATGTACAAAATAATCATAATCTCCTTTTTTTACTACAGGAGATTCTATAAGACTTTTTTTAAGTTTTTCAAACATTTTATCACCTAAAACTGTTTAAAGTGGAAATTAGAATTTTAATTAATGGTTAAAATACTATAATCCCTCAAATTTATGTTACAAGAATTAATCTATTAAACAATTTTATATTATTATATACATTTTATAGAATTTTTAATGACTTATGATATGCAAAAATTTCTCTAGTAAAATTTTTATCAACCATATTATATTAACCTAAATTTATTATAATGTTGATTGTAATATAAATTGATGAGAGAATTTAACAAGGATTTAATAAATGAAATTAGAAAAAAATAAAATTCATATCAACATCCAAGTCTTAATAATAATTATACTTAATCAGAAGTGGCAATTTACACTTAAAAATAATGATCAAACTTTTAAAACTTAAAAATAGGTTATTAGAATGATTCATGCAATTCAAAGCATGTTTAGATTATTATTAATTCAGATCAACAAAAATTGGTGAAAATCATGCTGGGCAATCTTGGCAAAAACCTGACCACAACCATGAAAAAACTGGCAGGAATGAGCATAATAGACAAAGAAGTCGTTAAAGAGGTTATAAAGGATATACAGAGAGCTTTGATCCAGTCGGATGTTAACATCAAACTGGTTCTCAACCTTTCAAAAACCATAGAGGAAAGGGCTTTGAATGAAGAGCCTCAGAAAGGTGTTACTCCCAAAGAGCATGTCATAAAAATAGTCTATGAAGAACTGGTGAACCTCGTTGGGGAAAGGGCTCAGGAAGTTGAAATTAACAAAAAACCCTACAGAATCCTGTTTATGGGACTTCAGGGAAGCGGTAAAACAACCACCATATCCAAACTCACACGTTACCTTCAGAAAAAGGGTTTCAACCCAGCAATAGTCTGTACAGACACTTGGAGACCTGCAGCATACGAACAGCTGCGACAGCTCACAGAGCCCATGAACGTGCCACTCTACGGTGACCCTGATAATCAGGACGCCCTTGACCTTGCAAGGAAGGGTCTGGAAGAGTTCAAGAAGAAAGATCTGGTAATTGTGGACACTGCAGGACGTCATAAGGAGGAGAAGGATCTTCTGGATGAGATGGAAAGTCTCTCATCCATAGTCCAACCAGATGAAGTTATACTCGTTATAGACGGAACCATAGGACAACAAGCCAAAGAACAGGCCCTTGCATTCAGTAAAACCACGGACATTGGTTCCATTATCATAACCAAACTTGACGGCTCTGCAAAGGGTGGAGGTGCCCTGTCTGCAGTTGCTGAAATTGGTGCTCCAATCAAATTCATAGGAACTGGAGAAAGAGTTGACGACTTTGAAGCCTTCGATCCAGAGCGTTTCATATCAAGACTACTTGGAATGGGAGACATCAAAAGCCTAATAGAAAAAGCCGAGGAAATAGCAGAAGAAGACATGGATATGGACAGTGTTGATGCTATGCTCAGCGGTAAATTCACACTAAAGGACATGTACTCTCAGTTCGAGATGATGAATAAAATGGGGCCCATGCAGCAGGTTATGAACATGATCCCTGGTATGGGTGCCAAGCTCCCAAAGAATGCATCCAAGGTGACTGAAGAAAAGCTGGATAAGTACAAAATACTCATGGATTCAATGACAAAATACGAACTGGAACACCCTGACGTTATAAAACAGTCCCGGGTCAAAAGGATAGCACGCGGATCTGGTATGAGAAATGAAGATGTTAAAGAGCTTTTAAAGTACTACAGCACCACAAAAAAGGCTATGAAGGGTTTTGGAAAGAGAAAAATGGGCGGACCCATGGGCCAGATGATGCGCCAGATGATGCGCTGATAAAAATTGGTTTCAATTCCATGAAACCTTTTTTTTAGAGGTTGATTTCAAATTTAGAGTTTAAAGTTTGTTATAACTGAGTGAATCAATGAACATTAAAATCAACATTACTTACTGGATTATTATCAATTAACTTCTAATTTTCACGGAATTAGTTAAAAGTGGATGAATAGGGTTAAAATCCTTATTTTAAACCATTGAAAATAAAAAAACTTGATAATCCCTAATGATCTACATATAATTCTTATTTATCATGGATGAGGTAAAAATGGAATCAGAAATAATTGAAATAATGAATAACGCATTTAAAATTATTGAAATGTGTGACGGACATATATGCAGCCGTTGTTTAGGTAGAAACTTCTCAAAAACAGTTCAAGGTGATGGAAACCTGGAAAGGGGCGAATATGTTAGACATCTGCTGTCTGAAAATGCACCTGAAGTTTCATCTGAAGTTTCATCTGAAGTTTCCAAGGACCTGGTCTCTGCAGGAAGTCCGAATCCATGTTACGTATGCAACGGATTGTTGGATGAGATTGATGCTGCAGAGAACAGCACCACAGACAAAATAATCAAAAGAATAGATGAATCTAAAATTGAATTTTCAAACTTTCTCGTTGGTTGCCGTGTGGATCCTGAAATCCTCAATAGGGAAAAGGAAATTCATGATGCATTGGACCTCGACGTTGAAAACATTAAAAAGGAGATCAACAGGGAGATAGGTAAGGATCTGTCCATTCAACTTGATAGAGAAGTGGAATTTGACAACCCCCATCTCGTTGTAATGGTGGATTTTAAAAATGAGAACATCGAGCTCCAGACAAATCCCCTGTTCATTGAAGGCAGATACAGGAAACTTGTGAGGGGCATCCCCCAGACAAAATGGCCATGTACAGCATGTAAAGGCAGAGGATGTGAAAGGTGTAATTACACCGGTAAAATGTACCTAGAAACCGTTGAAGAATTCATATCAAAGGATGCGCTTGAAATGACTAATGGAACTTCTGCCAAGTTTCATGGTGCGGGCCGTGAGGATATTGACGTTAAAATGCTCGGTAGTGGAAGACCATTTGTTCTGGAGATCAAGGAACCCCATATTCGCAGCATAGACCTTGAGGAACTTGAAAACAGGGTTAACCAGCATGCAGAGGGCAAAGTTGAAGTTTTGAACCTGAAGTTCGTAGGTAAAAACAGGCGCAGTCAAATAAAAACATCTTCAACAGACACATACAAGGTTTACAGGGCACTGGTCCAGACTGAAGGAGATGTTGCCAAGGAAGATCTGGAACCATTAAAATCCTTGGACGTGATAAAACAACGCACCCCCATACGTGTATCCCACAGGCGTGCAGACAAAATAAGAACACGTCACGTGAAAAATCTGGAGTTTAAAAGGTTGGATTCAAATTTATTCGAACTTTTAATCCACTGTGAAGGAGGACTCTACATAAAAGAGCTCATATCTGGAGATGAAGATAGAACAAACCCCAGTGTATCCCAAGTCATTGGAACCCCTGCGGTATGCAAGAAGCTCGATGTCATGGAAGTGAACATTTAAGAGTGTAATTATCAATATTAATATATAGCGAAAAGTACCACTGAATGATCAATTATATATATGGATTTCATGCAAACTCATCTATCAACTACAAAAAGATTTAATCATTTAAAATAACCCTGAAACTGAGACTTCATCCAGTTTCAAATGCCTGATTTAAAACGAATTTTGTGTAATATTCCTGAATCAGTTTTTATTTGAGATAAAATCCACGTTGTAGTATGAAAAAAGTTTAAAAAAGATGAATAATCTAAAATAATCATTAGCTTAATGATAAAACTGACATTTAGTCATATTTCAATCAACCTTATAAAAGGTTGAAATGGAGGTTCAAACATGGTGAAAAGATCAAGAGGTTTTAGAAGTAGAACACGTTCAAAACTTAAAAGAAGTATCAGGCCAAACAGGCCAAACCAAATAACCAAAAAAATACAAACCTTTGATGCAAATGATATCGTTCACATAATAATCGATTCAAGCATACACCGAGGTCAGCCCCACCCACGTTTCCATGGTAAAACAGGTAAAGTGGCTAAGAAAAGGGGAAGTGCATACATAGTAGAAATAAACGATGGTAACAAAGCTAAAAAATTAATAATAAGACCAGAACACCTCAAAATCCAAGAGTGATATTGATGATTGGAAAAAAAGTGGTAGAAACTGATCCTGTAACAATTGTAGAAGTTAAAACCATGCTTGAGGAACGTTCAAAATCTTATGAACTCACTTACGAACAAAACCTTGCTTTAGACCACGTTACAAAGCTTTCAAAAATAGAAGAAGAATCTGCAGTAAAACTAGTGGAAGAGCTTCAGGAAATCGCTAAAAAAAGTCAAGCTATTAAAATAGCAGACCTCATGCCTGTGGATCTCGCAGATTTAAGGTTGATATTTGCAAAGGAGAGGGGTTCACATAAAAAGGAAGATTTAGAACAGATATTAGAGATAGTTGATAAGTACAGGGAATAATTCGGAACAAAAAAATTGAAGGGGAGTCCCCCCAAGACTTAAGTCTAACATCAAAAAACCATCCGGGTGGTTGAATGGAAGATCATGCGATTATTCTTGACTATCTTCCTTTAGGTTATTTTAAGGAAGGTGCGCCTTCATTTAAAAGGAAACCCATAGCTCAGGCCGTGGGCACAGAGGAATTTACTATCCTCGAACTTATTCCAAAGGACATGGTTCAACTGGACATACATGAAAAGGTTTACATTGGCCCTGGAAAAAGGGACAAAATAGCCCGTGTGAACAGACGTCTGCGAAATGATAAACTAACTGCCACAGCAAAGTTAGAACTGGGCTACGTTATTGAAGAAATTATAAAGGACAACGAAAGTAAATTCGTGGAATTCTTCAATGAAGCCGGCCCCATATCCACCAGACTTCACCAGATCGAACTTCTGCCCGGAATTGGGAAGAAACACATGTGGGACATAATAAATGCAAGGCAGGAGAAGAAGTTCGAGAGCTTTGATGATATCAAAAAAAGAGTTCCCATGTTATCAGACCCTGTAAAACTTATTGTGAAACGTGTTCTTCTTGAACTCGAAGTAACAGACGATAAGAGAGGAAAGAGGAAATATGTACTCTTTACAAGACCTCCAAAACGTCAGTTCTAATCTTTAGGTGTTTCCAATAACCAACACCAATTCTTATACTTTTTTTTAATTATTTTAACTATTTTTTTCAGGAGTCAAATATGAACCTAATGTCTCAAACCACCAACATACTGAAATCCAACAACATAAGGCTTGACAAAAGAAAGGGACAAAATTACCTCATAAATCAAGGTATACTATCAAGGATAGTTGACAGTGCAGAACTATCCCCTGAAGATACTGTTCTTGAAATTGGAGCGGGTATTGGAACATTGACCATCCCCCTTGCAGAACAGACAAAAAAGGTTGTGGCTGTTGAACAGGACAATAAAATTGCACAGGTTCTGAAAAAACGGATCAAGGACCTTGATATTCGTAACGTTGAGGTTGTTGTGGGAGATGCAACCCGGATAGATTTTCCTGAATTCAACAAGGTTGTTTCAAACCTTCCCTACAAAATTTCATCCCCAATAACATTCAAACTCCTTGAACATGACTTCGATTTTGCGGTACTCATGTATCAAAAGGAATTTGCAGAAAGAATGATTGCAAAGCCCGGTGAAAAGAATTATTCAAGGTTATCTGTTATGATGCACTTCTGTGCAGAGGTTCAGATGCTCTTTGAGGTTCCACCATCTGCCTTCATTCCATCACCTAAAGTATCATCTGCAGTTATCAAATTAACTCCTGACAAAAAAGAAAATGCATGTGGCGATGATATCTTTATTAGAACTTCAAGGGCCCTCTTCCAGCATAAACGTAAAAAGGTGGGGAACGCACTCCTTGATTCATTCCATGAGATACGCAAAACTGACAAACAAACAGCAAAAACGATTGTTACAGGTTTAAATTCTGATATTATTAATGAAAGAGCTGTTAATCTGAATCCTGAGGAAATACTGGAGATTTCAAAGGAAATAAGATCAGTTTTAGATAAATTGGAAGATTAGTTCCTATCATGGGCCATAATAATTAAATGGTTTTACCCCTAATCAATTAATTGATTTTATATTAAAGAGGATTTAGTGTAAAAAGGTGTTTTAATGAACAAAAATCCCTACGAGTTATTTCAAAAGGAACTTCCTGAGCTTGCAGCACGTTTCAACGATTTGGTAGAAGTACAGCGTGATTTAAAAGGATTGGACCCAAAAACTAAGCAGTTAATAAACATAGCCATCCAAACTGCAAATAAAAACCCCATGGGAGTTAAGATGCATGCAGCTATGGCCAAGAAATCTGGTGCGAAAAGGGAAGAAGTGATTGGTGCAGTTGCAATTAACCTTCACCTTTCAGGCCTTGCAAATGTACTGGAATGTCTTCCAGCTGCAGTTGAAGGGTTTGATGTAAACACGAAGCATCTCTAGGCCCTCAATTACTGTTTCTGCAAGCCGATCATGCCCTGAAGAGGACAATAACAAAATTCAATTGTGTAAGGTGATTTTAGATGAGAGAAATGTTTGAATACAATGAAACTTACTACTACATCCACGAAAACGTGTATGAACCTGCAGAGGACACATTCCTCCTTGCCAGCAACCTTCAAACTGGTAGAAAAGATCGTGTACTTGAAATAGGAACCGGAACCGGTTTAATAGCAATCACTGCTGCCAAAAAATCCATGAACGTTGTTGCAACCGACATAAACCCCCATGCAATTGAATGTGCCTCAAAAAACATAATAACCAACAGAACCTACAATGTTGAACTCAGGAGAGGAGATCTTTTCGAAGCTGTTGAAGGTGAGAAATTTGATTTAATCCTGTTCAACACCCCATACCTTCCAACTGGAGAGGATGAATTTATTGAAAACGAGCTAAATGCTGCGTGGGATGGGGGCAAAGATGGAAGAGAAGTTATTGACAGATTTCTTGATGATCTCGTTGAACATCTGAATTCCAATGGAAGGATTCAGCTCGTTCAGTCTTCACTCTCTGATAATGATAAAACCCTTGAAAAACTGGAGAGTATGGGATTTGAAGCCAGCATAACTGCAAAGGAGCATGCTTTCTTTGAAGAGATTGTAGTTATAACTGGAATTTTAAAGTAGATACATCTTTTAAAGAAATAAAAAAAATAATAAAATAAAAAGATATGATTAAATAAATAATTTTAAATACATATTTAAATACATAATCTCTTTTTTTAAGCTGAAGCTACATGAATCCCCTTCTGAAGTAGGATCACATGAAACTCGTTGCAACAAGGCCCAGACTTAACCCAATGACTATTATCACAGTGGCCCAGGCTATGTAGTTGAAAATCCTGGAGTTAACGTATTCCCCCATGATACTTCTATCGTTTATTATGAGCAGCATGAATATCAGGATGAATGGGAGCAATATTCCATTTGCAACCTGTGAAAGGTAGAGTATAGGTAAAAGTGGGATGTTAGGGAGCATTATAACGATTGCTGCAAGCACTATAATTCCCAGGTACAGTCCATGGAATACCGGTGCTTCCCTGAAGCTTTTTGAAATTCCGGTTTCAAGACCCAGACTTTCACAGACGTAGTAAGCAGTTGACAGAGGTAGTATAACCGCTGCAAATAGTGATGCATTTAAAAATCCCAGTGCAAAAAGTCCACTGGCATACTGCCCTGCAAGTGGAAGCAACGCCCTTGAAACATCTCCAACATCGTTTACAACCACACCGTTTGAGAATATGGTTGATGCGCATGCAAGGACTATGAAAAATGCCACGATACATGTGAATGCAGGCCCAACTATTGCATCGATTTTGGAGTACTTCAGATCCTTGATGGAGATTCCCTTCTCAACAACCGAGGACTGGAGGTAAAACTGCATCCAGGGAGCTATGGTTGTACCCACCAGTCCTATTACCATGGTTATGTAAGCTGCACTCATGTCTATCTGGGGCACCGCAACACTGTGAAGGGCCAGTCCCCAGTTAGGATGGGCAAGAAGGCCCGCAATGATGTAGGAAAGGTACACAAGGGATGCGCCTATGAATATCTTCTCAACACTGCGGTAGTTGCCCTTTATAACTAGTCCCCAGACAAATAGGGCCGCTACTGGCAGGGCAATGTACTTGGGTATCCCAAACATTCCTGTGCTCACTGCAATACCTGAAAATTCAGCCAGGGTGTTTCCGAAGTTGGCCACCAGAAGGGCTATCATCACGAAAAATGTGATTTTAACCCCAACTTTCTCTCTTATAAGGTCTGCAAGACCTTTTCCAGATACAACACCCATACGCACTCCCATTTCCTGTACAACAGCAAGCGCTACTAGCATTGGTATGAAGGTCCAGAGCAGGGTGTAGCCGAAGTTGGCACCTGCAAGGCTGTATGTGGTTATTCCCCCAGCATCGTTGTCAACCGTGGCTGTTATTATACCAGGACCCATAATTGACAGAAAGAGGATTAAACTGGCCATTCTTGGGCCTTTAAATGATCTAAGCAAAATTTTGAAATCCAATGTATCATCCCCAATTCAGAGATCGTTGAAACTATCAAAGTTGTAAAGTCTGAAATCCTTAAGAACACTGTTACTCATTATTTTTAAATTTTAAAGTATCTTATCTTTTAAGGGATCTGAACTTTTAAATAAACATGTTAACTGAAACTAATCTTGAAACAAATCTTAAATTATAAGAGTAAGAGGTTTAAAATAATCTGTTAAAACTGATTCTATCAATTATCAGCCATGAAATCCGTATAAACTACCTGAACATCCTTGGAACTTTTTTCTTCCATGCTGTAGGCAGTACTATGTCTATTGCATCATCAACAGTGATTATTCCCCTTATATTTTTCTCATTCTCAACCACGGGCAGTGCCAAGAGGTTGTACTTGGCTATCTTCTTTGCAACCTCGTACTGATCCTCCATAACATCAGCATTTATTATGTCCGTCACCATGAAATCAGAGATTTTTTTGGTTGGATCTGCAAGTAAAAGTTCTCTGAGGGACATTACCCCCACAAGATCACCAGAAACCGATTTCACGTAGATGTAGTAAATGGTTTCAACATCCTGCCCCAGTTTCCTTAAAAAGTTCAGAACCTCCTGAACAGTCATATCCTCCTCAACTGATGCAAATTCTGTTGTCATTATTCCACCAGCTGTGTTTTCAGGGTATTCAAGAAGTTTTCGGAGGTCTTTGGACTCCTCAGGTTTCATCAAGGTTAAGAGTTCCTCTGCTTTTTCATCAGGAAGGTCTCCGAGAAGATCTGCAGCATCGTCAGGTGACATTTCATCCAGGAGGTCTGCGGCACGTTTGCTGTCCATTCCTTCAAGGAGAGATACTTGTCTTTCAGGTGAAACTTCTTCAAGGGTGTCTGCAGCAGCTTCATCATCCAATGAATTCAGTATTGTTATGGACTCGTTAAGGCCCAGCTGATCCACAATCTCTGCTATATCTGCAGGGTGAAGCTTTTTAAGGTTCTGTTTTGGTACTTTGAGTTTTACCTTTGAGTAGTCACTTCTAAGGGTGTCTATGTCATTCCAGGCAATTATGTCCTCTTCCGTTTTTATGCCAAGGGTTTTTATGATCCTTTCAAAGCCCAGTCTTCTCAATATGCCGTGAACCCCTATATCCACCCCGATCACGTGGTAATAACCATTGGTGGCTGACAGTTTCAAATCGTTAACCCGTCTTATCTTCTTGTCCTCTATGTCAACAACCTGTCGGTCCAACACGTCTTCCACAAGCCTTATATCGCTTCTGGTAATTTTATACTCTTCAATACCATCTAAATCTGTTTTGAGCTTTATTTCCCTTTTCATTTCATCTACGTACTTCCAGGGAACTGTTAACTGATCCTTTGAAGACGTTTCTATGCTCAAAGCCTTTATTATTGGATATGGAATGTCTGAGGACACTATAACATCTTTAACTCGGGCTAATCTATTTCCTTCCTGATTTATGACTGTTTTTTTGATAAACTCGCTTAAGTACAAGCTTTCACCTCCTTGGATTTTGTGGATGATTATTAGATCATGTATAGGATCTATGGAATTCTATTTTTCAGGTCCCATGGGTGGCACAACCCCTTCCTTAACACGTTCCATGACTATCATTTCAGTTAGATCTTCAACTCCATCAACGGAACGTATTTTACTGTTGACTATCCTGTTAAGTTCTTGTATGCTGTGCGCCCATACCTTGATTAAGATGTCGTACTCTCCTGAGATGCTGTAAACCTCAGAAACTTCTTTAAGTATGGATAATTCTTTTTCAACGTTTTCGTGTTTTTCTGACTCCGTCTGAATTATGATTATTGCAGTAACCTTTAATCCTAATGTTTCAGGGTTCAGTATCAGAGTGTATTGTTTTATAGCATTTTTTTCCAGCTTTTTGAGTCTGTTGGAGATAGTTGCATCTGGTACATCTATCTCCTTTGACATCTGGGAGATGGTAATCCTCGAATTTTCCACAAGGGAACGAAGTATCTCCATGTCTGTATCATCCATTTGGAACTCACCACAATATTTCATACCACTTGGAAACACATTGAATTAATTCTCATGAATTTTAGTATTTCAGGCTTCAATGAATAACGGTACGATTCATTCTTTACTTAGTATATTACTGAATCATCTTATAAACATTTTGGAAGATTACTCAAATTTTTTTTAATTATTGGAAGATTACCCATATTTCGGCAAATATTTGGTAATATTCAGCATAGCTCAGATCAATGAAAAAAATTAAAGGATTGAAATGTTAGGAAACACTTTTAAATTATTTAAAAGTTGGAAAAAATGGATTAAATAAAAAATTGGTAAGGATATATGATTTTGATATTGGTTTTTCCAAATCATTTGCTTAACATTGGTTCTAAATGATTTATTATGGTCAAGATATTGATGAAACTAATTTTAAGGATTTGATTCATTTAAGGAATCAAAAGTTAAACCCACACCTTCAAAATGAAGTAAGCCGGTTGAGGAGTTATATACTCCAAACGAACATTTAAAACCGGAGTTCCCTTTGGAACCCCCACAACATAAGCATCAAATGATTTATCGGGAGTTCCTATGGTTAACACGTGCAACCATAAAACTGCAGTTTTATTATCCCCCAAAATCTCCATGAGTTTGTCATTTACAGGTATGGGACTTGAAAAAAACATCTCTCCATTCTTTTCCATTTTATCAGGACTGTCTATTATCCATCTGGCAGAACCATCAGCTAAAACTGTAGGATCAGTTAAAACATAAAAATCCGTTGAATTCAAATCTTCTTGAGTGATGTTAAAATGATGGCAAACCCATCCAGGTTTTCCAGTTTCAAAATCAGGTTTTTCGTGCTTCATAGATGCATTGAGACCTGCATGGGGGCAAATTTCCCAGTCTGATCCCATTCCATGGCTCCAAGAAGGGTTGCTGTGGACGTTCATGCTCACCCTGCAGGCCATGTACATGTAGCTGCAGAGAACTGTTCTGTTGGCAACTGCAACATCTGAAGAACTGGCTGGAGGTATTTCATCATGCACTAGAATTGGAGGTAAGTCATTCAAAGGATAAATGGTTATGGTAGAATTTGAACCATCTTGAAGTATCGTAGGCATGGCAGTGTCATATTCATGTTTTAATTTATTTATCTTTTTTATTGAGAGTGTTCCAGGTACAGTTCTTCCTGTTTCAGGGTCCACCTCTGCAAGTCCCGGTGTGATCATTCCAGAGAGTGTTTCCCAGTTTGAAGGATTTCCAGGTGTATTTATAAGAGTTTCTGCAGCATCCATAGTTATTCTTTGCATGGAATGTTCGAAGGAGTAATCCTGAATTTTGTAACTTACAATATCCATTGCATCGGCTGAAACACCAATTAAGACTGTTATAACAACTAGGGCCAGCAACAAATCCATTGAAAATGCTTGACCTCTTTTATCATCATGAATTTTATTGAAACCCATTTAATCCCCAGCTTTAGTGATCTTCATTAATTAACCAAATCAATCATCTAAAATCCAATTATTCCATATTTATTCTGGTGTCCATTATCCAGGAACAATTTGAAATAATATCCCCCGTCCTGATAGTATATGACTGAATTTCCAGGGTAAGTTCCACTTCCATCAGGGTTGGTATCGTTGAATATCACGTGATCCGAGGAACAGGGTGCAGAATTAACTGTGTTGTTGGGTGAGTGTGCAGGTACCACAAATGTTTCGAATCCATAATGGAAGCAGGTGGATTTGCCTTCCAAACGGCACAAAAAACATGACCCATCACTGCTCTCATGAAAGTATCCATTGTCTATGCAGTTTTTAAGTACTATAAATCCTTCACTTTCCCCATGGGATTTGTAAGGGTCATAGGGACATTTTTTTATGAAAAGAGGGGATGTTGCATTTTCATAGGCCCCTGCATTGGGTACTCCCCTTGAGTTAAGATAGTTCTCAAGGCTGGAACCGTAAACTATTCGTTCACTTGTGTTGGTAACTCCACCATGACCCTCACATTTAATAAATGGTACTGGGTCTGCAACTCTGCATTGGGGACTTATTATAGATACCTCTTGTGTCAAATTTTCCACATGACTTATATCACCCTTTTCAACCCAAACCGTGGAGTTCACTTCCACTTCAAAGGGTTCAGCAGAGGAATCCACAGCTCGAACCTCACATCTGACCTTCAACCCAGTATTGTTCCCGTAGTACTCGTACTTAGAATCCAATTTTGCTTGAAGGTTATTTTTAACGGATTCTCTGCTGTTTTGAAGACCTTTCCCGCTTTGGATTACCTTTTTATCTTCTTCCATTAAAACCTGACCTGTTAAAATAGGAACATCCCTTTCAACATCCTTAGCTGTTTGAAGCACAGCATCCGACCCTAAATTTGTACTCGCAGAACTTGATCCTGTATGAGACATGTCAAAGAGCACTGCCACAAGTAAAAGTGCAGGTAAAACCATTAAAAATGACATTGCAGTCATTGCGTATCCCCTGGAATCCATCATTCCCTCCATCATGAAGATTTGTATTACTTATTAATTTTTTTGTAATATATAAATGTGTTCACATGAACTTCAGATGCATTGAAATTCAAAAAAAATGGACAGATTTAAAAGGGATCAAAACCAAGTAAAAAAAGATCGAAACATTTGTATTAATGAAACATGAAATGATCATAAGTTTTATGGCTATTTATAATAAAGGGAAGTGCAAAAGAATTTAATATACAAGGTTATAAAAAAAAGGTTAACCTAATATAAAAACTCAACAGTTCATAAACAAAATAAAAAGCACGTAGATTGTAATATAATATAATTCAAATGGATATTTCCAAATTAGGTTTTTTAAGCGGTTGATGATATGATTCAACTGATTTTTATGAATTATTCTACAAAAAAGTAAATTTAATGGAGGTTCAATATGAAAGACATCGTTAGAGGTTGGCGCCATATACCACAGCGGTACAGTCTCATAGGATCAAAATGTTCACAATGCGGAAAGGTTTTCTTCCCAAAAAGAGTTATATGTCCAGAATGCAGGCGAAAAGGTAAAATAGAGGACATACATCTTAAAGGAAATGGGAAAATATACACTTACTCTGTTATAAACACCCCCACAGATGAATTCAAAAGTCTGGCACCCTACGTGGTGGCAATTATTGAACTTGAGGAAGGTGCAAAGATAACTTCTCAAATAGTGGACTGCAACCCTGAAGAAGTTGAAATAGGCGATGAAGTTGAGTTGGTCTTTAGAAAGATAAAAACAGAAGGCGAAGACGGAGTGATCTCATATGGATACAAATTCAAGCTCAAAAAATAAGATAGGCGTCCTGCTTGTGGGGCACGGAAGCAGATTACCCTACGGTAAAGACGTTGTAAGTCATATTGCAGATATTTACAGGAAGAATGGGGATTACGCAGTTGAAGTGGGATTTATGAACATGTCAAAACCATCAATACCCCAGGCAATAAACAAGCTTGCAGCAGATGGTGCTGAAAAGATCGTTGTAACTCCAGTATTCCTTGCACACGGAGTCCACACAACACAGGACATACCCCGTATTCTGGGCCTGAACAACGGTCATGATGAAGAGGGACACGACCACGCCCATGGACACGACCATCACCATGACAATGGTTCAGATGAAGAAATAAATTTTGAAGGCGAAATAATCTACACCGAACCATTAGGTGCCGATGCTAGAATCGCCGAAATAATAAAAGATAGGGTCAACGATGCCCTCTGAATCTTTTAAAAATTCAAAAGAATTGAAAATTTCGGACCTTGGGGAAAAAAAATTGATAAAAAGGCTCCTTGATAGGAGCCAAAAATTCCAATCCCACTCTCTTTTTTTAAATACACTTCTGGATGAAAACTCATTTAAAAGCAGAACCGATGATGCAGCACTTATAGATCTGGGTGAAAGTTATCTCGTTGCAACTTCAGACATGCTGATGCAGTCATCCCACTTTCCACAGAATATGAGCCCACGGCATATAGGGAAGAAGGTTGTCACAGTTAACGTCAGCGACATTGCAGCCATGGGTGCAGATACTATTGGCATGATAGTTTCAATGGGCCTGCCCAGTTCAATGTCCGTTGGTTACTTCGACCAGATCATTGAAGGTATTCTCGAAGCCTGCAAGGATTACAGTATGGTTCTCATTGGTGGAGATACCAACGAATCATCAGAATTAACACTCTGTGGGACCTGTATTGGTATTGTTGCCAAAAAAAATGTGCTTATGAAATATGGAGCCCGACCAGGGGATATTGTTGCAGTTACAGGACAGCTTGGTCTTGCTGCTGCAGGTTTTGAGATTTTAATCCATGAACTTGAAGGATCGGATGAAACTCCATTTAATGAGGATTTTGAGGAATGTTTTGGTGAACGTGTTAACTCCAAGGATAACTTCAAAGTAAATGCTCTGAAACACGCCCTTGAACCCCATGCAAGACTTGAAGAAGGAGTTTTACTTGGAAAAACTGGTTCTGTAAGTTCTGCAACTGATATAACAGACGGACTTTTAAGTGAGCTTGGAGAAATAATGGATACAAACCCCGGGATTGGAATAGAACTCCGTCAAACCAAAATACCCCTAGACCCTGAAATGTTTAAGTTGGCTGATGCTCTGGATAAAGATCCATTTGAACTTGCTTTAACCTACGGAGAAGATTTCGAGCTACTTTTAACCATAAAGAAGGAAAAGTTTCATGATCTTAAGACAGCTGTGAATGAATCCTTTGAAGGAGAAGTTACCATCCATGAAATTGGGAGGGTTGATTCATCTGGAAGGATCAGCATGATAGATAAGGATGGAAAAACAAAAATATTAACACCAAGAGGGTACCAGCACCTGAACTAATTTCCGTTCATAACCATCAAAAAATCATTGCTGGTTGTAAATCCCTCTTTAAAATAAGGAATATAAAAAAAATATTTTAAAAAACTAGTTTTTAAAGGTGGTGACATGAAGAAGGAAGCCATTCTTTATGAAAAAATTGGAAAATCCCTTAACTGTAAAGTCTGTCAAAGGCGCTGCATAATTTCAGATGGAAAAAAAGGATTCTGCAACATGCGCAGGAATGAAGAGGGAAAACTTTACAGCCTCAACTATGCTGCAGCTTCCTCTGTTTCAGTGGATCCAATAGAGAAAAAACCATTGTTCCATTTCTATCCAGGTTCAACTTCCCTGTCCCTTGGAACTCTCGGCTGTAACTTTCGGTGCAAGCACTGTCAGAACTGGACCATCTCCCAGGCAGATCTTGGGACTGTTCCAACCCAGGAAATATTTCCGGAAGAAGCTGTAAGGCTTGCAAAGGAATACGGATGCGGATCCATATCCTGGACCTACAACGAACCAACCATGTGGTTCGAGTACACCCTTGACTCTGCAAAACTCGCCCAAAAAGAAAATATAAAGACTGTTTACGTTACAAACGGTTACATGACAGAAGAGGCTCTTGATCTCCTATCACCCTACCTTGACGCTGCAAACGTTGACCTCAAGGGAATGTCAGACCATTTCTACCATGAACTCTGCGATGCAAGGCTTCAACCCGTTCTTGAAACCATTAAAAGTATGCATGAGTTGGGAATTCACCTCGAAGTCACGAACCTCATGATCCCAAGTTACAATGACTCCGATGATGATGTTAAGGCCCTTGTGAATTTCATGGTGGAGGAGGTTGGGGTTGAAGTTCCACTGCACTTCACTAGGTTCTTCCCATACTACAAACTGGATCATCTGCCCCCCACAGAAATTGCAACCCTAGAAAAGGCCCATAAAATGGCCAAGGATGCGGGTATGAGGTACGTTTACGTTGGAAATGTCCCATTCACAGATGGAGAGAACACTTACTGTCCTGAGTGCGGTGAACTCATTATAGAAAGAGATGGATTTGAGGTGGTTAGTGATAAGGTGAAGAATGGGAAGTGTTCCAAGTGTGGGGCTGGGATCGATATAATCGTTTAGATATTGTTTAGATCAATTTTTTCTGAAGCTTTTCATCCCTCAATTCCCTCAGAGCATCAGCAGCTATCCATTTAGCACTTTTAGAATCAGTACTCTTTATCTCTTCAGCAACTTCAATGGCTCTTTTGTTGAGGTTCTTGTTCCGCTTTCCGATCTGTCTTAAGGCCCAGTTAACAGCTTTTTTAACATATTTACGGTTGTCTTTTGATTCTCTTATTATGGGAGGGAAGAAATCTTCCATTTTATCATCAGGTGCCTTTTTATCGTGCACAGCTAAAACGGCAATTAGAGCAAAACCTGCCCTTTTAACGAATTCTTCATCACGCAAACTCCATTGAAACGCCTTTTTATATGCATAGGGTGTTTTTCTGAAGAGGTTGATGCAGCACTGATCGCATATCTCCCAATAATCAAATTCAGCAGCCCAGCTCTCCATCTGCCCTTCAGTGACCAGTTTGGGATCATCCACAATGGACGCCATGATCTTGGTTTCCCTGTAATCTGCATCCCATAATCTGGCTGCAAGTTCATGATCCTTCCCGACTTTACGTGCTATACGCCTTATTTCAGGCATTCTAACGGCGTAAGTCTTTTTTGGACTTATTCCAAATCTAGCCATTCCCTCCCTTTCCTCTGGTTTGGAAAGTGATTCCAGTTCATGGATTATATAGTCGTATTCCATACTAACCCCTTCATATTAACCCAAATTCAGCTTTTAATTTTTTTCAGTTCTTTATCTGCAGTGTAACCCATTCCCAAAGTTACTGTGGGAATTATTATGTATGTGAATCCTACGTCCGTCATGTAGTCTGAAAGGCCCATGTGCATGGGGCTTGGTGGTAAAAACATCACCAAATCTATTGCTATGCTTATTACAAACCATGAAACACCTATGAGGGCACTTTCCCTTAAAAAATCTTTGTTTTGTTGTTTGAAGTAGGTGATGGTCAGTGCAACCACGGTTACTGTAATAACAACCGGCATGATGGACTCAAAGAAGGGGTTTGCCCATTGTTTCAGAGGATATATCAAAAAAGAAACCAGAAATACTACAAGCCACATCAAGATGCCGTAAAGAATTATTTTAAGGGTTTTATTCATATTTTCACCAGGACATTTTTATTATTAACTTTTCTTATTAATTTTTATCCATATTAGTATTCCTTCAATAATTATTCAATATTAAAAGATGGTTAAACAACGATTAAGATCTGTATCCTCAACAATTTCAAAAAAAAGTCATGATAAAATTAAATGACACTGCAAAAAGTAAAATATGAAGGGAAATTTTAATTTTTTTAATCCAATGCAGTTTTAAATCTAATCTCCGCTCATGCTGACCCTCTCAAACTTCTCTTTTCTATCGATCAACTTTGTAGCATCCACTCCAACCTTGGTTGTTGTGCCATCAGGTGTTGCACATGGGTCAAGGGAGGAACCCCTTGCTTTTGAAACTATTATGATGTCATCATCCCCTTTCACGCGCGTTGCAATTGCATATTCAATATCTTCAGGATCGAATATGTTTATATCTTCATCAACCACAATGCAGTGCTTCAATGATGGGTGAGCCGCAAGTGCAGCCATTATAACATTTTTACCATCACCCTGAGTCTGTTTCTTTATTGAAACAGCTGCATGAAGCCAGCAGCAGCCACCCTCTGTAAGTACTACATTCTGAACAGTTGGAACTGTGTTCTGAACTGCCTTGTATATCCTGGGTTCCTGCGGTAATCCCTGGAGAAGTTTATGCTCGTTTCCAGCAGGCATTATTGCATGGTAAAGTGGATCTTCCTTGTAGTGCATTTTATCAAGCTGGATAACTGGTTCCTGGCGCACCACGTCGTAGGTGTCTGTCAGGTCAACAAAGGGTCCTTCTTCAGCCCGTTCATGGGGCAGAATTTTTCCCTCAAGGAGTATTTCACAGTCTGGAGCTTCGATATCAACAGTATCACAGCGTATCAGTTTCATGTTCCCATTGTGGAATGTGTTGGCCACCTCCAGTTCATCTGCAGTTATTGGTATGGAGGTGCAGGATGCAAGGAGGGTTGCAGGATTCATACCAATAGCTATGGCTATTTCAAGAGGTTTATCCATTTCCTCAGCTTTTTTGTAGTAGGTGTAAAGGTTTCTTGGAACTATCCTGATTCCAAGTCTATCCTTCTCATTTACAAGCATCCTGTGTATTGATGCATTTCTTACCCCGGTTTCTGGGTCCCTGGCTATCACCACACCTGCGGTTACGTAAGCCCCCCCATCCTTTTTGTAGTGGGTTAGGATTGGAAGCTTGGATAGGTCTGCTTTTCCTGAGAATTTGAAGTTCTCACGAGCACTTTCTATGTTCTGGATTTTTTGAGGATTTTCCATTGCCTGAATTATCCTTCCAGTTATTTCAGGTACGTTTGCAGATATTGAACTGGCTATCTTCTCCCTTGTGTTGCAGACACCTGAGATTATCCTCATATCACTTTCTTCAACATTTTCAAATATGACAACATCCCTGGGATGTTCTCTTAATATCTTAGAGGCTTCATACTTTGTTGATATCTCTTTTTCAATTTTTACAACCTTAAATTCTTCTTCCAGGGTTTTAAGAAACTCTTTCATATTATTCACCCCATTATTCCCTTGAATCCTGTACAATGATAAATTTAAATTTTAAATTATTCTAAACAATTTCTTAAATTAATCTTAACGATTATTTGATCATGGTTGCAGCAAACATCACCAGAGCTATAACCACCAGTCCCAAGAGTATGTAGTTGGCACTGCATCCACATGAACTGCACTGAGGATCTTCAGATTCTGCAGAACAGACCCCCTTATTTTCAGCCTTCTTTTTCATTTTATCGCCTTAAATAGAACTTAATGAGTTAAATAACCAGTTAATATTACTAAATTCATCTGTTAAACAATCAGTTTAGAATCATTTTATATAGCTCATGTTGTTTTTGAACCTTAAAAGATCATTTTTTACAATTGAATCTCCCAATCCAAGGATTTCAGCTGCAAATAATGCGGCATTAGCCCCAGAATCTATTCCCATCGTTCCAACAGGGACACCCGGAGGCATGTTAACCATTGAAAGCAGTGCATCCATTCCCTCCATCCTTATGACACATGGAACACCTATAACTGGTTTTTCTGTGTGGGCAACCACAGCCCCTGTTACATGGGCTGAAAGTCCAGATATGGCTATGTAAAGTTTGACTCCCCTCATCTCATCCATGTACCTTTCAAATTTCTCAGGATTTCTTATTGGAGAGACAACAGTTGAATCATAACTTATGTTCATCTTATCAAGGAACATAGTGGTTTTCTTGGCCACCTTCATGTCTGAATGACTTCCTGATATCACTGCCACATCAGGATAACCTGGATCATCAAAGACTTCCCTGTAATTTTCCTGGGGTTTTGATTTTGAGCTGAACTCCTCCTTTGAATAGAAATTTCCATTGAGTTTTCCCTCAAGTTTTTCCTCATCATCCTTTATCTTGAAGAAGAAATTTCTGCGCATGGTGGAAAGTCTCTTACGCACCTCCTCGTCATGTGCTCCGATTATCTGGGCTGCAAGTATCGCTGCATTTTCACCCCTGTCCACACCCACAGATGCAACTGGTGCACCTATTGGCATCTGAACAGTTGCAAATAAGGCGTCAAGACCTCCAAATTTAACGTTAACAGGGACTCCCACAACTGGTTTGTGGGTGTTTGCAGCCATGATTCCAGGTAAATGAGCGGAAAGTCCTGCAATTCCTATGAAAACCTCCACACTCCCTTCAGTAGATTCTTTGACTATCCTTTTAACCTTATCATGAGTCCTGTGTGCTGAAGCTACCCTGACATCGTAGGGCACCTCCAGTGTTTCCAGAATATTCACTGCCTTTTCTGCTATTGCAAAATCAGATGCACTTCCAAGTATTATCATAACCCTTGGTTCCATAATAACCCCCAATTCTGTTTTAAATGTGATTTGTATTGTGAAATTAATTTATTCCAATCTTAAACCATTATACACTAAAATTATATGTTTGAAGAAACTAAATAAAGTTTTGTAAGGGATAAAATTTTTATATTGAAGTGAGTTCAATACTCGTAATTTATAATGAATGCAGTTCAATATGTAGAACACTTGCACTTATTAAATAATTGATGTTCAACTAAAATTGATGTTCAACAAGATCAAGAAAGGAAATATTTGAGGTGTAGCTTTGTCATGGACCATACTGATGCTTTTTCTTTTAATTGCATCCTTAAGAACCAAGAAAAAACCAGAAGACATGACTGTTTCAGTTATAATTCCAGCTTACAATGAATCAAACACCATCGAACACGTGGTTAATACTGTAAGATCCATAAATTACGTATCGGAAACCATAGTTGTGGATGATGGATCAACTGATGACACTGCAGAAATAGCAGAAACAGCAGGTGCCAAAGTTATAAAACATTCCACCAATAAAGGGAAAGGTGCTGCCATTAAAACTGGTTTTAAAAAGTCAAATGGAGATATAGCCGTCTTCTTAGATGGTGATCTCCACACTTTAACTGTTGAACAGGTTGAAAAAATTATAAAACCTATTTTGAATGGTGAAGCAGATATAACGAAAACCAAATTTAAAAGGGAAGCCGGCAGAGTTACTGAATTAACTGCAAAACCCCTTTTGAAGTTCTTCTTCCCTGAGCTGAAGTTCGACCAGCCCCTGAGCGGACAGTTCGCGGCTAAAAGAAGCTTCTTAAACAGTATAAACCTGGAAGATGACTACGGTGTGGATGTGGGAATAGTTCTGGATGCAGATGTCCGTGGGATGAGGGTTAAGGAAGTTGATATCGGTAAGATAGACCATGTAATGTCATCATTGAGTGATCTTAACGTTGTTGCCACAGAAGTTGTTAGAACAATTGTGGACAGGGCAATGGAGTATGGAAGGGTCACAATGATGGATTCCCTTGGTAAAGCCATAAGAATGGGGATATTAGGTCTCTCATTAATCACCCTGGGTGTTTTCTGCATATTCTTCATAAGGTTCATTCCACTGAACCTCGGATTGGTCATAGCAGGAATTGGTGCAGCTGTGGCTATCTTCTACATTGCAAGGATCATCAGAATGTCGTTTAAGGTTATTAGAAGATCTGAGGTAAGATTTCAAACCATTAGATCCTTCTTTTATATGCACAGCCCCATTATAGTGTCTGGTCTAATACTCATCGCAATGTTAACAACACTTCTCGGTGCAGTTCATGTTGATGACGGTAAGATATCCATTCAACCAAACTCCAGAAACCTCATAATCTGGAATCAGCCCCATGAAAACCAGAGTATTGATGTTAGAGGTCCTTACACAATTGACAGTGCAGTTGAGAATGAGTACGGCAGTATGAGAATGCCTCAGGAAGCTTTAAACACCTTGGAGTTGAATTATGGTGATTCCATATACATAAACGACCAGAAGTACAACATTACCTCAACACTCCCAGGGGAAGACAACATTATCAGAACGCCCTACACCGCCAGGAACTATTTGGGAATTCAAATAGGAGACAGCATTAGTGACAGCGACTTGCGTAACGTTTTTAAAAATTTATACGTTGAAAAAGCACTGCCACTTTCTGATCAAAATATAACCATGGATCAAGGATTCATAATCAAAACCAACAATGAACCAGGCAGAATTGTCAACATCTACGTTAACAACCAAAAAGTTGCAACAACGGTGGGAGTGCTGAAAAACGGGACATATACCATTTACGTGGATGGTTCAAAGTACAAGACCATTCAGTTCAACGATCAAAATCCTAATAAAACCTACTCCATTTACATGGGAAATTCCCTGATAAAGGTTGAAATTGGTGATCGTGTGCCTTCAGATATGGAGTTTGCACAATCGGATGAAGGTAAGTTCTTGAACTTCGTTTCAACTTAGAAAAATTAAGTTAAGGATTTAGTTAAGGATTAAAAAGAGCAGTTGAAACAACTGATTTTAATCCCTAACGAATTTTTCCTATTTAAAACCTTAAAATCAAGCAATATTTTTTTTTAAATAGATTTTTAAAAAATCATTAAATAATTAAGGTTTGTATCATTGAAGAACCAATTAGATAACTTTAAAATGAGTAGTTTTAGGTTTGAAGTTTTAAAAAAATGATTTAAATAAATAAAAATTAAATTAAAGTATAGTATAAAGAGAAGTTTGAAGGGAGGTTAATAGTAAACCTTAACAGCCTCTTCAATATCATTGTAAAGGCCTAAAGCTGCAAGAGCACCTATTTTACCTTCCCTACCTGTTACCTCAACGAACTGAACACCTGCTTCTTCCCCTATTTTTTCAGCTTCCTCTGCTGTTTTCATGGACTTTTTGGCAGATATTCCGTATTCCCTGATTTTTTCAGGAACCTTTATTCCATCCATGACCGCAATTGCTGTTTTATCAGACAAGGTACCCCTTTTAAGTAGATCACAGACTTTTTCAACAATTTTAGGTCTGTCACCAGGCATCACTGCAAAAACCAGGGCTATTGCGACACAATTCTGGGTTTTATTGGGGTTGTGAGGGTAAAGCTGGCACGTCACGTGGTCCAGGTATTCATAACCCATTTTAGCCATTTCCATACCTATGTTGTTTGCAAGGGTCCATGTTGCTCCTTCTTCCTTGGTATCAGTGTCATCGATCCCTATAACAAGTTTCTGCATACGGGGGGTGACAACTGCTGCCCTTCCAACCTTGGAACCTCCACCAACATCGTATAGTTCAACACGTTTAACTCCCTTGGCCATTCCACGGCACATTGCAGCTCCAACTCCTGCACCTGCAAGTCCTGCATGAACAACCTTAACTTCGTCACCTTCAACAACAACCTCTTCTATCCCTGCTGCTGAAAAACTTGGTTTGAGCTCCATATCTGCCTTGCCAACCTTCAGAAGGTATGTATGTTTATCTCCATCCCTTTTTGAGTCCAGAACCAGGTTGCTGGTTCTTTTGTACTGGTAGATCATCCACTGGGACCCTGAGATACAGGGGTGGTATTCAACAAGTTCCACCTGGTCTCCGTCGGCCATTGCAATGACTTTTTTATAGGGGGCTACCCAGGGGTCTTTAAATTTTTCTTTAAGGTCTTCTGGTTTTAGTATTTCCATTAAAATCTCCTTAAAACATTGATTATGAGTTTCAATTTTATAATTTTCAGTTGTTTATAAACTTAAATTCATGATCTTCTTTAATCCTCATGAATTGATATTAAGTCTGTTCCACAAACTTTTATTTTTATGGTCACAACTCATTGTTAAAAGTTTTAAAAATTTTTTAAAAAAGAGGTATTGAAATATTTATTTAGCTAAGGCAGGTTTGGCCTTAAAAATCTTCATAAAAGCATATTATTTAAACTCAATATGGCCTAAAATCATCAGTTACATCTATTTAACGTGTTTTTGATTGATCGAATCGTTTATAATCATTTAATTTTAGAATGAGTATTTAAAAAATATTAAAATGGTTATTCAAGTCTTTCAACCATTTTAACAGCGGCCTCAACTGCACGTTTTGCATACTCAACGCGCTGGTGGGCTTCAAGTCTTGTCATACCTGGTCCAGATATTCCAAGGGCAACAGGTTTATCGTAGTCAAGGGCCAGGTCTGCTATTTTACGTGAAGCATGCTGGACAACGATTTCATCATGGCCTGTTGAACCTTCTATAACTGCTCCGATGGTTATGACGGCATCGATATCATCCTGTTTAAGGAGTTTTCTAACTGCAAGGGGCATGTCAAAAACACCAGGGACAGTTATCACCTCTGTTACTTCGGAATCAAGGAATTTAGCATGCTCTTTTGCTAGTTCTAACATCATATGAGTTATGTCATAGTTAAATTCTGCTACTACTGCACCTATTCTAACTTTTACCATTATTATTCCTCCAATTAGTTTTCTTGTGCCAATGCACTGATAATTTTTGAATCATGAGTGTCCGATATTAAATGGCTTAAATAAGAGCAATGTATGATACTGTACTTAGAGCCATTATAAAAATTATAAATAGTGCTATAGCTTGTGCTTTTGTCATATTTTAATCTCCGAGAAATTTAGAAATTTCTTCAAGGGATTCAACGAATGTTTGAACCTCTTCCTTTGTGTTGTAGTAATGTACCGACGCCCTGACACTTCCACCAAGTTCATATGCACCCACATGCCGTATGGCGGGAATTGCGCAGTGGTGGCCGCTCCTGACGCATATGTTTTTGAGTTCGTCAAGTATCTTGGCAACATCGTGTGCATTTACTCCATCTATATTAAAGGCCAATATACCATAAATATTTTCTGGACTTCCATAAACTATTGTGTTGTCTATGCTGCTGACACCTTCAAACATTAGGTCAGTTAATTTTCTGCTGTGCCTCTCTACTCTGTCCAACCCTATGTTTTCAATATACTTCACAGCTGCGCCCAACCCTATCACACCTGCAATGTTCTGTGTTCCCCCTTCAAAACGTGCCGGAATCTCTTCAAGGGTAAAGGTGCCTTCTGTAACATCAATAACAGTTCCCCCGCCTAAATTAAGGGGTTGGAGTTCCTCTGCATGTTCGCTGCTGCAGTAGAGAAATCCTGTTCCAACAGGTCCTAACAATCCTTTATGTCCCGGGAATGAAACAAAATCTGCACCAATATCCTTCACATCCAGATTCATGTGTCCTGCAGATTGGGCTGCATCAACCATGAAGAGAACTTCATTTTCAGAGGCCACCTCCCCAATTTCATGAACAGGCTGCACTGAACCTATGGCATTTGAAACATGAGTGGTTGTTATGAGCCTGGTTGTCTTGTCAACTGCAGATTCAACATCTTCAGGGTGAACAATTCCATATTCATCAGCTTTCACTATTCTTACGTCCACACCCTTTTCCTTGAGCCGGAGCCATGGTAAGAAGTTTGAGTGGTGTTCTATATTTGGAAGAACCACTGAATCTCCATTTTTGAAGGGAATTCCCCTTGCAACAAGGTTCACAGCTTCCGTGGTGTTCTTGGTGAAGAAAATTTCATTGGTTTTGGCATTTATGAACTTGGCAATACGGGATCTTGCCTTTTCAAACTCATTGGTTGCTTTGACAGCTAATTTATAGGCACCCCTACCTGTATTAACGTTGTAGTTGTAGAAGTAGTCACACATCGCCTCAACAACAGGTTTTGGAGTGGGGGTTGTGCTTGCAGCATCTAAATAAATGAATTCTTCAAGTAAAGGAAAATCTGGCCTTATATCAATTTCATCTCTTTTTTCCATGGGTAAAACTCCATTACAATTATTGATCCACATGGATATGACCTGGGATCCATTGGTTATTCACTGATCTATCACTACCTACTAACTAATATAACACGTGTTATAATATATTTTCTGTTCTCTCCCAATTCTTAATTATTATTAACAAAGTTAAAATAAATATTTAAAAAAATAAAATCCACTGTTTTTGAGTTATTGTTAAATTATGAGTTAAATCAAAGAAAGAAATTATTTGAAATGGAAAAATAAATTATGAAAAAAAAATTAAAGGGTTTAAGCTTCTTCAAACTTCGCCCTAACCTCTGATGCCATTTCCATGGTGGAAGAACTACCACCCAGATCTCCTGTAACGATTTTTCCCTCGCTTAAAACATCTGTAAGTGCATTTTCAAGTTTTCTGGCTTCATCATTCTCTCCAAGGTATTCAAGCATCATAACTGCAGACAGTATCATTGCAGAAGGGTTTGCAATACCTTTACCTGCAATATCCGGAGCAGAACCATGTACAGGCTCAAAAAGCCCCTGATTATCCCCTATGTTGGCGGATGGAATTAATCCTAATCCTCCTACAAGTCCTGCTCCCTCATCAGAGAGTATGTCCCCATAAAGGTTGGTTGTTACCACAACATCGAAGTGAAGGGGCATGGTCAGGAGGTACATGGCAGTTGCATCAACGTAGAAGTCTTCAGATTCCAAATCACCGTACTCCTCAGCAACACTGTAGAAGGTTTCCTTGAAAATCCCATCTGTCTTTTTAAGCACGTTAGCCTTGTGAACACCCGTAACCCTGTTTCTATTAGTATTTTTAGCGTACTCAAATGCAAATCTGCATATCCTCTCGGAAGCCCTTCTCGTTATGACCCTAACTGCTGTTGCACCATCATCCGTGTACTCTTCACGTCCAATATACAGTCCCTCTGTGTTCTCCCTCACGATTACAAAGTCCACATCCTCAAAGAGACATTTGGTTCCTTTGTATGATTTTACAGGCCGGATGTTGGCGTAAAGTTCCAGTTCCCTTCTAAGCTTCACTATGACATCTGCTGCAGATTCTCCAGCCGCACCAAAAAGGCATGCTTGTGAAGCCTTTACTATATCTATTGTTTCTTCTGGAAGGGCAACCCCTGTTTTTTCCTTCTCTTCATCCCCTGCATCAGCAAAGGTGTAATTAAATTCAATGTCTGAAGCCTCGAGTACGTGTAAGGCGGCTTCCATAACCTCTTTTCCTATCCCATCACCAGGTATAACAGCTATTTTGTACATTAAAACACCATTTTAAGTCCTATTTTCATTTTAAATGTAATTAATATCTTAATTTTAATTTAATCTTCTTTTTATTCTATGATATTCTTTAAATCGGTTTTCTTTAGGTATTATTTAATGTTTGAAATGTTCTCCCTGAGGTAAGGGATCAAACCGCCCTTGTTGAGAATTTCAAGCATGAAATCAGGCAACCCCTTAACTTCGAACTCTTCTGAAGTGTTCAGGTCCTTCAGCATTCCTTTATCCATATCTATATCCACTTCATCTCCCTCAGAAACCTTTTTTGAAATATCTTTGGCTTCCAAGAGGGGAAGTCCCACGTTTATTGCGTTTCTGTAGAATATTCTTGCGAATGACTCTGCAATCACAACGGAGATCCCTGCTCCCTTGAGTGCAACAGGTGCATGTTCCCTTGAGGAACCGCATCCGAAGTTTTTACCAGCCACTATTACGTCACCTTTACTGACCTTATTTGGGAATTCAGGGTCTAAACCTTCCATGGCATGTTCTGCAAGTTCTGCTTCACCCCTGAGAACTAGGTACCTACCTGGAATGATTATATCCGTATCAATGTCGTCACCAAATTTCCAGACTTTTCCTTTCATTTTAACACCTTTTAAATTCTTATATTTATTAAATCATGAACTTGTGATGATTTTAGTTTTATTATCCCTTTTTACACCATAAAACATACTTAGATATTTATCAATGCTCAAAAAATGTTTTAAATCATAACTCCCTTGGATCTGAGATTTTTCCTGTGATTGCAGATGCTGCTGCAACTGCTGCTGAGCTCAGGTAAACCTCTGCATCTGGACTTCCCTGTCTTCCCTTAAAGTTCCTGTTTGAAGTTGAAAGGCTCACTTCACCTGGACCCACGAGTCCAACATGACCTCCTAGGCACGGTCCGCAGCATGGATTACATACAAGGGCCCCAGCATCAACGAAGGTTCTGAGAAGCCCTTCATCCATTGCTTTGGTGTAAACTTCCCTTGAAGCAGGTATAACAAGCATTCTTATGCTGTCTGAAACCCTTTGGCCCTTGAGGATCTTTGCAGCTGTCCTGAGGTCGCTGAGTCTTCCGTTTGTACATGAACCCAAGAAAACCTGATCTATACTGGTTCCTTCAACCTCTGAAACTGGTTTAACATTGTCAACGTGGTGTGGACATGCTATCTGAGGTTCAAGGTTGTTAACATCTATGTCCATAATTTCAAGTGAATCTGCATCTTCATCAGTCTTCATTACCTCATAGGATTTGGTGGTTCTTCCCTTTAGATAGTCAAAGGTTTTTTGGTCCGGTTCAACGAGTCCTGTTTTTCCTCCCATTTCAATTGCCATGTTACAAAGGACCATTCTATCAGATACGGATAAATTCCTGGTTGTTTCTCCTCCAAATTCGCATGCTTTGTAGGTTGCACCATCTGCACCTATCTTTCCAATTATGTTCAGGACAACATCCTTGGCGTAGACGTTTTCGGCCAGATTTCCGGTTATGTTGAATTTTATGGTTTCAGGGACTTTGAACCATAGTTTTCCTGTTGCAAAAACCATTGCCATGTCCGTTGATCCTATACCTGTTGAAAATGCTCCTAATGCGCCGTGTGTGCAGGTGTGTGAGTCTGTACCAACCACAACTTCTCCTGGAACTATGTGTCCCATTTCAGGCAGTACCTGGTGGCACACACCTTCCCTTACATCGTAGAAGTTGTTTATATTCTGTTCCTCCACGAATTTTCGCATCTCAATGTGGTTCTGGGCTGCCTCAATTGAGTCTGCTGGAACCTGATGGTCGAATACAACCACGATCTTCTCAGGATCCCATACATCGTCTACTCCAATCTTCTCGAATGATTCCACAGACATTGGACCTGTTAAATCATGAGTCATTGCAACGTCTATATTTGCCATTACTATTTCTCCTGCCCCTGATTCCTTTTTACCAGCGGCTTTTGCAAGTATTTTCTCTGCCATTGTCATGGACATTGTTATTCCCTCCTTTTTATGGAATTAAAATGGTTTTAATATTGAATTTAAAGCTTACGGGCTTGAAACATTTTATTGACTATTTTAAATATTATATTGTATTTAAATGATTTTTAGTGGACAAATTATATTTTAAACTAATAATATTGAATGGATAGTGCATAGTTATCTCATCATCCATGAATGGTGATTTTATTAACAATTTTAATAAAGTTATCAACTTCTTCCGGATTTAAAATCTTTAATATCTTTTTAATTGTATTTTTATGAACCTGTTTATGCATTTTCATTATATCCTTACCTTTAAGAGTCAGTTGAAGGAAATAAAAACGTTTATCAGATTCAGATTGGATTTTACTTATAATTCCCAATTTTATCAGCTGATTGATGGCTATTGAAACAGTTGATTTTTTAACATCGAGTTTTTTTGATAGTTCAGAAACGCTTATTCCCTCATTTTTATCGATTAATTCAATGTAATACAATTGTCGCAACGTATATTCTTTTAAATCCCCCGTAAGAAGCTGTGTTTGGAATTTTCTCATTAGTCCGCTCAATTTATCCATTGATTCTACAAGCTCAAGCTCTTGATTCATTTTGTCACTCCACTGAATATATAGTTTTATCTAACTAACTATTATAAAAATATTGCCCATGGGATCAAAGGAGAGATCATAAATCTTGCAAAAAACCACCTATCATTTTATTGAACATGGAAAACAATTAGATATGAATCGTGTCACACATTCAAGTGACTAAATTTATATAGTAATAAAAATATTATAATTATTAATACAATATGGGCTGCATTAGTTCTCAAATGCACTCAGTAGTATTTTAAATATGGTTGACAGAAGTATATTTTAAGTGAGGGACCCCAAATGAGCGGCGAAGTTAACGATGAAATAATGAAGGAATACGAAAGAATTAAGGATGAAATCTCATATGAAGACTTCCTGAAGAAAATGGAAGAGCGGAAGAAGGAATATGAGGACGTAAGTTTCATGAGTGACCTCGATATAGCCAGAACAATAACTGGTGAATACATAGATGAGGAGAATAAGGCCCTATCTGATAGTGAGCCTAAAAAAATATCCCAACTGATTTCAGGGCAGGATAACGTCTGTGTCATTGGACGTATAATGCACGTATCAAACGTTAAAAAGTTCACAAGCCGAAAGGGTAAGGCAGGAAAACTTGCAAACATCATCATAGCCGACGAAACTGGGGAAATAAGGGTAGTACTCTGGACTGAAAATGTTAAATTCTTGGAAAAAGTTCAGGAAGGAGACGTGGTAAAATTGAACCGCGTTGAAGTTAAACAGGGCTTCCGGAATGATGAGATCCAAACCAGCATGAATTCAAAACTTGAAAAAATTCCAGATGAAGGTTTTGAAGCGTTTCCCAAGTACGATAAGAGCATAACTAATCTGGCAGATGTGAAGGGAGATAAAACCGTCAACGTGATAGCCAGGATCATCAGAGTTCCCAGGATAAACACCTTCGACAGGAACGGTAAGGAGGGAAAAGTTTTATCACTGGAAATACAGGATAATACCGGTCAAATGCCATTAACCCTCTGGAACAAGGATACAGACCTTGTTGAAGAGCTCAAACTCAAAGAAGGGGATTCAATTAAGGTGCTCGGGGCTCAGAGCCGTGTGAGAAATGGAGAAATTTCATTAAGCCATTCCTGGCTTGGAAGAATAATCAAGGGAGAGTTTGATGTTCCAGAGTACAGTGAAGATATCCTGAAAATAGGGGATGCCCATGAGATGAAGAACGTCACTGTGATAGGTGTTGTATGCAAAAATTACGACAAAATAACCTTTGAGAGAAATGACGGCACTAAAGGGCAGGTCAAATCCATTGAAATGCAGGATGAAACTGGAAGTATTAAGGTCACACTTTGGAACGATGACGCAGATATGAAACTGGAAAAGGGATCCATAATTAAGATAACCGGTGGAAACATTGAATTTGATGAATATTCCGGTACAGATTACAGGATAAACACCAACTGGAACACTAAAATCACTGAAGATCCTGAAATAGATGATAAACTTAAGGAAACCCTTCAAAAATGTGGAGATTATATTAAACCGGTTGAAATAGCAACTTTAAATGAGATGGATGATGAAGGGGACGAAATTGACATAATTGGAAGAATTGTGAGCGTTCAGGACCCCAGTGAATTCCAGAGAACCGATGGAACATCTGGAACCGTGAGAACTGTTGAAATAGGTGACATTACTGGTGTTGTAAGAACTTCTTTCTGGGACGAAAAGGCTGAAAAATCTTTAACCCCTGGAGATGCAGTAAAGATCGAAAATGCCAGGACCAGGTTCGGAAATTACAACATGGAACTCAGTGTTGGAAGAACTTCCAGATTGTTGAATCCAAGTGACGAAGAAATCAAAAATCTTCCGTCTCTAAGTGAAATAGAGGAAAAAATCTACAAAACAAAACATATAGACGAATTAGAAGAAGGAGATCAGAACATAAGGTTGCTTGGAAGAATATTGAATGTTTACGAACCAAACCAGTTCCAGAGAAGTGATGGAACCCAGGGAATAGTTCGGACAGTTGAAATAGCCGATGGTACTGGAACAGTTAGATCATCATTCTGGGATGAAAAAGCAAACCTGCCCCTGAACAATGGTGACACAATCAAAATCGAAAATCCAAGGGTTAACTACAGAGATGGTAGTATTGAAATCAGTATAAGTAGAAATACAGTTGTTACAAAACCTAAAGAAGATGAAACTGAAAAGTTACCATCTTTAGATGAAATTCAGGACATGATCTATAAAAACCGGAAGATCGAAGATGTGGAAGAGGAAGATAAAAATATCAAAGTAACCGGGCAGATTGTAGAAGCCTATGGAAATAAAATACTCTATGAAATGTGTCCAAACTGTAACAAAAGAATTAGTTTCTCTGACAACGCGTACATATGCGATATATGTGGAGAGGAAATAGAAGAACCCAACTACCTCATGATAATATCCTGTGTTATGGAAGATGAAACAGGGACTATGAGGGCCACTTTCTTCAGAAAAGCCGCTGAAGAATTCATTGGAATGACTACCGATGAAGTTAGAGATGTTATAGCAAAAACTGGAGATGAAGGTTCCTTAGAGGATAAAGTCGCAGATATGGTAGGTCAAGAGATCGCCATAATTGCAGATGCAAGTTACGATGAATACAACGAAGAAATAAGGCTCAACGCCAAAAAAGTGGTTTCTTTAAAGGTTTAATTCATTGAACAAACCTCTAATCATTCAATAAAATAGATTCAAAGCTGATATATTAAAGCTTAGATTTTAAAGCTGAGATATTATCTAAAAACTCATAAAACGGATTTAATAATTTAAAAAGTTCAAAAGGAGATTAAAATGGTCGAATTGGAAGATTTACCAAATGTTGGGGAGAAAACTGCCCAGAAACTGAGAGATGCGGGTTTTGCAGACATGATGAGGCTCGCAACAGCAACAGCAAAAGAATTAAGTGTTAAAGCTGAAATTGGTGAAGGTGTTGCAGAAAAGGTCATAGAAGCCGCAAGAAAATCTGAACAAATAGATTTTGAGACTGCTCTAGACGTTATGGAAAGAAGGAAAGATGTTGGACGTATAACCACTGGAAGTACTGGCCTGGACGAGCTTATAGGTGGGGGAATAGAAACTCAATCCATAACTGAGGTTTTTGGAGAGTTTGGTTCCGGTAAAAGTCAGATATCCCACGAACTGGCAGTAACATGCCAATTGCCCCCAGAAAAAGGGGGTCTTTCTGGAGATTGTGTATTCATAGACACTGAAAACACATTCAGACCCGAAAGGATCAAACAGATCGCAGACGGATTCGAACTTGACACTGAAGAAGTTCTTCAGAACATCCATATTGCAAGGGCATTTAACTCCAGCCACCAGATACTCATGGCTGATAAAGTCAATGAATTAATTCAGAAAGGTACCGATATCAAACTTGTAATTGTAGACTCTCTTACGGCTCATTTTCGTGCAGAATATATTGGAAGGGAATCCCTTGCAACAAGACAGCAGAAATTAAATCAACACCTCCACACATTACAAACAATTGCTAACACCTACAACGTGGCTGTTTTTGTAACAAACCAGGTGCAGTCCAAACCAGACGCATTCTTTGGAAGTCCCACAAAGGCTATTGGAGGACACGTGCTTGGACACGCTGCAACTTACAGGATCTGGCTTAAAAAAGGACTTGCGGGTAAAAGAATTGCAAGGCTGGTTGACAGTCCTCATTTACCTGAAGGAGAATCCGTGTTTAAAATCGTTACTGAGGGAGTTGTTGATTAAACCCTCAACTCATATTTTTTTTACTCAAGTTGTGTCTACTTTTGAATGTTAATTTAATTAAATTAATTTTATAAATTTTATAATTTTTTTATGCTGCGTTCTTTCCATGAACCAACTTTGAGAAGCCATAAATTATATTAGCCAAGTTTGACCAATAGAGTGCGTAGTAAAGTATCAACTAAAACTGTTTTTAAAACTGTTTTTTTAATTAAATGATGATAAAATGAACTCGTTAGAAACCATAATTTCCATCATAGTTCTCATAATCGTAGGTTATGCAGCAAAACGCATTGGACTTTTAAAACCCGAAGATTCAATCACATTAAATAAAGTTGTTATCAACATAGCCATTCCTTCACTGATTTTTATGGCAATGTACACTGCAGACCTTTCCAATATAGGAAGTCTTGCAGAGATAACAGGCCTATGCATATTGGTAGGGGCTGCAGGAGGTTTGGTAGGATATATATTCTCAAAGATACGGGGATACTCTAAAAAAACCCGTTGGAGTGTCACAGTAACCTCAACAATGTTCAACTCAGGATTTCTAGGTTATCCAGTTGTTCTTGGTGTTTTTGGTACAGCTGGGCTTGTAAGGGCTGTATTCTACGATGCGGGTTCCACAATTATATTCATATGTTTTGGAATTATTTTCCTTCTGCTTTTTGGAGGTAAATACTCTGAAATAGCTAAACGCGCCCTCCTATTCCCCCCAGTTTGGGGTATCGTTTTAGGGGTGGCTGTGAACCTCTTACACATTAAAATTGGCTCAATGGCACCATCTATCCTAAAATACCTGAGCGGGGCAGCTATTCCGCTTATAATGATGTCCCTTGGACTCTCCCTTGATGTAAGCAGTTTGAAGAATTACATTGAAGAAGCCATTGCAGTTTCAGGAATAAAACTCATATTGGCACCATTAATAGCGCTTGTATTGGTCAGTATTTTTGGTTTAAGTGGATTGAACAGTACAGTAACCGTTGTTGAAGCAGGAATGCCCTCTGCAATGTTGGCCCTTGTTCTTGCAATCACATACGATCTTGATGTGAAAGCTGCAAGTGCATGTATCTTTTTGAGCACCGTACTGAGTATGGTAACGTTACCAATCCTCATGTTGATTTTAGGATGAAGATAGATATAATTGGGGAATAAAAAAAGGGTTGAGATGTTGAAATGTGCATTATTTTGGGCAAAAATTGGAGAGAAGATTTAAAAAAACTCAAATATGAAACCTACACCCTTTACCTTTCTTACAAGGATCCAAAAGTACCATTGTACCTCAAAATTTTAATAATCCTTTTTTTAGGGTATATTCTAAGCCCCATCGATCTCATACCTGATTTTATACCTGTTCTGGGTTATTTAGATGATTTTATTCTTGTGACCATTGGTATTCCAATGCTAATGAAAAGGATTCCAGAAGAGATTTTAAGGGAACATGAACAGGAAGCAAGACTTAAATTTAATGATAATACTCCAAAAAGTTGGTACGTAGGTTTTATAGTTATTTTAATATGGATACTAATTATTATAATAATTTTAAAGGTTATTTTAACGTGATATTAAAATATGATTAAGTACAAAATTTATTTAGTTAAAATACTGTTTTAGAAACATTCAAATCTGAACTAAATCTTCTCATATATAAACTTTGTATAAAAAAATAAATAGAAAGCTTTATTTATCGGGGTGATAGAGTAGAGCATAAAATAATAATTATCACATATTTATGGAATAGGTGATTTAATTGGCAGAAGAGAAAAAACAAGAAACAATCGAAGAACCAAAGCTTGGAGTATACGTATGCCACTGCGGAGTGAACATCGGCGGCGTCGTTGATATCGAAGCAGTGAAAGATTATGCAGCAACCCTTCCAAACGTTGTTGTATCTAAAGAGTACAAGTACATGTGTTCAGACCCAGGTCAGGAAATGATCCAGAAGGACATTAAAGAACTGGGCATAAACAGGGTAGTTGTTGCAGCATGCTCACCAAGGCTCCACGAGCCAACATTCAGGAGAGCTGTTAGAGAAGCTGGATTAAACCAGTTCCTTTTCGAATTCGCAAACCTCAGGGAACACGATTCCTGGGTTCACATGCACGAACCAGAAGCAGCAACTGAAAAAGCAAAAGACCTCGTAAGAATGGCCGCTGCAAAAGCAAGGTTACTCGAACCATTAGAAGCATCCAAAGTGTCCGTGACTGACAAAGCCATGGTTATAGGTGGAGGAGTTGCAGGTATTCAGTCTGCACTTGACCTCGCTGACATGGGATTCAAAACCTACTTGATTGAGAAAAACCCAACCATCGGTGGAAGAATGGCTCAGTTGGATAAAACATTCCCAACACTCGATTGTTCCATGTGTATCCTCGCACCTAAAATGGTGGACGCAGGTAAACACGAAAACATCGAACTCATCTCCTACGCAGAGGTTAAACAAGTTGACGGTTACATAGGTAACTTCAAAGTCAAAGTAGAGAAAAAACCAAGGTACATAGATGAAGAAGTATGTACAGGATGCGGAAGCTGTTCCGAAGTTTGTCCAATAGAAATACCAAACTACTTCGACGAAGGAACCGGTATGGTCAAAGCAACCTACATCCCATTCCCACAGGCAGTTCCACTATGCGCAACCATAGACAAGGACTACTGTATCGAATGTAAACTCTGTGACCAGGTATGCGGAAACAACGCAATCAGACACGACCAGGAGCCAGAAATAATCGAGCTCGATGTTGGTACCATTATAGTCGCAACAGGTTACGACCCATACGACCCAACAGAGAAAAAAGAGTACCAATACGGCGATGCTAAAAACGTTATCACAGGTCTTGAACTTGAAAGATACATAAACGCATCAGGACCAACCATGGGTCACGTTATCAAACCATCCAATGGTGAAAATCCAAAAAGCGTTGCATTCATCCAGTGTGTTGGTTCAAGGGACGAACAGATCGGTAAACACTACTGTTCCAGGGTTTGCTGTATGTACGCAATGAAAAACGCACAGCTCATAATAGACCACGAACCTGACACCGAAGTCACCATCTACTACATGGACATAAGGGCATTCGGTAAAGGATTCGAAGAGTTCTACAAGACCTCACAGGAGAAATACGGAATCAAATTCGTAAGAGGTCGACCAGCAAGCATAATCGAAAACCCAGATGAAACACTCACCATCAGGTCAGAGGACAGCTTACTTGGAAAAGTCACAGAGTACGACTACGACATGGTAGTTCTATCCGTGGGCCTACAGCCACCAGCAGGTGCAGAAACCCTCAGACAGACACTCGGTATTTCCAAAAGTGCTGACGGATTCCTTATGGAAGCTCACCCAAAACTCAGGCCTGTTGACACATTAACAGACGGTATATACCTTGCAGGTGTTGCACAGGGACCAAAAGATATTCCTGACGCAGTTGCACAGGCATCAGGTGCAGCAGCAAGAGCAGCAATCCCAATGGTTAAAGGTGAAGTGGAAATCGAACCTATCGTTGCAGTCGTAGACGACGATGTCTGCGGTGGATGCGAAGTCTGCATAGAGCTCTGCCCATTCGGTGCAGTTGAAAGGGTCGAAGGAAAAGCTCAGATAAACGTTGCTCTATGTAAAGGATGTGGAACATGTGTAGGAGCATGCCCATCTGGAGCATTAGACCAGCAGCACTTCAAAACCAGCCAGATCATGGCTCAGATTGAAGCTGCAATGAACGAACCAGCAAAATAGACTTGCTGAAACTAGAAGAAGTTTAAAAACTTCTTCAACTTTTTATTTTTCTATTTTTAATTCTAAAACTTCAATTTCATGTTAAACATTCTCTAAAATCATAATCACTGTTAACTATTTTATAAAATCAGGAACTAGAGCTTGAAACCAATTTTATTGAACTAAAAGCTTTTTAATAAATATTATTTTAATAAAAATGATTTTTTTGAAAAGAGTATTAAGTAAATTAATTTTATAAATTCTTTCTTTTAAGTAAAACTAAAAAGAAAATTAAAAAAGGAGTAGGTTATATTCCTTAATCAGATCGTATTTTTTTCTTGGATCGTATAACTGAAATCTTAACATTGAATTGGAGGATGGATAGATGTACAGAGAATTGGGAGAGGAACTGAAGGAAATACTCAAACTTGAAAGGGAACCTGTGGCAATTAAATGGCTTTCAAGGGCACCTCGGAATATTCAAAGGGAAGAGGGAAAATCTCGTTTCTGCCAAAAACTTGAAAAAGCCATGAACGGTGAAATATTTTATTCCACTGCCGATGAAGAGGAGTGTATGGGTGGACTGCGCTATTCTGGACTTAAAGATCCCAAAGAATTCCCAAAGAACATGCAGACTGGATCCTTCCTCGTGGGTGGGGGAGTGTTCAAGAACATACCTGCAGTCAGACGTTCCTGGAAGCGTAACCGTGCAATGGAACCTGAACTCTTTGAAGCCGTGGAATTTGCACCACTTGCTGCAGCTGAATTTGATCCAGATGTTGTTTTCATAGTCTGCAGTGCAAAACAGGGAATGGAACTACTTCATGCAAATGCATACGATGCAGGTGTAGAAAGCCGCGGCGCAGACATGGGGCCAATATGCAGTTCAATGGCTGCAGTTCCATACCTAACAGGTCAGTTGACCTACGGTTTTGGGGAGATAGGTGCCAGGAACAACATGAACATATCAGATGATGAAGTAATGGTCAGTATTCCAGCTTCAGAGCTTCAGAGGATCGTTTCAAACCTCAAAGAGATGAAGACCAAAACTTTCTTCAAGGCACATTGAAGGTCTTTAAATGACTTGAATGTAAATATCATCTTTAAAATTTTTTATAACAAATGTAGAATCAATCCATTTTAAAGTTTCAATATTAAAATGGCGGGGATTCTTTATTAATGAACTTAAAACTTCTCCTTCTCTTTTTTGAAAATCTTTATATTCATGGCATTTTATACAATAGATCAATGGTATCCTCAGGATATTCCACTCATCAAATCAACCTTTTATTTGGAGGAGAATAATGTCTAAAAACGAAGAATACGCTCTTAAAATAAAAGATATTACAAAAGAGCACCATAATTGGATGGAAAATAGTATAAATCTTATAGCAAGTGAGAACATAACGAGTATAAGTGTGAGGGAGGCCCTTGCTTCAGACCTCTCCCACAGGTATGCGGAAGGTACCTCCGGCAGCAGACTCTACGAGGGCTGCAAGTACATCGACGAGATCGAGGACATCACAGTGGATCTGTCAAAGAAAATATTCAAGGCAGAACACGCAAATGTTCAGCCTGTTTCAGGTGTTGTAGCAAATTTAGCAGCATTTTTTGCACTTACAAACTACGGTGACCGGATGATGGCCCTTCAAGTTCCTGAAGGAGGTCATATAAGCCACGCAAATGTCAGCGCTGCAGGTGTAAGGGGTTTAAAAGTTACACCACATCCATTCGATGAAACCAAAATGAACATAGACCCAGACGCCCTTAAAAAGGAGATCCTTGAGAAAAAACCAAAACTGGTTCTATTCGGCGGCAGCCTGTTCCTCTTCCCACATCCAGTTGAGGAAGCCAGGGAAGCTGCAGACGAAGTTGGTGCCAAAATAATGTACGACGGTGCACACGTTCTCGGACTCATAGCAGGAGGATGCTTCCAGGACCCACTGAAGGAAGGTGCAGATATACTGGCAGGAAGTACCCACAAAACATTCCCAGGTCCACAGGGAGGTATAATACTCTGCAAAGAAGAAGTTGCACATAAAATCGATGACGCTGTCTTCCCTGGAGTTGTGAGCAACCACCACCTCCACCACCTGGCAGCGCTGGGTATAGCAACAGCTGAAATGCTTGAATTCGGTAACGCATACGCAGAGCAGATCATCAAGAACGCCAAAGCACTGGCAGGAAGTCTTTACGAACTTGGTTTCAACGTTCTGTGTGAGGATCTTGGATTCACAGAGTCACATCAGCTTGCAATGGACGTTTCAAACCTTGGACACGCTGCAAAACTTGCAAAGGACTTTGAGGCAAACAACATAATCCTCAACAAGAACCTGTTCCCATGGGACGATGTGAACAAATCAGACGACCCATCAGGTATCCGTATAGGAACCCAGGAAATAACCAGACGTGGATTGAAGGAATCCCACATGAGCGAAGTTGCAGGATTCATAAAACAGGTTGCAATGGACGGTAAAAACGTTAAAGATGAAGTTTCAGAATTTATAAGCCAGTACAATACTGTACACTACGCATTCAGAGAAGACAAAGCCTACGAGTACATAGATTTCTGAAAACATAGCAATTAAAATTAATTTCTGAAAAACCTTTTTCTATATTTTTTTTATTTCTTATTTTTTATTAGACTATTACAAAATCGTGGAGTTAAAAGGATGAAAATAGCTTGGGGAATAACAGGAGCGGGTCATTTGCTTGAAGAAAGTGTAAACATATTACATGAACTCTCAAAGGATCATGAAGTAACTGTACTGCTTTCAGGAGCAGGAGAGGAAGTTCTTAAAATGTACGGCCTATTCAACAAGGTTCAGAGCATAACAGGGGGTTACTACAGGGAACTCGTTCACGAAGATGATCAGAAGTTCAGCTTCCCAATGACAGGACGTTTTTCGCTTGGAAAGTATGATTTACTTGTTGTTTCCCCAGCAACATCCAACACCATTGGTAAAATAGTCAACGGAATAGCAGACACTCTCATAACCAATGCTGTGGCTCAGGCAGGTAAAGGTGGTGTTAAAACCTGTATAATTCCTGTTGATCTTGAGTCTGGTGATGTTGAAACTGTTTTACCATCCAAACTCGAACTTGCAGATTGTCAAAACTGCCAGCCCTGCCAGGCTGCGGCAGCATGCCCTGAAGACGCAATAAATCCTGGTGTTGAAATAGACCTCCTCAAATGCATAGGCTGTGGTGCCTGCCAGATAGCCTGTCCCTTCAATGCAGTAACAGGTGGCAAAAGGATCACAATTCACATGAGGGATATAGATATAAATAACACCCACAAACTCTACGATTTCAGAGGAGTGGACGTTTTTGGACATCCAGAGGATATTTCAAAGATTTTTTAATCATCAGATAGTTAACCATCAGATAGATTTTTTTACAATTATAAAATTTTTAGAATTCTTTAAAAAGAGAACCATTTTTTAGAAAAACTATTTTTCACATAGAAGGTTCTGTTTCACGTTCAATTCCTTTAGGATGAAAATCTGAATGAAAATTATTAAGAAGTTGCAGCAACATATAAAGGAACTAACAGGAAATTGTTGGTTTATTCCATTTTTAAGTGGAGGTGTTGGTGTGCCTGAAGAACATAAAAGGATAGGTTTTCTTTTGGAAGAACTTGAAAATGATGATTGGGCTGTAAGGGAAGATGCAGCAGAACTTCTTGTGGAGGTGGGGGATCATAGGGCTGTGGAACCGCTGATCAAGGCCCTTGATGATGAGGATTGGCATGTTCGTGAGGCTGCTGCCCTTTCACTTGCCCTGTTTGATGATGATCGTGCCATAAAACCGCTTATAAAAATTTTGAGTGATAAAAAGGCGAGTGTGAGATACGCGGGAACCCTGGGCCTCTACATGATGGGTGATGAAACCGCCCTTGAAAGTCTGAATAAAACCCTTGAAGACAAAAACCCGTTAGTCCGGAAGGTTTCGGGCATGGCAATTGCAGAGATTAAAAAACGGATGAAAAAGGATTGAAACTAAAGTTGAGTTGTTCTAAAATCATCGTTGCAGTTTTCCGTAACCTATTATAAGGAATATGATTCCAAAAACAGACCATAAAACTCCTGAAAAAATATCTTTAATATAAAAAAGGCTGTAAAATCCTATTATCAACAGTATCACTGCAAAGAAGTATAAAAGGAGTGTTTTATTGTACATGATATTAAGTCCATAGTTGTTTGTATTTTAATTTTTTCATGCATCACAAGTTCATAAGATGAATGATCTGGAATGCACGACCCGAAGATATTGGTGAATTGAATTTTTGACCAGATGAGAATCATGCCAAATCAATCTTCATTTCCATTCCCCTCAACTTTTCCAGTTCCACACTTATTCCAGGTTTCCTGAATATGGGCTTTTAATGTTTTGTAAACATTTTCAGCACCCACTATATCTTCTCCATCGATTTTCCACTCTGAAGGGTGCATGATAAAGGGGTGTGACTGGTTACCTCCCATCCCTCCGTGGCTACCTATTAACTCCTCAAAGGCTGCAACTTCCATGGTTTCTGGGTTGTAAAAACTGTTTACAAGTATGTCTGGTACGTATTTGAAGCTGTCTGTTCGCTTGAGATGTTGAGCTGCATTCTTACCGAAGCTGGCAATTGGGTTTTCACCCTCGAAGGAGTCATCTTCAAGGTAGTATGTACCTTTTGATCCTATTACAACGGTTCCATGTTCTTCTGAATGCACCATTATGAATCCTATACCTTGGTGTTGTATCAAACCCGGTATGAGATTTGGAAAGGCCCTGTTGAGCTCTTCATAGCTCATTCTTTCACTCCATTCATTGAAGTATATGAGTCCAAGGTTTCCAGAGGCCAGAACAACTGTCTGGGCCTCCTCTGGAGACACGTAAGTATCTTCATGGCCCCTGTAAAACTTCTTATGGGGCATGTCAAGTGATTTAAAGGTTCTTTTCACGAACTGGTTTTCAGTGAAAGACGCCATGACACTTCTTCCAAGTTTTCTACCACTCTCAACTGTATTTGCTGTCTTCTGATTTATGAAGTCCTTACCCTCGGTTATTGGGTATTTAACTGCCTGGCTGAAGTGGTCAACATTTGTGTAGAGGTCACTGTGAATTTTTATATCCTCTGGAAGCAGTTCTCTGACCAGATCCTCAAGTGTCATTCCGTAGCGTTGCTTGAATGTGGCCCCATTGCTTTGACCGTGATCAGAAAGCACCACCATATGATAGGGACGTGGAGATGTTTTTTTAGCATTTTCAAGGCGTTGAAATTGTTTGTCAATTTTTTTAAGAGCATAAAAGGCATCATAATCCTCAACACCAGAATGGTGAGCTATTTCGTCGTATCCAACGTAGGTAGCATAGGCTGCATCCACCTTCCCAGTCATCATGTCCCCAAGGAGGGTGTAGGTAGTCACCTCCCTTAAAAATACGTTTGCAGTGGCACGTATGGGAAAATAGATAAAACTACGATTAAGACGTGGTTTTATATGTTTTATCCTTTGTCGGATGCGTGAGCCCAGTTCCATCACCATGTCCCATAGACTGAGGACGAGTGTGCGTGCGAAGTTGTAGGGATTTGAATAAAAGAAATACCATGCCCTGGTGTAGAACTGTCCAAGGTTGCTGATCTTGCTGTAGGTGAATATGGTGTTACAGGCATCCCCAGAGAACAGGTTCGATCTGCTGGCACCATTGGTTGAGAGAAGACCCTCCCCATTTGAAACCCTTTTTTCAATTAAAGGAGCATCAAAAAGTCCTGTTGAAACCCTTAACTTGTTTTTGTTCTCCTTTTCAACCCATCTGAAGGCAGGAAGGTCTTTGTTGTTGCCGTGAAGGATCCCTGCCTGTGAAGCTCCTGTCTGACTGGAGAGATCAGTTTCCCATTCCTTTATCCTGTGGGTTCCCTCTTCAATCCATTTCTTGAGTGTTGGCATGTCCCCCCTCTTTATTGCCTTTTTAAGGGTTGAAGCTGCAAGTCCATCTATCTCAAGGAGTATGAAGCCGGGTTTGTTCTTATCGATATTTTTAGCCCTGCGTTTGAGATCACGGCCAAGAACTGCCCTGTAATAGGATGCCTCATCATCAATGGTCATAAGCGCTGAAACTAGGGTGTTTATGGCTGCAATTCCAAGGGGGACTAGAATTAGAGCCCCTCCAGATATGCTGAGTCCTGGAACGAATTGACTTGCAACCCAGATCATGAAACCGTTTAAAATGAGCGCACCGACACCAAATGTGAAAACAAGGAATCTTAATGTGTAATAAGATAAAAAGGGCCATAAAACTGCGTTTAAAAGTCCTATGAAAGTTACAGACATCACTGCAGATTCCCATCCATCAACTCGAAATCCAGGTAGCACTGCCGCCATGGCCATGAAACCAACAATTTCACTGATCCAAAGGGCTATGGTGCGTCCAGTCCACATCACATACGTGCTTCTACGTTTATCCATTTCAATCCCCAATAATTGAAATACGACTTTAAAAATCTGCTAAAGGTTTAGGATTATTATTTTGTGTCTTTTAATCAAATTCAGATAATTCAATTGTGAATATTTACTAATTTAATTGATAATACCAATTAATTAAATGCTTAATTCAGATCATTGATCTGATCTTGATTTAGCCTTGAAATTTCAGTTCCCATTGAACTTAAATCAACAACTAACTATGAAGTTTCAATACTGTTATCTCAGGTGGGCAGTTGATCCTGAACCAGAAAACATTTGTTCCAAGGCCCCTGTTGGTGTACTGGACCATGTCCCCAACATGGTACATTCCAAGTGGATACTTCTTGAAGTTGGAACCTTTGAACGGAGTTCCAAATCCGGGTATAACCACCTGACCCCCATGGGAGTGTCCTGAAAGCTGTAGGCTGAACCTTCCTGTGGCAGCAGTTGTGTCTGCAAAGTCGGGTTCATGGGCAAGTAGTACTGCAGGGCCCTTTTCTGGCATCTTTTGGAGAACCTGTTCCAGGTCTTGATGGTTCAATGTGACACTGTCAACACCTGCAATGTGCAGAGATGCATCTCCACGTTTTAGGGTGTAAACATCATTTTCCAGATCTATTATCCCATTCTCACCCATTATTTTACGTATCTTCTCCGCCCCCATCCAGTGATCATGATTTCCCAGTACAGAAACAGTTGCATCCCTTGGTTTCAAACCTTCAAGGGATCTCAACATGTCCAGAACAGGTTCGTCAGCCAGATAGGACACAGAATCTCCAGTTATTGCAATGAGATCAGGTTTTTGTTGATTTACAAGGTTCACAACACCTTTTATACGTTTGGAGGATATCCACTGCCCCATGTGAATATCGCTTATGTGAACTATGCGGTAATCGTTGAAAACAGGGTCTAATTCAGGTATGGTCACCCTTACAGGTACCACTTCAAAGTCATTGGGGTCAAAGTCATGAACACCCAGTTTATCCCTGAATCCAGACATTGCAAGCTGCATCTTCTGTCTCAGGACCAGAGCCTTTGGATTTTTTGGATGTATATCTTTAATTGGATCTTTCATGGGATATGTCTCATAAAATGAATCTAAATGTTGATCTAAATTTATAAATAATTTATATACACTTTATTTAGCAATTGCATTATTTTTATGTGTATCCTATTTTAAAGATTTATAATGAGTTAATTGAAACTTTGGATGTTTTCGTTCCTATCAGAGTAAACTGATCACATCCCAGACAAGATTCCACTTAATTCTATTGTAAGTTATGTCTGTATATCTGCATCTCTTTATGAATGTTTTTTTGTAGTATCTTTTTGGAACGATTACTGGAGTGATTACTGATAGTTACTGCTCAATCCTCCTCAAGGATACCGGATAAGTAAGCTGTCATTTCAATTTCTTCACGTGCTATGAAGTCTTCAAGCTTGTACTGGGCTTCCTGGCTTCCAAGGGGATAATATTTTTCGTCAAAGAATGTTTTTATAATCAAATCATTATTTTCTGATGTTAATTCTTCCCCAACACGTTCTTCAAGCTTTTTTCTGGTTTCAGAATCTATTCCAGTTACCCGGTACGTCACGTAATATTTTTCTGATGGGATGGATACTCCATAATCAACTATTTTCACATCCATTGTACTACCTCCATGGGCTTTTCAAAGGATTTTAAATTATTTTTGAATCGTTACGAGATTTTTGTTGAATTCCACATATATCCTTCCAAATCCTCAATCAAACATTTTCACACATAAAATCAAGTTCGTCGCCGATTTGGGTCTTTGATGCATCTATAGTTCCCTTTTCAAGTTCTATAACGTACTGTGCAGCTGATTTAGGCGTGTAAGTCTTCCAGGGTCCTATGGAAACTGTGTCAACAACCTTCATGTTGGAATCTGCAAATACTATGTCCAGAGGCATCCTCATGAAGAACATGTGAATCGCTGACCCCCTTCTGCTTCTGGTCTTTGGAAGTTTCAGTATCAAACCTCTCTGGAGTTCTTTTCTGAACATGAGCCCCCTGAACCGTGACATGAAACTCGCAGCAACATCTGCGTAACCCACCCTAGTTCCCCTACTTTTATTTACTATAAGGACATATTTCATAGAAAATACTTTTAACTTGATCATTTAAAAAGTGTTGGAGGCGAGTTTTATGAGGAATATCATAGTTAAAGAGCTCATCCAGAAACCAATAGAAGAACAAGACGTAGAAATAGTAGAAAGAAAAGGAATAGGACATCCGGATAGTATAAGCGACGGAATCGCAGAGTCTGTCAGCAGAGCCCTGTGCAATGAATACATGGACAAATTTGGAGGTATATTACACCACAACACCGATGAAGTGCAGATCACCGCAGGTGAATCAGACCCTAAATTCGGTGGCGGCGAAATAATCAAGCCAATAGAAATTCTCCTAACAGGAAGGGGAGTTCCAGAGTATGAAGGTCAGAAAATAGGTATTGACAGAATTGCAATAACTGCAGCCAAGGAGTACCTGAAAGAAAACATCATAAACCTGGATGTTGAAACATCCACAGTTGTGGAGTGCAAAATTGGCCACGGTTCAGGAGACCTGGTTGATGTATTTAAGAGGGATGGAATGCCTGCTTCAAACGACACATCCTTCGGTGTGGGTTACGCACCATTCTCTGAAACTGAAAACATCGTTATGCAGACAGAAGAACTTTTAAACTCCAAAGGCTTCAAGAAGAAGTACCCTCATGTTGGAGAAGACATAAAAGTCATGGGCCTCAGGGAAAAGGATAAAATAACCCTCACAATTGCATGTGCAATGGTATCCAAATACGTTGACGGCAGGGATACTTACATCAGCGTTAAAGAAGAACTCAACGATATAATAACAGATCTTGCAACTAAAAACACTGCAAGAGAGGTTCAGACCTTCATAAACACCGGTGACAATCATTCCTGCAACTCAGAGGAAGGATACTACCTTACAGTCACAGGAACCTCTGCAGAGATGGGAGATGACGGCTCCGTTGGAAGAGGAAACAGGGCAAACGGCCTTATAACACCTAACAGGCCAATGTCAATGGAAGCAACTTCTGGTAAAAACCCATTGAACCATGTTGGTAAAATATACAACCTTCTATCAAACAAAATGGCAGAAGACATTGTCAAGGAAGTTGAAGGAGTTAAACAGGTTCATATCATGCTTTTAAGTCAGATAGGTAAACCAATCGACTATCCTAAAGCTGCAAGTGCCCAGATAATCCTCGAAAATGGTTACAAGATGGAATCTGTTAACAAAGAGGTTGAAGGGGTTATGGACTCTTGGCTCCAGGATGTCGGTAAGATCACTGAGATGATGGTTAAAGGAGAACTGCGAACCTTCTAAAGTTCAAAACAAGTTTGAAGGATTTTATGAATAATTTTTAGGTACCCTAGATACCTATTAATTTTCATTATAAGGTTATTTGAGGATTAAATTGATTTTAACCCCATTTAAGTTATATTTAAGGTTTATTTTAGAATTAAATTTAGGATTGAATTTAAAATTATCTAATAAATATCTATAATTAAATTTTATTTGTAATTCAGCCTATTTTGTACTTTTATTTTTAAAAATTTTTTTTACGCTGGCAAGTTCACTACGCAAATTAATCATCACAATCATAGTTGGGTAGAGCTTCATCTTCTTAAACTATTTTATATACCCAACAACAAACCTTAGATGTGAATTCATAATAACTGAAAAATCATAAAAATCACAGGAGAATGGAAATGCCAATAGAGGAGGCTCAACGGTCATACAAATCAAAGAACATCGAGGAAAAGGTTCAGAAGTTCTGGAACCAGGGAGATGTTTACAGAAAAACCAATAAAATGCGGGAAGAAAAGCCCAAATATTCATTCTTAGATGGCCCACCATACTGTAGTGGACGTATACATCTTGGAACTGCATGGAACAAGATAATAAAAGATTCCTATCTCAGATATAAGAGTATGTCTGGTTTCAGCATAAGGAGGCAGGCAGGATGGGACACCCATGGACTTCCAATCGAGCACAAGGTCGAAGGGATCCTTGGCTTAAAAAGCAAGAAGGAAATAGAAGAACGCATTGGAATTGAAAACTTTGTGAATAAATGTAAGGAATTTGCAGTAGAAAACAAAGGCCTCATGACTGACCAGTTCAAGCTCCTTGGCATATGGATGGACTGGGACAAACCCTATGTTACATACGATAATCGATACATGGAGTCCTGCTGGTGGACCCTGAAACGGGCCCATGAGAAGGATCTGCTTGTAAGGGACAAACGAGTGATAACATGGTGTCCCCACTGTGAAACAGCCCTTGCAATGGCAGAGATAGACTACGACAACAAGGAAGACCCTTCCATCTACGTGAAGTTCCCACTGAGCCAGCAGGAAAGTGATGAGTACACAGTTTACGTTCTGGTATGGACAACCACACCCTGGACCCTACCTGCTAACATGGCTGTGTGTGTGCACCCAGACTTCGACTACGCATACGTTAAGAAGGGAGATGAAGTTTACATAATGGCAGAGGCCCTTGTAGAATCTGTTTTCCAGGAAGAAGAACACGAGATCATGAAGGTTGTTAAGGGATCCGACCTTGAAAACACCCCCTACGATCATCCATTAAAAGCTGAGATACCTGTTCAAAAAGACTTCGAACACATCATACTTCCAGGTGACCATGTCACCCTTACAGAGGGAACTGGATGTGTTCACACAGCACCTGGACATGGTCCAGACGACTTTGAAATAGGTAAAAAGTATGGTTTACCAATATTCTGTCCTGTGGATGAGGCAGGATTGTTCATGGAAGAAGCTGGTAAGTACTTTGGCCAGTTTGTGAAATCCGCAGATAAAAATATCATAGTTGACCTTAAGGAACATGGTTTCCTCTTCCGTGAGGGAATAATAGACCACCGTTACGGTTTCTGCTGGAGGTGTAAAAGTCCAATCATATACCTTGCAACCAAACAGTGGTTCCTGAAGATAACTGAAATCAAGGACAAAATGCTCAGTGAACTTGACAAGGTTGAGTGGGTTCCTTCGTGGGCAGGTGAAAGCCGTTTCCGTAACTGGGTTGAGAATGCACGCGACTGGACAATTTCAAGACAGAGGTACTGGGGAATACCAATACCAATATGGGTGTGTCAGGAATGTGGTGAAATAACAGTTGTGGGTTCTTTGGAGGAACTCAAGGAACGTGCAGTTGACGGAGAACTCAAGGGTGACTTCATACACAGGCCCCATGTGGATGACATTACCATAAGGTGCAGCTGTGGCGGTGACATGAAACGAACCCCTGATGTTCTGGATGTTTGGATTGACTCTGGAGTTGCAGGATGGGCTTCCCTTTACTATCCACAGGAAAAGGATCAGTTTGAGGAATGGTACCCCTACGATTTCATAACTGAAGGTCATGACCAGACCCGTGGATGGTTCTACTCCCAGCTTGGCTGTGGTGTGATATCCCTTGACAGCGTTCCTTACCGTAAAGTTCTCATGCATGGATTCACCCTTGATGAAGAGGGTAAGAAGATGAGTAAATCCCTTGGAAACGTTGTGGAGCCAGATGAAGTGGTTGAAAAGTACGGGGCAGATGTCCTAAGATTCTACCTCCTCTGGGGTAACAAACCATGGGAAGACCTTAAATTCAACTGGGATGAGGTTAAAAATGTTAACAAGATGTTCAACATTCTCTGGAATGTTTACGTTTTCACAACAACCTACATGTCCATAGACAACTTCAACCCAACACTCTACACAGATAACAATGTTAAACTGCGTGATGAAGACCTCTGGATAACGTCAAGGGCCAACTCACTTGCAAAAACTGTTTCAGAGTCTATTGAGAAACTGCACTTCCACAAGGCAACACGGGCCATCAACAACTTCATACTTGAAGATCTGAGCAGATGGTACGTTAGGCTTATAAGGGGCCGTACATGGATAGAGAAAGATGATCCTGACAAATTAGGGGCTTATTACACCCTCTACAATGTCATGAAACTTCTAATAATGACCATGGCACCTATAGCCCCACATATAACTGAAGATATTTATCAGAACCTTGTTCGTGGAGTTGATGATGAGTCCTTCCTCAGCGTTCATATGCTGGACTGGGAGTTCAATGAAGAACTCATAGATCTTGAATTAGAAGGTAACATGGATGTTGTGAGGGAAATAATAGAAGCATGCGCCCATGCAAGGGATGTTGCACGCTACAAACTCAGATGGCCTGTACGTGAAGTCATAATTGTTTCAGAGGATAAAAAAGTTGTTGATGCAGCCCATTCCCTCAGAGAAGTTATAATGGAGCAGGCAAATACCAAAAACATCGTGTTTTTATCTGAATTTGAGAACATGACAGTTCATGCACAGCCCAACATGAAAACACTGGGGCCCAGGCTGCGTGGAGACGTGCCTAAGGTCAGAGAAAAACTTGCTGAAGCTGATGGTTCAGTCATAATCCAGAAACTTGAATCAGAGGGAGTTTACACCGTGGAACTTGAGGACAAATCAATTGAACTCTCTTCAGAGGACATAGTGTTTGAAACTGAGCTTCCAGAGAACATTGAAAGTGCTGAATTTGATGGTGGAAGTATCTTCATTGACACGGAACTTACAGAGGAAATACTGTCTGAAGCCATGTCACGTGAACTCATAAGAAGGGTTCAGGACATGAGAAAGGACCAGGATCTTGATGTTGAAGCCAACATAGAGGTTTACGTTGAATGTGGTCCTGATTTCCAGGCACTCCTAGAGAACTTCCTTGACTTCATCTCCAATGAGATAAGGGCAGATAAATTTGTATTCGGATCTGAAAATGAAGGATACAGGAAGGAATGGAAAATAGAGGATTATGAAGTTACAGTAACCATTAAAAAATCTTAACCATGTTGTGCTATAGGTGATAAAATGGCTTTAACAGATGCTGAATTGGAATACGTTAAAAAAGAACTTGGAAGAGAACCCAACTCCCTTGAATACGGGATGCTGGACATAATGTTCTCAGAACACTGCTCCTACAAGAGCAGTCGTCCAATACTGAGATTGTTCCCAAATGAGGGGGAAAAAGTTATCCTGGGTCCGGGAGATGATGCAGGAATAGTTGAACTTACAGATGAACTGGCACTGGTCATTGGAATGGAAAGCCATAACCACCCATCTGCAATCGAACCTTACGGAGGTGCAGGAACAGGTATCGGCGGAATAATAAGGGATATCATATCAATGGGTGCTAAACCAGTAGCCCTGCTTGATTCACTCAGATTTGGATACCTTGAAGACCAGAAATCTCGTTACCTCTTTGAACATGTTGTTAAGGGAATATCAGATTACGGTAACAGGGTTGGAATCCCAACTGTTGGTGGAGAAGTGGAGTTCGATGATAACTTCAAATCCAACCCCCTTGTAAACGTTGTTTGCGTGGGACTGGTACGTAAAGAGGAGATAGTTCTTGGAGTAGCACCAAACATTGGAGATGTCTTCGTTCTTATGGGTGGACGTACAGGTCGTGACGGAATCCACGGTGTGACCTTTGCATCAGAGGAACTCACAACCAAATCTGAGATTGAGGACAGGCCTGCAGTTCAGGTTGGAGATCCATTCACCAAGAAGCAGGTTATGGAGGCAACATTTGAAGCCCTTGAAAAGATCGATGTTCAGGGACTCAAGGACCTTGGAGGTGGAGGTTTAACCTGCTGCATCTCAGAAATGGCTGCAAAAGCTGAAAACGGTGCAGTTGTTGAACTCACGAAAATACCACTGCGTGAAGAGGGAATGACACCCTACGAAATAATGCTATCAGAATCACAGGAGAGAATGGTGTTTGTTGTACGTTCTGAAGATGTGGATGCGCTCATGGCCATATTTGATAAATATGAACTTCCTGCAGCTGCCATAGGTACTGTTACCGATGATGGACAGTTCGTTATGACTCAGGATGGAAAGGTTATCTCAAAACTTCCATGTGAACTTCTTGCAGACCCACCATCTGTTGAGAGGGAAGCACTTGCACCATCATCTGCCCCTGAAGTTGTTGAAGTTCCTGATGTTCCATTTGAAGATGCCCTCTTAAAACTTCTGTCATCCGAGAACATTGCAAGTAAAAAATGGGTTTACAGGCAGTACGATCACGAGGTTCAGGTAAGAACCGTTGTTAAACCTGGAGACGACGCTGCAGTAATGAAGGTTGATGATGAAAAGGCATTTGCAATCACTTCAGACTGCAACAGCATTCACACCAAACTTGACCCGTATCATGGAGGTGCAGGTTCAGTTGCAGAGGCCATAAGAAACGTTGTGTCAATGGGAGCTGAACCCATCTGTATAGCGGACTGTTTGAACTTCGGAAACCCTGAAAAACCGGAAGTATTCTGGCAGTTCAGGGAATGCGTCAAGGGAATGTCGGACATTGCGAACAAATTTAAAACACCCGTAATAAGTGGAAATGTGAGTTTCTACAATGAAACAGAGGGAGTAACCGTTAATCCATCACCAGTTGTTGGTGTTGCAGGATCCATGGATCTGAAGGACATAAGAACTTCGGAGTTCAAAACTGAAGGGGATGAAATCATTGTTATCGGCAAAACCCGGCCAGAACTTGGTGGATCCGAGTATTACAGATCTGTGCACGGGGTAGTGGCAGGTAACGCACCGAAAGTCCACATTGACCAGGAGTACAGTTCTGCAATGGCGGTACTTGATTTGATAAGAAATGATGATGAAGGCAACGTAACTGCTGTGCACGACTGTTCTGCAGGAGGGCTGGGAATTGCACTCTCTGAAATGGCAATTTCAAGTGGAACAGGAGCATTCATTGACATATCCAAAGTTCCAGTTGAAGCAGACATGGAAATCACTGAAATGCTGTTCTCTGAGTCCCACGGTCGTTACATAGTCACAGTTAAAGCAGATACTGCAGATGAAGTAGTTAATAAAATAAAATCCATGAATGTTGAAGCTGCAGCTGTGGGAAAGGTTGGTGGATCCATGCTCATCCTAGATGAAAAGGTTGAAATCGCGGTTTCAAAACTTGAAGAATCTTACAGTGGAGTTATTGAAAAATTCATGGCATGATGTTATGAAAAAAGAACTCTGGAGACAGCTAGTGCATGCATCCGGTGTTTTCATAGTCTTGCTTGGATTCTTGGTCAGTCCCGAGGTTTTAATACTCCTCTGTATTGCCCTTGTGGTGCTGGCAGAAACCCTATTTCAGCTTGACAAATCCCACCACATACCCCTTTTTTCAACCATGCTAAGCAATTGTAAAAGAAAAGATGATGAAAGGGGATTTGTCTACTTTTTTATTGGAATAATAGTTACCATATACCTTTTTAAATTTGACATGGGCATTGTTAACGCTGCAATACTCATCCTGCTTTTTGGTGACTCTGCCTCAACCATCATAGGGAAGCGCTTCGGAAGACATAAATTACCATTTCAGGAAAAAAAGACGTTCGAAGGCAGCATATCCTTCTTTATTATTGGCTCTTCACTGGCAATTACGCAACTACCCCTATTACCTGCAATTTCAGGAGCATTCTTCGGAGCAGTTACAGAGGCTTACAGTCCAGTGGATGATAACATTCCCATTCCCATCGTATCCGCCCTTGCAATGAGTTTAATCATTTACATACTCTGATCATGTGCACATTCATATATCCTAAAAAAACAGGGTCTAACTCTTTTTCATTGTTTTAATTAGTTTTATTGGAGATAGTAATTTTTTACTTGAAAATTTTAATTAAAAATCAAAAACTACTTCAATCAAAGCCTAATTGCCCTTTCATGCCTGAAGTACCTTACAGTTAACAAAAACAAAACTACTGCAATGATGACTGTTGGGGCTGCATATAATAGTGTTTTGAAGTTTAATACTGGTGTAGATGCGAGTTTAACCATTAAAACCGTTGGTATGAAGTTCAGTATGACTTCGAAGTAGGGTGCCTTTATAAAGAGAGGCATGAAAAGGATGAAGGTTGCAAATACGAGTACAATTGTTATTGCAGAGTTTGCTTCCTTTGTACTGTCAACGAACATGGATATAATTATTCCAATGCTTATAAACCCTAATCCAATGAATAACAGGATGAAAAATAGGGTTAGAGTGTTGTATATTGGAACCCGGAGTAGGTCAAGTAGGAATATCCAGGCCATACTTTGAAGCAGTGCAAAAGAAAGGATTGGTAAGGTTTTCCCGAAAATTACCATTGTATTTGATATTGGTGCCATTAACAGAACTTCAAAGGTTTTTCTTTCACGTTCCCCCACTATGCTGTCTGTTACTATATTGCTTGCAAGGAAGAGGGGCAGTAAAAGGATGAAGGGTACCAGGAATCCGTACATGATCTCAACGAAGTAGGGGCTGTTGAGTGCCAGTCCAGAACTTTCCTTCTCGTTAACAGGTACAATGTTTAAGTTAACCATGTTCTCAACCTTCTGGATCTGTGAAGAGTTGAGTCCTGCAGATTCCAGTCTCTTATCTGTTTTAAATTTAACGATGGCATTTGATACCTTGGTTGAAATAACTGGATAGAAAACATTGGCTGTGTTGAAATCAACAGTCACGTTCTGTTCTGGTTGGGGCGAAACTTCAATAACAGCCACTAATCTGGTTCCGAGAAGTTCTTTGGCCTGATCCAGATCCTTGTAGTAGTAAAGATTCACATTCTGAGATTCAAGGTCTTCTGCAAGTGTTGAATTCCTTAGATCCTCTGAAATTCCAACCTTAAGGGCTTTGCTAGGACCGTAATCATCAAGAAGTGCTGGATCCGATACAACGGAACTCATGAATGCCAGACCGAATGCACCCAAGATTATGAAAACCTGAACAACAACTACCAGGAGGTATATCTTGTTTTTAAGTATATCCTGGGATTCTTTTTTTGCAAGGGCCATTATTTTCATGTTACACCTGAAATTCCTGGTTTTTATTGGATTTTTTTTGAATTGAAATATTTTTATTCAATCTTCTGAATGCACTTCAGTTAGATGTTTAGTTTTTTGTTTAAATGGTTTATGAACCTTATGAAACTGTGGAATTTGAAGATCGTTTCCTCCACTGGAAATTCTGGGTAATTTTGAGAACTTCAATAAGATAAATATTATTGAAATCTTTTTATTGAAATCAGTTCTTCTATTGAAGTTAGTTCTGATTAAAGATTCTGATTGAACAAATTAAAAGAAAAAAAGGAGAGATTTGATGGAAGGATAATAAATGATTTTATCCAACCATATTTCCATCCCTCATCTGGATGATTTCATCTGCAAATTCTGCAGATTCCATGTTGTGGGTTACGATTACAACACTTACTCCTTCCTTTTTATTCAGATCTTGGATTGTCTGCATTATGATTCGTGCATTTTTGGTGTCCAGTTCTCCTGTGGGTTCATCTGCAAGTATTATGGATGGATCATTTATAAGAGCCCTTGCAATTGCCACCCTCTGCTGTTCACCACCAGAAAGCTGTGATGGAAGTTTGGAGTATTTTCCTTCAAGCCCAACTTTATCCATGATGCCCTGGGCTTTTGAAGGATCCTGTTTAAGCATTGGCAGCATCACATTCTCCAGGGCCGTTAACTGGGGTAGAAGGTTGAAACGTTGAAAAACAAAACCTATCTCTCTTCTTCGAAACATTGCCTGTTCTTTTTGAGAGAGTTTGCCTGTTTCCTTTCCCTTGAGAAGGAATGTCCCCCTTGTGGGCATGTCGAGTATTCCTGCAACGTGCAGGAGTGTTGATTTACCGGAACCGGATGGCCCCATTATGGCTGTGAAGGAACCAGTTTTCAGGGAAAGGTTTAATCCTGCAAGGGCATTTATTTCCTCATCACCCATCTTGTAAGTCTTCCAAACGTCCCTGAATTCTATTATATTTTCAAAGGTGTTTTTTGAAGATTTTTCAGAGTCTGTACTTTTAGAATCCATTTTCATCACCTCATTCATTCCTCAGTGCATCAACAACGTTCAGCCTTGAAGCGCGCCATGCAGGATAAAGACCTGCTAAGATACTCAATACAGTGGCACCAACTATCACAACTCCAACAAGCCATAATGGAAGCATATAGGACAGTGTGATACCCTCCATACCTATCTGCTGGGAGAAGAGTATTATTGCAAGTTCAAGAAGGGCTGCAGCAACAACAACACCTATGACCGCACCTATAAATCCTAAGAGTCCCGCCTCTGTGAGTATACTGCCCAGTACTTCCCTGTTTGTGAATCCTATGGCTTTTAATACTCCAATTTCCTTAGTTCGTTCTGTTACGTTAACCAGCATGATGTTAACTATACTTATGAGTCCAACTATCAATCCTATGCTGGCTATTGCACCTATGAACAGTAAAAGTCCACTCATCATCTCATCTATCTGTTTTGTGAAGTCTGATTTTGTAAGGGCAGTTGTGCCATCAACCTGGCTTTCCACAGCACTCTTAACTGTGTCTGGATCGCCTTTAACATTTGCCGTTATGGTTGAAACCTTGTTGTTGTTGAGTGGAAGGGCCTTGTCAACGTCCATGATAACCACCCCCATTCCAACACCTTCACTGGTTGTTCCAGTTACAGTGAATTCCTTGTCTTTGATGGTTATATTGCTTCCAATTTTGTATCCAAATGTATCCATGAGCTCCTTGTTGATGACAACACCTGTGGTTCCGTTGACATTGACCTGACTCCAGTCATTGAGCCCCACCACCATCAAGGGAGTTCTGTTCATGGTGGTTGTGAACTGGGTTTCTTCCTTGATGTTGTAAAGCTGAGACATGTTCTTTATCTTTGAAACAGCCTCTGAACTTAGATATGAATCACCTGTGGATCCCATGAAGGCCCCACCAGTGCTGTTAACTATGGAAAGGTCTCCACCCATTGCATTGGTCTTCTCCTTCATGTAAGATGTCATTCCGGAGCCAAATCCTATGAGAAGTACCAGGGTTGCAACACCTATGACAATTCCAAGCATGGTCAGGGCACTTCTGAGTTTTCTTCGTCGAATGTTTTTCAGTGATAGTTTGTAGAGTCCCATTTTCTTACCTCATAATCATATAAGTTAAAGAATTTTTATTATTTAATCATGTTTACGTTTATAAAAATCTAACTACACATTTAAGATCTAACATGCTATGCTTCCAGATCAAAGACATCCTCTATGTGCTCTTTTTTAAGTGCTTTGGTTATTTTATAAGCCAGAATTAGGGACGGGTTATATTTACCACGTTCCAGAGACACTATGGTTTGCCTGCTCACATCAACCATGTCTGCCAACTCCTCCTGAGTCATTTTAAGCTCTTTTCTGTATTCTTTTATTTTGGTTTTCATTTCTCTTAGGAATTATTCTTTTTTTTAAATTAGGAATGGTAATATGAGATTATTTAAATATTTACATTATCTAAAGTATAAAAACTATAAATAACGAATTATTTTAATTTTAACCATCTCTATGCAATTTATACCTTGTAATAATACCTATAATTCCTCCTGCAAATACTGACAAAAGGATCAATCTGTATAAATTCAGTTGATCAATGTTGAAACTGGATGATACAACCAAAAGTACAGCCAGAGCTATTATCATGCCCCAGGCTGTGTTTCTCATGGATAATGAGTATTGCATCTGTTCCCTTTCATCAAACGATTTTACATTTGCAATTATTCCATCCATAAACAGGAATAAAAACATCCCTGTGATCAATACAGTGTTTAAAAGATTTTGAGGTAACAGCATACCCACAAAAATCAGAGATAAAGTGCATATCATGTAAAGAGTTCCCTGCCACGGCAGTTCATAGCTCCAAAATCCTTTTCTATTCCTTTTTTTAAACCATTCTGGTTTTGCAATAACCAATCTTAGACCTCCCAAATTGTACACCTATAAAATGTAAAAAATATGTTACATATAATGTAAGAAATATATTACATCATATTTAAAAGTTTTGATTTTGTAAAAAATATATTACATAATTGCGTTTTCAAAAAATAAAAAAAAGCAGTTACAAAGAAGTTTCAGTTCAAACCTTTTTAAAGCTGATCAGATCCCATAGCAGCCTTAAAATTCCGGGACGAGGCCCAAATACAACATCGTCCCTCCTGAAGAGTTTCACTGCAATCCCATAGGATAGAACACTGAATATAAATGCGAATAAAACTGTAACAGCGTAATCCCCTATGGTTATGACCTCACCCGAGAAGAGTCTCATGACTATGGTCATTGGAGATATGTTTGCAAGAGTGGATCTGGTTGATAAATAGGCCAGAGCAGGTACTGCAAGAAATCCCGCTACCCCAATGTAAAGGATACTTATTCCAATGCCTGCTTCCTTGTAATTCTTTGCATATACAGATAGAGCTGTTGTTATACCAACGATAGGTACCGAAGCCATCAATATGAAAGCGTATACAAGTAAAGGATTCTTTATCCCAAATCCGGCTAGCAAAAGAATTGTTATCCATATCCCAACCTGTAGAGCTATTAAAAGAATGGATGCTATGCTCTTTCCAATTATGATATCTGCATGTGACATGGGCATTGCTATCAATATTTCAGCAGTTTTACGCTCTTTTTCACCCACCACGCTGTCCATTATGATGTTTCCAAAAAGGAGGATTGGAAGGAATAGTATGATGGCTATCATGACCTTGTTTATTATCTGCAGGGGTAAGGACTCACCAGATGATTGCTGTTTAAAGTTCTGTGTTGATGTGTTTTGAGGGCTTAGGGAATTAACCCATGATGCTGTGATGGCTGTGGACATGATCCTGGAGGTTGAATTAACTTCGTCCAGTACAACACCACTCTTTGGATCACTGTAGTCCAGGTAGAGGTTCAAGGTTACGGGCTCCATTATATTTATACTGGCTGCAGCATCATCTGGAACCATGAGAAACCCAGTTGTTCTCCCCCTTTCTACTCTTTTTATGGAGTTATTATAATCAGATCTGGTTATATCCAGTATTTCAGGATTTATTCTATCTATGAAGAGTCCAGATTCATCCTGAACATCAAGGGATGCGAATCCTGAAAGTGAAGGTGTGATTGAAATTCCCTCTTCAGATTCCATGTTCGCAACGAAGGAGTTGAAGACAACTATCATGAGGAGAAGGACGGAAATCTGGAGGAGGAATATCATGAGGAATTTTCTGCTTGAAAGGATTCCCTTAAACTCCCATTTGGCTATGGTTGTGAAATTCATGTCTTTAACCTATCTTAAGTTGCTCGGTGCATTTGATATTGTTTCAATTCAAATATTCCAATTCAGAGACACCTTTAATTATTTACTGACTATTTAACAGTGTTTATGAATACATCTTCCAGTGTGGGTTCCTTGGTATTTACAGATACCAGTTCTTCACCGAAAAGATCTACTATTCGCGAAATATCCTTTCTTGAGTTGAGTGATACTGAAAACTCGTTTCCATCAATTGAGAGAGAATCAACAGAGCTGAAACTTCTGATACTATTCTCATCGATTGATTTGGGATTGTTGACCTTGACCTTGAGGATTATATCCCCATGTACCTTGGATTCAAGGTAGTCCGGAGTTCCCATATCTATTATCTGACCCTTGTTAACGATTGCAACCCTGTCGCATAGGGATTCTGCTTCATCCATGTAATGGGTGCAGAGGATTATGGTTTTATCACCCTTGAGCTTTCTTATAAAGCCCCTTATCGTGTTTGCAGTGGCGGGATCCAGGCCCATGGTAGGTTCATCAAAGATTATAATGGGAGGATCATGTATCAGAGCCCTTGCAATGCCCACTCTCTGACGAAGCCCCTTTGAGAAGGTGTTTATCTTGTCATCAGCCCTGTCACTCATCCCCACAAGTTCCAAAAGCTCCTCTATCCTGGATTCTATTTCCCCCTTTGGAACTCCGTAAAGTTCCGCAAAGTACCTTAAAAGCTCCCTTGCCTTGAAGCGTTCATAGAGGTTGGGTTCCTCTGGCAGGTATCCTATCATGGATTTTATCTTTATTGGATCTGTGTGGATGCTGTGACCGTCAACCACAACATCACCAGAGTCTGGTTTGAGTACGCAACAGATTATCCTGATTGCAGTGGTTTTACCCGCCCCATTGGACCCTATTATTCCAAGAAGCTCACCCCTGCCTATCTCAAGATTTAAATCATTGAGCGCTTTTATTCTGCCGAATGACTTTGTAAGGGAGTCTATTTTTATCATTACATCTTCTGAGCCCATTTTACCCTCTACTTCCCACTTATTCTTGTAATATCTGATTTTTTGGATCTTGAATCATCTGCTTGAATGTGATCTTATAATCCACTGATCTGAACTTAATTGATACTTGGTTGAAATCCCTTAAAAACTTGGTTTAATATTTCTTGGCCATCATGTAAAATCCAACAATGAGGATTCTGAAAATTGACAAGAAGGGTTCACAAAAACTCCATAATTCCACCTGCAAGTATCATGAAACCTAAAGCTATTAAAACGAATGGCAATATTATATGGCTGTATTTATCTATTTTATTTCCTAAAAATCTGTTTTCAACCATTAAACTGGCCAAAATACACCATATTCCCACCATAACCATGAAAAGTATGCTTACAATGAGGATCTGACCTGTTTCCATGCCTGCAAAGAGGGGTGCGTAAACTCCCAAATTGTCCCCACCGTTGGTAAAGGTCACAACTGCAACTTGAAAAACGTTTCTCCATGAACCTGAAGAAGAATCATTTTTCAAAGCAGGGCCCTCCCTTTCCATGTTCTCATGATTCTTTACATCCAGAAGTTTTTTAAATCCTATTAAAACTGGGAAAATTCCAAGAAGGCTGATGAAGTAGGATGGAACAATGAACTGGAGGAAATAAGCTGTGCTGCTTATCAATACAAGAGATAAAAATCCCAGGTACTGTCCAATAACGATGGAGTTTTTTTCATGTTTTCCTGCTGCGAAAAAGAGCATCAAAACAAATAAATCATCGATGTTGGTTGCCACGAAGGCTGAAATTGCAACTAAAATCATAGCAATAACTTCCATGAAAACACCTTTTTTTGCTGTTAAAAAGCTTTAATTAAAGTTTGAATCCTTAAATTTAACTAAAGAGATGGATTAAATATTCTAATATTGTTATGACACCAGAGTTGGGAAACTCTGACTGATCCGATCCTTTGATAGCACCCCTCACTTGGACACATGCATCTTCCAGTGAAGATCTCTGTATTAAATAAGAATTATCCATCATAAAATATAGGGATCAAGGTTTTTCTTGAATTTGGTTGGGTTTAGTTTCATGTAAATGTACAGAAAATCATAGCAGGCCAACCCTTTTTTTATTTCTAAAATCTCGGTTGTATGGGGACATGATCTCCAGGATCCCATTCTACACTTTTTTTTGTTTGGAAAAAACTTGTTGTGAGATAGACCAATATCCGCCAACAACAATATTTAAACCATGCTACATATTACATTTAAGAAATAGAACTAATGAACATTAACAGTAAAAAAAGAAATTAAAAGACCTAAAATCATTACAGTTACACTTAAAAATCATTGCAATTACAGCTTACAAACATCAAGAGAGTTATCATGTTTCTATCTGAATTAATATCTGTGAAAAAAGCCTTCAATATCATAAACCCCTTAAAACCCGCTGATATTGAAGAAATAGCCCTTGAAGAGGCTTACAGGAGAGTGCTTGCAGAGGATGTGAAATCCCTTCTATCTTCACCTCCATTTGACAGATCAGCAATGGACGGTTATGCAATACAGGCTGAAGACACCTTTGGATTTTCAGAAAGCCGCCCTGCACACCTGAGGATAGTGGACAGGATTGGAGCAGGGCAGATGTCAAATGTTACACTGCAAAGCGGTGAAGCCGTTAAAATTGCAACAGGTGCTCCAATACCTAGCGGAGCTAACACTGTGGTTATGGAGGAGTACACTGTTGAAGATGGAGATGAACTTGACGTGGAAATGTCCTTACCCCCTGGAGAGAATGTAAGTCTCTCTGGAGAGGACATAAAGAAAGGAGACAAGGTTTTAAAAGTAGGACAGATTTTAAGACCCCAGGACCTTGCAATAATTGCATCATCAGGATACGACTCTGTTAAGGTATTCAGAAAGCCCAAAATTGGAGTTATAATCACCGGGAGCGAGCTGGTATCTCCAAGATCAGAGCTAAAGGGTGCAGAAATTATAAATTCCAATCATTACACTGTTAAGGCCCTTGTTGAAAGTACGCTGGCCCTCCCAACCCTCACACACTGCGTGGACGATGAAGAGCTTGTTGAGGAGACCATGATGCAGATGCTTGAAACCCATGACGCTGTGATAACAACTGGAGGAACCGCAATAAGTAAGGGAGACGTGGTTGTGGATGTTGCAGATAAACTGGGAGACGTTTTGATACATGGAGTTGCAGTGCGGCCTGGAAAACCCTTCGGATTTGCAAAAATTCAGGGTAAACCTGTTTTTATGCTTTCAGGTTATCCTGTGGCCACAATGGTCCAGTTCGATGTTTTTGTAAGGCAGGCGCTGGAGATGATCCAGGGAATACACAGGGAGTTCCCAGTTGTTAGGATGAAGGCTGGAAGGAAGATACCATCAAGCCTTGGAAGAACAGATTACATCCGGGCAAAAACTGATGGAGAAACTGTAAGTCCCCTTAAAATAAGTGGTTCTGGCATCATCAGGTCAATGGTTGAATCTGATTCCTACGTTTTGATAGAAGAAAACCTTGAAGGTCTTGAAAAGGGTGAGAATTGCGGGGTCATAATGTATGATTCGTTAAGGCTTTAAAAATGATTCAATTGGATATTTTACAAAATTATGATTATAAAATTAATGAGGGATGAATAGAATAAACTTAAAAATTTTTCATCCTAAAAGGTGATGTTTTGAACGCTTTATGGTATTACGCTATTGGATTTGTTCTTGTATGGGTCTTGGCCCTTTTGTTCAGGAAACAGTTGAAGATCGACATACACGGCCCCTTACTCATGCGACGAACCAAACGATTAAGGGGTTTTATTGATTCTGTTGCCCAGAAATCTCCCAGATTCTGGCGATGGAGTATGAACATTGGAATACCCGTTTCTGTCTTTTTCATGGGGCTCATGCTCTACGGGATCATAATGTCCATTCAGTTGATGTTTCAGACACCAACAGTCGGTATAGTGCTTCCTGGAGTGGATATTCCCGGTTCTCCAATTTACGTACCTCTGGGTTATGGAATCATTGCTATGGCGGTTCTTATGGTGGTTCACGAGTTCGGCCATGGTATCCTTGCACGTGTTGAAGGGGTTCGAATAGATTCAATAGGTGTTTTACTCCTTGCAGTACTCCCAGGAGCATTTGTGGAGCCAAACGAGGAAGACGTTGGAAAAAGCAGTAGGATGTCAAAGCTGAGGATATACACAGCAGGTTCCATGTTTAACGTAGGAACTGCCATTGTAGCTTTTCTCATAGTCATGGCGTTAAGCACTTTCGTCATTGCCCCCTCGTTCCACAGCGATGGAATGCAAATAACTAGTGTTGTTCCAGGAAGTCCTTCAGTTGGTACCCTGACAGAGGGGATGGTGATCCAAAGCATCAACGGTTATTCCACCAGCAACGTGGCAGAGTATTACAAAGCCATCAACCACACAAAAATAGGAAGCACATTAACTTTTAATACGAATAAAGGTGTTTACACAGTTAAAGCCGGTGTTAGTCCAAGTAATTCCAGCAAAGCCTACATTGGAATAAGGAGTCAAGAATATCTGGTTGTTAACAGTGGAGTTTCGGATACATTTGGAAATCTGGTACCCTGGATCGTTTTCCCACTGAAGGAACTTTTCTACTGGATATTTCTGCTGAACCTGCTTGTGGGAACCTTCAACCTGCTTCCAATGAAACCCCTTGATGGTGGATTGATACTTGAAGAAATCTTAAGCTACAAGCTCTCAGAAAAACATGTTCATTTGATAATGTCCAACATGTCATGGATCCTTATAGCAGTGGTTTTGGTGCTGGTAGTCTACGGAACAGTACCGGGAATAATGAAGATGTTTGGAGCTTAGAATTATATCAAACT
>JABNAD010000022.1_pt1 | contig 83350 bp, 96 predicted proteins | sample 7240381 | NCBI WGS metagenome assembly JABNAD01 (sample SAMN11332834, study PRJNA596920) | anaerobic digester metagenome | biome: digested sludge; isolation source: digested sewage sludge-derived enrichment culture grown on H2/CO2 | place: Germany: Goettingen | reverse complement strand
CCTCAGAAAACCTTTCAAGCTTGATAAGAGTGTTTCCCCTATTGTACCAGGCACCAAAGTACTCAGGATCCAACTTCAAAGCCTCATCATAACTATCCAAAGCCTCAGAAAACCTTTCAAGCTTGATAAGAGTGTTTCCCCTATTGTACCAGGCACCGAAGTACCCTGGATCCAGTTCTAACGTTTTATCATAAAATTCTAAAGCATTTTCAAGTTTTCCCATTGCTTCTAAAACCATTGCTTTACCGAACCAGGCGTTGGTATGTTCTGGATAATTTTCTAAAATGTTGTTGTAAACTTCCAGAGATTCTTCATATTTGCCCCGTCTAAATTTTCTGTAAGCCTTTTTGGTAGCTGTTCTTTTCTTATATTTGCTTAAGTCCAATGTAACACTCCCCTAACAATATAATGTGAGGTGCCCCAAAAAAATGAAGCATATCCCAAAAGATTGTTTGTATCTAAATTATTCATTGGAACACATGGTTAATAATTTATCCATTTTTACTGCAGCCCTCGATGCAGATTTATCCCGAAAATATGGGGCTTCCTATTTTGGTAAAACATGTTTTCAAAAAATTAACCTGTTACCACAGGTGTCAAGTCCACATGGTAAAACCGATTTTTTTTGTAGAAACTTTTATAAGGTACGACATGCATGATTAGTACTGTGGTACAAATAATTTTTCGTATGCTATTTGTATCTTACCATTTTTTGGGGAAACGTAAGATTGTAAAAGTAATCCTAAAAATACCAGACACACCCACTTGAACAATCTACGTTTCCTCAGCTCCTCTATTTAAGTTATATATCTAAATTTTCCAGAGGGTGGCTCTTTAAATCACGAGCGAGTTGTAAAATAAACAAAGTCGATGCCCATTGTAATCTCAACTTAAGATGTGAATCTTTACTATTTTTCTGTAAAGCCCCTTTAAAATTAAATATTTTCATAAAAAAATAGTAAGAAGGGAGGTTTATTTCCTTCTTTGTAACAGTCCGCCAAATACTGTTAAGATACCTAGTACCAGTACTGCAATTGGCACACCCGTGTTTTTCATTGCAACAGCATTTACATTGACTACCCCATCTTCGTTACCTGCACGTCCTCCACTTGTTGGATCAGAATCTTTTCCAACGTTTATGGTGATGCTTGACTGGTCATTGGTACTGTTCGGGTCGTAGTTTGCCTGGTGCACTGATGCAATGTTTTGTATGTTCACATTGGACTGAATCACCTGTGCAATGATGTTTAATACGACAGTTTCACCACTTCTTAAATCTCCAATAGCCCATATTCCTGTTGTGGAATTGTATTTCCCATCAGCAGAGATAAATTTAATTCCCTTTGGAAGTAAATCCTTCAAAAAGACCTCGGTTGCATTATCTGGACCATTATTTGTCACTGTAATTGTGTAAACAATTTTATCATTCAGGTTAGGTTTTTTATTCGTCACTGTTTTATTGACAGCTAAATCAGAAGCTGGTGTATTGATTGATAGTTTAATGTTCTCTTTGTCAGCTGTAGATTGAATTGAGTAAGTAGTACCCTTTTTGGCAGTGATTGTGTAATTAACTGTTGTGTTTCTTATGTCCCCTGTAACGGTACCTCCATCTGGTTTTGTTACTGCAACTTCAAAGTAGGGTAACAATTCTCTGTAACTTGTCACTGGAATATTAGTTTCTAATGAATAGCCTAAAGTTACAGAGTCTCCTGGATTGAATGTTTGTGTGGTGTTAAAAGTTGTGTTGTAGTTGTTGGAGGATAACTGTAGAACGTACCAGCAGCTCATGTTTAGATTTGTGCCGGAGCTCGTAACTTGTGTTGGTGCGTTGTTAATTCCCCACCAGTTCAAATTAGCATTGGTGTTGCTGCCTGTGTTGTTCAACCCCATGTTATTCTGGTATATCCTGTTGTAGTTTAAGGTGTTGCTGGATCCATTTACTGTGAAACCGTATCCTGTGTTTTTTAGGATTGTGGAGCTCAAAACAGAGTTGTTCTGACCATTCACAGTAATGCCCATACCATTGTTTGTTACTGAACCATTAGTGAAAATGTTACCTGAGGATGTTGAATTAAATATTAAACCTGCATTGGTGTTGTTACTGCTGGTCACATTGTTCAGGATGTTTTTGATACCATTAAGAAGGATACCATTGGTATTGTTTTCAATGCCAAAATTGCTCAATCTGTCATTGTTTCCTGTGATAGTGAGTCCGTACAGGTTATTTGATATGTTATTCTCTCCCAGAACAATAACTGCGTTGTTATAACCAATTAAAACACCAGCACCATTGTTTGCAATGTTGTTGTTATTTAGGGTGTTGTTAGTTGCGTAAATTGAAACACCAACACCGTTACCGGTCACAGAGTTATCAGTCACGGAATTACCGGAATTACCTAATCTAACTCCAGATAATGTGTTGTTAGAAACTGTATTATTTTTTACAGTTGAATTTCCAGTACCCGTTATGATTATCCCGTTTTGACTGTTGTTAGAAACAAGGTTGTCTCCTACAGTGGAATTACGTGAACTTGATAACGTGATCCCAGATCTTTTGTTGTTGTTAACTGTATTACCCTGTATATTCGTATTAGAGGATGTTGATACACCAATTCCATCACCTCTATTGTTGGACACGTTATTCTCTGTTATATTGGAATTAATTGCATTGTATGCCAAACCAATTCCGGCGGTATTGTTAAACACGTTATTCTCTGATATTGTGGAATTAACTGTATTCATTAAGCGAATCCCGTAAACATTGTTGTTGATCACGGTGTTGTTGATCAACATGTTGTTAACTGCCGAAGTACTGTAGTCTCCCAGCACTATTCCATTGCTGGTATCGTTACTCACCACGTTGTTGATTAAAGTCGTGTTAACTGAGTTTGCATACACGTAGATTCCATCTACATTGTGATTTAGGGTGTTGTTAACTATGTAGGAATTAATGGAAGTAGCCAAGATAATACCCCCATTATTAGTCAAACTGTTGCAGATTGTGTTATTGGAGACGAAAGAGTTACGGGCAGAGGATAGGTAGATTCCCCGATTGGTGTTGTTGTACATAGTGTTGTTAATAATATCTGTATTGGAGGCCGCATCAAGTGTTATTCCATTTTTACGGTTATTATTAGCGGTGTTATTAATGATATCCGTGTTGTTAGACCTACTTAAATATATCCCATAGGTGTAGTTGCTTACGCTCAGTCCAGTTATGTTCACGTTGTTGACATTGGATACAAAAATACCAATAGCTGCCCCCTTTCCAATGAAGTTTACAGCACCATTATTTAGAATATTAACACTATTTTTCACAGTTAATGCTAAATTAAGGTAATCACCTGCTTGGAAAATCACATTATCCCCATTGGATATGGTTAAACCATGAACTGTATTTCCATTGAAGTAATCCTGGATGTCACCTATAGTCCATGTGTTGTTATCTATGCTAACATCGGCAGCACTGACACCACTTAAACACGCAAAAAAACCAAGAAATGTAATACATAACATGATAATTCCCTTAAATTTCATCATATTTCACCTCCTATTCGTTTCTAAGAAAATTATTATTCTTCACATTTCTATTATAAAAACCTTTATCTTTTTGTTACATTAATCACAAAAAACTTCAAGTTTTTTTAATAAGTTGTGAAAATGTAAAAGAACAAATTGTAAACCTGAAAAATATATGAGATGGAAAAGAGTTCTAAAATAATATTAAACTTTATTTAACTTTTAAACTCAATAAATAAATCTAAAACAAAATATTGTCTTAAAAATAAATTCATAAGAAGTTTATTCTAAAAAATAACTGTTTAGGTGCCAATCACAATCCACAGTGTGTACAATAAAGAAAATAGGATTAACACATTCACACAGAGCGGGCAAAACAGTTAAAACAAAAAATTAATTCTTTAAATATCCCCGTATAACTGAATACAACCCATTTCGTTTCATTATTTTTGGAAAACATTATAAGTAATTTTTTTAAGTTATAATCCTAAAATAGTCTGATTTTAGCAAAACTCAAGGAAGTATTCCAACCAGTCTTGGATGAATTTCAATCCTAAAATAGTCTGATTTTAGCGTCAAAAGACAATTCAAAGTCAAAAACGTGTACATATTTCAATCCTAAAATAGTCTGATTTTAGCCAGGTGTGGGGATCCTGCAATGGAAAAGGAATGATGATTTCAATCCTAAAATAGTCTGATTTTAGCCACTGCTTGCTGGTGCTGTTCCTATTGCAAAGTCAATTTCAATCCTAAAATAGTCTGATTTTAGCTTATCCAGTTGATGATTTTCCAGAACCTCCACATTTATTTCAATCCTAAAATAGTCTGATTTTAGCCAATCAGGTTTTCACAGTAGTTGATCGTAAATATTAATTTCAATCCTAAAATAGTCTGATTTTAGCTTCATCATTCCAAAGTCCTTAAATGCTTGTTCTTCAATTTCAATCCTAAAATAGTCTGATTTTAGCCCCTGCACAGATCCCATGCACGATCACACTGACCTTATTTCAATCCTAAAATAGTCTGATTTTAGCTTGTTTGATCCTCACATGGAGATTTGAACTCATGTTATTTCAATCCTAAAATAGTCTGATTTTAGCATTCCCTGTGATGAGTTGTATTCGATGTTTTCTTCCATTTCAATCCTAAAATAGTCTGATTTTAGCAATGTGTATTGTTTTTATATTTGGCTCTTGACTAAATTTCAATCCTAAAATAGTCTGATTTTAGCAGTACCACAAAACTATCAAAATTCCTCCGTTACCTGATTTCAATCCTAAAATAGTCTGATTTTAGCAGCATAATCTGGAGGTACATCATCAAGTTTAGGAGATTTCAATCCTAAAATAGTCTGATTTTAGCTAAATTTAAAGCAATAATAACACTTGTAGCCTCTTCATTTCAATCCTAAAATAGTCTGATTTTAGCAGGAAAAACAACGCCCCTCCTAATTGACATGAACGCATTTCAATCCTAAAATAGTCTGATTTTAGCAGTTTAGAATTAAAAAATTAAGAAATGTATTTATCTATTTCAATCCTAAAATAGTCTGATTTTAGCAAAGCAGAACATTAATTAAAGACCTTAAAGACCCCGATTTCAATCCTAAAATAGTCTGATTTTAGCCACATACATAGTTGATCAAGTCATAGAAACCTTTGAATTTCAATCCTAAAATAGTCTGATTTTAGCCTGATTAGCCTTTAATATTGCAGTGTCTAATTCAACATTTCAATCCTAAAATAGTCTGATTTTAGCCCATGTTCAGGATTGATTTGTCGTTAATATTGACTTGATTTCAATCCTAAAATAGTCTGATTTTAGCTATAGCCACAGCCTCAGCATTCAAAGGAACAACAGAATTTCAATCCTAAAATAGTCTGATTTTAGCTTGAATTGAATTAAATAAAAATAGAAAAAAGAAAAGATTTCAATCCTAAAATAGTCTGATTTTAGCGTATGCACTAGCTGATTGTGTTGTTGTTGCTGAAATATTTCAATCCTAAAATAGTCTGATTTTAGCTGATAACAACACTCCTTATCTGTGCTGTAACCTAGCATTTCAATCCTAAAATAGTCTGATTTTAGCGGGTGAAACCTTTACGAATCAATCATATTTCCATAAATTTCAATCCTAAAATAGTCTGATTTTAGCGTGGTGAAAGATCCTTCTTTTCCAGTTAGGGAATATATTTCAATCCTAAAATAGTCTGATTTTAGCGGAAATGATATTCCAGTAATGTTAAATTCAGATGATAGATTTCAATCCTAAAATAGTCTGATTTTAGCAAGTGATACGCCCAGGGGTTGCAGAGAAAATAACAGATTTCAATCCTAAAATAGTCTGATTTTAGCCATCCATACGTTTCTTTTTAGACTTAAGAACATCAATATTTCAATCCTAAAATAGTCTGATTTTAGCTGCATTCGGGGGTGTTAAATGTAACCGTTTCAACGTATTTCAATCCTAAAATAGTCTGATTTTAGCACAAATAATTCGATCATTGCGTACGCTAAAACAAAAAATTTCAATCCTAAAATAGTCTGATTTTAGCCTCCCCTTCGATGAATCTGCTCAGAACTCCCCTGTAATTTCAATCCTAAAATAGTCTGATTTTAGCAGAAGGAATTGGAGTTTATGCATCATTTGATTAAGAATTTCAATCCTAAAATAGTCTGATTTTAGCAGTTTAAGGGGGTTAATCCTATGATTGATAAGGTTTTATTTCAATCCTAAAATAGTCTGATTTTAGCACTCGGAGCAATGATTGAAGATATCAAAGAGCTACATTTCAATCCTAAAATAGTCTGATTTTAGCCTACAAAACCTTCAGAGAAAGAGTAATAGACTTCATATTTCAATCCTAAAATAGTCTGATTTTAGCCGTACCAACTCCTTATAGTTCACACGTTCAATCATATTTCAATCCTAAAATAGTCTGATTTTAGCTTTCTGATTTAATATCGTAAATGCTTCAACAAGACTATTTCAATCCTAAAATAGTCTGATTTTAGCTGTTTTATCAGTAGAATCAACTCTTACTTTTATATAATTTCAATCCTAAAATAGTCTGATTTTAGCATTTAAAAACCTACTAGACCCCAATGTGGCAACAGGATTTCAATCCTAAAATAGTCTGATTTTAGCTCTTGTCTCCCCAGAGTTGCCAGATTACTATCCCTGATTTCAATCCTAAAATAGTCTGATTTTAGCCCACGACACAGTAAAATAGGAATAGGAAACAAAGCAATTTCAATCCTAAAATAGTCTGATTTTAGCAGGGACTGGTTTTAATACTCGATACTATACTATAAGCATTTCAATCCTAAAATAGTCTGATTTTAGCCACACCAAGATGAATACACTGATGACCAAACCATGAATTTCAATCCTAAAATAGTCTGATTTTAGCATAACCATCTGTGAGTATCTTTGCTAGTTTTTCTTATTTCAATCCTAAAATAGTCTGATTTTAGCCTACAAATGGGACTCAAATGGTCTTTGAAGAAATAAATTTCAATCCTAAAATAGTCTGATTTTAGCGCATTGAATAAAGCATTAGTGGCTGAAGGATATGCATTTCAATCCTAAAATAGTCTGATTTTAGCCCTCCTTTACTGCCCTTATTATGTTTTCAGCGTGTTTATTTCAATCCTAAAATAGTCTGATTTTAGCCCGGTCTGTGTAGGTGTTTCTTCGTATCTGTCGCATATTTCAATCCTAAAATAGTCTGATTTTAGCTGAACTATTAGACACTGCCACTTTGGAGTTAATGAGATTTCAATCCTAAAATAGTCTGATTTTAGCTCTATGACTATTTGGAACGATTAAATCAAGTTTCAATTTCAATCCTAAAATAGTCTGATTTTAGCTATAAATAGTGCTATAAATTCATTAGATGGAACTTAATTTCAATCCTAAAATAGTCTGATTTTAGCAAATAACAAGTTATAAATATAACTTCTAACAAAGAAATTTCAATCCTAAAATAGTCTGATTTTAGCTTGAAGTTCTTCCTGTCTCCAAACCCTAAAGGTTACATTTCAATCCTAAAATAGTCTGATTTTAGCAGGGCCGAAATTTCGCCTATTTCCCCTGATACAGCCTATACTTTGGCCAATATCACACTTAAAATTATCCATCCCCAATTTTCAATTTCTTTTATATGGATCAACATCAATTCAGGGGAGATTTTTTTTAAAAAATAAGAGATGTGCAATGATTTAAGATATTTTAGGACAATATTATTATGGTAGAACATCTATAAGATTCAAAAAACTTGAAACATGCGGATCCAAGCTTCAGTAATATAAAAACTATAGAAAATAATATTGGGGATGGTGACATGAACGATCCATCAAAAGTTAGTCAAATCCTGAAAAACGAACGTATTAATAGTAAATAAATTAAAAAAATAAAAAATTAAAGTATTCCGCCAATAGGGGCCTTTTCAACACCAAGAACCTTTCTTTTAAGTGCTTTTTCGCTCCGCATGGTGTAAAGTATCACAGAATCCTCATCTTTATTTATAATATCCTTTAGACCATCTTTTATCTCTTCAAATTCACTTTTTGTAACCTCTCCCTCAAATACAGAGTTCTGAATCCAGTGCAGATGCGTTCTGAGGAATGATTTGACCTTGTTAACCCTGTCAACCTTGATGTCGTAGACTATTATAACGTACATTTGATCACCACCACATCACAAAGGGTTTGTACTCCTGCGTGCCAAGGATGTGCTTGATTAGTTTGTAAGCTTCCAACCTGATCAAACGCCTGTAAGAAACTTTACGGTTGAGTTCCCTGTGTTTTATGGTTTTTTTAAGCCTTTCATCGTATTCTTTTATGAACTTCTTCCTTCCGCCGTCGTTCAGTATGCAGTAGTCCACTTTCTGTTCGAAGTCATCCTCAGTCAGCATCCTCTTGTTGACCATGTAAAATATGAGCCTGTCAACCAGTATCGGCTTGAACATCTCGCTCAGATCCAGTGCCAGGGAGTAGCGTCGCTCAAAGGGTTCGTGGAGGTAGGAAATTGTTGGGTTGAGTTGGGTGTTGTATATCTCAGAGATAACGGTTGAATAAACCATTGAGTTTCCAAAACTTATGAGGGCGTTCACCATGTTTTCCGGCGGCCTTCTACTCCTTCCCTCCATTTTAAATCCGTCAGGAAGTATTTCATCCATTTTAGAGTAGTACTCTGAACGCATACGTGCCTCAACGTTCATTGCCTCAGTAACGTTGGATGATAACGTTAAATCCTTCACTGTTTCTCCAATACCATTTTCAACATGGTAGTAACCAAGAACCTTTTCCATGTTACCTGCAGCACCTTCAATGAACTTTTTAGCAATCCACAACCTCTTTCCCGGGTTGAGGTAGTGTTCAACCTGCTTCACGAGCAGATCCCCTGAAAGCAGGGTTTCCCTAGGGTAGAAGCTGCCGTCATAGAATCCGTAGTAGTTAAAGAAGTGTATTGGAATGCCCTCCTTTGCCAGGAGGTGCACTGACTGGGAGGAGAAGGTAAGAGAGCCGTAGGCATAGATGGAGTAGATCTTGTTTATGGGTATGGGCTTTTTACCATCTTTGTTCACAAAATACAGTGTGTTTTCCTTTCTTTTAAGCAATCCATCCGACATAAGGTAGTAGTTCTTTTTCATGTAGATCACAACTTGAAAATCTTCATCAAACCATTTTTTTTAAAAATGTTCAGTTTCCAGAACATATGTTCATAACCTTAAACCCAGCAGAACTCGTAGTAGGCACATTTACGGCATATTCCCATTTTTTCAGGTTTCGGAATGGTTCCATGAACTATTTGACCAATACCTTCAATGATGCCCTCTAAAAATTTCTCTTCAGATTCTGTGAGCTCCACCTTTTCCTTTTTTCTCAGCTTGGGATAATCTATGAATCCTATGATGTTCTGGATTCCCTTCTCCTTCTTCAGGTAGTACATGTAGTAAAGGAGCTGGTAACGGTGGGCGTCCTCCATTTTACTGCTCTTTTTAACCTCGTGGAGTTCAAGGGTTTCACCTCGCCTTATAAAATCAACGCTGATGAGGTTGTCAATGGTGAAGTCCTTCTTCTCACGGCCGTAGCTCTTTTTATGGAGCTGTTTGCCCATTGAAACTGATTCAGATTCCTGCTCCATCTGGATGTTGTGGGAGAAAAGCCACAGCTTGGTCTTGCAGATGAAGTAGTAGTTTATCTCGGTACCTCGAACCTGGAGGTGTTTTTCGGAGTTTGAGAGCATTTAACTTTCCTCTTTTTAAAGACTTATAGGCCAGAGGATCAAAATTTATCTCCCCTCTGAACCTTCCTTTTAAGTTCAACTGCATCACTTTCAGAGTCAATGATTCCAAATACTTCATCAATTGAAACCTTTTTTCTAAATTTCAGCTTCACTCCATTGTTTGAGATTATCCATTCTATCTGGTCTCCAGGACTTATTTTGAACTTATTTCTGATTTCTGGAGGGATAATTGTCTGGAAATCGTTTGAGAGTTCAGTTTTGTATATCATTTTAACCATCTCTCGGTAAACTTCTACTTAAATTTACCATTCCAAATCCCATACTGTTTTTTTCCCCAAGTCCACAATCATACATGAAATCCAAAAGTCTTGGATCTCCTTCAGCCATGAAACGCATCTGATAAGCCCGGTGATAGGTTTCCAGACCATCTTTTTTGATTGTTATTCGTTTGCGTTTCACGGATCCCATGTCTGGAACAATTTTCAAGTACTCATCACCATTATAACTGCCGTGAAATCTTCTGTACTTGTTCAGAAGATTCTTTTGGAGGGCTGTGTAGAATTGAAGGTCTCCAGGGTTAAGATCCCATACTTTATCATCTCGTTTTATCCTCGCCATAACAGGGGACATAGTCCTAAACTCAACACTCCCACTAAACTCAGGTTTCTTCAGAAGTTCAACATCTTGAACTTTCAGTCTGTCACCCCGGAATGTCACCTCAAGATCTTCCAAATATGATTCTACCATACTTTGGATAAGATAGTCGTTTGGGGAAGAAATATAAAAGTACATTTTTCCATCTTGAGAAATGATACCCTTTTGAGTTATTCGTCTTCTAGGAATGTAAAATTGAGAAAACGTGAAAAACTTGAAATCAGAAGAAACATGAAGTTCTGTGGCAAGATCAAGATCTGCTATCTTCCTGTAAATTAGTGAAGAAAGTTGATAATTGTAATTGTAAGGAATTTTGTATTCACTGTTTCCATATGCCAAACTTATTTTTAAACGCATAGTTTTCACCAATTATATTACAAAAATGAACTTTCTTCTCGATCTAATCTTAATCCAAGCTTCTCATCATAGACCATATTTACAAAATATGTTTCTTTATCAAATTCCACGTTAGATTCGTTTTCAAGCTTTTTAAACTGACCAACACTGATTGAAAGGATATAACTCATTGCTTCAAAGTATCTTTTTTCTTTTAATTCTTGGAGATAGTTCAGTTTGTATTTGATGGGAACAACTTCATAAGATTGGAATAATGAATAAAAATTCATTTCCTTTTCTCTATCATTTATGAAGGGAACTATGCCTTTATTGAATGATTCAAAATTCCTTTGAACCATTTCAAATTCTTCTTTATCCTTTCCAACATATCCATCACCGTAAATATCATCAACTAAACTCTGGATAAGATCTTCATCTAAAATTCCAACGTTTCGCAGGCTTTGTACTGTTTTTTCAACGATTTCTGGATTATATATGTATTTATCACTTTCTGAACCCTCAGAAAATACATTTACTGGAGCTATGTTTTTTCGTCTTTTCCTGTTCACCCTTCCAAACCTTTGAATCAACGCATCAATAGGTGCTGGTTCTGAATATAAAGCATCATAATCTATATCTAGAGATACTTCAATGGCCTGCGTACCCACAAGTAAATCCAAATTATCTAAAGATTTTTCAATTTTTTCTCGATCTCGTAGCATGAATCTGCTGTGAAGCAAAGCACTATTTCCTGTTTCATTTTCTAATTCTTCAAAAACTTCTTGTGCCCTTAAAACAGTGTTACAAACAATTAAAACCTTTTTACCATTTTCTAAATCTTCCAAGATCAGATCAATGTTGTCCATTATGTTTCCGTCTATCACATCAACTTCATGTCTTGTAAACTTATGAAGTTCCTCTTTTTCCATTTTTATATCTGTTGAAATGTCTAAATGTTCCTTAAAAAGGTTTTTAATGAATGAAGGAAGTGTAGCTGACATTACAAAGAGATCTGCGTTGTAATTATTCTTCAGAATTTTCAGGATCTCCAGTATCAATGATGTCGTGTGTGCATCATAGGCATGAATCTCATCAAGGATAAAAAGGCCGTTCGTCATCTCTGAAAGCTGCATTTCAAATCCTTTAGCACCAAAAAATGCCTTCAATATCTGGAAGGGAGTTAAAACTTTATAGGGCCTGTAAATTTTTTTATTCAATCCTTTAATATCCCTAATATTACTTTTTATTGAATCATAAGCAGTAACATCACCAGATAACTCTTTATAAAGAAAATAAGATGATTTACCATGTAATAAACCAACCAAATCTTTATTTCCGAAGTCATTTTGAAGTCTCTGATACATTGCATTTATACTGGCTGTGTATGGGAGCAAATAAAAGACTCGTTTAGATTTTGTTAAATTCTGGTTGTTATCTGTCCATAAAAGAGATGCTTCTGTTTTACCACTTCCAGTTGGAGAAGTTAAAAATGCACTTCCTTTAACATTTGAAGATTCTTCCTGCATCTTTCGAAGCTCGGGAAAATTATATACACTTCTCATGTCTTTGATACCCTTTAAAATTTCATACTTTGAACCAGAGGCCAAATGATCACATGCATTCACAAAACCCTTTAAAAAGATTCCATATTGTCCATGAAGGATAGTGTACTCTTCATCTTCCCAATTAAAAAAGTAAGGATGAACAGATTCTTTGTAAACATCCCACAGATCATCAATAGAAGATGGTTTAAGAAAATTTTTCAATTCATATCCAAGATATTGGGTGCTCCAATTAGGTACATTATCAAAATAAGAGGAAACCTCATCAAAATTAGATTCTAACTCTGATAACTTTTTTTGATATAAATCTTTTCCTGGGGGACTTGAAAATGTATTGTAACGTTCACGGAGTTTGTTTATATCTTTGTGATGGGTTATTACTGCAAGGCCAATGGCATCTTTGTAAATTTTATCATAATTTAGTGTGGATATAAATCCTGCAGAAAGAATTTCATGCCTGTACTTCCAAGGAGCACTTTGACTTCCACTTTGGAGCATTTCCTGAAATCCAGTAGCACCCTTTCCAAAATCATGCAGAAACAAAGAATAAAAAAGGTGTTCCCAAAAATCATCAACACCACACAACTCATGAACATTACTGTAAGATTCTTTAATACTTTTAAAAACTTTTAAAGTGTTTTCTGTATGTTCAAGTAAAGTTTCATCTGGTTTCGCCAATAAACTCATTTTAAACACCTATTTATGGAACCAAACTCCCCAATCCATTTCTTCATCATAGGGACATTCATCTGAATATTCAAAAAATTGATCCATCAATATGAAAGGCTTTGTACCTGTTGCTTTTCTTGGTATTGTATCTGTAAAATGACTTGGCAATGCCTGAATGGTTCCATAAGCACCATTTAAACCAAATGGTAAAATGGTTTTTCCAATTTTTACATTGCTTTTCTCTTCAAGTTCTACTTCTTTAATTTCAGTGATATTCACAAGATCTGTTGAACGCCCCAGTAACATTGGGTAATAGGGGTGTTCAAAATATTTTTTGTAATCTAGATCATCTAAATAAAGGTAGATCTCAGGATCCACTAAAAACTCCCTTTTTATAACGTTTGATTTGCCTTTCAATCCAGATAATTCATAAATCGTTTCAAGATCCACTGCCTTTCCATTGTGTTTAAAGATGTATCCAACTGAAAGGTCTTCTGGAGTAACAAGTTCTCCTTTAGCAGCAGATATCAATCCATATATTGTGCTCAATGGTGGAACTGGCAGAGTTGGTTGGAAACCACTGATAAAGGCCGGGTACCTGAAAGATGTTACCCAACCTTTAATCAGAACTCTTAATGCTTTCATTCTTTCATCAGCTCGGGAATTTTATTTGAAAACTGATCAACAGCTTCTTTGATTGTTCCTACGTGTATTTTACCGTTTTCTCCGGCTAATTTTTCAAGAGGTTCTTCTAACTCATCCATGAATCCTTTTCTACGACCTATGTAAACATCTGTAAGTATAGAATCCTTGTATTCAGTTACAACTTCTTTAAGTGCTTCAATGTCAATCACGGCTTCTCCATCTTCTTCTTTTGCTATGTTCATGAATATGTGGTTGCCGCCATCAATTGCAGCTACGACTATGAATTTTGGAGATACATCCGTTAGATGAGAAGTTAATTTGGCTCCACCCTGTAAATTCGGAAGAACTTTAATTACATCTTGAGCTCTTTTTGTTCTTACATCCACAGGCATTACCCATTTTTTAGTTTCTTCTTCATGGGATAAACCCTGTTCTTCAGCTATCTCCTCAAGTTTTGGATGCATGTTCTTGTAACCCGTTTTCTCAGTTGCATAAAATACACCTAAACTATCAAGATCAATAGAGAATATTCCTTTAAGAACTGTTGAATAAAATTCATGCTCATAAGGTACAGGATTACCTTCATGACGAGCCATAACACCAAAATCTTGAGTTGGGATTTGTCCTATAACTGAGATTAATGGTGAGTTTTTCAAAGGAGATATTCTTGTTACTGTTCCTCCTTCTTTAGCTTTCAAAGCCCTCATGTATCCAAAAACATCATCATCGTCATATTCAATGGGATTTGCACTTGTGAAAGCAATTTTTTTCTCACGTTCTATTGGAGATAATTTCCATCCACATTTTTGAGCCAAAGTGTCCCTCCACCAGTACCTCAAAGCTTGTCCTGAAACATACGGATAAACCTTCCTTCCCCTTCGGATCGATTTAACCCTTACAATGTTATCTGTTCTATCTCCTGCATCTGAACCAGCATTATTTAACGCTGAATGTGGTGCGTCTACCAACATGAATCCAACTACTGTTTTTGACATTTTATTCCTCCTCTTGAGATTCTTCTAATTCCAATGATGTTACTATTTCATCTTGTTTTCCCTGTTGAATTATCCAAAACTGTAATTTTTCGTATATTCTAAATAAAATCAAGTCTTGAGTTTCTCTCCATGTTAAACTACCCTCAGGGAAAAGGTAGTTCACGTAATCATCAAATGTGAACAATGGATCTTCAATACCGTTTTCTATTCTCTTTTTAATAACAATTCTTAGTATGTTACGATAATTTTTGTAATTACTGGCTGTTTCAAGCTTTTTCAGAGTTTTAATATCCTCAGCGGTTTCTATATAATCTGCAAGTTCGTCTCCAATTTTTTTTATTGTGTTTATCCTTTTTTCATCCATATTTCGCACCTCTAAAAGATAATTTTTAATTAAATCCCATCCTCCTATCGCTTCCTTGTTTTTTCTATCTATAAAAAATCCAATGATTGATTTTCCATTTAAAAGATTGTTATAAACAAGATTTGGGTTGTTTTTGTAGTCTCCTTCTTCTTTTATCTTTTCCCAATTTACATACCTGTATCCTCTTCTCACTACCTTTAACCAGTCAAAATATTTTTCATGCTGAGGAATATAAGCCAAGAATGTGAAAACTGAAGTTGGAACATGATATATATTCAAATCAGGACCCTGATTGTAATTAGTAAAATGATAAAAATCTATTGAAGGCTTTTCAAGATACCACCTTTCATTATAATGCAAAATTACATCTTGAATTACATGAAAAAGAGCATTGATAGGGTTTTTATACCCTTCGTTGAAGCATCCTGTAAATTCTCTTGCTACAATCTGTTTTTTCACGTTTTCAACAGTTCTTTTAGACCAGTATTTCATTACTTTTTCAGAATTTGAATGAAGGAGTAGCATGTTTCCGCATGCATACATCACAATAGGAACAAATTGGACTGCAAATGTACATGCTGGACAATAATCAGCACCATCTGTGGCATAAGAAAAATAATTTACAAATTTCTTTGAACCCGTCAATGGTATCTTATCTTTACCCCATCTTTCAACCCTATTTCTTCGACCACAAGATATACAATCACCGGATGCTTCTGAAACCTCTATTTTTTCTATTAATTCCATTAAAAATTTTGAATAACGTTCTTTTTTATCTTTTACGGCAGGATTAGTAAGAGGGTTGTTCGGAAAAACTGAAAATAAGTTTTTAGACCATGCTTTATTTAAATAAACATAAATTATGTCATCAATAATACCTTTTAAGTCATCTTCATTTAGTTCTTCGGGTTTTTTATCAACCCATCTACTTAAAGCCCAAATTCCCGCATCCACAAAAGGATTTCCCGTAAATTCATATATTACTCCCTCAACCATTTTATCACCATTTCCATTAATTTCGATTATCCCAATCCCATACTGTTCTTTTCCCCAATCCACAATCATACAAGAATTCCAGAAGATTTAATCTCATGTTAATCATAACGATGATTTTCTAAATAATAATAATCAGTTCGAGTATATAAATGTTTATTGTTCACAAATTAGTGACATAGTGTAATGTTAAGTATAATTTTTACAACATATTGTAAATTGATTGTTATAACCACTTTTTTCATTTAATTTATCTCATTTTTTGCATGATTAAATTTATTAGGAGTATATATGTTGAAATAGTAATAAATATTTTTGGGTAAAAATTAAATAAAAAAATTAAATGTTATTAAGTGCAAAAAAGATAGAAAATAATAATAAGACTATCTTAGGATTGAAATAATAATTTTAATCATGTAATTATCATTTATTTAAAATCAGACTATTTTAGGATTAATGTCAATCAGTTAATTCTTTCCTTATAAAACTGAAATAGAATCAAAAAACAAAATAGAAGATTTCTTTAATAACATTGTCAATTAATTTATCCATGAACAACAAAGACAGGAACCGAATTCTGGCACTCTTATTTGCAGGTGTGTTCATGGGTTCCCTGGACATTGGGATCATAGGTCCAGCACTGCCTGCAATCCAGAACTACTTCCTAGTGGATGCAAGGGCAGTATCCTGGATATTCGCAATTTACCTCCTGTTTTTCATGATCGGAACCCCAGTCATGGCCAAGATGTCCGATAACTACGGTAGAAGAAAGGTTTACGTCCTTGACGTTCTGCTCTTTGCAGTTGGCTCTGTGATAACTGTTTCTTCAGGTTCCTTCAGCATGATGATAATTGGACGTGCAGTTCAGGGCTTCGGTGCAGGTGGAATATTCCCTGTTGCAAGTGCATTTATAGGTGACACCTTCCCGCCAGAGAAACGTGGAAGTGCCCTGGGAATAATCGGTTCTGTCTGGGGAATTTCAGGAGTTCTGGGACCAATTCTTGGAGCTGTACTCCTTAAATACGGATGGCAGTGGCTTTTCATCATCAACATCCCAATAGCTGCAGCCATAATACTTGCAAGCTTCATTGTACTGCCTGAAACACACAAGGAAAACGTTCCAAAATTCGATCTCTACGGTGCTGCAGTTCTTACCGTTCTCGTTGCAAGCCTTGCCTACGGAATGAACCAGATCAACACCAGCCACTTCACATCAAGTTTAATGTCCATGAATGTACTTCCTTTCCTTATCTTGGCAGTGATCCTCTTACCTGTACTCTTGAAGATAGAGAATAAAGCCTTTGACCCTGTGATCCAGGTGGATCTTCTCTCAAAAATGGAGGTTAAACTTGCAACAGGTATAGCAGTTGGAACCGGATTTTGCCAGTCCGCAATTGTATTTTTACCAGCCTTCGCTGTGATTGCACTGTCATTTTCAACTTCCCAGGCCAGCCTTATGGTTCTGCCCCTCATCATTGCCCTTGGAGTAGCTGCACCAATTGTGGGGCGTCTTCTTGACAGCTACGGTTACAAGGCAGTTATGGTGGTTGGTTCCATTTTAATAGTGGTCGGACTCCTCATGTTCGCCTTGTTTGCAGGTAATTTCTACCTTTTCATAGTGTCTGGAATTATCACAGGGGTTGGTTTGAGCACGGTGCTTGGATCTCCCCTGCGTTACATAATGCTTGCTGAAAGTCCTGCAAGTCAACGTGCTGCAGGTCAGGCCATAATAAACCTGAATGCCAGTGCAGGGCAGCTTGTTGGAGGGGCATTTGTAGGTGGTGTTATAGCATCACAGGCCGGCACATTTGCAGGTTACTCATCTGCATACATACTCATAGCAGTTGTGGCCATCGGAATGTTCTTCATAGCACTGGGACTTAAAAACAGGGCTGCACAAATTGCAACCTTGAAAAAAGCAGAAACTGGATAAACAAATCATATGAAAAAAAATCATTATTACATCCATTTAACATTTTATTTCAGAAAATAAAAAATATCTCTTAAAATATCAAAAAATAAAACCTTCCAAATCTTTTCTCTGAAAATCTAAATTCCATGGTTACTATTTAAGCTTTTATATTTGTTCTTGTTCTGAAAGGATTATATACTCAATTATTACTTAATTATAATTAGTAATAACGGCGTTTGGGTGTCATTTATCTTTAAATGGTTCTCATATGCCCTGCATTAAATTAAAATGAAATTTTAGGTTAATCCTTTGGATTAAGTAAAAAAAGAGGAGGGGATTATTGCTTGAAGAAAAGTTATTATGTTATTTTGGGAGTGCTGATCTGTCTTGTTGTGGCAGCGTCAGGATGCGTGAATCAAGGCAATCAGTCCGGAAATCAGAGCACAGGCTCTGCAAACCAGACAAATGTTCAGGGGGTTACATCGGTTGTCATGAACGGTCCTGGAACCCTGATCATCCAGCAGGGTGATACAGATTCATTCACGATTGAGGCTGACAGCAGCATGATGTCCAAGATCAACACTCAGGTTTCTGGAAATGCACTGGTCATAAACAACCTGAACTCTGCCAGCAACGGGGCTGTGAAGTTCAAATTAACGCTCAAAAGTCTGGACAGTGTTGCGCTCCATGGAAATTGTGAAGGTAACGTAACTGGCCTCAGCACCAGCAAAATCACAAGCACTGTGGATGCAGGTACCTTGTACCTTGCAGGTACATCAACGGACCACACTGCAACCGTGAATGGAGCAGGTTCCATCAACGCACATGATCTGAAGACACAAACCGCAACCGTTACAATCAACGGTGGAGGTTCAGCCATCGTGAACGTTGCAAGCACACTCAATGCCATTGTTAATGGAGGAGGTTCAATAAAGTATTTGGGCAATCCAACCTTGAAAAAACAGATTAATGGTATGGGCACTATTACACCGACCAGCTGAAGTTTCAAACCGTTGGGAATCCTAATTAATCTTTCTTTTTTAAAGAAGTCACCTATTTTTTTAATAATAAAACGAAAAACTGTACATGAATCAAATATTTTAAAAATTAAATATTAAAAATTGTTTTTATTAAAAATCGGATAAAAATAGAAATTCTTGATTAAAATAAGACTATTATAGAATTGAAACGCATTAATGTGGATGGTTCTGTACGTTTCGTCAAACTAAAATCAGACCATTTTAGGATTGAAACCTTAATTCTGATGCTGAATGATGTATCTAAACAGATGCTAAAATCAGACTACTTTAGATTGAAATCCATTCTGAATTCAATATGTAACTAAATTGCATGCGCTAAAATCAGACTACTTTAAGATTAAACTAGAACAAAAAAAAATAAGGTTTAGATTCCTACGAACCTAAATCTCCAGCTTCGAAATCCTTTCCATTGCTTCCTTGGTATTTTCAAGGGTGTTGAATGCTGTTATTCTGAAGTATCCTTCACCGCTTGGTCCGAAGCCCACTCCAGGTGTTCCAACAACGTTTGCATCCTTCAGGAGTAGGTCGAAGAATTCCCAGGATGTCATTCCCTCAGGTGTTTTCACCCAGATGTAGGGTGAGTTAACTCCACCGTAAATACTCAAACCCATTTCTTTAAGGCTTTCCCTGATTATCTCTGCGTTCTGCATGTAGTAGGCTATTGATTTCTTGATCTCTGCCTGGCCATCCTCTGAGTAAACTGCTTTTGCTGCAACCTGAACCGGGTAGGACACACCGTTGAACTTGGTTGTCTGGCGCCTGTTCCAGAGGGGGTTTACCGAATGTGCCTCTCCCTCGGAGTCGTAGGCTTTAACTTCTTTTGGAACAACTGTAAATGCACACCTTGTACCTGTGAATCCTGCGTTCTTGGAGAAGCTTCTGAACTCTATTGCAACTTCCCTTGCACCTTCAATTTCATATATACTGTGGGGTATGTTGTCCTCAGTTATGTAGGCTTCGTAGGCTGCATCGAAGAGTATGATTGACTGGTTTTCCCGTGCATAATCCACCCATTTCTGGAGTTCGTCCTTGGTCAAGGTTGTACCAGTTGGGTTGTTTGGGTAGCATAGGTAGATCAGATCCACAGGTGTTTCTGGAAGTTCCGGTGTGAATTTGTTCTCTGCTGTGCATGGTATGTAGACCATTCCATCGTACTTACCATCTTCATCCATGGCTCCGCTTCTTCCGGCCATTACGTTGCTCTCAACATATACTGGGTAAACTGGGTCTGTTACTGCTATGGTGTTTTCAAGGCCGAATATTTCCTGGATGTTTCCTGTGTCACATTTGGCTCCGTCGCTTATGAAAACCTCATCTTCAGCCAGGTTTATTCCTAGGGGTGCGTAGTCCTTTTCTATGATCTCCTTTATAAGGAATGAATATCCCTGTTCTGGACCGTAGCCCATGAAGGTTTCCTTTTCACCCATCTCATCAACTGCACGTTTAAATTCACGTACAACTGCCTTTGGTAGGGGTATGGTGACGTCTCCTATTCCCATTTTTATAAGGTCTGCTTCAGGGTTTTCTTCCTGGAACTTGTCAACTCTCCTTGCTATTTCAGCGAAGAGGTAGTTGCTTTTGATCAACATGTAGTTTTCATTGATTTTTACTGCCATTTCATACTCTCCAATTTATTATGTTAAAAAATCGTTAATTCGAGTTAATAATTCAAATACATTACAAGGTTTAATTTCTCCCTTAAGATTTATAAAACCTAGTTATGATACCATGATATCAGAATTTTATTTATAAAAAACAAAGTTATTCTTTGTACCTTCATATACAAAATTATTCTTTGTTTCATAATACAAAATGAATTTTTATTTTAGTAGGGGATGTTTATTTTAATTAATCAAATTTTAATTGAATTCAACTAACTTAAAGCATCAAATAAACAGTTGTATCCTCTTTAAAATCAATTTTTTTATATGGCATAATACTATTTTTTTACTCCTTCAAAAACGCAGATATTACTTAAACATGTTTTCATAAGAATTAAGTAATACTTTATATTAATTGTATATGATTTATATAGGTGTTGGAACCAGTCATTAACTGGTGATATCAATGCAGTTAAAAAATTTCAAACGAGAATCCATAATTCCACTGCCTGTGACCTTCATATCAACGGTCAGTGAAGAGGGAGTGGGAAATGTGGCACCATACTCCTGTTTGATGCCAATTCTTAGACCCTTCGACCTTATATGTGTTGCAACGGCAGGAGTTATGAGGGACACCTTCAACAACATAAAATCTCAGGAAGAGTTCGTTGTGAACCTGCCTGGAGTGGATATGATGGAAAAGGTCATACCCACAGCGAAGTTCGTACCTCCTGAGGTGAGTGAATTTGAACTGGCGGAACTTGTGGAAAAACCATCTAAGACCATTAAAACTCCAGGTGTGGATGGATGTTACGCCTGGATGGAATGCAAACTCCACAAAATCGTGGCTGAAGAGTATGATAACTTCCCCTACGCCCTGGTTCTGGCCAAGGTTGTGCATCTTGAGGTCAGAGATGATATTTACAATGCAGAAAATGGTTCCTGGGATGTTGAAAAGGCAAACCCCCTGATGATGACTGAGTCCAATGAGGGGATGCATTTCTGCACAGTTAAGGACATGGATTTCTTCGAACCCTACGGTGCAATGTTCCCCAATGGAAAGGATCCCCTTGCAGGGATGTACAAATAGATTAAAAAAAACTATTCACATTATATTTAATGGAATTTTCTGTTTAATTAAGAGAATTTGGAGGTTAAAAAAACATGCCCAAGTTGATTATCAGTGGCCGCGGCGGTAGTGGAAAAAGCACCCTTGTCACGCTCATGGCCCATATGATTAATATGCAGGGAAAAAAGGTTCTGGTTGTGGATTCAGATGAATCCAACCTTGGCCTGGGTGCCATGCTGGGACTTGAACCTGCGGAAAAAACCCTTATGGATTATTTAGGTGGTAGACCTGCTGTGATGGAGAAGCTCATGGCCATTATCAGGGAAGGTAAAGATGAGAAGGTGGAACTCTTACCAGAGAATAGTTTAGAGGATCTTCCATCTGATTTTGTTCGTTGGAATGAAAACAAAGGTTTCATGCAGATTGGAAAAATAGAGCATTCCCATGAGGGATGTGCATGTCCCATGGGGGTAGTTGCACGGGATTTCCTGAATAAACTCCATGTAAATGGGGAAGAGTGGGTTTTGGTGGACACAGAAGCTGGAGTAGAACATTTCGGCCGTGGAGTAGTTGAAGGTGTAGACTGCGTGCTTATGGTGGTTGATCCATCCAACGATGCTGTTTTACTAAGTGAAAAGACAGCAGAGTTAACTGGAGAAGCCGGCAAAACTTTTGGAGTTGTTCTGAATAAGGTTGATGATGAAACGAAGATCATCCTGGAAGGTGTCCTGTCAAAGAAAAATATCCCAATTCAGGGATTCATACCCTACTCAAGGACAATGGCCCGGGAAAATCTTAAGGGAAACATGCTGGATATCAAAATGGTTGAAGGGGAGATAGATGGAATACTAAACAGAGTGGAATCCCAATACCAAACCAAATAAAAAAAAAATGATTTTTTTTTTAAAAATTTGTTTTTTAAAATAAAAATTTAAACTGTAATTAACTTCAGGGTTGTCATTTAAAAAGTGTGGGAGAATAATTGATATCCCCTTAAAATAAAGTATAATCCTGTTTTCAAGGGAAAATATTCTTCACATACCCTTTTTTTAGGTTAGGTTCATTTATGTGCGAAGTAGAATTTTATCTTATGATTGAGGGCCTTGTCAACCCTTGCAAATCCAAACCTTTCAAGCTGCACCACATCATCAACCTTCAGGTTGGAGGCTGCAGGTTCTATGAATCCTGATACACTGGTTGCATCTGGCATCACAACCTCCGTATTGATGGCCTCCCTTGAAGGTACCCACTGAACAATGCTGGCACCTGCACTTCTGGCCTCTTCAAGGCCTGCGCTGTGGTAGGCTGCCTTCCTGTTGCCACAGTTGCAGGTGTCGTATTTGAATTCCAGATTCACTGCATCCATGAGTCTTAAAATCCCACCCTTACCAGCTTTGTTCACATCTTCCATTGTGAGGTAAACCTTGCCGTTGAAGGGCAGTTCGCGGTTTCCACGCTCTGGGAAGTTCGGGTGGAGTGGTCTTTTTATTGTGCCCTGTTCCTCTTCTGGGAGGTTTATTATATCAACCTTCACAGGGTTTTTAACGAAGAAGTACCTGTCTGAGGAATCCTCAAGTATCTGGCGGTTGAGTCCGTATACCTTCTTCCAGCTCACAGTTGCATCTGCCATTTTAGCACCAATTTCAACCATTAATTCGTCAAGGGCTTCCCTTTTTATTCCACGTCTTGCTATTGCCCTTATGGTACCGAGGCGTGGGTCGTCCCAGCCACTGTAAATTTTTTCCTCAATTCCTGCCTTTGCCTTGGATGTGCTCAGGGCTACGTCCTCCATTTTAAGTCTGCCGTAGTGTATGAAGACTGGTATTTTCCATCCGAAGTGGTTGTAGAGGTAGCTCTGTTTTTCACTGTTTGCAAGGTGGTCCTTTCCACGCAGCACATGGGTGACACCGCCGAGGTGGTCGTCCACTGTCACTGAAAAGTTCATCATTGGATATACCCTGTACTTCGTACCTGTACGTGGGTGTTCGTGTTCAACCACCCTCATTGCAACCCAGTCACGGATTGCAGGGTTTTTGTGTTTTATGTCTGTTTTGACACGGAGCACTGCTTCTCCCTCTTCCATGGTGAAGAGTTCCTTCCAGAGTTTTAGGTTCTCTTCAACTGTGCTTTCGCGGCATGGGCAGGCCTTGGATTCATCCTTGAGTTTTTTGAAGTCTCCACCGTTGCAGGTGCACATGTAGGCCTGGCCGAGTTTTATGAGTTCCTCTGCGTACTGGTAGTAGGTTTCCATGCGGTCGCTCTGAATCACTTTCTCGTTCCAGTTGAAGCCCAGCCATTCAAGGTCCTCCTCTATCATCTGGTAGGCGGAAGGTTCAACCCTTCGAGGGTCTGTGTCCTCGATCCTGAAGATTAGCTTGCCTCCGTATCGTTTAAGGTATTCATTGTTCAGGATGGCTGCCCTTGCATGTCCTATGTGTAGGGGGCCTGATGGATTTGGTGCGAATCTGAGCACAACTTCCCCTTCAACATCCTCAAGGTCTGCAAGTCCCTTCTCCTCAACCCGTTTTTTCTTCTCCTTCAGGCCTCCAAGTTTTTCAAGTTCTGCCTTCTGGGTTTCAGGGTCCATTGCATTTACCTTTGAAACTATTTTACCTGCTGCTGAAGCCACAGTTTTGGCTTCACTTCGAAGTTCTGCATGGGTGCTCATAACTGAACCTATTACTGCACCAGGCTGTGCTTTACCTTTATGTTTAACTGCATTTTCCAGTGCATCTCTGTACACGATTTCCTCAATGTTTTCACTCATAAAAATCACTTAAATATTCCAGTTTCCTTTAAATCTGTATTAAAGTTGTGTTCTGAAAATTATTGGTTTGTAATGTAAAAGTTATATGTAAAATATATTTTGATTAAAACTATTTTTAAAGATTTTTTTTAAAAATTTAAATTTGTTACAATCCTGTTTATTTCTTAATCTCTCTTTTTTTTTATATGATCAAAAAGAAGGGTAGTGTAAAAAAAATATTTTTATTATAAAATTTTAAAATGGATGTGAAAAAAATCCCCTTTTATAAACCATTTTTATAAAATAGGGGGGATTTTATAGGCGTTTATTAATGGTTTCTCTGGAGCACGAAGTCTGCAAGGAGTAGTAATGCTTCCTTTGCAGGTGAATCTTCAACAACATCCAGGAGCTTTTTTGCCCTTTCAACATTGTCATGGGCCACATCGTAGGTGTATTTAATTGAACCGTACTTTTCAAAGAGTTCAATTGCCCTTTCAACGTTTGTATCACATTTGGCATTCAGTATGGATATTATTTCCTTTTTATCCTCACTTGATGCACTTGAAAGTGCCCTGACAACCATGAGGGTCATTTTACCCTCGACTATGTCGCTTCCAACTGGTTTTCCAAGGTCTTCCTCTTCACTCACAACATCCAGATAATCGTCCTGTATCTGGAATGCCAATCCTATGAGTTTCCCATATTCTGCAAGAGCTTTCACCTGTTCTGGACTTCCTCCACCAACCAGTGCACCGGATTTGGTGGCTGCAGCTATTAGTGCTGCTGTTTTCTTGTAGATCATCTTCATATAGGCTTCTTCGCTGACTTCAAAGTCTCCTTCAAAGCACATGTCAAATGCCTGTCCTTCACAGATATCTATACAGGATCCTACAACTGTTTTAAGTGCGGATATTACATTTTCAGATGGTATGTGGGCTGTTCCTGTTTCAAGAACTGCTTCAAATGCCTTGGAAAAGAGGGTGTCTCCTGCAAGTATTGCCATTGGTTCTCCCCAGATCATGTGCACTGAGGGTTTTCCCCTTCTCATTTCATCCTTGTCCATGATGTCATCGTGGATGAGTGAAAATGTGTGTATCAGTTCCACTGCTGCTGCTGTTTTAACTGCATCCTCTCTTTTTCCTCCAACTGCTTCACAGCTTAGCATTACAAGGGCAGGGCGGAGTTTTTTTCCGCCTGCTTTGATGAGGTGTTCTGATGATTCTTGGAGTTTTTCAGGTTCAACTGTTCCAAGTACCCTGTCTAGTTCTTCATCTACAATTGCTGAATAACGTTTTAGAATTTTAATTACTTCCATTAAGCTCCCCCATTGAAAACTTGTGCCTGTCCATTTCTCAGTATATGTATGTCTTTTCCAAGTTTGTAACCTTCCTCCTCAGCAAGTTCAGTGTATGCTGAAAGCATGCTAAGTGTTCCATGTGATGGAAGGATATGAGTTGGGTTCAACATCCTTAAAAAGTCACGCTGATCTTCAGGTCCTGCATGGCCTGAAACATGTATGTTGGTAAATATTCTGGCACCACTGGATTTAAGTCTTCGCTCCAGAAGGTTACGGTTGGCCATGTTCATTGGGTTTGGTATGACTGATGATGAGAATATCACGTTATCACCAGGTTTAACTGTGAACTGGGTTTTGCCGTTGGCAATACGTGGTAGTAATGCATCAGGTTCTCCCTGATGTCCTGTTGTAACCATGAGGTACTTCTCCCTGTTTTCATCAGCCCTTGCAAGGGCCCTGTTAACTGCCTTAGGACTTCCGTACACACTTGCTGACTTGGGAAGGTCCAGTATTCCTAATTTCTCTGCCATTGAACAGTAACGCTCCATGGATCTTCCAAGAAGCAGTATTTTACGTTTGCTCTCATTGGCAATTTTACATATGGCCTGGATCCTTTCTATGTGTGAGGAGAAGGTTGTAACTATTATTCCCTCCTTCTGGCGGAGTGGTTTTTCCAGTACATCCTTGAGGAGGATTCTTGCTATCTTCTCAGAGTGTGTTTTGGATTCCTCCTTCACACAGGCATTGGTTGTGTCCACGATTAGTGCAAGAACTCCTTTACGTCCAAGTTCTCTGAAACGTTTGTAATCCGGTGGTGGTGATAGAACCTGATGGTTGTCGAATTTGAAGTCGTTTGCATAGACTATTATTCCCTCTGATGTGTGTAGTGCTGCAGTAACTGTCTGAGGTATACTGTGGGTTGTTCCAACAAATTCAAGGGTTATATCTGGGGATATCTGACATTTTTCACCTGCATTTAAGACTTGGAGCTGGTTGGTGACTGTGAACTTCTTCTCCTGTTTGATGGTTCTCTCTATGAGTCCCAGTGTGTAGGGTGTTGCAATTATTGGTGCCTCGTATCTGTGTGCAAGCTTTGCAACTGCCCCTATATGGTCAAGGTGGCCATGGGTGAATACTATGGCCCTTACCTTACCATCAACTTCCTTCATTAATGTGTCATCAGGGATCACTCCCCTTTCAATGAGATCCAGGCTGTGCATTCTTGCTATGTCTGTATCTTCATGTATGTGTATTCTGTCGAGGTGGATTCCCATGTCAAATATTACAACATCGTCGCCGATCTTAACTGCTGTCATGTTCTTTCCAACTTCCTCGTATCCTCCTATTGCTATTACTTCAACGCTCATTGTACTGATCTCCTTGCGTATTTTTTAGTGTTAAAACCCCTTTCTTGGAGCCATTCCTTTGTACTTCCTTTGATTATGATATCTGAATTTCGGAGTTCCTCCAGGCTGGATGCTCCCACCAGGAACATTGCAACCTTGAGTTCTTCCACGAATTTTTCAAGTCTTGTGATAACTGCCTCATGACCTGAGTATGCATCTTTAAGTAAGGGTAGTGCCAGTCCAACAGCATCTGCACCGAGTGCAATTGCTTTTGCTGCATCCAGTCCTGTTCTTATACCTCCAGATGAGATAACAGGTAAATCTATTGATTCACATACTTCCACTGTGCTTATGGCTGTTGGTATTCCCCAGTCCCAGTAAAGGTTTCCGAGGTATCTGTCCTTTGCACGGTAGGTTTCAACTGCAGCCCAGCTTGTACCGCCGGATCCTGCAACATCCACTGCACTTACACCTGCCTTTTCCAGTGTACGTGCATCCTGACTGTTTATACCTGCACCTGTTTCCTTTGCAATTACAGGTAGCTTCAGGGTTTTTGATATTTCTTTGATTGAGTCTGTGTATCCTGTTGCATCAACATCTCCTTCTGGCTGTATTGCTTCCTGGAGGGGGTTAAGGTGAAGTGCAAGTGCATCTGCATCCATCATATCTGCTGCTTTTTGGGCATATTCTATCTGTGGAGCACCTATATTTCCTATTAAGAATGATGATGGTGCTTCCTCCCTCACTACTGTGTATGTGGGTGTAAGTTCAGGGTTTTCAACTGCTGCACGCTGGCTTCCAACTCCCATTCCTATGTTGAGTTTGCCTGCTGCCTTTGCAAGTTCTCTGTTAATTGAGAGGGATGCTGGATGTCCGCCTGTTATTGCAGATATTATTATGGGTGCATCCATTTTTTTCCCGAAGAATTCTGTTTTTACATCTATCTCTTCTTTGTTCACTTCGGGAAGGGCTTTGTGGATAAGTTCTATATCCTCAAATCCTGTTTTTTTCCGATACTCCACATCGTTGTTTCTGCAGAGCATCAGATGTTCTAATTTTCTATCTGAAATCATTTTTTACGTCCCTTTTAGTTTATATACGATTTTAAATCCGTATTTGATTGTATGATTAATTTTAAAGTTTGATACGGGTCCCAATTCCCCTTTCACCCATGAGTGCCCTTTTTATAAGGTTGGGTGATCCTGCATTAAGAATTTCAGATTCAACACCAATTTCAGCAAGCTGCAGAAGTTCTGTGAGTTTTCCACCCATCCCCCCTGTAACATCTACTGTTTGTGTACCCTCTGTTGATTCCAGATCCTCGTGTGAGGTTACAATTTTAACGGGTTCTTCATTTGAATACTTCTTGGGATCCTTTCTGTAAATTCCGTTAACATCAGAGCCCAGGATAACTCTATCTGGTTTTAAATTTTTTCCAAGATAGTTTATTATTTGGTCTCCTGATAGTACCGCCATTTTAATGGCTTCATCATCATCCAGGACCACGTCTCCGTAGAGTACAGGTACGAATCCGGAATCAAGATATTTTTTGATTAAATCTAAATCAGCGTGACATATTCTCTTATTTTTTGTTCTTACAAATGATGATGGCTGCACCGATACTGCGGGAATTCCATATTGCCGCAGGTGTTGGCACACTGCACTGTTCAGGTTTTTCACAGCTTCCTGGGTTATGCAGAATCCTTTTCTCTTCCTCTGAAATTCTTCTTCATCAGGAATACTGCTGCCTATATCATACTTTTTGGCATAGGGGTGTCCGAAGGAACCTGCACCGTGCACAACAATCAGTTCACCGTACTTTGCATTTTTTGATGCTTCTGATATTTCCTTTGCAATTCTGTTAAGATTTTCATTGTCCAGAGCAGGCGTCGCCGAATCCTTTCTGGTTATAACACTTCCACCAAGTTTTAAGATTATCAACTAATCAACAACCTCATTTTATGTTTTAATTGAATTTTCTGGTTTAGTCTAATGGTTAAATTCTGTTTGTAACAATTCAAAGATCGTTACATATGATATGACATGTTAAATTCCGTTAAATATCCTGTTAAACCCTCAGAATCTGTCTCTGAAACCGTTATCAGAGTGTCCCTTAAAAATTCATCCTAAATATTGTTACAGTGAATTTTAATGGATTATGTGGATTTTCAGGTTTTAGAATATGTGATTCATTCCAATCATCGAGTTTTTTTTGTACAGGATGTGTGGAATATCTTTCAATTGTCCATGAAGTTCCTATTTCTTCTGAAATTTTCATTAAATTTCAGGAAAGCTTTTAAGAGAAGTTTTTTGATAAAAACTTCATGAAATTTATGATATTCCATGTGTTTATTGAGTTGATCTTGGTATGAATTACTGTTTCTTGTTCCAAGGATTTACTGTAATTTAATATGGATCTTCAGTGAATCATAGCCAATCATCTTAAAGCCAATTAATGGATTTATTGTTAGATGGCCTTTTTGATGTCCCAAATCTTTATGAACAATTGATCTATTGTTAAATGACTTTTGGTGGCTGATTCTATTTTGAATTGAATTTTTTATGGGTTTTTTTAATCCATCCGTTAGTTGCAGCAGTGCCCTTGAATGGATTGTGGATCATGATTCAGCTGTACCATTGAATTTTTTTTAAATCTTCAAAGCACAGGTAACCTTGGATCAGTTTTCATATTACAACGTACCTGAATCTTCAGAGTGAATTTTAACTCCTTCTCCAGATATTTTTGCATTGAAGGCTTTTTCAAAGGTGTTAATCTCTTTAATCACTTCTTCAGTTTTTCCTGGGCAGTAGGCTATTATACTACCTCCACCGCCAGCCCCTGTTATCTTTGAACCTATGGCTCCTGCTTTTCTTGCAGCGTAGACCATTCTCGATAGTTCGTCTGTGTTCACTCCCATGGCATCCAGAAGCCCGTGGTTGATGTTCATAAGTTCACCAACCCTTTTTTCATCCTTTTGAAGAATGGCTTCCTTTGCATTATTTGTAAGAGATTCAACAGAATCCAGTATAAGATTCAAAGCATCAGGATAGTTTTCTCTTCTTTTTCGAACAGATTCAACCAGTTCTCCAGTGTTACCCCTTTTGGAGGTGTATCCAACAACCAGTGGCAGTTCCATATCCACTTCAAGTGGTGTGAGTGCATCTGCATTCTTAGATAGGTATATTATACCGCCGTAGGTACTCAAGGTTGTGTCTATAGGACTTGCTGCCCCCTGAACTTCAAGTTCGACTTCATGGGCTGTTCTGGCTGTTTCTTCCAGTGAAAGGTTTTTACCGTTGAACTTTGAAACTGCTGCAATGGTTGCAACTGTTATGGCTGCTGATGAACCTAAACCGGCACCTATTGGTACGTTGAGGTCCACATGAATATGCATTCCACATTCTGCATGGATCTTTTCAATGGATTTTAACATGTAGATTAAAATGCCTTTTGTTGTTTTTTCTCCAGTTTCAAGTTTTACTTCATTTTCTTCAAGGTTTAAATATCCGGACACCTCAAGATCCGGTACTTCTACATATATTTTTTCGTCTTCGCGGTTTTGAACAGTTACGTATGCTCTTCTGTCAACTGCAACTGCGATGGCAGGTTTTCCGTAGACTACGGCGTGTTCACCAAAGAGAATGATCTTTCCTGGTGCCGACGCTGTAACCTGCATGGAATCTACCTTATGATCGTGAATTCAAGTGATTGTTTAATGGAACAAAGTCAAAAATTACTTGTTCTGTGAGTTTTAATTGGTTAATTTGTGATTGATTGTGAAAATTTTGAGTTTTTATGCCTCAAAATCTTGATGAAACAAGTGCATCCAAAATATACTTTGGAGCACCGCTATTAATATTATTTTTCATATGGATACTATAATTGAAGTCCAATATGAAGTTTGATTATTTTAATTTTTAATGAATTTTATTAATTTTAAATAATTTAAATTATTTTTAGGGAAACTATTCTAATTTTAGTTTTTAGGACTACTTCAATGAATTTATTAAATGAATTTAAATTGATTATTTTAATGCCTCGAATTTTAGGAGTATTGAAACTGTTAGTTTTAGGTGGAACTCCCAGTTTCTTTGAATTAACCACTCCCCTATTAACTGGGTTAATCTACTATAGATCTTAATCTAGGTTAAGTTTTATCCCGAGAATTTTTTTTCCCTACAAAGGAGTTTCAACAAATCTTTTCAGTGTTGGAAAAAAAATGTTTCTTATCATAGAAAAATGGCTGATGCGTATCCCACAACTGAACTGTGGTCTCCTGTTGTATCTCCACTGGTTGCATAGGCTTTTACTTCACATTCACTGGCACCCATTACCTTTGAAGCCGTCATAGCTGCTGTAACTGGGCCGTATCCACACATGGTTATGTTCAGTTCAGCCACGCGGGTCATTAAGAGGTTTTCATCCATTGCTTCCATGGCATCCAGCACCTGCATGTCTCCCCTGCGGGCTATATCCTGGGGCTGGTAATGTGTCATGTCACTGCTTGCCACAACGAGAACATCCCTACCTAATTCCTTTGCAGTTTCATGGATGGAACTTCCTATTTCCATGGCTGTCTGGATGTCCTGCATCCACATGCACACTGGAACGAATCTGAAACTTTCTGTGGAGTATTCCTTCTCAAGGTACTGTAGAAATGGTAGTTGTACCTCTGCACTGTGCTCCTGGATGTGGGCTGATGGGTCTGAATCCATGATTGGTGTGTTGGCAACGAGTTTGTCTGCAAATTCATTATCTATGTCAATCATTCCAAGGGGTGTTTCCCATGTTCCATCTGTCATTGCTGATACTCCTGATCCCATTCCTGTGTGGTTGGGGCAGAGTATCACGAAGGTTTCTGGAAACCCATCTTCTGCTATACTGTAGTATGAGTGTGCAGCCACAGGTCCTGAGTAGGGGTAACCTGCATGTGGAACCACAGCACCCTTAATATTTCGTTCATTCCCTATTTTATCTGGAAGTTTTCCTGGTCCAAGCTGGTGTTTGAAGCACCATTCGATCTGTTTTCTCAGAGCCTTTGGATCCATTTCATAGAAGAGTCCTGCAACTGCAGGTTTTCTTATCATAAAAAAACCACCTTCCACTTTTTTTTATGTTAATGAAGATCGGAATTTAATAAAAATGGGAAAATTCTATGATAATGGGAATTATGAATGAAATGAGTATTCATAAGCCACGGATCATTGAATTGAATATGATCCCTTGGCTTTTATATAAAAAATTACTTTGAATTCAGCATGGAAAAGCTGAATCTGAACCTATTGGTTCAAATTCAGTTTCTTATGCCTTATATTTTAAGTTCAAACTCTGCTGGTGGAATGTCCAGATCTGCGTCTTCTGGGATGGTTCCGTTTCCACGGAGTACCTGTCTTGCAAGGAGCCAGTAAACGAGTGCTATTGCTTTTCTTCCCTTGTTGTTCACAGGAACAACTATGTCCACGTTTCCAAGGAGGTTTTCTGTGTCACAGAGTGCAACTACAGGTATTCCAACTTGTCTTGCTTCAATGATTGCCTGGGAATCAGATCTTGGGTCTGTTACAACCAGTACCTTTGGTTCTATGAATTTTGCGTAGTTAGGGTTTGTTAGTGTTCCTGGTATGAACCTTCCAGGTATGGTTTTTGCACCTGTCATTTCTCCGAATTTTTTAACTGGTGCCTGACCGTACTGTCTGGTTGATACAACGAGTATATCATCGGGGTCGTATTTTGATAGGAATTTACCAACGGACATTATCCTGTCGTTTGTCTTTCTTACATCCAGTACGTAAAGACCGTCTGCCCTTACCCTGTAAATATAGCGTTCCATATCCTTTGTTTTCTGCTGTGTACCTATGTGTAAACCTGCTGCTAAGTATTTGTCCAGTGGAATTAATAGTTCTGACAAATTATCACCTCATTAATATTAAGTTTTGAATCAATTATCTTAAAGTATTGAATTACTTTTTTTTAATTATTTAAATTATTCCTCTACGTTAACTGCTTCGTTTGGGCAGACATCCATGCATACTTCACATAAGCTGCATTCTTCCTTGTTCTGGATTACTACTTTCTCACCATCTAGTATGAGAACTTCCATTGGGCAGACATCCACACATTCTGCACAGTCTGCACCATCACATTTATCGTAGTCTATTGTTATTTTAACCATTTTTAATCTCCTCGCACTGATCTTCAGGTTGTACCAGTATCAGTTCTCCTTCTTAATTTATAATGTGAAAGAGGAAAACTTAATCCTCTTTTCCCCATTTAATTTGGATTTAGTTTTATCTACCTGTATTTAGCTATGTCTGCCATTTCAGGGTCTGTCATTTCCTCAGATATTCTGATGAGTTCGTTGAGCTTGGCTATACGCTCTCCGCCCACTGCTCCTGTTTTTATGATTGGAGCTGAGAATGCAACTGCCAGGTGTGCTATTGTTTCATCGGTTGTTTCACCTGAACGGTGGGATACAACTGGAACGTACTTGTTGTTTCTTGCAAGTTCAATTGTGTTGTAGGTGTCTGTGAGTGTTCCGATCTGGTTTGGCTTAATTATAATAGCGTTTCCAGCACCCTTTTCAATTCCCTCAGCGAGTATTTCCTGGTTGGTCACAAATATATCATCACCACAGATTATGGCTTTTTTACCTGCTTTTTTGGTGAGCTGTGCAAATCCCTCAAAGTCTCCCTCCCTTATTGGGTCTTCAACAAAGAAGAAACCATATTTGTCAATGATTTCAGATACGTAGTCCACCTGTTCGCCTGTGCTTCTTCTTGTACCTTCCCTATCGTAGACGTACTCTTCAGTGGCTGGGTCCCAGAGTTCGCTTGCTGCCATGTCCAGTGATGGTTTTACAAGCACTCCTGTTTCCTCTGAAACTGATTCACATGCTGCAAACTGTATTTCAAGGGCTTCTTCATTGGTTAGGTTTGGTGCCCATCCACCTTCATCTCCCTTTCCACCTGTGAAGGATTTGTCCTTGGCCTGTATGAGTTCACGGATCTTCTTGTGCACCTGTACGTTGGTGAACACTGCTTCTGTGATTGTCTTTGCACCGACTGGTATTACAAGGAATTCCTGTATGTCAGGTGCGTTTGTTCCTGCGTGTGCTCCTCCGTTTATCATGTTTCCCAGTGGGTATGGGATCTCATTGGGCATGTTGCCGCCGAGGAACCTGTAAAGGGGCATGCTGTATGAGGATGCTGCTGCCTTGGCCACTGCCATTGAAACTGCAACTGTTGTGTTTCCTCCTATTGCTGCCAGGTTCTCTGTTCCATCAATTTCCTTTAAAACAAGGTCTATTTCTTTTAAATCTTCTGCATCCATTCCAATAAGTTCAGAGGAGATCACATCTTCAACTTCACTTACTATCCTGTCAACTCCACCTTCAGGGAATGCTACTACCTCTCTGGCTCCAGTGCTTGCACCGCTTGGTGCTGCAGCTCTTCCGAAACCGTTCCAGGTTACAACATCCACTTCCACTGTGGGGTTGCCTCTGCTGTCTAAAATTTTTCTAACACGGATGTCTTCAATAATACTATCCACAAAAACACCTCTTTTAAAAAATAGTGGTTTTTTTTAGGTTGTTTGGATTTTTATTTGAGTTATACAATTTATTTATTCAATTTTATAGTCTTTGATATTTAGCATAGATATAAAAGGGCTGTGACTGTAGTTTTAGTCATATAATCCCATTTTATAACACCTACAGTTTTAGACTACTTTTTTTGTGCAGGATTTAACCTCTGTTGATATCAATGGGTATTTTATTCTTTTTAAGTTCCATGGTTGCAATGTCTATTGGATCAATTGAATCTGACACTTTTACCATGGGTTTTGCTCCCATTGATAATTGTAAAGCTCTTGCACCTATTAATCTTGCCCTTTCAAACCTTGTGAGTTTTTTTGCTGGCATTAATATCTATCTCCTAAAGCCAAATCCTCTAAAAAAAGGTTTTGGCATGAATCTTTTTATAAAACCTTTTTATGGGTTTAACAAAAAATTATTTTATGAGTTTTTTTATGATTGATCTTGATAAATGAATATTTATTTTTGCTTGAAAAATGTTGTGATATGAATTTAGATGGGGCCGCCGAGATTTGAACTCGGGTCTCCAGCATTTCGGTGTTTTGACCACATCCCCGTTCCAGTTGAAGAAAAATCTAGAAATATTTATGCTTTTTTAGCTTTAAAAATTTCCTTTAAATTCTATGGAATTTTGAATCTTTCTTTCAATAGCTGGGAGGATGGACCAAGCTACCCTACGGCCCCAGGTATAAATTTTGTTACCACACCTCTACATGAGCTATTAACATTCTTCTGCAACAGTACTTGGTGATTCCAAGATCGTCAAGAACTTTTTTTGGGTCTTCCCCATCTGCAGTGCGTTTCTGATACTCATCGAAGTATGCAGAAACAACTTTTCCGCAGCTTAAACATCTTACAGGGATCATTACGAATCAGCTTACCTGTAACTTTTCTGGTTTCTTGCTCTTGCTCCAGGTCCACCGTATTTTTTAGGTTCTGAACGGCGTGGATCTCCAACGAGCATGGTTCTGTCGTATTGTGTGAATTTTTCTTTGAGTTCCATGTCACCTGTCCACTGTACAAGGCCTTTGGCTATGACCATTCTGGCAGCTTCTGCCTGGCCCATTACGCCTCCGCCTATGACTTTGACGTCTATGTCTACTTTGTCTACAAGTTCACCTGCTAATATGATGGGTTCCTGTATTTTGAGTCTTGCAAGTTCTGGGTCGTAGAGTTCTGCAGGTTTTTTGTTTATTCTGATCCTGCCTTTTCCTTCTTTTACCTTTCCCCTTGCAATGGAAGTTTTCCTTTTTCCACTTGTGTGAATTACCTTCTTCATGTTATGCAACCTCTTTCATTAAGAATTTAAAATTTTGATCCGAGTAACTGTGAAACTTTTCCAAGTTCAACACTTTTGGTTATGTGTTTTGGCTGGGCTTCAGGTACAGGATATGTTTCTTCTCCTTCAAATTCCTTTGGAATTCCAACGTAAACTCTGAGTCCCTTGAAAGCTTCTCTTCCAGTTGTTTTCCTGTATGGGATCATTCCCCTGACAGTTCTTCTGAATATGTCATCAGGCCTTCTTGGGTATTTAGGTCCCATATCCCTTGGGTTTGAGATGCTGGCCCTGTCTACTCGCTGTTTGTATCTTGTGTATGCCCATTCCTTTGAACCGGATATTATAATTTTTTCGGCGTTTAAAACTGTTACGGATTCACCTGCAAGAAGCTTCTGGCTCACTGAGCTTGCAAGTCTTCCAAGTACGAGTCCTTCTCCATCTATGATCATATGATACACCTTTAATCTTATTTTTAATTTTGTATGTTTTTTGGAATATGTGGGATGAATTCTAAAATATCTTAGAATTACTCCATTATTTTTATTCCATTTCCCTTAGGGTTTTTCTCAACAACATCGAGGATGTCCATGCATTCTCCGCCTGCTGTTACTATTTTTTCAGCTGCACCCTGTGAAAAGTTTAAAGCTGCAACCTGTACTTTGTGGTCAAGTTTTCCGCTTCCCAGTACTTTTCCAGCCACGATGATTACCTCATCAGGGTTGGTGTTCCTGTTTATGTCAGATATGTTAACCTCTGCCTGTCTTCTTGTTGGTCTTTCGAGTCTTTTTGCAACATCTTTCCAGATTGCCACTTGTTCAGTGTATGATTTCTCTTTAAGACTTGCCACAAGAGCGGTTAAGTTTGGGTTTGTCTTTGTAAGTTTTACCATTCTTAAATTCCTCCCTGTTCAAGAGTTTATTTTAATATTTTTAGTAGTATCTGAAGTTATTATTCATATTAGGATTCACAGAAATCAACGATTTTATCAGCTTTTTCTGATAGGATATCGCATGCTTGAATTAGAATTTCTTCAGGGGATAATGATCCGTCTGTTTCAATTCTGAATATGAATTTATCTTCTTCACCTTCGACTGTGATTGCATCAGATTCACATGCGTTGACGCATGACTTGCACATTGAGCAGTTTTCTATGTCCAGGATTTTTACCTCGTTTTTCTTCTCATCGAATTCGAGTATTCCCCTTGGGCATGCATCTGCACATTTGGCGCATTCTTCACATTTTTCCTTGTCGATTGTTATCTTTGGATAGTACTTGTATGCACAGGATGTTGTTGGCTGCCATTTTGCATGTTCAAGTCCAATTCCCAGCTGTGCTATTGCCTCAAGTTCAACTTCTTCTCCTTCCTTGAGTTTAAGAATTGGGATTGTGTCAAACACTGGTTTTACCTGGGGGTCCTGTGATTTTAAGTCTTTGGAGTAAACTGTTTTTGGGCCTTTTTCCTTTAAAAGTAAGGAAACACTGCAGCGTGGACAATGGTCTTCACAGTCACATTCTGATGGAGGTACCATTGACTCAAGATCTGTTGTGAGAGGTATTAATCCCATTCTATGTGCTAATGCTTCATCAAATATTTTTGCATCATTTCTAACAATTTCCACTGTTTCAATTGCTATTGTGGGAACTTCAACTGTGCAGATCCTTCTTATGGCATTTATGAAGGGTACGTTAACGCCTTCAATTACAAACACCATCTGGTTGTCTTCCTTCTTTCGTATAGTTATATCCATTTTAGACACTTCTTCTAGGCCAGTTTACACTCTTCTTCCCCTTTTACCTCCAGGTCTTCCTGTACCATCGTGGGGTATTGGGGTTACATCTTCTATTTTACCTATCCTGATACCTGCCCTTGCAAATGCTCGTATTGTGGCCTGTGCACCAGGTCCTGGGGTTCTTGGTCCGTTTCCACCAGGAGCTCTGACTTTTATGTGAAGTCCTATTATTCCTTTTTCCTTAACATCTTCTGCTGCACGTGTTGCAGCTTCCATTGCTGCAAATGGTGAGGATTCCTGCCTGTCTGCACGTACAACCTTACCACCGGACCACTGAGTTATGGTCTCTGCACCTGTGATATCAGTTACAGTTATTATGGTGTTGTTAAAGGATGAGTAAACGTTAGCTACGCCCCATTTCTCTTTTTCTGCCATTTTATCACCTTATAAATAATTAATTTTTAATTGTTTTATTCTGCTTTCTCTGCAGTTTTTTCCTGTTCTTTATGGTACTTTTCCATTGGTGATCCAGGGTAGAATCCTAGAAGTTCTTCTTGTCCTTTTTTGACCATGAAGCTTGGTGAACTGACTTTTTTACCGTTTAAAGCTATGTGGCCGTGGATTATGAAGAGTCTTGCCTGTTTTGCAGTGTTTGCAAGTCCTTTTTTGTGAACCATTGTCTGGAGTCTTCTTCGGAGGATATCTTCAACTGTGAGGTCAAGTATGGATTCGAGTTTTCCATCTTCGCCTAAGATTCCAGCGTTGATAAGGTGGGCTAGAAGCTGTTCCTTTTCAACTGCTGTCTGGTCTGTTTCCATACCTAAAAGATGTCTTGCATCCCTTCTGTACCTTTTAACAGTAGTTTCTGCTTTCCAAACTTCTTTTTTATTTTTAAGACCATACTTCTGAACTAGCTTATTTTCTGCTTTTATACGATCTGCATTCCAGGGGTGTGATGGTGTATCATACTTTTTTCGTGCTTTTCTTGGATGTCCCATATCATCGTCTCCTTTTTATTGAGTTTATCCTCTTCTTCTCCTACTAACTCCAACAGATTTTCCTTTCCTGAAGGTGGATTTGGTCCTCTGACCTCTTACTGGGAGTCCGACTTCGTGTCTTCTTCCTTTGTAACTTCTCACCTTTTTCATCCTGTTCAGATCTTCCCTTAAACGCATGTCAAGGTCGGATTCTATGAGGTGTTCTGTTTTACCGGTTTCGTAGTCGTTACGCCTGTTTAACATCCATTCTGGTATGTCGTATTTCTGTGGATTTTTCACAGCTTCTTCGATCCTTATAACCTCATCATCTGATAGGTATCCTATTTTCTGTTCTGCATCAAAACCTGCTGCGGTACATACTGCCATAGAGAGAGCCCTTCCAACACCCTTTATATCTGCAAGAGCGTTTTCAATTGTTTTGTTACCGTTAACGTCCCTTCTGGCAATACGGACCATGTGCTTAAAATCATCTTCCATAGTATTTACCTCCAACGAGAGTCTAATTCGTCTGGATTTATTCAATATCTTAATATTTCCTATTTTATTTTCATCCAAACTTAATTTTTAAAAAAACTTGAAATTTTATCTTTTTTCTAATTCTTTTAAAATATGGTTTTGTAAGTTTGGTGTAAATTTGTATAGAAGCGCCGGGACTGGGATTTGAACCCAGGCGGAGCAAAGCTCCACAAGATTTCCAGTCTTGCGCCTTACCAGGCTAGACTATCCCGGCATGAGAAAAAAACCGTCTTTAAACCTTCATTCCCACCATACGGCCATGTATGATGTGACTTCAAACATGAAATTTCATTTGATATGAATCATCTGAATTTCAGTTGCACCTTCAATCAAACACACCGAACATTGAAGTTTCCTACAATTTCAGTAGAAGGTATAATTTAACCTGCTTTTGTTTGATTCAAAGTATTTGGGTTTAAAGTTACATTAAACGTCTTAGTATAAAACGTTGTCTATTTATATTTTTATTGGCCTCGCCCCTAAATTTCTTAGAGGTTCTACGGTAGTTTTGAAAGTGAAATTAAAGAGTAGTTTTTACTTCCACATCTTTGGGTATGTTTCAGGTTCCATAAAAACCTTTTTTATATTTACCATTATACCCTTCTTTTCATTCAGGATCTCCCCTGATGTTTTGAGGGTTTCACCTGCTGCAACCAGTTCACCTTTAATTGTGAGGATTGCAACTGTGTTTCCCCGGTCAATATTCGGGGAAAGTTCCATTATTCCACCGGCTGCAAGATCTGCGCCGTGGCATATGGCATCAACTGTTGAATCCCTTACAATGATCTTTGGTAGATGATCCACTGCTCTTTCCATTGGAAGTATGCATTCCCTTAGTTGGGATTCATCCTCATCCTCTGTCCATGCATGGTATGCATCTGTTAGATCGTGAAGGGTTTTAAGGGTTTCGTCCTCATGGAAGGGTCCTGAAACTGTTCTTCTGAGTTCAGCCATGTGGGCTCCGCATCCAAGTGCCTCACCTATATCGTGACAGTACTTTCGGATGTAGGTTCCACCCTCACATTTCACTCGGAATAGAACATCCTGGTCTTCCATTTCAAGGATGTTAACGTTGTATATACGTCTGACCCTTAATTCTCGTTTAACTGCAGATTTTATTGGTGGCATCTGGAATATTTTTCCAGTGAATTCTGCAAAAATATCCTGCACCTTCTTCTCAGATACAGAGTCGTGGAGCCTCATGAGGCACACGTATTCCTTGGGAGCTCCAAGGAGCATCTGTATAACCCTTGTAGCATGGTCAATGCCTATTGGCAGAACACCTGTAACCTTGGGGTCCAGGGTTCCTCCGTGGCCTGTTTTTTCCACGTGGAGTATCCTTTTAACCCATGAATCTATTTCATGGGATGTTGGGCCCATTGGTTTGTCAAGGTTTATAACACCCTTGCGGATGTGTTCTGTTATGGGTCTGGCTTCAGGTTGACATCCATATTCTGGATCTGTTTCACCCTCTGCTTTTATGAGAAAATCTACCATTAAAATGACCTGTTGGGACGTTGATTAATTATGCCCTATATTTAATAACTATTCTTTTTGTATTTAAACGTTGTCTTAAGGGTTCAATGTTTTTTTGAACATTCCATAAGAATTTATGATATTTAACGTCTGGAATAATTATTTTCAGATAATATTTAACATTATCTGTTAATTATTATCTGTATCTAAGACTAATTATCTGTCAACGTTGTTATATAACAAATTAAGCTGAAGCTGCTTCTAACTGTTTTTTTATCTCTTCAACATCATCAGATTTTATTTCAATTGTCTGATCTACTGGTTCGAGATGTTTGATGTTACATTTTCTGTTTTTTATTGATTTTCCTACAACTTCAACGAATTTTTCATCTATAATCTCGATTATAACACATTTTTCACCGGCTTCTCTTCCGGCTGTTTTAACACATATTCTTCCTACTTCTATTGCTGGCATGAAATCACCTCAGTTACTTTCAAAAGGATGTCTGCGATTGCCTCTGGCTGGAAACTGTTACTGTTTATAACTATGTCATAAACCTCCATGTCCCCAATGTCGATTCCGTGTATTTCACGGTACCTTTTGGCTTCACTTTCGCCTCTTGTACTTATCTCTTTTTTTACTTGTTCTTTCGGTTTGTTTTCCCTCTGACATATTCGTTCTGTTCGAACGAGTAGTGGTGCAACGAACCATATTTTAAGGTCAGCTTCCACGAAGTGTGCGGAGAGTCTTCCCTCAACTATCAAATCTTCACTTTCTTCTGCTATTTTAGCCTGTCTTCTATCGATTTCAAGGTCGATCTCATCGTTACCTTCAGCGAATTTACCGAATTCCAGGAGATCCATGCCTTTCTCTGCAGCCATCTGACGAAAGATGTCACCTGCAGAAATATACCGAACTCCCAGTTTTTCGGACAGGATCTTGGATGCGGTTGTTGTACCGCTGCCTGCAAGTCCACCGATGGTTATGATCATTACAACCTGGCCTCTTTTTTGAAAACTTTACGGGCACACTCTGTGCAGAGGTATCCGCCGTAAGGCCTGTTAGGTCTTTTCTTAGATTTGGATAGTTTTCTTATCTGGTACGGTCTTCCCCTTGGGACCGCGTGAAGTTCTTTACCGCACTCTGCACATATATGCTTTGACGGTTTTTTCTTCTTGTAGTGGAGTACTGTTTTTCCTCCAGGGGTTTTTTTGAATGTTCTTTTATATGATCTAGATCTGTATCTTAATTCTGGCATAATACACATCTCCTATTTTTTTATATGAATCTATAAATGTTATGGTGATGAATGAATTCTATTCCTGAAATTCCACATCACAGTTGTTGTACAATTTATTTTTAGTTTTATTTTTAGTTTCTACAGTACAATTTGTAGATTGTCTCTTCCATTCAGTGTGTACATTGATTTTAGAGCGTATCTCTAATAAATGTTGGGGAGGTTTACATTCCCCCACTTTTAAGTCCCAGAAATTTCCTGAACACAAATGACATTGCAAAGGATACCAGTATGTACCATCCAAGCCATGTTATACTGAAGGCTGGTGCTCCTGCTGCTGGATGGTAAAGCATGTGCCACAGTGGTGTTAAGAGTATGTAGTACACGAAGTGTGGTAGGTATATAACCATCTTACTTATTGCAGGGTTGTAGGACATCCAGTAGAATATGAGGATTATGGGTAGGAAGGTCACTATCATTGGTTTGAAGGAGTTCATCATCATCTCCTTCTGCAGGCCCATGAATTCCATCTGCTTCTTCTGCATATCAGCCATACGTTTTGGGTCGCCAGATTTCTGTGCTTCCATAACTTCTGCCTGGAATCCCTTCATCTCCTGCTGGACAAACTGCATCCTGTCCTGATCCACCAAAAGTTTGTTTGCAAGGGTGATTATGAATGCAACAATGGTTGCAATCACAAAAACTGCAATTATAGGATTATTTGGATGTGGATCCAGATTCAGAAGGGGGAGAAATATGGGATTTAAAAGCTGGTTCACTATTTCAAATACCATTTTTTTATTTCCTCTTTTTTTAGTTTCATATTTTATTTAGAAGTTTCCAGTAGAACTTCATTCCCTGTGATTGTACCCCTATTATAAGTGGATTTCACAGTGATTTTTATCTTGAAGTTCTATTGTAGAATTTTTTTTGTTGTAGAAATTCTTGAATATAATATGGTTTACTTCAAGGTATTTATCATTTCCTCAACTGATGTTTCCAGCTTGTTGTCATGGTTTTCTATGATCTTAACTGTGGCCCCTGTAATCACTGCATATGCCATTGAAGCTGCTCTGTTCATTTCCTGATGAAGCTCTATTTCCTTAAGGTTTTCCATGTCCCTTGTACGACTGGTGTCCTTGATTCTTCGCATTAATATTTCATCACCGTCTGCCTCTAGGAGTATGAACATATCAGGTTGAAGTTCTTCAAGAACCCAATTTGGAAGTCCTGGAAGAAATCCTTTGGGTGTTTTTATGGTACAGTGGGTGTCAACAATTATGTTACTTTCCTCTGAACGTTCTCTTATACTTTTTGCAGCTTTTCTCTGGATTTCCTTCTGGATATCAGGGGAAAGCTTCCTCATGGAATCTCTGTCCTCCACAAGGCCCTCTTTCTGGGCTATTTCAAGCATAACATCTCCATAGTTCACATGAAGATAATCAAGATCCTTCAATGCATTTCCTAATACTGTTGTACTTCCTGATCCTGGAATTCCTGCAACTACAACTACTTTCATTTTTATTCACCTGAATTTTATTCAGAAATTATATTCCCTATAAATTGTTAGGAATCTAATCACCTAAGAACTTCCTCAACATTGGGTGCATGTCCATGAGCTGTTCCTGAGCTATTTCTTCATAGAGTTTGTAAACAATACCAACTGTTAAAAGTACACCTGTACCTCCACCTAATGCACCTGTAAGATCTGCTCCAAATGCTAGAAGTCCAACGAATGCACCACCAAGTACTGTTATTGCAGGTATGTACTTCTTCAGTATCTTTTCGAAGTGTCCTTTACTGCTCCTGAAACCTGGGATCTGCATTCCCATTCCATGAAGCTGTTTTGAAACCTGTTTAGGTCCTATTCCACTGAGTTCAACCCAGAGTACTGCAAAGAGTATACATGAAGCTATGAACACCACTCCATAGATGAGTACCTTGAGGGGATCAGTGAAGATGACTGTGTAGCTTGTGGGTGTTGATAGGTAGTAAGCAATTCCACTTACTGCCCTTCCATTGGATATGGTTCCAAGTATTGGGTAACCTATTTTCTGGAATATGGTTGCAAAAAGCTGCACATTCAAAAGAAGTGCGCTTGTTAATATAACTGGCATGTTACTTGCATATATGAATTTTAATGGATATTTTCCCCTTGCTCCCTTAACTCCTCCATAGGATAGTGGTATTTCAACACGCATACTTTCTGCGTAAACAACCACCATGAAGACCACTATGACTGCCAAAATTGGGATCAGAAGATCGAAGTTTGGCTGTCCACTTGTAAGTGAGTAAAGGAATCCTGGTATTGCACCTGCTGGTACTCCTGGTGATGTTGGGGAGGATAGGGGGTTGAATGATCCAACAACTATTGCCTGGGCAACTCCCGCTGCAATGAACAGTCCCACACCACTTCCAAATCCCCATTTTGAAACAACTTCATCGAGGAATATGATGAGTATTCCTCCAATGGTTATCTGGAGTATGAGTATCCAACTGAGTTCTGGTGATGATGGTGCAAGTGCACCTGTAAATACGAGAACTGCTGCCTCGAACAATGTGAATATGAGTGCAAGGACTTTCTGAGTTCCCTGGAAGAATGCTTTATCCTCTGGTTTCGACAGGTCAAGGTTTAATATTTTACCCCCAACAAGAAGCTGCAGTATGATTGAAGCTGAGACTATTGGTCCAATACCTAGTGTTACTATGGAACCAAAACTACCTGCCATCACAGCCCTGAGCTGTGAGAAGTAGTCAACTGAAGTTGAGCTAAGTCCAAAAAGAGGTACGACTGTTAATAAGAAGTACAGTATCAGGATTACTCCCGTCCATTTAAGTTTCTCTTTAAATGGCACCCTGTAAGTTGGAGATTTAACCTGCGGAATTAATGAGAATATGGGTTGCAGCATTTCTTTCAATGAAATTCACTCCTTGCTATTAGTGTTAGAAAAAAGTTAGATTAAAATTCTGGATTGAAACTTTAAAAGACCCCTTTAGCAGCCCATGATTTTAATCCAGAAATTTAATGGTTTTTCTAAAAAAATTTAATGTGTCTAAAGGGTTACTGCTTCTCCTCCAGCTTCTTCAATTTTTTTTGTTGCTGTTTGGGAGAAAAGTGGGGATTTTATTGTTAAAGGTTTGCTTAGTTTGCCCTTTCCAAGCACCTTGTTGTATCCAAGTTCAGTTACATCTATAACAATTTTATCATTTTCTTCAGTTGCTAAACCTTTTTTTACTAATTCCTCTGACTTTTCGTCGAGGTAGCTAAGGTTTACAGGGCTGAACTGAAATATGCTTTTTGGAGGTCTTTTAAATCCGTATTTTCCGAAGTGTTTTGGGTCGTTTATAACCATCCATGTCCAGTGGTGTTTGTGTCCACCAGCCATTCCTTTTCCACCTCTGTTACCGGCACCTCTCCTCTTCTTAGAACAGCCTCCTGCAACTGTTCTTGAGCCTCGTAGCTTCCTTATTTTTCTTGTTTTCCTTATCATGTCATCACCTTGATGATTTTGTTAAATGAAAGTTTAGGGAAATTAGGGAACTTAAGATGAATCAGATCATCTTAATGATTAATTCTCCTAGTTTTTCTCCCCTGTATCCCAGGCTTCCGCCTTCATTGTAACCTTTTTTAGTGGATTTGTATCCTTTTCTTGGTGGGTGAAGTCTGAATACTGGTTTTATTCCTGCATCCTCAAGGGTTGCTTTGGATTCTACAACTGCCTTTGCAAGTTCTTCAATTGAAGAGTAGTCAGTGTTTTCGTTCACATATTCATCTGTGACTTTCACATCACCAATGAGCCTGCCCCTTTTTACTATAACTTTAGCCAGAGTTTCAGAGTCTATCTCTCCCCAGGTTATGTAATCCTTTCCTTTCTGGAGCATTCCATTGTAACTTGGGTTTTCATCAATGAGGACTGCATGATTTATCTGGTTAAGTCTCAGCATCATCAGGTTGTCAGCTATGTCCTTTTTTATCCCTGTTGTGCCTCTTATTCTTATTGCTGCAATCATCTTTTATCACCTTGATTTATACTGCTACTCCAAGGTTTTTAAGATCCTTGGTGGTTGCCTTAACTTTGCTCAGGTGTTTGAGTGCTTCAAAGACGGCACCAGCGAAGTTTATTGTTGTCTGGGTCTGACCCATGGTCTGGGACCATACATCGTCTATTCCTGCAAGTCCTAGGATAGTTTTTCCAACATCACCTATTGCAAGTCCAACTCCTCCTGGAGCTGGTATGAGGGTTACACGGACACTTCCAATCTTTCCTTCTACTTTGAATGGTACTGTGTGTTCCCTTCCGCAAACACATCCCCAGTCACCGCAGCCCCTTCTGACTTTGATGATGTTGTATTTTGCGTTGTCAACAGCTTTTCTTATTGCAGGACCAACCTCTTTAGCTTTTCCCTGTCCAAGTCCAACATATCCGTTTTTGTTACCCACTGCAACGATTACTCGGAAGTTGACTTTACGACCAGATTTATGCATTCTCTGAACGAGGTTTACATCCATTACCTCTTCTTCAAGGTCTGGGAGTAGTTTGTCCACTATTTCAAGTTCCATTATTGGAAGGCCTTTTTCCAGGATCTCATCGATGTCGGTTATTTTACCTTCCTTCACCATGTGCCCAAGTTGGGTCTTGGGTTCCCATTCTTCTTTTTCAAAACTCATTATGATCCTTCCTCAATCTTTTGTTTTATAGCTTCAAAGTGATCAGGGAGGTCTTTCGGAAATAGGCCGTTTTTAATGTACTGTGAAAACCTCTCCTTAACTTCTTCATCACTGAGAGATTCAGCGTATGCTGCTACATGTTCTCCCCTTATCCTTTCATCTGCAGGTAATATGGAATCGTTGTGAGGAACGAAAAGTCCTGCATCAACTGCTCCTTTTAGTGCTGCATACATTCTTGCACCTTTTATGGATGATTTTAATCCTATGTCAAGAACTGCTTCATCAATTCCAGCTTCAAGTGCTTTTTTACCACATAAGAATCCTGTCAGGTATGCTGCGGAGGTGTTTTTACCATTTCCAAGCCATCCCATTTTCTGGATTTCTTTGGAGTGTGCTGAAACAAGTGTTTCATCTCCATCCTGTGCCACAGCTATGATCTGAACTATTGTATGGTTGTTTGTTATTCTGACAACCATTCGTGATTTTTCTAAACTGATTAATTTTAACCTGGCTCTGTAATCAGTTTTTCCTTCCCTTCTTCTTCTAAATGCCAGTTTATATCTTGATCCTCGTGCCAATATAATTCCCCCGTCTATCTGAGCAAGTCATGATCCCTTGCATAGGTCTTCATGTAAGATTTGCTTCTGAAGGCACCACCCTTGGCCATTTTGTAGAGTTTACGGTAGGTGGTTTTGTTTATTTCCCTGTTCTCTCTCATATCTTTGAGTTCTGTTCTTAAAGATCTGATGGTAGTCATCCAAGCTTGTTTCTTTGGATTTCGAGCACCTTTTGCTCCTTTTATACTACCTCGGCCTTTCCTTCTTCCTTTTTTCTTTTGTTCCGCTATTTTCTTTGATCTGTAGCTGCTTATACCTTTTTTGGGTTTTGCTTTTATAGCTCCACTGTCAATGAGTTGTTTAACAGATTCGCGAGTTATAGCCCGTGATACTTCTTCTACACTCTCAGGATCTATCCAAACCCTGTTTACTCCAACTTTGAGTATGTCTGCAGCTAATCGTTTTTGAGTAGTAAGATTCATAAAGAAACCTCCAAATCAACCTCTAAAGGTTGATCAAAATTTTTACCTGAATCTTGAAACAATGAACATTGAAATTTAACACTTTAGGTAAAAACTCTGGAGTTTGAAACTCATCATAAGTTTTTTTAGTTCCTGATTCTACAATTTTTTCATGTGTCTGTAAAACCAGGTAATGTATCAAATTTACTGTTTATATGATATTACCTAATTCCAGTGATGCATTTAGCAACACTGTTTTTTAATGTATTTCTAATGTGTTATTTTGTTTCAGTTTTCCAGGATTTTTGTAGAATCTCCTGCCGTTTATTTTCGGCTTATGTTTTTGCAATCACCGCGCATTCGGTGCTGCACCCTTGTCCCTTTTTGCAATGCATTTTTTGCTGCCTGGTTTTCTTGGCTAATTTATTCCGTTTTTATTTCTGTAGAAATAAAATAAATTTCCTTAAACCCTTTTGGAGTTTAAAGCCCTTTGTTTAGAATTTTTATTCCAAGTTCCTTTGCCCTTTCAAGCATTATCTCTTTTTTTCGTTTCCCGATTTTGGAGCTGATCCTTCCAGCCTGGTTTTCCGGGTCAATCTGTTCAAGTTCTGCCATGTTGCAGACAAGAACATCCTGGTAACCTGAAGGATGAAGTCCCCTTATGGTCCTTGGAGTTCTGTAACCAATGGCAGCCATTGCAGGTTTTCTTGCTTCATATCTTCGTCTTTTACTTGTTTTTCCTTTGGGTTTCCTGTATTTGTCCCCAAGTTTTTTGTACCTGAACCATTCCTGTCTTTTGAAGTTTGGTTTTTTCGGTTTTTTAATTGGAGTTTTTTTCATTGGAACCACCGTTTCACTCCTTGCTTATAAGGTATATTCCATCCTGGAACACCCTTGGGTCTCTTCCCTTAATTTTTGTAGCCTGTTCTAGGTTGGCCATGGTCTGTCCAACGTCTTCCTTGTTGATTCCACTCACTGTAACTTCTTCGCCCTTGATTTGGACTTTTGCGTCCCCTACGATTTTTGCTGTCCTTGGGTGTCTTTCACCTAAAAAGTTTTCTATTGTAACTTTATCTCCAGCAGCTTTAACAGCCATAGGGAAGTGAGCGTAAACTATTTTCATGTTGTAGGTAAATCCATCAGTTAATCCCACGATCATGTTGTTTATATGGGACCTTATGGTTCCTAACATGGCTTTATCTTTCTTTTTAGGGAACCTGGCTTCTACAACAACGTTTCCATCTTCTACTGTTATTTTGATGTTCCTGTTGTTGAAGTTTCTTGATAACTGTCCCTTGGATCCCTTAACAGTCACCGCACCGTCTACGGTGACATCTATTCCCTCAGGGATAGGTATTTCTTCCCTTAGAATTGCTAGTTGAGCCATTTTATCACCTTAGTAAACGTATACGAGAAGTCTTCCACCTATTCCTTTTTCTTTGGCTTCCCTGTGGGTCATTATTCCCTGTGGGGTTGTTACTATCATTATTCCAAAGTTTTTGGATGGTAGGTACCTCTTCTCAAATTTTTCAAATTCATCTTTTTTAACGGCGTGTCTTGGCTTTATTACACCGCACTTGTTTATGTTTCCTTCTAGTTCAACAATGAACTGCCCTGCCTTTTCATCGTCAACAAATTCAAATTCGCCGATATATCCCTCTTTTTGCATGGTCCTTAAAACATGTCCGATCATCTTGGACGCTGGAGAGATTTTGCACCTCTTGTTTCCCTGCATCTCGTTGTTTCTCATGTTTGTAAGGGCGTCTGCTAGAGGATCCATAAGAGTCATTTTGACACCTCTTAGTTGTATTTTTTAAATCCGATCTTTGGTGCAAGTTCCCTGAAGCACTGTCTGCAAAGCATTAGCCCGTATCTTCTGACAAGTGCAGAGTGGTCCCCGCATCTACTACATTTTCTTGATGCCTTTCCGTATTTTCTTGGCAATGTATCACCCTATTCTATTTCAACCTGGAATTTTTCCTTCATGAATTCCATGGTTTCTTCCTTTGTGACTTGATGTTTATTTGGAACTTTTTTGTTCTGGATCTTCCTTCTCTTTATCCTGTAACCTGGTTTTTCAAAGGTTACTGCAACGTTCATTCCAAATATACCTATATCAGGATCGTACCTCATTCCTGGAATTTCTATGTGTTCTGCTATTCCAAATGAAACGTTTCCCTGTTTGTCGAACTGACTTGCCTTAATCCTGTTACCTATACCATCAAGTACAAGTTTAACAGCATCAAATGCTTTTTCGTTTCTTAGTGTGACTTTGCATGCTATAGGCTGTCCTTTTCTTATTCCAAACTCAGGGTTAGTTACCTTAGAATAAGTACGTACAGGTTTCTGGTTTGTGATGTTTGTTAAGAGCTTTTCTGCCCTTGCAAGCTGTTCTCCACCGTCACCCACACCTATGTTCACTGTTGCTTTGTTAATTTTCACTTGTTCCATTGGGTTCATATTTAGTTACCTCCTGGAAGTGAAATAACAGGTTTTGTTTTTCCTATGACAAAGACGTAGTCTGTGAGTGTTAGGAAAGTTTTTTTATCATCTGTCTCAATTAGAACAGTGTTTGATTTTGATGATCGTGTTGTGTTAATTTCTTTAATTTTACCAAGCTCACCTATGTGTTTACCACCAGTTATGAGGCCGATTGTTCCGGCTTCAAATTTGATCTGATCTGTAACGGTTTGCTCTGGAATCTCAACCACAATAACGTCCCCTGTTTTGTATTCTTTTTCAACAAGACAGTTTCTTCCGTCGTGGAGGTTGAGCTGCATTTTACCACCTTTTATTGTGGTTTTATCTTCAATTCTGCAGAGTTTAAATTCTGCATTTTTCTTACTTATGGAGTGTAGTATTAACCTACCTTTATGATCTGGCAGTACCCTGTAAACCTTTTCAGATTTTGGTAATTCTATTACATCCATGAATCCAACTGGATATTTGTAATCTTTTCTTGCACGGCCGTCTACAAGGATGTCACCGTTGTTGATGATTATCTTTGCTTCCCTTGAGTTATCTGCAACTTTGAGGATATCCCTTACTACGAGTAGTAGTGGGAGTGAATCTTCAATTGAGTGTGGGCCTGCACTTGGTTTTACAGTCCATTTGTTTTCTTTTGGATGGATTGGCCAGTGCTCTGGTGATTTGAAACGTTTAAGATGTTTTCTTGATCCCATCTTTGCCATGTTATCCCTTCCTCTTTATTATTTGGTTTCTTTCATCATCGTCCAGGTCCAGTTCTACTATTATGATATTTGAAGGGTGTATTGTATGGTAAACTTTGTTTCCATCTGGTTTCTGGACTGATGCTCCTTCAATCATTACCCTGTAATTTTTAAGGTCTATCTTTTCTACTTTGCCCTCATGATCCCTGAAATCACCACGAACTACTTTGACAGAGTCACCAGTCCTTATAGGAATGGATCTTCTTCCGTATTGTTCCCTGAGCTCCTTACTGAGGTTTACGCTCATTAAGTTGTGGCGTATATGTAAAGGTGCCTTGTAGATAAGTTTCCTTTGTTTCCTTGGCTGTTTTGACATTTTATCACCATGATTTTAAACTATTGTACTGGCAGCGCTTCCTATTGCAGGCCATCTTTCAGCTGCTTCCTTTGCAATTGGTCCCCTTATTTCGGAACCTTTTAGCACACCTTCTGGAGATACTATTACAGCCGCATTGTCCTCAAATTTGACCCTTAAGCCATCTGCCCTTCTAAATTCTTTTTTCTGCCTTACAACAACAGCTGTTGTGACTTCTCTTCTCATGTCAACTGTACCTTTTTTGACTGAGATCACAACCATGTCACCGATACCTGCAGGTGCTAATCTTCTTCTAACACCTTTGTATCCTTTGACAGCTACTATTTCGACTTCTCTTGCACCTGTATTATCAACACATTGAAGTCTTGCACCTACTGGCAGTGCCTTTGTAATATTGGATGACATAGCTTTCATTTAGCTCTCTCCTTTCACTTCCACTACAACGAAGTGTTTTGTCTTGCTGAGTGGTCTGCATTCTGCTATCTTAACAGCGTCTCCAACTTTTACTTCTATGCAGTCGGGTTTGTGTGCTGTGATTTTTGATTTCCTTTTCTCGTATCTCTCATACTTCCTGATGAATTTGTAGAAACTTCTTTCAACAGTGATTGTTCTTTCTGCCTTGTCACTTGTAACAATTCCCTCGAATATTTGACCCCTTACAGGGAGGGTTCCGTGAAACGGACAGTTAGGATCATCACATTTTGTTTTTGGTTCTTTAACGTCGATACCAACCATATTATCACCTGATACGTCCTATTATTTATTTGTTAATTAAATTTGGGTTATTTTTAATGGTTTATCCAGTTTTTTGTGTTCCAGTTAGATTTCTGTCCATTTTGGAATCCAATGGATCCTGAATATCCAAGTCCTACCAGTATTTTCTGAACTTCTTCTTGATCCTGTCCTCGGGACGGGCAACAATTACACGGCCGTCTATTTCAACCACGGCACCTTCAGGTAATTTGAAGCGAAATGTTGAAGCTTTTTTTGGAACCAGTTTTTCAACCCCATCATCAGTTTCCACTGTGATGGTGTTTCTGGTTTCATCAACAACTTTTCCATTTATCCCGATGAATCCTTCATGCGAGCTTTCTTTGACCTCAACATGGAGGCCTATAAACTCGTGCTGAAATATGTTTTGTGGAGTGATCATGTTATTTAAAAGATAAAGAATGAAGTGTGGCATTTACCTAAAAAATAGGTAATTTATCGCCTTTTACCTCTTCTTTTCCTATTTTTATCATCTCTATCCTTTATCTCAATGGTGTCTGAAGAAAAGCCCATGTTTGCAAGAACTTCTTTGACCTTTTTCTTGTGGTCGCCCTGAAGCTCTATCTGACCCTTCTTAGCTGTACCTCCACAGGCACATTTTGCCTTGAGTTCCTTTGTTAGTTCCCTCACGTCAATGTCGTGTTCATCTATTCCCTCGACAATGGTCATGAGTTTCCCGAATCTTCTTCTTACTGTGTATACCTTAACCTTTTGAATTTCTCTGGCTATCTCCTCACAGACGCAAAGTTCTTCTGGAAGACCGCATATCTCACAGACTTTCATCTATTTTATTTCTCCTGGTTTTTTTCATTTAATATGGTAAGGACACGTGCGATCGTTCTTTTAAGTTCCTTTATCTTTCCTGGATTTTCGTTGACTCCAGCAGCTGCACTTTTTGAAACCATTTTTGAATGCTCTGCCCTGAGTTCCTCCAGTTTTTTCTGGATCTCATCTGTTTCCATTACCCGTATTTCCTTGCTTCTTAATATTACCATTTCTCTACATCCTTTTAATAATTTGTGATAAATGCACAGATTATAGTTTATTCTGATTTATCTGCCTTTTCATCTGTTTCTGATTTTTCAGTTTCAGATTCTGCAGTTTCAGATTCACTGGATTCTTCTGGGATTTCTTCAGCAGTTTCTGCAACTTCTTCAGATGATTCTTCTGCTTCAGCTTTTGGAGCTTCAGCTTCAGGAGTTTCTACTTCTTCCTCAGGAACTTCTTCTGGAATTTCCTCTGCATCTTCAGGTGCTTCTTCTGTGATTTCTTCAAGGATCTCCACAGGTTCTGCTTTTTCTACTTTTTCTTCAACTGCAACTGCTTCTTCTTGTTCTATGTTTTCAACAACTTCTTCAACTGCAGGTTCTGAAATTTCAACCTCTTTGATTTCAACCTTGTCAGGTAAAACAATGCCCGGTGGCATGATTCTGACGTATATACCAAGAACACCTGGTTTCAGTTGTACGGTTGCAAATCCTGTTCTCACATGCTTGATTGCTGGTTCTCCACATTTTTTGATGTAACCATCTGTGAATTTAGCACATGCTGACCTTGAACCCCTGATCTTACCTGATATTGTGACTTCAACACCCTGTGCTCCTGCACCCATGATTCTACGGAGTGATGTGTATGCAACTCTCCTGAAGTGCATTCCCCTCTGGAGCATGGCTGCTATTTTATGGGCCATGATCTTTGGGTTTAACTCTGGAACATCAACCTCTTTAACCTCTACCTGTGGGTTTTCAAGGCCGTAGTCATTTTTAAGGTTCTGGGTTATGGCACGAACAGTTTTTCCACCTCTACCTATGACCATTCCTGGCCTTTCAGCATATACAACAACCATTGTACCGAGAGGAGTTACCTGAATTTCCATTCCACCGTAACCTGCTCTTTCAAGCTCTGATTCAAGGAATTCATCGATCTTTGTCCTTTTAAGTCCTTCTGTTACGAAATCTTTTTCAATCATTTAGGTCTATGCCTCCCCTAGAACTATCTGCACATGGGTTGTTGTTGTGTTGAACGGACTTGCCCTTCCAAATGCTCTTGCCGTCCATCCTCTGATCACGTAGCCGCGGTGGCTTGATGCGTGAACTATTTTGAGGTTATCTGTTTCGAGTCCTTTGTATTCTGCGTTTGCCTCTGCGTTAGCCAGTACCTGAAGGATCTGGGTGGCTGCTTTAACAGGATACCTTCCTGTTGGCCATCCTTTTAAACCCCTTTTGTGACCAACCTTTTTGTTGTGTCTTTTGAATGGTATGGGTTTCTCCATCTGGATTACCTGTTCCAGATATTCTTTGGCTTCGTCAAGATACATTCCCCTTACTGCGCTGCATATCTCAACAGCATGTTTGGGGGAGATCTTAAGAGCTCTCCCTGCAGCTTTTGCTGTTTTTCCGTCGTACTCATCCTGATAAGCGTATTTGATCTTTGCCATTTGTAATTTCTCCTTATTTAAGCGGCACAAACATGGATGATCTTGTTGCACCCATACCTGGATCTCCGTGCTGAACCCTTGATCTTGTAAGTGCGAACTCACCGAAGTAACAGCCTATCATCTCAGGCTGTATTGTGACTTCAACAAATTCCTTTCCATTGTAAATACCGAAGGCCATTCCAACCATTTCAGGAAGGACTATCATGTCCCTGCAATGGGTTTTTATTACTACTGGCCTTCCACCTGTAGTGCCCTCTTTTTTAACCTTCCTTATGTTCTCTAAGACTTTTTTCTGCCTTGGAAGGAATCCCCTTTTAAGGGACCTTCTCTGCCTTGATGGTAAAAGCTCTATAACATTATCTAACGGCATTTCCTGCAAGTCTTCCAGGGTGTAACCGCGATATCTGAATTCTTTTCTTGCCAATTAGTCTCCTCCTAATCCGTTTTTCATATATGTATTCCCCATTTTTAATTTTAAATTAAATTTATCTCCTTCTTCCTGTCCTTCGGGCAGCTATTGAACCAACCTTTCTTCCTGGTGGTGCATTTCTGGATACTGTTGTTGGCTTTCCAGGGTGCTGTCTGTTTCCACCACCGTGTGGGTGATCCACTGCGTTCATTGCCACTCCTCTGACACTGACACATTTTTTACCTTTGGCTTTAAGTGCATGGTACCTGTTTCCTGCTTTGAGGAATGGTTTGTCCTTTCTTCCTCCACCAGCAACAACACCAATGGTTGCCCTGCAGCGGGGGTTGAATGCCTTTAATTCACCGGATGGTAATTCCACAATAGCTTTACCAATATCATGGGTTATTAAAGAAGCGTAAGTACCTGAAGACTTGACGAATTTACCGCCGTCTCCTGGAATTCTTTCAAGATTGTATAAAGGTGTTCCTTCAGGAATTTCTCCAAGTGGTAATGAGTTTCCAGGACTTATTGGTGCTGAAATACCACATTCAATTTCATCATCGATCTGTATTCCTTCAGGAGCTAAAATAAGTTGTTTTTCTCCATTTTCGAATTTAACAAGTGCAACAGGAGCAGTTCGACCAGGGTCGTGCATGATGTCTGCAACTTTTCCCTTGAGGCTGCCCTCTTTCTCTATATCATCGTAGGATCTGTAGGCTATTTTTCCCTTGAACCTGTGTGATGCACTCTTGTAAGTAGGAGTTCCTCTTCCTCTCCTCTGAATTATTAATCGTTTTCCCATTGTATTTCCTCCAACTAAAAGGTGGTAATGATTAGAATACACCCATCTTCATTGCTATGTCTTCTGCGCTGTCTTCTTCTTTTAGTTTTATGTAGGCTAATTTTTGACCGGTGGTGGATCTTATCTGGGTGTTTACCCTTTCAACCTTCACATCGAACATGTCCTCGAAAGCTCTTTTTATCTGGGACCTGTTTGCGGTTCTTCGTACTACAAAGGTCAGCTCGTTGTTCTGATCAATTGCATTCATACTTTTTTCTGTTAACTGTGGTTTTACTATAATTGAGTAAGGATCCATATTTCACAACTCCCTTTTTTATTGCTTGAAAAGCTCTCCTAATTTTAGGGCAGCTGATTTTGTGTAAATTGTGAGTCTTCCAGGGTGAGTACCAGGGGCTAGAAGTTCTGCGTTGAGGTTTTCAACACTGACAACATCTATTCCTGCATGGTTTCTTGCACCGAGGCTTATTCCTTTATCCTCTGCAACAACCACTAAAGGTCCTTTTGTATTTTTGTATTTTCTTCCCCTTGTTTTACCTCTTCCTGCCCTGATGTTACGGCCGTTTTTAGCACGTAGAACATCATCCATTATTCCGAGTTTTTCAAATATTTCACGGGTTTCTTTTGTCCTTTTGACAGTTGCAAGTTCATCATCAACAACGAATGGTATCTGAGCAAGACCCTCAATTCTGTGGCCCCTTGCTGCTACAATGTCCCTGTTTGCTGTTGCTGCAACTGCAGACCTTATTGCGAGTCTTCTTTCTTTCCTGTTTATTTTTTCGTGAATATTTTTCTGAACTTTTGGTGGGTGGGCTTTTCTACCGCCAGTTGCCTGTGGTATACGGGCTGCTTTTGAAGCTGCTGGGTGCCTTGAACCTTTTACACGTGGCACCATTGCTGCACCTCGGCCTGAACCAAAGGATTTTGCAGTTGTCCTCATACCAGCCCTTGGGTTTGCTCCCCATGGTTGTACCCTGGCTGTTTGTGAGGATATGACTGCCCTTTTTATCAGGTCAGGTCTGAATTCTTCCATGAAAATTTCAGGAAGTTCAATTTCGTCTATGACTTCACCTTCCAATGAATAAACCTTGATCTTCTCCATTTTAAATCACTTGTCCTTAATTGTTAAACTTAAACTCCCTGTTTTGAAGCTGTACTTATGTATGATATCTGAGGAACGTCATCATGTTTTCCGTGTGGCCTTATGGCTTTTCTTAGAACTATAAGCCTTTTTGATGGTCCTGGAACTGAACCTTTAACCATGAAGTAACCATTTTTAACGAGGCCGTATTTAACGAATCCTCCTTCGGGGTTTACTGCATCTGCTTCAGACACATCTCCTACTTTTAGGATTTTCTTGTTAAATTCTGTCCTTTTATGGTATCCCATCTGACCAGCCATTGCAACTGTCCACATGGTCCTTGCAGGTGTCCATGGTCCAATCGAACCAACGTGCCTTTTTTTACTACTTCTTGCAGCTTTACCGTACTGTATCCTGACACCGAACCTTTTTACTGGTCCCTGGAATCCTTTACCCTTGGTTACTGCAACTGCGTCAGCGTGTTCCCCATCGTTGAATGTGTCCTGAGGAGTTATTTCCTTTCCAAGAACGCTTTCAGCATAGTCAAGTTTTTCTGCAACTGTTTTTCCACCGATTCCAAATTCAAGTATCTCAGGTCTTTTCTTTGGGATGCTTGCAAGTTTTGGTTTGGTATGGATTAAAACCCTTATATCTTCCACTTCATCAAGTTTTTCCCTGAGTTCAGCTATTTTTGCCTGAACCTTATCCTCTTTTGGTGGGGTTATTGTCCTTTCAATGTCTCCCTCAAGGCCTGCTGCAATAATATCTGTCATGGTTTTAAGTCCACGGGTGTCCTTTCTGTAGGCCCTTATACCCATGGCAACAACAGCTGGAGCTTCCAGTATGGTTACTGGTGTAGATACTTCCAGTCCCTCTGTTGGTGAACCTTTTATTGTGTCAAGCATTGTGACGTGGGTCATGCCCACCTTGTAGCCTGGGAATCCTAAGAGACATGTTTCTTCTGTCTCAGGCCAAGCGTTTATTCTTGGTGATTCTTTAGCCGCTCTTTTTCTAGGACTAAATGCAACTGATCCTTTTCTTGGTTGATGATGTCTAGTCATTTAATTTACCTCCTTACTTTCAAATTAGTTTCCAAATATATTCAATATGAGTTACTCTGAGTTTAAGAGCAAGTTAAACACAGATAAAGTTGATAAAACCGCCTCTTCAGTCCTTACAGTTTTAGTCCCCTGTGAGGGAACTGTGTTAACTTCAAGATCTATGAGTTCCTTTTCCTTCTGGCTGGGAATGAGATCATGTAAGCCTGAATACGGACCACCAAACAAAATAGCAGTGTGTTTGGAGCCCTTTAAACGTTCTTTTACTTCGTCTAAAACAGAAGTGATGGGCGCTGCATACCTCGATGTTCCAATAACCAATTCAGGTTTTGGTTTCAGCGATTGTATACTTTCATGTAAATTTTTATAAGTAGATATTGTATCATAACCCCAATAGAAATCTGGGGTGTCTGGCACTATGGTTATCTCTTTTGCGAGCTTTGAAACCCTGAAGCTCAGCACCTTATTTACGCTGAGTTTCTCTTTACAAAGAGCAAGCTTATCAGCACCGATATCAACTATGGTGCCTTTTTTGGTTCTTTTAATTGTTAATCCCTGTCTATAGTCACCTTCATGGAGTTCTCCAGTTGGGTGATGGGGAGTTCTAAGCGGCGGAAGAATGCCAACGTTTCGAAGTTCCCTTGTTATAGGAAATACCTGTTTTCTTAGATATTGAGGCGTATTCATATAAGTGAGGACATCACTAATAAACTTTACGTCTTCTTTTTGGGAATTATCGTTGTAAACCACGATTCTGTCAACCTTAAATAGGGCTGCAGATCTTCCAATCAGGCCTACTTTGTATGTTCTTATTCTTAAATCTTTTGTTTCAGCTAGGATTGAAGCCGGGATAAAGATAGTAATATGATTTTGTTCCATCTTTAAATGTTTGTTTTTATCCTTTTATATACTATTTGGAGGATTTTTTCCAGTTAAACAAAAGAATTATATGATGAATTGAGGAATGATGGGCATTGTTTCCTCTATTTAAAGAAGATAAAACATTATATTTCATCCTCCAAGCATATTAAAATATTATTAGTTGCATTTACTATTTAAATCTTTATATTCTGGAGGGGATTTTTTCAACCCTTCCTTTGAACCCTTAAAACAACAACCCTCACATGGACCTTTTCCTTCTGGTGAAAATCATAGATCCTGGGTATTGGGAAGGAGTAGTAAAATCTGTGGGTGACCTCCATGCCCAGTGAGTTGAAAAATTTTTCCACAAAGCTTTCAGTCTCCTTCATGTGAAATGAATAAACCACAGGAGCTGTTTGAACTGCTTTTTCCATGAAAATTCTGTCAGCTTCCTTGCTATGGGCTTTTTGAGCCCCGAAGGGTGGGTTCTGGATCACGGTATCTGCAGTTTCAGCAAAGTCCTTGACATTGGCCTCTACAAATTTAACCCTATCTTCAATTCCCATTCTGGAAGCATATGATTCTGCAACCTTCAAAGCTCTTCCATCAACATCAACACCCACGGATTCTGATGCACCCATGAGTGCTGCACCCAGTGCAAATATTCCTGTTCCACAGCCAAGATCAACAACCTTAAACCCTTCCAGATCCCCAATTGCAGCAGCATTCCAGAGCAGGTCTGCAGCAATGCTTGATGGTGTTGAGTACTGTTCCAGATCCGCCCTGGGATCTGTGTGTCCCGGGATCTGCTGAAGGATCATCTCAAGCTGTTTTTTCTTTTTGAACATTTCAAAACCTTTTAATTGATGAATAATTAATTGATATATTTTAATTAATTTATTTACTCAAAACTTAGTTTATTAATCCTGATTTAACTCTTTGATCCCTGATTAGATGATCCTCTCAATTACAGGGAGTTCATAGATTAATTCATATATCCTTAGAAATTGTATTTTTTAGAAAATCTATTTTAATTCCTATTATATATTATTAGAGATGTTTCTCTATTGGGTATATTTTTTCCAGACCCAACTTGATCATATATAATATATGGGAACAGTGCTAGGGAAAATATTGCACTGGATCATGATACAAGTAAATAGGATTAAATAAATATACTTAAAAATAGATAATATTATTAGGTAAAAAATGTTTTAAAACCAGAGGAAAAGACAAGTGGAACTAAAAAAACACCACAGGACGATATCATGTTTAAAAAGGTTTTGATTGCAAACCGAGGCGAAATTGCCATACGAGTAATGAGGGCTTGCAGAGAACTGGATGTTAAAAGTGTTGCAGTTTATTCAGATGCTGATAATAACTCACTTTTTGCCAAGTATGCAGATGAAGCCTACAACATAGGTGAACCAGCACCAGCTAAAAGTTACCTGAACATCGACAGGATAATCGATGTTGCAGAGAAATCTGGTGCAGAAGCCATACATCCAGGCTACGGGTTCCTTGCTGAGAATTCCCGCCTTGGAGATGAATGTGAAAAACACGGCATAAAACTCATAGGACCTGAAGGTTCAGTTATAAATGCAATGGGAAGTAAGATCGAATCTAAAAAGCTCATGCAGAAGGCAGGTGTTCCTGTTGTACCCGGTGCCAGTAAAGGAATAAGCAGTATAGATGAAGCAGTTTCCATGGCAGAATCCATAGGTTACCCCATAATTGTTAAGGCATCTGCAGGTGGTGGGGGCATAGGTATGAGGACAGTTTACGAGGAGGATGAACTCGTAAGGGCAATAGAGTCCACAAAATCCGTGGCTGCTTCAGCCTTCGGAGACTCCACAGTGTACATAGAGAAGTACATAGAGGAACCAAGGCACATAGAGTTCCAGATACTTGCAGATGAACACGGCAACACCATACACGTTGCAGACAGAGAGTGTTCAATCCAGAGAAGGCATCAGAAACTGATAGAAGAGGCACCATCCCCAATCATGACTGAGGAACTCCGGGATAAAATGGGTTCTGCAGCTGTTAAGGCAGCTGCATCCATTGGTTACACAAATGCAGGTACAGTTGAATTCATATATTCCGATGGAAAGTTCTACTTCCTTGAGATGAACACCCGTATACAGGTGGAGCATCCAATAACAGAGTTCGTGACAGGCGTGGACCTTGTGAAGGAACAAATAAAAATTGCAGCTGGAAGAGAACTCTGCTGCAGTCAGGATGAAATACATGTCCATGGACATGCCATAGAGTGTCGTATAAATGCTGAAGACCCATTAAATGATTTTGCACCTAACCCTGGTAAAATCACAGGTTACAGGTCTCCAGGAGGTACTGGTGTCCGTGTGGACAGTGGTGTTTACATGAACTACAGCATACCCCCCTACTACGATTCAATGATATCCAAACTCATAGTATGGGGAAGAACACGTAACGAGGCAATTGCACGTATGAAACGTGCACTATCTGAGTACGTTATTCTCGGTGTTAAAACAACCATTCCATTCCACAAGTCCATGATGAATAACATACATTTCAGGCAGGCACAGCTTCACACACACTTCGTGGATGAACACAAACAGGAAATAGCTGAAAATATGGAAAAAGTTTTAATTGCAGATAAAGAAATGGAAGCACGTCTTAAATCAACATTCTTACCATCCAAGAAGATTGCAGCTGTTTCTGGAGCTGTTTCAAATTATATGGCCCATTCAATTGGTCAAAAAGAGGAGAAATAGGTGGTTAAATGGTTAAACAAAACATATTAAAGACCCTGCATGAAAACTGTGTTTCAGGTGAGGATATTGCATCCGAACTGGATATTTCCAAGGAAGAAGTTCTTGATCAAATTGAATCCCTGAAGGATGATGGATATGTTATAGAGTTATCTGGCAAAGAAGGTTACTGCCTTAAGAAAACTCCCAATCTCCTCCTGCCCTATGAGCTTAAAAGGAACCTTGAAACCGAGTTCATGGGCCATGAAGTTCACTACTTCAAGAAGGTTGATTCAACCAACGAAGTTGCTAAACAACTTGCAGAGGAAGGTTCTCCAGAGGGAACCCTTGTTGTAGCCGAAAGTCAAAGCAGGGGCCGAGGCAGGCGTGGAAAGAAATGGGTGTCACCAGAGGGTGGTGTCTGGATGAGCATGATACTCCGACCTGAAATACCACCAATGAACGCACCACAGCTGACACTTGTAACAGGTGTTGCAGTGGCCGAAACCCTTAAAAATGAGTGCGGACTTGATGTTGGAATAAAATGGCCTAACGACATACTCATTGGAGATAAAAAGGTTTGTGGAATACTCACAGAGGTAAGTGCAACCCTGGATAAGGTGGACTACGTTGTTGTGGGTATAGGCATTGACCTGAATGTTGACGTGCATCTGTTCCCACCAGAACTTAGAAACGGTGCAACATCACTGAAGATTGAACTTGAACGGGAGATACAAAGCGTTAAACTCGTACAGAAGTTCCTACTTAACTTCGAGAGAATATACGGTGAATTCAAAGATGGAAAATTCCCTGAAATACTCAAAGAATGGCGTATACTCTCCAAAACCATTGGTAATTACGTTGAAGTTCACAAACGTGGCAGGACAGTGAAGGGAGAAGCTGTGGGTATTAACAAGGACGGTATTCTCATACTGGAACTTGAAGATGGAACCCTCAACAAGATCATATCAGGAGAATGCGTGCACATCAAAAAGTAATGCCCAAAAACAGGGGATACAGTAAATATCCCTTAAATTTTTCTTATTTCTTTAAAAACAGTAATTTTAAGATTTTTAGAACTTTTATTAAAATATTCATTGATTATTTATTTGATGTTTATCAGATGTTATTGGATAAACATGATTTTCCCGGATTTACACCTCAAAGGGTCTTTTTTTTATATTCCCTCAAAGTTTCTAGTCCACAACTATTTCTGAGGGCTGTCCCAGACTTCCAATGACCTTGAAGCTTTTTCCTGTGAATTTCTCTGCAGAGTATATGTTTGTGAGGGTGTGCTGGGTGAGCTGTGCTGTTTTTATGTGAGAGTTGCCTGCAATAGCCATATATGGAATTATCTGATCGCCCATGTACCGATCCAGGGCCGCACCACTTGATATGTGGCTTAAAAGTTCTTCTGCTGCAAGCTTACCAACAAGTTCTGCCCTTTTTCTTGGCTCCCCTATTGAACTTCCACCCAGAGGTGTTTTTCCATCTGTCCAGAGAACTATGGCAGATCCAGGTCCCAGTTCTTCATTGGAGTTCTGGATCTTGATATCTGCACTGTAACCTGCAGATTTGAGTATCTGTTTTGCACTTTCAGCCTGTCTCACTGCAACATGCTCAGGCAGGTTCACAGAATGTGAAACCCCATTTATATTGGAAAATTCAGATTCTAAAAGTGTTATGGGCTTTAATTTTTTGATGGGATTTATTTCAGCTTCGATCATACCCCCTCCCCTTGGGTAGTGTCCCCTTCTTTTTATCAGGACATCTGCCCTGCATCCCAGGGATCGGAGTATGGGCAGTGTAACGTGTTTCAGGTAGTCTGCTGTGGGTGCCCATTTCACATCTGTACCTCCCCTCAGGGTTAATGTGATGGGTGCATCTGCAAATGATGCCGGTATCATTGCTGCCTGGAGTATGAGGGTTGTGCTTCCTGCAGTTGCCACGTCAACTGTGTAATTTCCACCTTTAAGTGATTCTGGTTTGAAGTAGAATTCCTGGGAGCCTATCTGGATATCTGTGCATGATGCCCTGCTCATTTCCTGGAGGAGTTTGAGTGCGTGAAGGTGCTGGGGCATGAGTCCTGGTTTGGGCCTTCCAGCCCGTATATTGGTCATGTGAAATGGTTTAAGTTTAACTGCAGAGAGTGCTGCAGAAACCCTTAAAAGAGCTCCTCCACCTTCACCATGGGCTCCATTAATTTCTATCATATTAAACACCAAAATATTGTAAACTGAATAAAAAAAAGTTTTGAATAAAAAAAATGGAAAAATTGTTCCATTTAAGTTTTTAGTCCTGTTTTTGAGTGGCATGATGTGGATGCACAACTGCCCTGCACACTTCTTCATCGCATGCTATTGCTTTAAGTTCCGTGAGGGTTTCTTTAAATGCATGGATGAGCTCAGGGTTTTCGATTCTTGAGGCGTCTTTTGATGCAAGATCTATCCTCACAGTTGCTGATGCACCTGGCATTCCAACTGCAGGAATGGTTATTATGGAGTGCCTGTCAAGAAGGAGCATTGCAAATACGAAGGCCAGATCCTCATCACTGAGGCACGTCTCCACACATGCAGCATCTACTTCTGCCTTAAATCCTTCAGGTTTCAGCATGAAGCCTGTGGGTGTTTCCATAATACTGGGCACATCCTCCTTAAGGGCATTGTAAACTTCAACCTTCTTGTGGAATGCTTCAACTATACGTTCAGGGCTGAAGTTTTCAAGTGCACGGACCATTCCCGCAACAAGGGGTGGTTGGGCTTCCAGTCCAAACTGAAGGGCTTTGGATTTGACCATGTCAAGGATGTCAGCTTTTCCAGCCATCAGCCCACCTCGGGGTCCGTCCATGAGTTTGTCTGTGCTGGTAACTGCAAGGTCAGCACCCATATCCATTGCCCTGGGCTGTTTGTAGACCGCTGTTCTGATCCTTGCACCTGAAGCATCATCAACAAAAACTGGAACCTTCCATTGAGCTGCAATATCAACAACCTTCCTGAAATTGGCTTCATCAACGACCTGATGATCCATGGTTGATCCTGTTATGAATACCAGTGCAGTTTTTTCTCCAAGTTCAAAGTCGTTTATGTCCTCAAATTCCAGGTAGGTGGCACCTACAAGTTCTGCACTTCTAGGTATTGATGGGTGGGCTGGAGATCTGGGAAGGTAGTGCACGATCTCATCTCCATCATGCACAAGGGCTAGAACTGCTGCGAGTATTCCTGAGCTTGTTCTGTTGAGGGCCAGAATTTTTTCCCCACCAAGGTGTTCCCTTCCAAGCCTCTGAATTTCATCTCCAAAAACTGCAGGTCCTGCATAGGTTTCAAGAAGGACCATGTCCTCCTTTAAAAGTGGAAATCCTCCTGCATGACCTGTTAAGTCGTAGATGGCTTCCCTTCCATTGTAACCTACCTTGGATCGTATAATTTTCAGGGCAGATTCTCTGCGTTTTACCTCGTCAAGTGAAGATTCTATGAGCATTTTAACCCTAGATATGATTTTTATGACTTTCTGGTGTTAGTACTATTGCACTGTCTGCAGAGTTCTGTAGGGCTGCACTGAAACCTGGTTCAGCACCTATAACTATCGTTTCTTTCCCATTTTCTTTGGCTTTATTTATTATTGGTAAGAAATCAGCATCACGAGTCATAAGTGCAATAATATCAATGTTAGGATTGTAAATGAGCTCCATGGCTTCAACTGCCATGTAAACATCTGTGTCACCTGCAACAACGATTGGTGTAAAACCCTGGTTAACTATGGCTTCTATGAGTTTGTCTGAGGCGTACTGGTTTAATAAAACCTTACCTATTCTCATATTTCCATATTCAGATATTATGTCCCTTACAAGGTCAAGGTTAAGACTAAATTCTTTTCTTAACATGTTGGGGCCGTCAACAAGGAGTCCTATATTTTTAACCCCAGATTCCGTCCTTTTTAAGGGAATATAATCTTTCAGGGAGCTTAATTTTTCAAAACTTCGCATCTTTGTCCTCCATGCTTATTCTAATTATATTTTTGTTGCTTTTAACTGAAAAAAGTTTATGATCTGTATAAATCGGAATTATGTGATTAACGCGGTTTTTTTAAATTATGATTCAGTTAATCTAGATGCTTTAAAAAAATCATTAGATCATCCACATTTTCAGAGTTTCTAGGAACTATCAAGTTTCCTTTATCTTATTTTATGAATTTATAAATATATATAAATGACATGCCAGTTTTTGAGTACTTCCCAATTTGTTGATTGGAGTTGAGCTGACATGTCACGTATATGGAATGAACATCGAACTTTCAAATGATTCTTTTAAATGGATGTATCTACTCCACTTCAAGGGAAAATGCATCCTGGAATAATTCTTTAACTACTTTGAACTCCTTTTCTCCAAGTTCTTTTACTGTAATTCCCTCTGAATTTTTGAGGTAGTATTCTGCACTCATTATCTTTCCTTCGTCGTTCATGTAAAGGAACAGTCCGTCCACGAATTTGTCAGGATTCTTGGTTGGCAGGTATATCTCAAATCGTATCATAACTTCAGAACCCTCTATACTGTCATGAAGCTGGTTCTTTTTAGCCTCATCCTTAAGGGCCTGTCTGAAAAGTCTCATCCTTGATTTTAATTCTTTTTCAGCTATTTCTGAATTTTTAGTATTTTGTTCCATAACATTCACCATGTACTATAATTTGTTTTTTCACTTGAATATAATGATTCAGAACCTTTTTAAATCTTTAGAAAATACAAGTAAAAATGGGTTTTCTAGGTTTTAAAGGTTTCTGAAATACAACTTACATTGATCTTGTAGGTTTTAAAGGTTTTCGATTAACGTTCCAGATACATATATTACCAGTGCTTCTTTTGAAATCCAGAAGATCTGGTTTAAGTGTGCAAGCAAAATGGTAACTCTATTCGAGACACAAGTTTACATGTAGATACCCCTGGAAACACAATCTACTGTAGAAATTCAGAGAGAAAAAGCAAATATTATATAGTTGTAATACAGATAAAAGTAGTTAAATTAAGATTGAAAGGTTATCCTATGTCTATGGAATGTCCAATCTGTGGTAAGACCACATCAAACAATGGAATGTACTGTTCAGAGTGTGGTGAAGAAATGGTGTTCATTGGAAACCCCATTGAATTAACTCAAACTGCTGAGGTTAAATATCAGGAACATGATGATCTGCATGGGGAGTTTGAGAGGATACTTGAGAAAATGATCCTTAATCACCATAATTCCTGATCCTAATCTTCAAAACTAAAAAAACTCTTTTTTTTACGTCTTATTTATATCAACTATTTTTTTTATGGGTTTACATTAACAGTTTTTATTCATGTTGAAATTTTTTTACATAGATCATTCCTATTAAAAAGATTTGAAACACAGATTAATATGAAAAAAGGATTTAATTCTATAATTTAAGAAATTCTATAATTTAAGATTTATAAATCATCATCTACGTACTGGCCTTGAATATCTTTCAGGATGTGCTGTACATAATTATTACAGATACTTACTTGGGTGCAGCCCTGGATCATCAAGTTGAGGGCAGGTTCCAGTTCATCCAGTTCAATAGTATTACCTCCATGTTTTTGGAGGTTGTGCAGATGATCCAAATCAAGATGTTTCATCCCCCCATTTGACTGGAAACCTGGTTTTAATCATTTTATACCTACTGATGCAGATGATGGTTAAACTTCGTTATAGTTAAGTTTAACGAAGCTCATGTTTTTGGGTGTGCCCATGACAGGCAAGGATCCTGGCAAAATGTCAAAGTTTATATAGGATGAAGTCCAACCTTGAAAATGAGCTTCCAGACTTAATTGGCTCAACACCAGATGCTGAAAAGTTATTATCTGGTAATCTAAATAGTCCCGTGGGGTAGTGGTAATCCTGTGAGGCTCTGGACCTTTCGACAGCGGTTCGACTCCGCTCGGGACTACTCAAATTTTAAAGTCTCTTTCTGAAATTCAAATCCATTACCTAACTACCCAAAACTTGAATATTACTTATGGACGTTTTTTTATCATAAAAATTGATTACTTATGAACATTTTTTTATCATAAAAATTGAAATCCTATTTTTGATGGTATTTCAACCACGTGCCCTAGGGCAACCCATTCATTTACACCATTTTTTAAGAAAATGAAAAAAAGTCGATTTCATATGAAGAAGCCATGCATTAAACATTAAATAAGTATTGCTGAAACTTTGAATCCCCATAAAAAAAATGTCTTCAAGGTTTAGGGAAGCCCCAGAGTTAGACAAAAAATTAGAAATATCTATTTATTATTCCTGTAATCTTCAAGGTACTTCCAGTCCCTATCAAAAATACTCCACATGTACGAGGTCAACTGAGGACTGGTTATCCATACTGCAATAACATCCTCCAGGTTGGGAACTCCGTTTTCAACCTTAGCCATTATGAGTATTGTTTCCCTGTTGTCCACCATTATTGTCTTGAGGCAGTAGGGATGTCCTGCCTTCACATCAACAAACTCATTGAAACCATCCACCATTTCTTTATCCAAATCCTCCAGGGGTTTTGAGATTATACGTATGCTTACTCCCCTCTCCTTGGCCCTTAAAAGGGAATCCTTCAAGGCTTCCAGTTCCCCAGGAAGGTAAAGACTTCCCATGGACACTATCCTATTTTTAGCATTTCCAAGAACATCCAATGCCATTTGTTTAATGCTCTCTTGAGAGTAAACAACCCTGATCTTGGGCACATCCTTCTGAATCACATCATCGTAGATCATTGCCAGTTCATTGGATAAACTGTCTATCTCATGATTAATAAGCAGCTTACGCTCCTCCAAAACCTTTCTAGGATAGGTTGGTGTTACCGTAGCAGGTCTGCTCTTTTCAACAGTTACCCATTTATCCTTTTCAAGCTTCTTAAGCACCTCATATATCCTAGTGCGAGGAACTCCTGATTCTTCGGCAATCACAGATGGTTTTGCCACACCCAACGTCATCAGTGATATGTAAGCCTGTGCTTCATAGTATGTAAGGCCCAACTTTTGTAAAGTTGGTAATAAACTTTTCTGCACCATACAATTGCTTTGAACTATCAATTTGATAAAGTTAATGTTTAAAGGAGAATGTTGTCACTTTTAAACACTATAAAAGTTACAAAAAATTTAATACATTCAAAAAGGAAGGTAAAACAATTAATTGGGGGTGATTGAAGGGCAATCAGTAATAATATTTGCTTAAAAAGTAATTTTAAGATGATGGAAAGGTAAAGTAAATCTATATAAGAGTCTTGGAGATTTTAAGTTATTAATCATGACTCCAGCTGTAATCAGATAATTTTAAGATTGTAAATAGATAATTAAATCTATTTTATTGTGAGAGATGATTTTTATGGGAATTCGTGAAGATGTTGGCAGAATATTAAATGAACTACTAGAAAGAGCACCAGGAGACGTTACTGGAGCAGCACTACTCAGACCAGACGGATTAATGATAGCATCCGTACTATCACAGGACACCGACGAAAAAAGACTAGCAGCAATGGGAGCAGCAATAGTCGGTACCTCACAACGAACCTGCGACGAACTAAGCAGAGGAGACCTAAACGAAATAATAATCGAAGGAAACACAGGAAAAGCAACCTTCTCCTTCGCAGGAAACAAAGGAATCCTAGCAGTACTATCACCAAAAGAAGTAAACCTAGGCCTAGTCCTAATGGAAATCGAAAGAACATCAGCATCAATAGCAAAAGCAATGGAGTAAGTGACAAAAATGGAAAGAGACCCTGGAACAATAATCACTACCGGACTTATGGAGGCCCTCTGGAACACCATGGGGGAGGGATGCACAGCACTGTGGAGACAGGGCGCTGAGGGATTCTATGAACTACTCGTAGCATCTGGAAAGGATATGAGCACACCTGAAGCAAGCCTGGAATCTGTTAAAGAATACTTCAAAAAATTCAAGTCCGTGAACAAGATGGACTATGAAATAAAAGATGGGGAAGCAGTTGTAAAGGTTGAAGGCTGCTCTGCTGTAGCCATTGCAGATTACATGGATGCCCACAACATACCTGAAGAACATTCCTGCCTGTTTTTCAACCTATCCATGGTTGCACTGGAACATGCAACTGGAAACATGTACGACTTGGAAAGGGAAAGGGACGAACCAGGCAAATGCCATGCACATATAAAAAGGATCTGATTAGATTCCTGTTTTTTATGAGACTTCAAAACTCATAAAAACTATTTTTTTAAGAAAGCTATGGATGAGAAAAAATGGAAAGTAACGAAACAAAAGGCATGCTAAAGATCGTTGTTTTTGGAGCCCTGGATGCAGGTAAAACCACCTTCGTTGAAACCCTTAGTGGTAAGGAACTCCTGATCAAGGGGGAGTACGGAAGGATCACCAACAGCTTTGACTTCGTCCAGCTGGATCATGGCAACTACTTCATTCAACTCTTTGCAACACCAGGACATAGAAGATTTTCATTCATGTGGCCCACCATTGCAATTGGTATGCATGGGGCAATATTTTTAATTGATTCAACAGTTGGTATCTCACCAGTTGACAAGGAACTCATAGAGTTCATAGGCAAGTACAAGGTACCCTACGTGGTTGCCACCAACAAGGATGATCTCGTTCATCTACCTCCAGAACTTGTGAGAAATGAGTTAAAACTTCCAGAGGAAGTTCCAATAATAAATACATCATCAGTTATAAAGCAGAACTTAAACACTGTGATGGATACACTTATAGATAAAATAAAGGATACAAATAATAAATGATCAGGCGTGAGCAGTTTATGATGAATTACAATGGTATTGAAAAACAGAATTCTAACTTCAAAGACGTTTTAAAGCCTTTAATGCGTATTAGTGGTGTTAAAAACTGTATTATTGCCACCATGGATGGTATGCCTGTTGGTGAAATAGATCAGGAGGGTATGATCATCAGCGCCACCAGTGCAGCAGTTTTAGGTGCAATCACTGAAATGGTTCGGAACATAAATTTTGGAATAGCTGAAAAGCTCATCGTTGAAACTGATTTCGGTAAAATAATCATAGAAGAAGTAGGGAACAACCATGCCATAGTGGTGCTTACAGATGACAACGTGAACATTGGAATGATCAGGTTAACCCTCAAAAAGGCAGTGAAAAACCTTCAAGGTATGATCCAACCTGCAGCTAATGGTTAAAAAAGATTGATAAAATGGAAGCTATTTCTAACAGGATAAAACGTGTTTTAGATGAAATGCACGGTAAATCAGACATAAGGGAATCCTACGTAATCCGAAAGGATGGTCTCATAATCTGTTCCCATGTTCCAAGTGCAAACAGCCAGAAGATATCTGCAATGTCTGCATCACTCTTGGAACTTGGAAAAAGAACCCTTAAAGAAGTTGACGGTGACAATCTGAAACTTATAATGGTCAACGGAGAGAACATAAACATCATCATCTCGGGATCAGGGGATATTGCACTGGTCTGTGCCATTGGTGCTGATGAGAACGTTGGGATGATCTTCATACGCATTAAAATGGCCATAAAGAAGGTTCAGGCAATACTGGATGAAGCCTACGGTAACTGATGAACCTAATACTATTTGAAGTCTTTTTTTAGGCTGAAACTTAGTTTTTCGAGTATTACACAAATTTAATTGTATGATACCCTATTTTTTGTTTAAATTTTATTTTTAAATTAATTTTATCATTTTCATGATGAATTTGGACTTTTAAAGCTTTTTAGTTGATATATATTCATTTTAAAACTTTTTAGTTGGAATATGCTCAGTTTGAGCCTTTTAAATTAGATATGCTCAGTTTGGAACCTTTAGATTGAATATGCCAGTTTGAAGCCTTTTTAGATGAAAAACCATGGGCTAAAAAAAAAGATCATCCAAAGCTTGTTATATTTCCCAATTCAATGTAGCCCCCATCTTTCAGGGGATCTATGAAGTTTCTTGAAGTACATTACAGCACAAACCATTTTAATCATACTTTGGGTAAGATACTTGTTACATGTTCAACTTAATGTACAAGTAGAGGTGATGGAAATGGTGAGTGTAGATGACATACCTGCAGAGGTGAAATGGGAAATTGCAGCCAAATCCTCAATGGACCTGGCAATGGGTTACAGTGCGGCAATGCGCCAGGTCCTCAATGATAAGGTTGCAGATGAACTGGAAGAAACTGTCTGGGCAGAGGGAGGAAAGGGAATTGCTGAAATAGCCAGTTCCATTGGACTTCCAACTGGAAACGCCCAGGAGGTTGAAAATGCCTGGGACGTGGTTGGAGCCATAGTCATGCCTGGAATTGAGGCAGAGGTTGTTGAATCCAGTCCAGACAGAGTTGTGGACAAGATAACCAGCTGTTCCACATGCAGCCAGGCAAAAGAAGAGGGAATCCCAACAGAAGCTGTTTGCAGGCCATGCAGAGCCTTCAACAAAAATGCCATTGAGGCACTGAACCCCAGCTACACCCAACACTTCACCAAGAGGATGTGCCTGGGTGATAATTACTGTGAAGCAGTTATTGAAAAGAAACATGGAATAACACTGGAAGCAGCTCCAGCAGGTTACCATGAAGAGGAGGAGTGATGGAACCAGGTTTCTTCAATAGATACAGTGAAATATTTTTTTTAAGAACTAAATCTTCATGATCTTAGGTTCCCCCATGGATAAAGACGGGTTTTTCAGATTGGGCCCTCCCTTCGAGGATATATTTATTGGTGCTCCATCCAAAACATGGTTTTGGAGTTGATGAAAAAATGGAGAAATCTGGAGTAGAATTATTTCTAAAATCAGCAGGACTTGTAAGGGCGGGTTCAGGTTTTAACACAGCTTCAACAGTTCTTGAAGAGCTGGAAAGTTCTTGAAGAGCTGGAAAAATAAAACTTTCTTTTTAACCATTTGAAGCATGACCTTTGCATACACAGTACCTGCAGAGGGAAAGCTCATATTCCAGGAATTTAGTTTTCCCTGTGCAGATGTAGGTATCATCTCTCCTGTAAACCCTGGATCCATCCTCAAAAACAGTTCCCTGCGGGTGGAGTGGTTTTTTTGCAATGAAAACCAGGTAGGTTGAGATGAGCTTTACGAAGCCCCTGAAATCCTCATCATCTGGGGCGTGGATTGAAAAGTAGTGGTCTATCCTCATACCAAGATCTTCAATCCTTTTCTCAGGGATGTCTTCATCTTCACCCCTGAAAGCTACTTGAAGTATCTCCTGGAAGTTTACATAGTTGTAACGGGACATAACTGAATTTATTGAATTATCATTATTATTTGGAGCTTTAACAAGTTCTTTGTAGAGCTCTGCTTCTTCCTGAAGTTTCAATAATAGTTTTGAGGCTTTCATTTTCAAGGTTCCCCTTTTAAAGTGTATACCCAAAGTATTGTGTATACCTAAAATATTTTTAAAGTTTATACCACAAAATAAATTATCTAATATTATTCCTTTTTATTAAAAAACAGTGCCCCATGAAGAGTTTTATTGAATTATTAAGAACAAAAGGTTTTAAAATTTTATCTTCAAAGGTTGATTTCTACAGAAGAATTTTATTTATCATCATGAGTTGGTGTTCTGGTTTTGGAGTTTTCAGAACCTGAAAAACATTAGGAATGTTCTCTACTTTGAAACCACTCCATTTATTTACTTTGAACCCATCCCCAACTGGAAACCTTCCACTATGTACCTTTGAACCCCATTTTCTAACTTGAACCTTATCCCATTGAATTCATTGCTATCCTGATTTCTTCATCATTTTCCAGGATCAGCAGCGCTTTGGTTCTTCTGTCCCCTTCATCAAGCTTGTACTTTTGACCCTGAACCTTCAGTATCCCTATCCTTTGAAGTTCCACAATATGGGTGTGGGCAACATGTTTTGGAACTTCTGACATCTCAGATATTTCATCAAGAGTTAAAAATTCTCCCCATTTTCCAATCAATTCTTCAAGGACACTTATCTTCGTTGAATTTCCCAGTAGTTCCTTTAAAACTACGGCCATTGAATCATCTCCCCTAAAATATAATGAAATCTTCAATTCAACACGTTCAAAATTATTAGAACATACCTCCAATATAAATATTATTAATTGTTACTGGGAGGGAATTGCTGAAGTAAAAAAAATGTTTTAGGGCGAATTGATAAGTTCAGGGCTTTCCAAAGAATCTGAAACTCCATTTGAAGCTTTTAAAGAACTTCTTAAGTTCTTTGGATTCCTTCTTTTTCTTCTCCCTTTCACGGCTTTTATCTGCAAGACTGTGGATTTCTTTCCAGTCATCCATTATATGGGCCTTCTAAAATTTTGGTTTATTTAATTTTATTTCTGGATAGTTTCTGCAGTAGAATCTAATTTTATAATTTATTTATGGCTAAATATCCACCCCATTTAATAGACCTTAAATCATGGCTTGTCCCAGAGTACCTCATCAACTTCAACCTTCCATGAATCTGTGTTGAACCACATTACTCTAACCTTTTCTCCACTATCCATGGAGTTTATCAACTGTTTTTGGGAATTGATTTCATTTCCAGTTCCTATAATAACCTCAAAGGCCTTTTTATATCTCAAACCTGAAGTTCTTTTAGATTCAATTAATCTATCCAGATCCCCTTTAATCTCTTTTGTATTTGGATGTCCGCCTGTGTATGCACATTTAAATTCTATTATTCCAATATCGTTGTCACTTGAATCTGGAATGTGGAGAATAAAATACGGGATCTTCTGAGAGTTTCGAGAATTTTCATACCTCTTATTAACTTCAGTCTGTAAGATCAGGGCTTTAAAAGAATTTTCACTGTAAAACATACGGTACTGGTGGTAAAATTCATAGGCAAATTGTTTTTCCTGAAAATATAACCTGTTAGAGTATTCCTGCCCATAAATCCTCTGACAAACCTTTATATATTTCTTATCAATATTTTCTAAAGCTATTTTTATATTATGAGTTAATATATCGTAGTTTTCCATGCATCACACCTCAACCGTAGAGTGATTCCTGTTGATTGGTGTATCTATTTCAAGAACCATATATAATGTTGAGCCATTGATCTTTTGAAAATAAGTTTGTGGGCGAAGATCGTTAATACCATTGCAGTTGCAAAAATGAGGGCTGTAACTGGTTAAGGATCTTCTTTGGAAGTGTTGAGAAGTTCAAAACTTAATAAGAGGAATATTTTATCTATTTTAAAAAAAAATTAAAAAATAAAAAAAAATAGTTTTTTTTATACCGTGGAATTCGTTATGGATTTCTTTGGATCGATGAATAACTTGGTTTTATTTTCCCCTAAAACATCCACCAGACGTGATTTGAGTTGAGGAGTAGCTGTTATGAGCTGAGAAATTTTTTCATTGTTTAAATCAACCCTCTGATTTATTCCATCCATCGTTTGGGTCATTGTGTCCATTTCCCCAACAACTGCCCATATACCACTGGATTTCATATCTTCACATACTTTTAATATTAATTCCTCGTAATTCTTCACTTCCTTCAGGTTGCTCATACGCAGCTCGGCAAACTCCTTTGCCTGAGCATCTGGTGCATTGTCAATCATTTTTTGCGTACTGTTTATAGCCACATCAGTGTAGTTCATTGAATCCTTGATGATCTGGATGTTGGTATCATAGGATTTGTTTTCAATACTCACTGTCTTCAGTGTTTCATGCGTCTTGTTCATCATATCACTTGAAACCTTCAAATTCTCATTGTAAGTGTACGAGATATACTCCTGGTAGCCATAATAACCACCTACAATCGCAACAACAAATATAACAGCAATTAAAATTGCCCCAATCTTCTTATCCATGTTTAACCTCCACATTTTTTAAAAATAAAATAAAAAAAATGAAAAAATTATTTCTTAAAAATAGAATACTCTTTAAAACCTTAAAAAAAAGATTTAACCCCTTAAAAAATAGTTTTAAAGATTTCATTCCTCAACTTCAAACCTGAACACACATGTGGGATGATTCAGCCCAAGCCCTGATTCATGTTCAACATGTCCAGGTAGTCCTGTCCATTTGAAACTCAGCTCTGTCATGGCCTTGCACATGAGGCAGAAGGTTTTGTTATCCCCTCTTCGGGAGCCCCAGAAGCACTGGTTCACAAGGAGGGAGTTGTCCTGGGTATCCACCTTGTAGCCCAGGTTTGTGAAGAACTGGGAAACCCATTCCAGGTAATCTTCAAGGAGTTCTTCATCACTGCGCATGGAGTTTTCAGATAGCAGATCCTTCCTGAACCTTGAGTGGATGTTGCTCTGGAAGAACCTTGCAAATTCCTTTAAAAATCCTGCTGTATCTTCTATGCGCATGCTGGATGTCATTGCCCTGGAGGATATGTGCAGGAACTGGTTCATGGCTTTAAGGCGTTCCTCTGATTCTTCAACCCTTGATTTGACCTTTCTGTTGTAGAGTGCTATCTCCATGTTGAAGGCAAGCTCCTTCTCATCGTAGGGCTTTATAACGTAACCTGCAGGTTTGGTTTCCTTGGCCCTTTTGAAGGTTGATTCATCTGCATGGGCTGTGAGGTATATGACTGGAGCATCCGTTATCTCGTAGATCTGTTCTATTGCCTCCACACCGTCCATGTCTCCCTTGAGTATGATGTCTGCAAGGATGAGGTCCAGCCTGTTTTCCCTGGCAATTTCAACTGCCTCCTCCCCGGATCCTGCCACTCCAACAACATGGTAGCCCCATGTTTCAAGCTTCTTATGAATCTCCAGGGCAGTTATGCTTTCATCTTCAATTATCAGTACCCGTGTGTTATCCAATTAAAACATCTCCCTTATCAAAAGCAAATGAACCATCATTATTTATCCATCAACATTATCAGAGTTTATCTATTACTGTGATTAGCATAATTATTATATAACCTTTTGTTGGGACATAACCCCCCATTAAATGGAAACTGTGTACCCAAAGAAATATTAGTAATAACTGGTATATAAATGTACATGATTTCTATTTACAGATCCAGATTCATGCACCCTGTGAATTCCACCCACTAAAAAAAAGCATCTGTAACAATGGTTAACTCAAAAAGTGACATATGCAAAGTAAATGGATACCAACTATTCCCTACTGGCCATGATTTAGCAAAATATATATTAATGATGCATCATAAGAAAAATAAAGGTAAGGAAGTGTTTAATAACATACCTCTTTCTGTGAATATGGATCCAGTGGGATCCGAATTAGATTGAGTATGGAAAGTTAAAGGAAGTGAGGGTGATACAATGGATTACACGTTGATATCAACGATCTATGCAATAGAACCTGTTATGTTCTGTATAACCAATTTCTCCCCTAAGAAGGTTGTTCTTTTAAGGGAAGAAGATGCTCCGAAGGACAAATTAAAGGTTGAGGAAATACTGGCTGAAACCCTTGGAAAGTTCATAGACATAGAGACCAAGATAACCAGTCTCTACGAAGTTGTGAGAATAGCCAGGGACACAGTTGATGTTATAGAGCAGGAAGCTGCCCAGGGCAGGAAGATCGTTGTGAACATAAGTGGTGGAAGAAAGCCCCAGGCTCTTGGAGCCCTTTTCGGGTGTTACGCAAGGCACAAGATGATTGAGAGAATAGTTTACGTTACAGAGGAAGATAAACAGGTACTGGACCTTCCAATCCTGAACTTCGGAATATCTGAAACTAAACTCATGGTGCTTGAGGAACTCAAGAAGGGTGATATATCTGTTAAGAACCTTGCAATAAAAATAGGGATAAGCAGGGGAATGACCTACAACCACATAAGAGAACTCAGGGAAATGGGCTTTATAGCACCTGACAAACTTGAAATAACAACTGCAGGAGAACTTGCAGTTATCTGAATGAATACTTATTTTAAATGGGAAGATCTGGGGCAGATCCTTAAAACAGGAGTTTTGAGGGATTTTCAATACACATGGCGTGAACATCCTCCATGGAAAGTCCCTGTTCAATCATTATTTTTACGAATAACTTCAACCCCTGTGAGGGTAGGGGATTGTGTGCCTGACCAAAATCAGTTGCCATGATGCACCTGGATGATCCAACTGTTTTAACGGCACTGGCAATAACTCCAGGGTCAAGGCAGTCATGGCCTTCCATGCAGGCAACGAAGCAGTGCTCAAGGTAAGCGTGTCGTGACATTTCCTTCTGTTCCTGAACCGATGCACCCACAACACGTGTGAGGGGATGGTTCACAAGAATGCGTTTGGTACCAGCACTCCTTGCCATGTCAATAACCCTGAATATGTCAGGAACCTGGAGGTGTCCTGTTGCAAGTACCATGTCCTCCTCGCAGATGAGGTTGATGATGGCTTCAAGTTTCTCCTCATCCATAGAAGTTTCAGGGTAGGAGGTGGTTGGAAGCCACACCATCCTGCCGCCCATGCTGGTTGAGGTTTTAACTGCCTCTATGTTGAGTCCTCCAACACTTTTATTCAAACAGATACCGCCCAGGACCCTGAATCCTGTTGCAGTTTCTGCTATCCTTGCACGGCCTGCTGTTGGTTCTAGATGGGATTTTAGGACTATTGCCCCCATACCATTCAACTTGGCATCCTCTGCTGCTTCAAGATCGTTCAGGAGTCTGGGTTTTACATCCGGGGCTGTGTGGATGTGGGTGTCTATGAATCCCCTGAGATCCGGTTCCACGAGAACATCCTCTGAACCTGCAGCACCTGTAAGACAGTTCCCTGAGAAATGGGATTCCAGGCTGCATGGTTCATCAATATCCATGGAGCTGGTTAATTCAGGCTTCTTTTTTGACTTCATCATAGAGGTTTCTTCCCTGTGAGTCCATTGTAACTATCAGGGGTCCGAATTCATGGACTTCAAGTTCCCACATTGCCTCTGGAACTCCAAGATCCAGCCAGTTAACACTCCTGATCTTCTTAACTGATTTCACGTAGAGCGCTGCACATCCACCCACTGCTGTGAGGTAAGCTGTTCCTGTTTCCTGGAGTGCCTTTGATGTGGCTTCATCCATACCTCCCTTTCCAACTATGGCCCCGATTCCCATTCTTATGACCTGGGGTTCGTAGGGGTTCATCCTGGTGCTTGTTGTGGGTCCCACTGCAACCATTTCATAGTGATCATCCAACTTCCTGATTATGGGTCCTGCATGAAATATGACCTCCCCTTTAAGGTTTACAGGAGCTCCTTCTTCAACTATGCGTTTATGTGCACTGTCACGGGCTGTGAATATTTTTCCAGAAAGGTACACTGTATCTCCAACCTGAAGTTTCTTTGTTTCATGGGTTGATAATGGTGTTTCAAGCTTAAGATTCATTTTTAATTCACCTTTTATTATTTGTGCCCATGGTTTTAATTAGGAAACCAGAACAAATATGATTATAAACCATGGTGTAGTAATATAGATATTCAACTTCATTACAGATAAAATAGATTGCAGCTATGGAAATAAAATCAGATCATGATTTCATCAATTTTTTACAATAATTCAGAGGTATTAATTTATGTCAGGACAGGATAAGGTAGTAGGTCTCAGCAAGTACATGGTAAGTCTTCCATCAACGAATTTTTCAGTTTTGTCCATGCTTTTTATAAGTTTCATTGTGGGAACTGTGGCTTCCCTGATACACCCAGCAGCCGGGGATTCAATACTCTACAGTGTTGTCTACGGTGGTGCTTCAGGATTTCTCATCTTCGGTTTGATGTCCATGATGGCTGGAGCAATGACCCAGCCCATGATAAATGCCCTTGAGGGCAGGCACATGAAGATGAAACAGTCCATGTTCCTGTCACTCATTTCAATGTTCATAATTGCGGTTATCTACGTTATTGGAAGCGTTATTTCTTCATTCACAGTTTACAATTACACCATCGATGCTCTGATATTTGGAGCTGCTGTTATCTTTGCAATACGAACCATAGTGCTCTGGACAACCTCCAACATCAGCCTCTTGAAGTCCATACCTGCTGCTACAACCCAACCTGCCCTGATCATATCCATGGTGGTGGTGCTGGTTTCACTCACCAGTCTCACCACCAACATTGGCTACTTCAGCATCATCCCACTGCTCTTCAAGATCATCATTGCATCTTTGATACTGGTCACTGCAATCTACTCCTTCGTGACAATCATTGAATCTCCTATGAAGAGAAACCTCGGAGTTGGTGGGCTTGAACTTCTGAGCCTGTTTCTGGCACACACCACAGAGGGGTCCAATGCACTTGAGGGAATCTTCGAGGATATTGGTGAGGCAATCGACACAATAACCGGCGTTATAAGTTTTAGGGATAAAAATGGTATGAAAGCTGTTTTCATAACACCAGGAGTACATCCAGGACCTGTGGGTAACATAGGTGGGGGTAACATGCCAACTGAAATTGCTGAAAGCTTCGATGTATTCACAATGGTTTCACACGGCCCCTCAACCCATGACTTCAACCCTGTGTCTGGAAGGGAGGTTAAGAAGGTTGAAAAGGTTGTTAAGGATTCCCTGGTCACTGCAGAGTACGCAGCAAGGGCAAGTAAATTCATAAGGGTTCAAAGTGGTAACGCACGTATAGGTGCCCAGTACTTCAACGATGCCCTGCTTCTTCTTGCAACCTTTGCACCCCAGGGGTTTGATGATATAGACTTCGGTGTGGGACTGGCTGTTTCAAACCTTGCAAAGGCAGTTACAGGGGCTGAGAATGTTGTGCTGGTTGACTGCCACAACTCCTTCAAGGGAGAGGGTGGAAGAATACTCCCTGGTAACAGGGAAGTCTTCGAATTAATGGAGGCCGTTGAAAAACTTCCAAAACTTGATAAGGATGAGACACTGAGAATGGGATGTGCACACAACCCCCTTAATGAGATCAGCAAGGACGACGGTGTTGGTCAGAGCGGTTTGAAGGTCATGGTGGTTGAGGTTGCAGGTGAGAGAACTGCTTACATAGTTCTTGACTCAAACAACATGAAGATAGGATTCAGGGCAAGGATCCAGGATGCACTCGCGGATCTTGATATTCAGAATCTGGAGGTTATGACAACTGACACCCACTTCGTTAACACCCTCTCAGGGGGCCACAACCCTGTGGGTACCAAGAAGCCAGATGAAATAATCACTGCAATCGTTGAATGCACACAGGAAGCCATTAACGATATTGAGGATGTTGAGGTGGCATCTGATGTTCCCAAGATCCAGGGTATTAAGACCATGGGCCCCCTGCATTCAACTGAGCTTGTTACAACCATAAGCTCAATCGTGGCTGTGAGCAGAATATTCGCACCCCTCATGTTCATATTCGCATTCCTATTTGCATTCCTATGGATATTCTACTGGGCACTGTGATTCAAACCAACATATAAATTCAAAACAAGGAAAAGGGGATTTTAGTAAAATAAAGGTTCAGATTATATTTTTTTTTATGGGGATGTTTTAAAAATCGTGATGGTTTTAAAAATAAAAAAAGAAAGTATTGAAATAAAAGGGCTTTCATTTAAAGGGTTTGAAGTAATGAGGGTTTGGATTTCAGCTTAGATCATGCTGAAGTTGAATACAAATATCCAGACAACCAGCCACATGAAGAAGAAGGGTACTATTCCACTCCACAGCCATCCCTTAAATCCTCCAACTTCCTCCTTTCCGAAGAGTCTCTCAGAGACGTTACCTGCTATGTAAAGAATTATAAGACCCAATAAAACTGCAAGAACCTCATTTTTACCAATAGCACTTATTAATCCGATTGATAATACATATGATGCATATCCTGCAATTACTGCAGCGACCATGTGTACCGCTGTTACTTTAGCATCCACTTCCATATTTTTCTACCTCATCCATTTTATTATTTAACTGTTGAGCACAAATATACATCTGATGTAATTTAAAAAGGGTGTTTAAAAAGAACTTTTAAACTCCATATGCTTTAAAGTTATGTTTCTTTACTATAAAAAAAGTTATTAGATGTTCAAAGAATTTTGATCCATTAATTAAAAAAAGGGTGTTTTTCAATGAAAACCATGTCCAACGTTGATGTTTACGCTATCTGCACTGAACTTAAAGAAATACTAAAAGACGCCAGGGTTGATAAGGCTTACCAGCCCACCAGAGACACTGTACTCATCAGATTCCACATACCGGGTAAGGGAAGAACTGATGTTGTCTTCCAGGCAGGTACAAGGGTTCACACAACCCAGTATCCCCCTGAAAATCCTAAGATCCCACCATCATTTCCCATGCTCCTGAGAAAACACCTGAAAGGGGGTACCATCACAGATGTGAGGCAGCACCACTTCGACAGGATCATGGAGATAGACATCCAGAAGGAGAATAAGTACTCCCTGGTTATAGAACTCTTCGCCAAGGGCAACATAATACTCCTGGATGAGGAGGGAACCATCATACTCCCACTGAAACGTAAGATGTGGCAGGACAGGAACATATCCTCCAAGGAAGAGTACAAGTACCCGCCAGAAAAGGGATTAAACCCGTTGAAGGCTGAAAAAGAGGATGTGAAGGAGTTGTTCCAGGGTTCCGATCGTGACGTTGTGAGAACCCTTGCAAGAAGCGGACTGGGAGGTCTCTACGCAGAGGAAATAGCCCTGAGGTCAGGTGTTGATAAGGAAAAGGCATCCCACGACATGACAGAGGATGAGGTTGAAGCAGTTTACAACACATTTATAGATGTTTTCAAACCCCTCAAGGAACATGAATTCCATCCAATGATAATCTCCGGTGAAAAAGAGGATGTTCTGCCCCTTGAACTCAAGAAGTATGAGGGCTATGAATCCAAAACATTTGAAACCTACAACCAGGCTGCAGATGAGTTCTACAGCAGCATCGTTGGTGAGGATATTAAAAAGGTTCATGAGGATGTTTGGGCTCGTGAGATTGGTAAGTACGAGAAGAGGATGAATATCCAGCTTGAAACCCTTGAAAAATTCAAAAAAACAATTGTGGACTCCACCATCAAGGGGGATGCACTTTACGCCCACTACCAGGAGGTTCAGGACATCATCAACACCATAATGGAGGCCCGTAAGAACTACTCATGGGCAGATGTTTCATCAACCATTAAAAAAGCCAAAAAACAGGGAGCACCTGGTCTTGAAGCCATTGAATCCGTGGATAAGATGGGTGTTATGGATCTGAACCTTGATGGGGTTCGTGTTCAGGTGGAATCCAACATAGGAATACCAGAAAACGCTGAGAAATATTACAACAAGGGTAAAAAGGCTAAAAGGAAGATAAGCGGTGTTAACATAGCCATTGAAAAGACCCAGGTTGAGATAGACAGGGCCAGGAACAAACGGGAGATCGCCATGGAGAAGGTTCTCGTACCCCAGAAAAGGGTTCGAAAGGAGCTTAAATGGTTTGAAAAGCTTCGATGGTTTTTATCATCCAAGGGTAACCTTGTTATTGGAGGTAGGGATGCAACCACCAATGAGATGGTCGTTAAAAAGCACATGGAAAACAGGGATGTTTACTTCCACTCAGATATACACGGGGCTGCATCTGTTGTTGTCAAGGCAGGTGATGGTGAAATTTCAGAGGAAACACTCGTTGAGGCTGCATCCTTCTCTGCATCCTTCTCCAGTGCATGGCAGAAGGGTTTCAGCACCCACGATGTTTACTGGGTGCACCCGGACCAGGTCTCAAAAACTCCCCAGTCAGGTGAGTTCGTTACGAAGGGTGCCTTCATAATCAGGGGCTCAAGAAACTACATGCGAGGTGTTCCACTTCTTGTGGCTGTGGGCATCGTGGACTACGAGGGCAAGAGAGTAATGGCAGGACCGCCTGAAGCCCTTGCAGCCTACACAGACAACTACGCAGTTATAAAACCGGGTTACACCAAGAAGGAGGAAATGGCCAGACAGATAAGGAAGAAGATCGATGATGAAGGCATAATATCCATTGAGGACGTTGTGAGGGTTCTTCCGTCTGGTAAGTGCGACTTCGTGGATAAGAGGAGTTTGAAGTGGAAGAGGTAGGTTTTTTTAGCCTCTTCATTAAAACTATTCAGCAGATATCCCTTTTCTGCAAAAAAGTATCCGCAATGGATTGTCTTCCCTAAAATGGAGTTCCAAAAACTTTTTTAAAATAATTTATTCTTTTTTTCTAAGATTTATTCATTTAAATCCATTGAAAACCTATTAAACTAATTTATAGCAGATTTTAACCTGAAATAGGATTTAATTGTTTAATGGATTCTTTAATTGTTTAAT
>JABNAD010000088.1_pt1 | contig 83367 bp, 79 predicted proteins | sample 7240381 | NCBI WGS metagenome assembly JABNAD01 (sample SAMN11332834, study PRJNA596920) | anaerobic digester metagenome | biome: digested sludge; isolation source: digested sewage sludge-derived enrichment culture grown on H2/CO2 | place: Germany: Goettingen | reverse complement strand
TTGTATAATAATAAAATTTAGGATAAGGTGAAAAAATGGAAAATAAGTCAAAAAAAACCAAACTCATCGTGGTAATTGTGGTGCTGATCATCACAAATATCATCACCTTCACAGTGGCCACAACTGGCAATTATCTGATCGGCAACAAGTTGATTGTGACGGTTGACAGCAGTGAAACAGCCGCCGGGATAAAAAAACTATTAGCGCTAAAAGAACAGATTGGTCTGGAGTATTATAAGGATGTTGATAACACCACTTTAATTGATGGGGCCATCAAGGGCATGTTTGACAGTCTGGGTGATCCCTATAGCAGTTATTTTACCTCCGAAGAATTTAAGAAATATATGGAGTCAGCCACTGGCGTCTATGAAGGCATTGGGGTCGTCGTGACAGAGGATGATCAGGGCGTGACCTATGTAATTGCCCCGCAAAAAGGCACACCGGCTGATCAGGCCGGGATAAAAACGGGCGATAAAATTATCAAGGTGGATGGTGAAGATGTCAGTACGATCGGTTCGGATGCGGTAGTGGCTAAGGTAAAGGGGCCAGCTGATACCACCGTTAATATCACCCTCTTACGTGGTGAAGAAGTCATTGATATGCAATTGGTACGCAAAACCATTGAAGCAAAAACAGTGGAATCCCGGGTGATCGGCGATAAAGGCTATATCCAGATCAGTGAATTTACGGATAAAACCGCTGATGATTTTGAAGCCCAGCTAAGTGAACTGTTGGCTCAAAATATTACCGGTTTGGTGATTGATTTGCGTAGTAACCCCGGCGGCGGCGTAAAGGAAGCGGTGGAAATCGCTGATCGGATTCTGGGCGAAACCATGGTCGTTTATACGGTTGATAAAAACGGCAATAAAACCGAATATACCTCAGATGGCGAAGAACAGCTTAGTCTGCCAATGGTTGTCCTGGTTGATGGCGGCTCGGCCAGTTCCGCTGAAATATTGGCTGGGGCTCTCCAGGATACAGGCGCTGCCCAGCTGGTCGGCACCAAGACCTTTGGAAAAGGGATTGTTCAGGAAATCATCAGTCTCACTGATGGCGGTGGCTTTAAGGTGACCAATTCCGAATATTTCACCCCTAACGGCAACAACATTCACGAAAAAGGTCTCGAGCCAAATATCGTGATTGAAGCGACTGACTTTATGAAGAATAACTTTTTCACCGACGAAGAAGATGTCCAGCTGCAAAAAGCCTTGCAGGTCCTCAGTGGAACCAATTAGAATTTATGAGCATGCCATAACGGCATGCTTTTTCTATTGGTGAGGAATAATTAAGATTTTATTAAATGATAAGGATTATTGTTTGCCATTAAAAAAAAGCTGTGATAGAATAATGGAACGAATGTTCATCAAACTGATTGGAGGGTGCTGATGAAAGATATGAAGCATGCATTTAAGGTTGTCTCGGAATACGAACCTAAGGGTGATCAGGGACCGGCCATCGAAAAAATTGCCAACGGAATCAAGGCGGGGTTAAAGTATCAAACCTTACTGGGCGTGACTGGCTCCGGAAAAACCTATACCATGGCTAAGGTAATTGAAGCGGTTCAGAAGCCAACCCTGGTGATTGCTCATAATAAAACCCTGGCGGCCCAGTTGACCAATGAGTTTCGGAGTTTTTTTCCGGATAATGCGGTGGAGTATTTTGTCAGCTATTATGATTATTATCAACCGGAAGCTTATGTACCGCATTCGGATCTGTTTATCGAAAAAGACTCGTCCATCAACGACGAGATTGATAAATTACGTCACTCTGCTACGGCAGCTTTATTTGAACGTCGGGATGTAATTGTGGTGGCCAGTGTGTCCTGCATTTATGGACTGGGAAGTCCTTTTGATTATGAAAATTTGATGCTGTCACTCCGTCCGGGGATGGAAAAAGATCGGGATACGATTATCCGTAAGCTGGTGGATATTCAGTTCACCCGAAACGACATTGCTTTTGAGCGGAACAATTTCCGGGTGCGCGGCGATATTCTGGAAATATTTCCCTCGGCTTCGTCAAACAAGGCGATCCGGCTGGAGTTTTTTGGTGATGAAATTGAACGGATTACTGAGATTGATACCCTGACCGGGGAGATTTATGGGGAGCTGAACCATGTCTCGATTTTCCCGGCGTCTCACCACACCACCACCCCGGAAAATCTGGAACGGGCGATTGCTGGAATTCAACAGGAACTGCGCCAACGCTATGACGAATATACCCAAAACAACCGTCTGGTGGAAGCCCAGCGGATTCTGCAACGGACCAACTATGATATTGAAATGCTCCGGGAAATGGGCTATTGTAACGGCATTGAGAATTATACCCGCTACATCAACGGGCTGCCCCCAGGATCACCACCCTATACCCTGATTGATTATTTTCCCAAAGATTTTCTGATGATTGCCGATGAGTCCCATGTCTCGATTCCCCAGATTGGCGGGATGTATGCCGGGGATAAAGCCCGTAAGAGTAACCTGGTGGACTATGGCTTCCGGCTACCCTCAGCCTATGATAACCGGCCGCTGAATTTTTCCGAATTCGAAAGCAAGATCAATCAGATTGTCTTTACTACGGCAACCCCCAGCAAATACGAAAAAGAACACAGCCAGAATACCGTTGAGCTGATTATTCGACCGACCGGTCTGATCGATCCGGAAATTACGGTTCGCCCGGTTGCTGGTCAGATCGATGACCTGCTCGGTGAAATCAAACTAACCACCGGACGGGGCAATCGGGTATTAGTCACCACGTTAACAAAGAAAATGGCTGAAGATCTAACCGACTACCTAAAAGAAAATGGTATCCTGGTGAACTATCTGCATTCGGATGTGGATACCATCGAGCGGATGAAGATTCTAAGGGATTTACGGCTGGGTACCTTTGAGGTGCTGGTGGGCATCAACCTGCTGCGGGAGGGTCTTGATTTGCCGGAAGTTGGTCTGGTGGCGATTCTGGATGCTGACAAAGAAGGATTCCTCCGTTCAGAAACGTCACTGATCCAAACGGTTGGCCGGGCGGCCCGTAATCTGGAAGGTCATGTCATTATGTATGCGGACAAGATGACACCCTCGATGGATCGGGCTATCAGCGAAACCAATCGCCGCCGGGGTATCCAAAGCGCCTACAATGAGGCCCATGGTATTACCCCCAGTTCGGTCAAAAAAGATATCCATGCTGTTATCGAGGCGACCAAGGTGGCCGAGGAACCGGCAACCTATGCAATTGGTGATGAAGCGCTGGATATTGATGTGAAGATTAAAGAACTCGAAGTCGAAATGCTGACGGCGGCCGAGGCCCTGGAATTTGAACGGGCTGCCAATTTGCGGGACGAAATTCATCATCTCAAAAATTACCGAAGATAGCTTAAGGTGATGTTATAGCGGGATGGCTGAAACTAAATTTTAGTTGTTTTTTAATTTACAGAATCGGCAAGTACCCGCAAACGAATGTACCAGACCATGACTTAATGGTGTTTTTTCATTTAATAATTCATGCGGCATAATTAAGGAGAGAATAAACATAAATATGAAATATATCGAAATAAAAGGTGCCAAGGAGCACAATTTAAAAAACATTAACTTAAAAATACCCCGGGATCAGCTGGTGGTTTTTACCGGGCTGAGTGGCTCGGGGAAGTCCTCATTGGCTTTTGACACCATTTATGCTGAAGGACAGCGCCGTTATATGGAGTCGCTTTCTTCCTATGCCCGGCAGTTTCTGGGTCAGTCCCAGAAGCCTAATGTGGAAAGCATTGACGGCCTATCCCCGGCAATTTCCATTGACCAGAAAACCACCAACCGCAACCCCCGATCCACGGTGGGGACGGTCACCGAGATTTATGATTATCTGCGGCTGCTTTACGCCCGGATTGGGATTCCCCATTGTCCCAAGTGTGGCAAGGTGGTACAGTCGCAATCGGTGGATCAGATTGTCGACAGCATCATGGCCCTACCTGAAAAAACCAAATTTCAAATTCTGGCTCCGGTAATCCGGAAGGAAAAGGGACAGCATAAAAAGATCATTGATCATATCAAAAAAGAAGGTTTTGTCCGGATTATCGTTGATGGGGAGGCGATGGAAGTCACGGATGAAATCAATCTCGATAAAAATAAAAAGCATACCATTGAAGTGGTGGTGGATCGTCTGGTGGCCAAGGATAACCTTGGCAAACGGTTGTCCGATTCACTGGAAATTGCCCTGAAGCTATCCGGGGGACTGGTGATTTGTGACGTGATTGGCGGCGAGTCCCAGCTTTTTAGCGAAAAACTGGCCTGTGCCGATTGCGGCATTGCCATGGACAAATTGGAGCCCCGGACGTTTTCGTTTAATAATCCCTTTGGGATGTGTCCGGATTGTCACGGTCTGGGCTTTCATCAGGAAGTGGATCCGGATCTACTGATCCCTGATAAAAGTTTATCGATTGCCAATGGAGCGATTAAATTTTTTGGTTTAAAAAGTGATTCCAAGTATTATTATAACCTGATCAAGGCGCTGGCAAAAAAACATCAGTTTGATATTGAGTTACCCCTGGAAGATGCCAGCGAGGCATTTTTACAGGCGCTTCTATATGGCAGCGACGAGGTTCTGGAAATCGCCTACGAAGGCAAGTTTTCAGGAACCTACAGCTCCACCTTTGAAGGGCTGATTAAAAACATGGAGCGGCGTTATCTGGAAACGACCTCGGAGCGGATGCGGTCCTTAATTGAACGCTATATGTCAGAAACCCCCTGTCCCACCTGTCACGGTAAACGGCTCAATCCCACCAGTCTGGCAGTGACAATTCATGATCGAAATATCATCGAAATAACCGATATGGCCATTGGTCAATTGCTTGAGTTTTTTAAAGCGCAGACCATGACTGACCGGGAAATGATGATTGGTGAATCGATCTTTAAAGAAATTGAGGCCCGGCTCAATTTCTTAAAAAATGTTGGACTGGAATACCTGACCCTGTCCCGGAATGCCGGTACACTTTCGGGGGGAGAATCCCAGCGGATTCGGTTGGCCACCCAGATTGGCTCAGGTCTGGTGGGGGTATTATATGTTCTGGATGAACCCAGTATTGGTCTCCATCAACGGGACAATCAGAAACTGCTGGAAACGCTGCGGCGCTTAACCGACTTGGGAAATTCACTGATTGTGGTGGAGCACGACGAGGAAACCATGCAGGCTGCCGACCACATTGTCGATATTGGCCCGGGGCCCGGGGTTCATGGCGGCCAGATTGTCGCACAGGGAAGTCTTGAAGAGATAATGGTGGTGCCGGAGTCGATCACTGGCCAGTATTTCAGTGGCCAGCGCTTTATTCCGATTCCGCAAAAGCGTCGGGAAGGCAGCGGCGAGGTAATTAAGATTGTCGGTGCCCGGGAGAACAACTTAAAGAATCTGGATGTCGATTTTCCGCTGGGGAAATTTATCTGTGTAACCGGGGTTTCCGGATCCGGGAAAAGCACGCTGATTAATGAGATTTTATACAAGGGGATTTCCCAGAAGCTGTATCGCAGCCTGAAAAAGCCGGGGAAATACACCCGTATCGATGGGGTTGAATTCATCGATAAGGTAATCGATATTGATCAGTCACCGATTGGCAGAACCCCCCGATCCAATCCGGCCACCTATACCGGGGTCTTTGACCTGGTTCGGGATCTGTTTGCCAAAACCCCGGAAGCCAAGGCCAGAGGTTATCAGAAAGGCCGATTCAGCTTCAATGTCAAGGGTGGCCGTTGTGAAAAATGCAGCGGTGATGGAATTATCAAAATTGAAATGCATTTTTTACCCGATGTTTATGTACCCTGTGAGGTCTGTGGCGGCAAGCGCTACAACCGGGAAACCCTGGAGGTTAAATACAAGGGCAAAAACATTGCCGACGTTCTGGATATGACGGTGGAGGAAGCCCTGGAATTTTTTGGCAATATTCCCAAAATCAAAGAAAAGCTCCAAACCCTAAATGACGTCGGTCTCAGTTATGTAAAACTGGGACAGCCATCGACCCAATTATCCGGCGGGGAAGCCCAGCGGGTTAAATTGGCCACTGAATTAAGTAAGCGCAATACCGGCAAAACCCTCTACGTTCTCGACGAGCCCACCACCGGTTTGCATATTGCCGATGTCCACCAGCTGATCAATGTCATTCAGCGTCTGGCTGACAGCGGCAGTACGGTAGTTGTCATTGAGCATCAGTTGGATATGATCAAGGTGGCAGATCACATCATCGATCTTGGCCCCGAAGGGGGCGAGGGCGGCGGCACCATCATTGCCATTGGGACTCCCGAAGAAATCGCCCGGGTGCCCCAATCCTATACCGGCCAGTATCTCAAGAAAATTTTACCGAATTGCTAAAAGAGCTAACCCAGTACCGACAATTGTTACATCATGTTGTACGCATCGGAGCGGACACTGCAGAGCCTGTCCGATTTGCGCGTAGGCAACGAGCCAATCACAAGCTTGCTTGTAGTTGGCGACTGCCCGCGACCAATGCGAAAGGAGCAAAGCGGATTTCGCATGGCGCAGCGAACAACAGATTAACAATTGGTCGGTACGGTGGTTCATTGATAACCTCAAGAACGCTGTTTCAGCGTTCTTTTTTTGATACGTTTAAAAAATGCTTAAGGCCATAAAAAGTTACAGACTCTAATTGACAATGAATTTCAATTAGAGTATAATAAAGCTAACAAAAAGAAAGCCATCTTTAACAAATGATGGCGACGACAACTAAATTTAAACCATAAGAATAGAGGGTGTGTTTATGTTTACTTTGAAAGATTTAAGACCAGGTCAGAAGGCATGTGTTGGTTCAATTGCTGTAGAAGGCTTAATGCGTCGCAAACTCATGGACATGGGTGTAACACCAGGGGTAGAGATTCAAGTTAATAAAACAGCTCCATTTGGCGATCCCATAGAGGTTCGCTTGAGAGGATATTCCCTCAGCCTTCGGAAAAAAGATGCTGAAAATATTTTAATGGTTCAGTAATAAATAAAAAACCACCTTTTGAGGTGGTTTCGTTATTTTAAGATTAATCAGCATTTAGTGAAAAAGGGAAATGAGGAATGGAAATGAAATATAAAATTGCGTTGGTGGGAAATCCCAACTCGGGAAAAACTACGCTGTTTAATTGTCTCACCGGCAGTAATCTCTACGTGGGGAACTGGCCCGGAGTAACGGTTGAAAAAAAAGAGGGAGACTTAAGAGGCACCAGCAGTGACATGACCTTGGTGGATTTGCCGGGCATTTACTCACTGGCACCCTACTCGATGGATGAGATCGTCTCCCGGAATTTTTTGCTGGATGAACGGCCGGATCTGATCATCAATATCATAGATGCCTCCAACATTGAGCGAAATCTATATTTAAGCACCCAATTGATGGAGCTCAACTGTCCGATGGTGGGGGCTCTTAACATGATGGATGTGGTCAAGAAAACCGGGGTGGAAATTGATGTCCGGGAGATGGAAAAAATCTTCGGCTATCCCTTTATTGAAATATCGGCCCAGAAGGAAACCGGCATTGACGAATTGATTAAAGAGGTTGAAAAAACCGTCGAGATTAAACGACTTAAAGAATTTCCGCAGATCTTTCCGCCGGATATAATGACCATCTTCAATGAATTTGATGAGCTTATTCAAAATAAGTATCCCGAACTTTTGCCTGATTATCCACGGTTATTCCGGGTTATTAAACTGATTGAAAAAGATGAAGAAGTGCTCCTGAAAATTGATAAAAATATCGAATTATTAGCAGATATCGGGTTGGTCAGAAAAAAAATCGAAGTGCTGTCAAAGCATGATGTCGACAGTGCCATTGCCGATTATCGCTATCGTTTTATCACTGATGGGATTAGCATGGCAACAAAAAAAAACAAAGATCAGAGCATCCCTTTTCAAGAAAGACTGGATCGAGTGCTGATGAACCGCTATGCGGCCCTTCCGATTTTCTTTTTCTTTATGTTTGTGATTTATTATGTATCAATTACCCTGGTGGGTGAAATTACCATTGGTGGGATTGAGTGGTTCATCAATGATGTGCTGATGGTAACGGTAGCTGCTGGTTTGGGGAGCTTGGGAGCAGCAGATTGGATCATTGCCCTGATCAATGACGGCATTATTACCGGGGTTGGCGCAGTATTGACCTTCGTACCACAGTTGGTGGTGTTGTTTATTTTTATCTCCATTCTCGAGGACAGCGGTTATATGGCTCGGGTTGCCTTCATTATGGATCGGATTTTTCGGCATTTTGGTTTATCTGGAAAATCCTTTATTCCGATGGTGGTGGGATTGGGATGTTCGGTGCCGGGAGTAATGGCTACCCGAACCCTGGAAAATGAACGGGAGCGGAAGCTGACTGCGGTATTAACCCCATTTATCTCCTGTGGGGCCAAGATGCCCATCTATGTTTTGATGGCATCGGTGTTTTTTGTTGAGTATCAGACTCTGCTGGTGTTCTCCCTTTATCTGGTTAGCTTGACGGTGGTTTTCGCATCGGGATTTGTATTGTCGAAAACCTGGTTTAAGGGAGCCGATTCTGGTTACCTGCTGGAAATTCCGCCGTTGCGACTGCCAAAGCTTAAGAACACCGCCACTCAGGTATGGCAGCGAACTAAAGAATTTATTGTCCGGGCTGGAACAATAATCTTTGCGGCTTCAGTGGTGCTGTGGTTTTTGCAGAGCTTCACCCCAGGTTTGCAAATGGCTCAGACGCCGGATGAAAGCATTTTAGCGGTATTTGGCAAGATCATTGCGCCAATCTTTATCCCGCTGGGTTTTGGTAACTGGGTCGCTTCAGTAGCGCTGCTAACGGGCATTGCCGCCAAAGAAATGATTATCAGTACTATGAGTGTACTTTTGTCGGGTCAGGAAGGCAGCTTTACCGATGCGGTCAGTCTGATCTTTACACCGGTTTCCGCCTACAGCTTCGTGATCTTTGTTTTATTGGCATCACCCTGTATGGCTGCCATCGCCACTATGAAAAAAGAATTGGGAAATTGGCGTGATTTTCTTTTTGCATTGGCTTATCAAATTGGTTTAGCCTATACCATTGCCTTAATTGTTTATCAGGTTGGCAGTCGAATTTTTAGTTAATTTTCCATTGTGCGCATTGGATCAGCGTAATTGAAGAAAGAAGGAATAGAAGTGATTACCTGGATTTTAGCAGCAATAATTTTAGGTGCGGCGGGTTATATAATTTTCAAAAAAGTAAAAAAAATGAAGGCCGGAGATTTTTCCTGCGAAGGCTGCAAAGGGGGCGACGGCTGCCCGGGCTGTCATCTCAAATCGGAGCCGCCTAAAGAAGATTGATAATTGGTCGGTACGGTAGTTAGGAGCGAGCAAGAAAAAAAGCCCCACCAGCGCAGCTGGTGGGGCTTTTAAAAAAGACTTAATTATGCAAGAAAAACGTTGGTAGCCTGTAAGCCACGATCAGTTTTTTCAGTATCGAAAGTAACGCGTTGTCCTTCAACCAGGCTCTTACGACCGTCAGCGATAATTGCTGAGAAATGGACAAAGACATCATTGCCGCCATCTACTGAAATAAAACCAAATCCTTTTTCGTCGTTAAACCATTTTACTGTACCATTATTCATTTTTGGTACCTCCTAAATATTAATTGTAAATCGTAATGCAAAAACAAAAACACATATTTTTGCAAATCATTTCAACGTAAAAATGACTTGCAAAAATATGTGAAATCAATAAATACACTTTAATTCTTTTTCATTATAGCACCTAATGAAGGTCGTTGTCAATTTATTTAACAAACACTTTAGAAATTAAAGGAATCATGACAAATAACGCATCAGGTCAGAGTAAAGATCAAAAAAAGAACGGATCCAACTTGTTTAGAAACAAGTTGGATCAAAAAAAGCTGATCTCAAGATTTATGTGGTACAATAGCTGTTGAAGTCAATGGACTCATATTTTCTTTTTAACAAATCTTTCGCTTCCTTTAAAACTTCTTTTTCTGATAGTGGAAGTCTTATCTCACGTATTTCGATGATTTTAAAGGGATTGTCTTTAATTGATTTTGTCAGGGTAAATCCACCATAAATTTTCGGAACAATCTTCACTTCGAAATTACCGAATGAAATCAGGGTGTTGTGGCCATCTACAGTTATTTTTTCAAACATGGTAACACTTCCTTTCTGTTTAATAATCGGATGTTTAAAAAAGTATTATTATTATACCAAAATGTGGTGACGAATAAACAAAAAATTCCAAAAAAATATTTATTTAAGGTTGATATCTATGTATGATAAAGAGAAATTAAAAGATCTGCCCCAGAACCCCGGGGTCTATATAATGCGAAATAAACCGGGTGAAATAATCTATGTCGGGAAAGCCATTAATCTACGCAACCGGGTTCGGCAATATTTCCATTCGACCAGTCAGCTGACGGCTAAAACAGCTGTTTTGGTATCCCATATCGAAACCATTGAGACGATTGTTACCGATTCGGAAATGGAAGCGCTGATACTGGAATGTAATCTGATAAAAACCCATCATCCCCGCTATAATATTCTGCTAAAAGATGACAAAAGCTATCCCTGGATCCGGTTGACGGTAAATGAGGAATATCCCCGGATTTTGATGACCCGGGAGTATAAAAAAGATGGAGGTAAGTACTTTGGGCCCTTTACCAGTTCCTATGCGGTAAAAAATACCATTGAAGCGATTTTAAAGATCTATCCCCTAAAAACCTGCAACCGTCAGGTTGCTTATGGCAAAAAGTCCGGTCGGCCCTGTTTGAACTATCACATTGGCCAGTGTCAGGCCCCTTGTCAGGGGAATGTGCCCAGAGAAATGTACGCCAAGGATATCCAGTCGATTCTGGATATTTTAAATGGTCGACATCCGGATCTGTTAAAAAACCTGAACGATAAAATGACTGCTGCCGCTTTAGCGCAGAATTATGAAGCGGCGGCTAAATACCGGGATCAGATTGCCGGGATTGAGCATATCGTCGAAAAGCAGAAAATCAGTTCCAGCACCAAACAGGATCAGGACTTTATTGGTTTTGCCGCCAGTGAGAGTCTGGGTTGTGTTCAGGTTTTTCATGTCCGGGAAGGGAAGCTGATGGGGCGGGATCATTTTTTTCTCGAAGACATTGGTGATGTCAGTTCCCGGGAAGTATTGGAAAGCTTCGTTAAACAATATTATGCCAGCTGTGGGTTTATTCCTCGGGAAATCATTTTGAAAGAAATGCTGGAAGACAAAAGAGTCATCGAAGAATGGTTGGGGAATCTGGCCGGTAAAAAAATTGAAGTATTATCACCGCAACGGGGACAGAAAATAAAAATGTTGGAAATGGTGGCGGACAATGCCGATCTGGCCCTGAAGCAGCAGCTGCTGGAAAAACGGGAAAAAGAAATTCGCTCCAAAAGCCGCCTGGTTGGACTTTCGGAGCTGCTGGGTTTAACCCGGCCGCCCAGTCGTATTGAGGCCTATGACATTTCCAATATCAGCGGCACCAATAATGTTGGAGGTATGGTGGTGTTTGAAGAAGGCAAGCTGAACAAGAAAGCCTGTCGCCGCTTTAAGATCAAGTCGGTGGAAGGACAGAACGACTATGCCAGTATGCAGGAAATGATTTTCAGACGGATGGAACGAGCCATGAAAGCCTCGGAGGGTAATAATTTTTTGCCCTTGCCGGAAATTATGATGATCGATGGCGGCAGCGGACATGTCAACGCAGCAGAGAGCATTGTGTCGCTCTACCCGGTGGAGATTGCAGTGTGCGGATTGGTTAAGGATGATCACCATCGACTCCGGGGGATTTTTTTTAAGGGTACGGAATATCCGATCAAAAAGGCTACCCCGCTGGGCGTTTTTCTGTTTGAGATTTCCGAAGAGGTGCACCGCTATACCCTGGGTTACCATCAGATTTTAAGAAAAAAAGAAATGCTGGCTTCCCAGTTGGAGGAAATCCCCGGCGTTGGCAAAAAACGCCGGGAAGCCCTGATGGCTCATTTTGGACAGGTGGAGAAAATCAAAAAAGCCACCCTGGAAGAACTTCAGGCAGTTCCTGGGATGCAGGTGAAAACAGCCCAGGCGATTTTTGCGTATTTTAAAAACAAGACATAAAAAAACTTTTAACAATGGAAACTTTGAGGTAGAATAACTTGAGTAGACTAATTAGCAGTAAATCAATGAAAAGAGATAGAAGAATGAATGGCAAAGTAAATCTGGATGATTTTTGTAAAGAAATTAAACTTGAAAAAATTTATTATCAGTCAACGGAATTGGATCTGCTAAACAGCGGGATCAACCGACCCGGGTTGCAGCTTCATGGTTACTATGAACACTTTGACTCCAAACGAATTCAGGTTATTGGTAAGGTGGAAGTTTCCTATTTGCTGGATCTGGATCCAGCGGTCCGAAAACAGAAGATCGATGACTTTTTTTCCTATGATTTCCCCTGTTTTATTGTATGTTGGGATCAAGATGAGACCCATCTGTTTGAAGAGGCGGCTCAAAAATATGGTCGAACCCTCTTAAAGAGCAGAGTAACAACCACCACCCTTTTTTACGATCTGGTCAATTATATTGACCAGCTCTCAGCCCCCCGGATCAGCTTACATGGGGTTCTGGTTGAGGTTTTTGGGGTGGGGGTATTGATTACCGGGCCCAGTGGCATTGGTAAGAGCGAAACAGCACTGGAAATTGTTAAGCGGGGGCATTGTCTGATTGCCGATGATGTGGTTGAGGTCAAACGGATTCGGGATGGTCACCTGATGGGAACGGCTCCGGAGCTGCTTCAGCATTTTATGGAAATTCGCGGTATCGGAATTATCGATGTTAAAACCCTCTATGGCGCCAGAGCCGTGAAGCGGGACGTCGAAATTGATATGGTTATTCGCCTGGAGAACTGGGATGAACGTTCACCTTATGACCGCCTGGGTCTGGATGAACAAACCCTGGATATATTGGGAATCGAGGTGCCGGAAGTGATGATTCCTGTTTCGGGAGGTCGAAATCTGGCCTGTATCATTGAAACCGCCGCCATCAATAATCGTACCAAGCAGTACGGTTACCATTCTGCCCAGGTTTTTTGTGATCGGGTTGCCCATCAGAATGACCTGGAAGTACAGAAACGGGAAGCCAAGAAAAAACTGGAAGAAAAAAAACCGGCCGACGATTAGGCACATTCGAGAAATATATAGAAAAGAGAGTTAAAAAATGAGAAAGTATGTTTTAGATGCCCATACCCACACAATTGCCTGTGGGCATGCTTATAACACCATCACCGAGTTAATTGATGCGGCCGCACAAAAAAATCTGGAAATGATCTGCATCACCGAACATGGTCCGGCTTTGCCCGGAGCACCAACGCCCTTGTTTTTTGCCAACTATCGGGTGATTCCCGGGAAAATAAACAATGTCAAATTACTAAAAGGGATTGAGAGTAATATTATCGATGCGGATGGCAACACCGATATTCCGATGACGTTTATTGACTCGCTGGAAATAATTTCTGCGTCGTTGCACACCCCCACTTTTATACCGCAAACAAAAGCCATCAATACCGGGGCGGTACTGGGGGCCATTGCCAATCCCCAGGTTGACTTTATTTGCCATCTCGGCAATCCTACCTACGAACTGGATTACGAGGCGATTTTGCAGGCAGCAAAAAAACACAACACCTTAATTGAAATAAACAACGGTTCTTTTTTTATCCGCAAGGGTTCCAAGCCGAATTGCGTATGGATTGCCAACCGTTGTAAAGAATTGGAAATACCGATTATTATTGGCAGTGATACCCACTTTGCCTCAGATATTGGTGATTTTCCCTATGTCGACAAGGTTTTGGATACGGTTGGTTTTCCCGATGAATTGATTATGAATCTGGATACCAAACGATTAATAGATTATCTGGAAAGTAAGGGACGGGTACTTTTTGCTGATCCCCGGGAGTATGCCCAAGAATTGTTTTTGATAAATGACTAATTTTATGATAAAATAAGCTTTTAAATCAAGTGGGAAAGGATACCAACGATGAACATAAAAATCATAACCGATTCTGCCTGTGATATACTTAAAAGCGATCAACAAAAATTTGACATTGAGATCATGCCGGTTTATGTGGTCGAAGATGAAATAAATTATCGTGATGGGATTGATATTTCACCTGAAGTTGTTTGCGACAAGATGCGTAAAGGGGTGCGCTTTAAAACATCTCAGATTCCCTACGGGGATTTTTATAAGCGATTTGAAGAATTAATTGTTGAAAAACAGCCATTTATTTATCTGGCCTTTTCCAGTGGTCTGTCCGGCACCTACCAGGCAGCGGCGTTGGCGGAACGGGATTTAAAAGAAAAATATCCCGAGGCGGCCTTTAATGTTGTCGATACCAGAGCGGTTTGCTATGGTCTGGGACACATTGTCTATGGCGCAGCACAAGCGGCAGCGGAGGGCTTTAGCATGGACGAGCTGATGTTGCGGATTAATTATTACATTGATCATGTCAAACATGTTTTTACGGTAACGGATCTCCAATATTTGTATCGCGGTGGCCGATTGAATAAGGGAACTGCCATCATTGGGAATATGCTTAACATCAACCCCTTGCTGGAAGTGAGCAAAGCTGGAGAACTGCAGCAAATTGACAAGGTCAGAGGTGAAAAGAAGCTGATTAAAAAAATGGTGGATTATCTGGAAGAAAATGGGGATCAGATGGATCGACAGACCATCGGCATCAGTCATGCCGATAATCCCGAACTAGTCGATCTGTTTGTCAAAATGGCCGGTAAGCGCTTCAATACTGAGCGTTTTAAGATTGTGCCTCTGGGTTCGACGGTTTTGACGCATTCTGGTCCGGGAACTCTGGCCGTTTTTTTCTTCGACGAATGGAAGGAAGCGTTTCAATTTGAGTAGACCTTTCTTTAAACAAGTCAACCGAAATATAAATTTAATTAAATAAAAATTAAGGAGCACCATGTTAGATAAGTTAGATTTTTTAGCAGAAAAGTATGCTGAATTAAATGAAAAGATCAGCGATCCCGAGGTGATTGCGGATCAGAACCAGTGGAAAAAACTGGTTAAGGAGCACGCCTATATCGAACCGATTATCCAAAAATACAATCAGTTTTCCGATACCTTGACAGCCATTGACGATACCAAAGAGATGCTTTCAGATAAACAACTGGAAAAAGATTTTAAAGAAATGGCTGAAGTTGAGCTCGATGAATTGTCTAAAAAGAAAGTGGAATTGGAAGAGGAACTGAGAGTTCTGCTACTGCCTAAGGATGCCAATGATGATAAAAACGTTATTGTTGAAATTCGGGCCGGAGCTGGTGGCAGTGAAGCAGCCCTGTTTGCCGGCGATCTCTTTAGAATGTTTACCCGTTATGCTGAGCGACAAGGCTGGAAAAGTGAGATCATGAGCTCCAGTATTCCCGACATCGGGGGAATCAAGGAAATCATTTTTGCCATTGAAGGGACTGGGGTATACAGTCGGCTGAAATATGAAAGCGGGGTTCATCGGGTACAACGGATTCCCAGTACTGAGTCGGGTGGCCGGATTCATACCTCAACCGCTACGGTGGCAGTGTTGCCCGAGGCTGAGGACGTCGAAATTGAAATTGGCACCAATGATCTGCGAGTCGATGTCTATCGTTCTTCCGGAAATGGGGGGCAAAGTGTCAACACCACGGACTCGGCGGTTCGGATTACGCATATTCCCACTGGGATGGTGGTCACCTGTCAGGATGAAAAGTCCCAACTGAAAAATAAAGACAAGGCTTTAAAAATTTTAAAAGCCAGACTTTATGAAATTGAACAGCAGAAACAGCAAAGTGAAATTGCCGAAAACCGGAAAAGTCAGGTCGGCACTGGTGACCGCAGCGAGCGGATTCGGACTTATAATTTTCCCCAGGGACGGATCTCTGATCACCGCATCAATATGACCGTTTATCAACTGGATGCTTTTCTCGACGGTGACATCGATGAAATGGTCAATGCCTTGATCACCAACGACCAGGCTGAAAAACTGAAACAGCATTCATAATTAGCAAAAGAAGCTTTTCCAATGTGAAGAGCTTTTTTTGTTGCAGGGAATTAATTGATAAAAAATTAACCTTGTTTAGAAGGAGTACGGGCAAAGAGCTGTAATATTTTATCAGCGGGAAGAAGATTAGTAGCGAAACACGATAAATACCTATAAAAATTCCGGATTAGGTTGACATTTTTGGGCTTTATCAGTAGAATGAAAATCAGTTGAAAAAATTCAAACAACAATCTGATCAAAAGATCAGAGCGTCCTTAAGGAGGAGTAACAATGAAAAAAGTAGTCGTAGCAGATCAGTCAGCATGTGTCAAGTGTTTAGGTTGTGAATTAGCATGTGCAAACGCATTCTACAAAGAACCAGTTTCAGAATTGGCTTGTATTCGCATCACTGAAAAAGAAGATGGTAGCCCTAAAACATTGGTATGTGTTCAATGCGGTAAATGCGCTAAAGCATGTGAAGCAGGAGCCATCACTCAAAATGCCAAAGGTGTATACATGATCAGTAAAAAATTATGTGTAAACTGTGGAAAATGTGTTGAAGCATGTCCATTTGGCGTACTGGTTAAATCAGAAGATCGGGATGTTCCTTCAAAATGTATCGCTTGTGGTATCTGTGTTGAAGCATGTCCACAAGACGTATTGGCAATTAAAGAAGCTTAATTTTAATTTATCACTCAAAAATGATCCCTGTTCGAAAGCTTTCGAACAGGGATCGTTTTTTTTTAAAAAAAAGGTTCGCTAAAAATCAATCCGCTTCGTAATATAATCGACCACTTCAGCGATGGGGATACGAACCTGATCCATGGTGTCGCGGTCCCGGAGGGTAACGCATTCATCGTCCAGGGTGTCAAAATCGACGGTGACACAGAAAGGCGTACCGATTTCGTCCTGACGTCGGTAACGCTTGCCAATGCTGCCCGCTTCGTCGTATTCAATCATAAAGTGTTTTGACAGCAGGGTGGAAATTTCCAGGGCTTTATCGCTTAGTTTTTTAGAAAGCGGTAAGACAGCAGCCTTGTAGGCCGACAGGAAGGGATGTATCCGCATGACGTTGCGCTCTTCGGTTTTGTCACCGCTGGTAATCGTTTCTTTTTCCATGGCGTTGCATAAGAAGGCCAGGAAAACCCGGTCAGCCCCTAACGATGGTTCAATACAGTAGGGGATATATTTTTCATTGGTAACCGGATCGGTGTACTTCATGTCTTTTCCCGAGTGGTTCTGGTGTTGGGTTAAATCAAAATCGGTTCGGTCAGCGATGCCCCAAAGCTCGCCCCAGCCAAAGGGGAAGCGAAACTCCACATCCGTGGTGGCATTACTGTAATGGGAAAGCTCTTCTTTCTCGTGATCCCGGAAGCGGATGTTTTCATCTTTCATCCCGAGGTCAAACAGCCATTTCTTACAGAACGCTTTCCAATAATCAAACCATTCCAGATCGGTGCCAGGCGCACAGAAAAATTCCAGTTCCATTTGTTCAAACTCCCGGGTTCTAAAAATAAAGTTACCCGGTGTAATTTCATTTCGGAAGGACTTGCCGACTTGGGCGATTCCAAACGGGACTTTCTTGCGGGTCGTTCGCTGAACATTTTTGAAATTGACAAAAATACCCTGGGCTGTTTCCGGGCGCAGGAAGATTTCGCTGGCGGTATCTTCATTTACCCCCTGAAAGGTTTTAAACATCAGATTGAACTGACGGATATCCGTGTAATCCATTTTACCGCATTCCGGACAGACAATATTGTGTTCTTCAATAAAAGTCTTCATTTCGTCGTTGGACCAGGCATCAACAATGACATCCTCGCCCTTTTCAAAATAGTAGTCAGCAATTAGCTTATCAGCCCGAAAACGGGATTGACAGGCTTTGCAATCCATCAGCGGATCATTGAAGCCTCCCACATGTCCCGAGGCGACCCAGGTTTTGGGGTTCATCAGGATGGCAGCATCCAGACCCACATTATAAGGTGACTCCTGGACAAATTTCTTCCACCAGGCTTTTTTAACGTTGTTCTTCATTTCAACACCCAGTGGGCCATAATCCCAACTGTTGGCAAGACCATCGTAAATTTCTGAACCGGGGAAGATAATTCCCCTCATTTTGGCAAGACTGACAATTTCAGCCATGGTAAATTCTGACATTTTTTTCCTCCTGATTATCATTATTCTTAAATAGCATTTAGGTTTAATAAAAAAAACCGTCCCTTGTTAAAAAACAAGGGACGGTATAACCGCGGTTCCACCCAAGTTGTCTGCCGACATTGACAAACCACCTTAAAAATTTAACGAATTTCACGGCAACACCAGTCAATCACCCAAGGAATTAATGGTATCGCAGCTCAAAAAGTGCCATTCATAGAGTTTGATTACAGATCTTCCACCAGCATCTGTTCGCTTTAAACCATTGACCCACTGAGTTATTCTTTTCTCAACGCTTTTGCTATTAATTTGTAAACTAGAATGAAGAATATCAAATAGAAGCTCGGATGTCAACCCAAACTTTTGATATTTAGATGAACTTCGTTTTCATTTCTTGAAATAAAACCTGTAATGATCTACATAAAGTTTATTAACGTGGTTAACGATAAAAATGCAACGATAATAAAGAAGCAAATTAAAAAAGTTAAAAAAAGGTTCTCTTACGGATTGGTTAATGTTAAAATTATGTTAAATTCAAAAAGGTGATATAATTTAGAGAAATTCGGTTATCCTGGTTAACATAAGGAGATTAGGTTGCAAATGCCTGGTTTTTCATTATGTTTATTAATTTGGAATAGGTGTTGCCTTAATCAATGATTATTTTGGAGGAAATAATGACGTTAGAAATGTTGATTGGCCTTTTCGGAGGTTTAGGGTTATTTGTTTTTGGGATGCACATGATGAGCGAAGGCTTAAAAACGGTAGCTGGAACAAAAATGAAAAAACTATTGGAAGTTTTGACCAATAATAAGGTTAAAGCGATCCTGGTGGGAACCGTTGTCACAATGATTGTTCAGAGTTCAAGCACCACAACGGTGATGGTGGTTGGTTTTGTCAATGCTGCGCTGATGACACTTACCCAGGCGGCTGGGGTTATTCTCGGTGCCAATATTGGAACAACGGTCACGGCTCAGCTAATTGCTTTTAATGTGACGGAACTCGCACCCGTTTTCATCGGCTTTGGTGCCCTGATAACGCTTTTCAGTTCCCGCAAAAAAAATCGGGATTGGGGCAGTATCATGCTTGGTTTTGGGATCTTATTCTTTGGTATCGCTGCGATGTCAACGGCAATGGAGCCACTCCGGGAGAGTGAGGATTTCATTTATTTATTGTCAACCTATGGAAAGAATCCGCTGCTGGGAGTTTTGATCGGAACCCTGATCACCGGTATCATACAAAGCAGTAGTGCCTCCATTGGTTTGCTCCAGGCACTGGCCTTGTCAGGGGTATTTGCCAGTATTGGGGGAACCGGTGCGATCCAAATCTGTATTCCCATTTTAATCGGTACCAATATTGGAACCTGTGTGACCGCTCTGATTTCTTGCATTGGCACCTCCACCGCCGCAAAAAAAGCGGCCTTTATCCACCTTTTTGTTAATGTTTTTGGAGCTATCTGGGTGATGATCCTGCTCGTTGGGATGGACAGCATCATGGCGATTAATCCCATTTATGAATTCATTGTCGGTATTTCCGGCGTATTTATCAGTAGCAGTGGTGAGGTGGTTCCTAATGTGGCAAGACAAATTGCCATGGCGCATACCTTTTTTAATGTAGCCAACACCATTGTATTATTCCCCCTGATTAATTATTTTGTCACCTTTCTGGATCGAATCTATCCGGAGAAAGAAGAAGAAAAAGGATTGCAACTGGATGATCGATTGCTCAATAATCCTTCTGTTGCTTTAGGTCAGGTTGTCAAAGAAACAAATCGCTTGGCCGAAATGAGTTTTAAGAATTTTAAAATCGCCTGTGAATCCATCATGGATGGGAATGAAAAGCTGGTAGAAGAAATAATAAAGCGGGAAGAACGCATTGATGAATTTCAACAGGGCATCGTGGAATACTCGGTTAAGCTTTCAAACGAAAATATGTCGGAAGAAGAAAATGATCGTCTGGCCTTCGTCATGAAAGGGAGCCATGATCTGGAGCGAATTGGCGATCATGCCATGAATATCGGGGAGCTGGCTGAAATGCGGGCGACTAACAAAATCGTCTTCAGTGATATTGCCAATCAGGAAGTGTTAAATTTAATCAGTTTGACTTCCAACACACTCAGAGATATGGTAGAATTAATGGAAACAGAAGAGTCAAGCTTATGTTATAAAATTCTTGATGAAGAAGAAGAAATTGATGAAATGACAGAAAGCTTAAAGGATGACCACATCCGTCGTCTTAACGAGGGAATCTGCAATCCTTATGCCGGAGTCATTTTTCTGGATCTGTTGACCAATATTGAACGGGTTGGTGATCATGCCTCGAACATTGCCCAGGGTATTTTAGGTTTAAAACTGCATCAGGGGTTGATTGCCAAAGATGATTATGACAATGAGATGGAAGATAGTCAGCAATAAATACAACTGATTGGTGGGGTCGTAACACAGATAAATACAGCTAAATAGTGGTATTTACAAGAAATTTACATTAAGGAAAGTAATATTTTCATTGACAATGAGAGGATTATATCGTAATATTACAACAACGTAATATTGGCATACTTATTGAAAAGTAAGGACGCAAAACTACAGGGTCTAAATACGGTGGTACATGACAGCCAGTTGCAATTAAGATGGTGATTACCATAATGAGCAGCGGCATTGTCGCTGCTTTTTTTTGTCAGAAATTAACCATAAAATGAGTTGCAGGGTTTTCCTTGACTGTTATATAATAATGAACGGTTTGTTTTTCAGGAAAGATTCTTTTAACGGGAACAATTATTATTTAAAATAGGAGTTTTCTTAAAATCCAATTTAATTTGTGATTTAGATGTTTACAGCGGTTATTTTGGCTTATATAGTATACATATGATTATCACAGCCGTTACGGCTGTTATAATAAACGAACAATTTGAATTGTTCGATCATGTTAGCGGTACGATTGTGTATCGGTAATAATCAAACTTACGAAGGGAGGTAGGCAATGAATTTAGAGTTTCAAGCGACGGGAAGGTCGACAATGGCAGGATTGAGAGGAATGAGTGGACAATCAGAAAATCCATCCACCAGTCAGTCAAGTGGACATGAAAAAAGTGCCCAATTTAAGGATTTGCTTAATCAGTCAAAACAGACGATCAACCATGCGGATCATCATTTAAAGAAGGTTCGAAAGAATCAGCGGGAAGCCAAATCGATTGCGGAAAACAATCGACGGCAAAGCGATCAAACATCACTAAAAGATGATGCGGTCACGACTGCTGATGATCAAGTTGAAGAACCGAAGGAAGCGGAGCTAAAAAGCGATGAAGGACAGCAAAGCAGTTCTTTATCAACACTGGATTCAGCACAGTTAATGTCTATCCAGAGTTTTCAGGGAGGTATTGAAACAGCACTGACACGGCTTAACCTGAAATTAGGGATTCAAGGAGTTGAAGAACCGGAGACAGGCAGTGATCAGGGGCAAATGCTCACCGTGACAACGGAGAGTAGTCAGCCATTACTGTCACCTGCGTTAGAAGGTATGACACCATTTGAAGAAATCGGGGAAGAAGTTACACCGGTAGTGGTGCAAAACAGTGAAGGTTTGAATGATGGAACGGTTTTCCAAATTAAAGGTGAACCGGAGTTGCAAAAAACCGTTGGGTCTGAGTTGGATTTAGTTGATGTTACAACCAATAGACGTAACCCGAATCAGGAATTGGTTAGCCAGTCAGTCAGCGTCGATGGTTCCGATTCACAGACCGTTTCTCAAAGCCAACCGCTGGAAAACAAATCTGAAGTTGCGGTTGATGGCGCAAACAAACCTGTATTAACGGATGAATCAGAGGCCGACCAATTTAAATTAATCGATATTCAAACCAACCAGATCAATCAAACAGAAAAACAGAGTTTGGGTGAAAAGGGTGTTCAGGAAATTAATATGGCCGCTGTTAATTCAAACAAAAGCGCAGAAGTTCAAGCTACGAACAAAACTGAGGTTGTTCAGCAGGTTCAGCAGAAAATTCTTCAGAATTTCGAACCCAACAAGCCAACGGTATTTCAAATGACCCTGTCACCAGATAATTTAGGCGATATTGATGTCAAATTGAGTTACGATCAGGGAAAACTGATCATTGATATTATGGCTGTCAGCCAGGAAACCCAAAAACTGTTGGGAAAACAAATTAATCAATTGGTTAGAGGTTTGGCGCTTCAGAATGTTCAAGTGGAAACGGTGCACTTAAATACCCCGGTAGAACAAAGTGGCGATAGTCAGAACGCAGCATTTATGATGAACAATGGTTCTGATCCCAATCAAAATCAAAATCAGGCTCTGTTAAGAGAACGGTTTATTAAAAACAGCGGGGTATTGAACAGCATCACAACAAATGGTGATGAAGACGAACCGGTATTAATTCCCCAGAATCTCCAGAACTATACCAACCACCGTGTGAATTACTTGATTTAAGGAGGAAAATATAATGGCGATTGATAGTATTAATAATTATTTAAGTACTGCAGCAACGACATCAGCAACAACAGCTACTTCGACAAAGAAAACCGGCACATCGATGGATATGGATGATTTTCTCAAGTTGATGGTGGCCCAGTTGCAGAATCAGGATATGAATAATACCGCAGATACCTCGCAATACACGACCCAGATGGCCCAGTTTTCAATGGTGCAGGCCTTGACTGAACTGAATGAAATGACCAAAACAGTTTATTCCATGAGTTTGATTGGAAAAGAAATTACGCTGGCAGAAAACGCTTCAGATGGTTCACTTCATGTTGTTGCCGGGACAGTAGACGGTGTCAATTTATATAATGGTGACGCTCAGGTGATTGTGAATGGCGTGTCTTATCCGATGAGCAGTATTATGGAAGTGGCCCAGGCGAAATCAGAATAATTGACATTTAATGTTTAAGAAGAGGTGATCCAATGGCGGACAGAATCAATGGAAATTTTTATCGGTTAAATGATGCCATCATTCGACAAACCGAAAAAATAACCAATCCCACAAATCAGGCCTCAAAAGTCACGAATCCGGAAAAAAGCGAAAATAGCTTTCGGGAGCTTCTCGATCAACAAATAAAAAACAGTGTCACATTTACCAAACACGCCAGTATCAGAAAAGAACAGCGTAATATTGAAGTGTCTGACAGTGATTTGGAAAAGTTGGGAGATGCCTGTGACAAAGCTCAGGAAAAAGGGATTGGCAATGCCTTAATTATGATGGATAATTCAGCATTTATCGTCAATGCGGCAGATAAACGAGTTATTACCGTAATGGACAAAAACGAAATGAAAAATAAACTATTCAATGATATTGATGGTGCCGTGTTTATATAGTTGGACCTCGATGAGGAGACTGGAAGCTTTGACCGACAGATAAGCTTCGAACGGCACAGAAAGGAATCAAAAATGATCAGATCTTTATACTCAGGAATTTCCGGGATGGCAGCCCACCAGACCAAATTAAATGTAATTGGTAACAATATTGCCAATGTCAATACTTACGGCTTTAAAGCCAGTCGAGTGGTCTTCAGTGATGTGCTCTATCAGAATTTATCCACCGCTACTGAAGCAAACAACACGACTGGCGGGACCAATGCCAGCCAGTTGGGTTATGGTGCCAAGGTTGCCAGCATTGATATGCTCAATACTATTTCCTCTGGAGCCAGCACCGGTCGAGCCCTGGATGTCTATATTGCCGGTGAAGGCTACCTGGTTGTACAACCGGAGGCCGGAGCAAACCGCTATACTCGGGTTGGCAATTTAAAATTTGATGCCTTGGGAAATCTAACCGATGGTGCTGGTAGCAAGGTTATGGGGATACCACTGGATGTGGATAACAATCCTGTTCTAGATGCCAATGGAACTTTGGCAATTGATGACCTTCAGACAATTAACGTTCCACCAGCAGAACTGGCTAAATATACCGGTATCACCATTGGTAAATCGGGCGAGATTACCGGGATCAAAGCTGGGGATCCAGAATTTACGAAAGCATCAGGATTTAGCTGGTTAAATTCCGTAACGGTGCCAACAGAGTCAAATTACACTGGAAATGTTCAATTAATGGTTGGCACAACTGTTGGAATTCCCGAAGATGAAGAAACCGGAGCTTTTACATTGGCGCCGACAGCTGACATTCTGGGAACCATCTCAGTGACAAAAGTTGGTGATACCTATACTCTCGCGACCGGCCTTACAAAAAAAGATGAGACTGAAATAACTGATTATGGAACACAAACACTCTCTTCAACAGGCATCTTGACATTTTCCGAATTACCCGGCTTAAAGATTGATACAACTAAACTTACAGTTGATGAAACTTATGAAACGGATATTGAAGAAGGTGAAACAGCAGTTGTGGCAACGGTGACTAATCAGGGTGGTGTTGTCGAGTATTTAACTGGAACATATGAAGATGGTGCAACCAGTTTTGCGCTCACAAGTACAACAACGGGTGAGCAGTTAACACTTAATGTGGATGCGGAAGCATTTGCGGCAATATACGGTGACGAAGCTGGTCTTGCAAACACCACCATCGGAAAAATTGAAGCCGGAAGTGATAAACCCGTAACCTTGGGCTACCTGGCACTTGGAAAATTTGCAAATGTCGATGGTTTACTGCAGGATGGTAATGGTTACTTAATGGAATCTGCCAACTCTGGAACTCCGGTTGCGACCAAAGCCGGGACCAATGGTACTGGAGGAACCGAATCATCCAATCTGGAAATGTCAAATGTTGACTTATCTCAGGAATTTACCGACATGATTGTTGCCCAAAGAGGTTTTCAGGCAAATTCCCGGATCATCACTGTTTCGGATTCTATTCTGGAAGAATTGATTAACCTGAAACGATAGCAAATAATAATTAAGATGAGCTCACTCGAAGGAGAAAATTCCTTTGGGTTGAGCTTTTTATCCTGGCCAGATACCAAAGGGGTGATCACCCCTTTGGTATCTGGCTGTTAATTAGTATAAAAGTTGAAAATTACTTCTGTTTAGGTTATACTATGAGAATAAAAAATTACATATTAAGGTGGAAATATGATAGAATTAACCAGATTAAACAAACAAAAGAATGAAAAGTTTCTACTCAATTGCGAGATCATTGAAATTATTGAAGAAAAACCAGATACCACCATTCGCTTGACGAATGGCAAACACTATGTGGTAAACGAAAGTTCTGCCCAGGTGCTATCAAAGATTATCGCATATAAACGCAACATTTTCAGCCGCTAACCACTAAAATCTGACAGGAAGTATAAATTTATGGAAATTTCAACAATCATTGCGTATGTCCTAGTCATTTTTACGATGTTTTTTGGGATGACATTCAGTTCCGCAAATGGTTTTAACATCGGGGCATTAATGAATTTCATTGATCCTCAAAGTATGTTTATTACCATTGGGGGAACATTTTTCGTGCTGATCGCCTCCTTTCCGATCAAATCGTTTAAACATATCCCCAAACATTTAAAGATGATATTTTTTAAAAGTAAACAAGACCCTCTGGAGTATGTGGATATTCTGACAGAACTTTCCAAAGAGGCGAGACGTAAGGGATTGTTGGCTCTGGAAGCGAAGGCTGCCGATATTCAGGATGAGTTTCTAAAGGAAAGCGTTTTGCGAATTGTCGATGTCATTGAGCCAGACAAATTAAGATCCTGGTTTGATCAGAAAATCGATTATATTTCGGAACGAAATGATCTCGAACGAAAAATATATGATATGGGCGCTGCTCTGGGACCAGCCTTCGGGATGATCGGAACCCTGATTGGTTTGGTAAACATGTTAAAAAACATGAGCTTTGAAGGTGGCGCCAGCACCCTGGGTGCCGATATGTCGGTCGCATTGATTACGACCTTTTATGGATCGGTACTGGCAAACTGTGTCTTTATGCCAGTTTCCAGTAAATTGGAAATTGCCCAGGCGCGGGATCTGCTAATAAAAGAACTGATTATCGAGGGGGTAGTTGCCATAAAAGAAGGCGAGAATCCCAAGTACATCCGAGATAAATTAATGAACTTCTTAACGGAAGACGAAATCAGAAAGGCAAATGGTGAATCTCCTTCAAAAGGTGGAAAATCCAAAGGTAAAAAAGGAAAAGCTGTTGAAAGTTAAAAATAGGGGTATAATATACTATGGGTAAGCGAAATAAAAACAAAAAAGGAATCAATAAAGATGCCTGGCTGAATACCTATGCAGACATGATCACCCTGATTTTAATCTTCTTTATCCTACTTTTTTCGATGTCAACGCTGGATGCAGCAAAGTATAAGCAACTGGTTGAGATATTTAATCCAGCAGCAGTATATGAAACGACCGGAACAGCGACCGAGTCAGACGGTTCAACATCGCCAAACGAGGATATATCGGTGGAAGAGATTGTTGATTTGGAAGATCTTTACCAATACCTGAGTCAGTATACCAAGGAAAATGGCTTGGATGATGCAGTTAGTATCGAAAAATATGAAAAGGCGGTTTCGATCAAGTTTATGTCATCGATCTTTTTTGAACCCGACAGTTCCCGGATTAAACCCGGCGGACAACAGGTCTTATCAGACATTGGCCAGGCATTTAAAGCTGTGGAGCCGACGATAAAATCAATCCGAATTGATGGACACACGGCCCAGGCTGATTCACCAGTTGATGATCGGGACTTATCCAGCAGCCGGGCCAATGAGGTGCTAAGATTCTTACAGAATGGCTATATTACTGATCCGGCAAAATTATTGTCAGTGGGATTTGGTCAGTATCGGCCCATCGCACCCAATGATACCGAAGAAAACCGTGCCAAAAATCGCCGGGTTGAAATCATTATTTCCGAAACTGAAGATTTTTTCAGTGACATTGCGACAGGAACAGATACAGTTACACAATAGAATTAGAGACAAACACTTAGGAGAAATGAAATGGAAGAAATTCTTTCGCAAAGTCAAATTGATAGCCTTTTAAGCAGCCTGATCAGTGGTAAGGATGAGCCGGAAGTGCCAAGTCCGGTGGCCGGTAAGAAGGTTAAAGATTACGATTTTAGAAGACCAAAGCTTTTTACCAGAGAGCAACTTAAGCATTTATTCAGTATTTATGAAAATTATGCTAGGTTGGTGTCTTCTCATATAACAGGAATTCTGCAGACTTACAGTTTGGTAGAAATAATCGAGGTGGAAGAACAGCAGTACTACGAGTTTAATAATGCCCTCCCCGATTCGGTCTTAATGGGGCTGATTGATTTTGATATTAAAGACAGTGAAGATGAAGAAGATCTGGTCATTATGGATCTTTCCAAAGACGTTGGTTTTTGCAGTTTTGACCGATTATTGGGCGGCTCAGGAAAGCCTTTGAAAGAAGATCGGGAGTTTACTGAAATCGAAATTGGGGTTATGGAGTATTTCTTCAGAGGGATGATCAACCTGATGAAAAATGTCTGGTTTGATTATCTGGAAATCTCGCCGCGGTTAATAAAAATTGAAACCAATTCCCGGATTCTTCAGGGAATCGGGGCCGATGAAAATGTCGTCATTATTGTTATGAGTATTAAAGTAAATGAAACTCAGGGTAAGATTAATATCTGTATTCCAGCGTCAACCCTGGATATGCTCTTTAAAAAGAAAATGTCTCAAACCAAGAAAAATATCAAAAGAGGGGATCAACAGGCAGAGGAAAAGAGACGTTTAAATATTATCAATGAAATCAGAAAGACGGAGTTGGAAATAAAAGGTGTTTTAGGTGACACCGAGGTACTCTCCCAGGATATTTATGAGCTGGAAGTCGGAGATATCATCAAGCTGAATAAACCGGTAAATTCGATGGTTGATATTGTTGTCAACGATGAGGTCTGGTTTAGGGGGGAAATGGGTGATTACAAGAAAAAAAGAGCGATTCAGATAAAAGAGCTTAACGAGAGGGGAAGTGAACTATTCATATGACAGAAGCAGTAGAAAATCCAGATAAGCTATCCGGAATGGAAGTTGATGTTATCGGCGAGGTTATGAACATTAGTATGGGTACAGCCGCCACCGCAATGTCAACCATTTTAAATACCAAGGTTAATATCACGACGCCAAGAATTGAAACAATCGGAGTTGAAGCGTTTGAGTTCGCTTACCTCGAGCCAGTAATCGGAGTTTTGATTAACTATGTAGAGGGAATCGAAGGGGCCAATGTCCTGCTGTTACAAGAGTCGGACATGAAAAAAATACTGTCTCAGTTGTTTGATATGGACACCAGTGATGACATTGAGTTTGATGAAATCAGCAAAAGTGCCATTGGCGAAATCATGAACCAGATGATGGGAGCGGCAGCAGGCGCATTGGCTTCGTTTCTGGGAAAAGTTGTCAATATTTCACCGCCAATCCTACTGGATACCACCAGTAAAGCCAGTATTCGTGATTTGTTTTCCCTGAAGGGCGATAATCTGGTCAGTATTAAATTTAATCTGAGTATTGAAGGCCTGGTTGAAAGTGAATTTATCAGTGCCATGGAACCATCCCTGGCCCGGGAAATTGTAACGATGTCGATGGGTGCCAGCGGTATGGATGACGAGGAAGAAGTTGCTCCGCCACCGCCGCCTCCTCCTCCAGTACAACAGGCGCCACCGGTACAACCGGAAGCGGCCTATCAGCCACCACCCCAGGCGCCGCCCCCAGAACCGGCCCGGGTGGTTCGGAATGATCCGCCACCAGCGGCTTATGCCCCACCGCAACAACCAGTGCAGGTCAATCCTTATGAATATCGAAAACTGGGTGAAGAGCAACCAATGAATATCCCAGGCGATAATCTGGACTTACTGATGTCCGTGCCAATTCAGATTACAGTCGAATTGGGTCGAACCAGAAAAAAAATAAAAGATATCGCCGAGTTGACGCTGGGCAATATTGTTGAGCTGGATCGCCAGGCTGGCGATCAGGTAGATGTCATAGCCAACGGACGATTAATTGCCCGGGGTGATGTGGTCGTTGTCGATGATAACTATAGCGTAAAAATTACCGAAATAATTAAAGTCAGAGATAATTCTGAACAAAAAAAATAGCAGAAATTAGTATAGATAATAAATTCAAAGCATGAATTAAAGGAGAAGAAAATGAGTAAAATTTTAATTGTAGATGATGCGGCTTTTATGCGGATGATGATCAAGGATAGTTTAAAAAAGGGTGGTTATACCGATTTTATCGAAGCTGAAAATGGCGAAATTGCCCTGGCAGAATACAAAGAAAATCGACCAGATTTAGTGCTTCTGGATATTACAATGCCAGTGATGGACGGTATTCAGGCGCTTCAGGCAATTAAAGGATTTGAGCCCCAATCCAAGGTTATTATGTGTTCGGCCATGGGTCAGGAAGGGATGGTCGTTGAAGCCATCAAAAATGGTGCGCTGGATTTTATCGTAAAACCATTTAAAGCAGATCGTCTCCTTCAAACCGTTAATAGTGCCCTTGGCAAATAAAAGAGAGCAGGTTCAAATTGGGTTCGAGTGATGTATTTTCAATTATTCTGGCACTATTGGGAACCATCGGGGTCATTGTTTTAACCTATTATGGAAGCAGATGGTATATTGAACGGTTCATCAAACGGCCAGGATCATTATCAGGCGAACACCATATGAAAGTCATCGAACGATTAATTGTCGGGAAAAACGGTTCAATTATCATCGTTGACATTCAGGGGGTACAGTACCTGGTTGGCGTTACCGAACATAACATTCAAATTTTATCACAATTGGATGAGCCTATTTCTTATCAAAAAAAGCAGGAACTATCTAAAGAGAGCTTTTTGAGTATGGTAAAATCATTTTCTCAAAAGGAAAAACAGAATGAATGATATAATTGAGACATCAAAAAATAGAAGTGTGCGTTTAAAAAAAATACTGATTAGCCTTATGGTCTTAGCCATTTTGTTTTCTCTGACTGCTGTAAAAGCTTATGGTGCCGAGTTGTCGGTGGAAGGTTTGTTGGCTGGGGAAAGCTCGGATACGGTAAAAATCATTGTTCTGATGACATTGATTGCGATTGTACCGACGCTGCTCTTAATGATGACGTGTTTTGGCAGAATTATTATTGTTCTGTCGTTTTTAAGAAACGCATTAGGCTTGCAACAAACACCTCCCAATCAGATTCTGGTGGGTCTGGCGCTGGCCATCACCTTTTTTGTAATGTCACCGGTTTTAACCGAGATCAATGAGGTGGCATTGCAACCCTACAATGCCGGTACAATAAACACCCAGCAATTTTTGGATTTGGCAGTGATGCCGATTAAAGAATGGATGTTGATGCAAACCACCACCACGGATGTGGATTTGTTTAAAAGTCTGGCAATACAGGCAGGCCAAACCGGTATTGAAAACGTGTCGCCAGCAGACTTGCCCATGACCGTTGTGATTCCTGCCTTTATCATCAGTGAATTGAAACGGGCCTTTTTGATTGGTTTTTTGCTGTTTATCCCTTTTCTGATCATTGACATGATTGTTTCGAGTGTACTTATGTCCATGGGGATGATGATGCTGCCACCGGTTATGATTTCTCTTCCATTCAAGCTGATGCTCTTTGTGGTGGTGGATGGATGGGGATTACTCGTTAAAACCCTGATCATGACCTATAATTAAGAAGGGAGCAGCAAATGAGTACAGGCGATTTAATTGGTATCTTTCGAGATGCAATCTTTACCGGGATGAAGGTGGCAGGTCCCATCCTGTTAATCAGCATGTTGGTGGGCTTGATTATTTCTATTATTCAGGCAGCCACATCCATCAATGAACAGACCATGACATTTGTTCCCAAACTGATTATCACCGCACTGCTGATGATTATTGCCGGTGGATGGATGCTTCAGCAGATGATGGATCTGGTTTTCCGGATCTTTGAGCTGATTGCCACCAAGATCTAACAGATAATATGGGTGATAGACATGACATTTGACATGAACCAGTATTTGATTTTTTTGCTAGCCAGCTGCCGAACGGCCGGGGTAATTTTTTTTAATCCTATTTTTGGCCGCAATAGCGTCCCCAGCATTGTCAAGGTTGGCTTATCTCTGGCCATTGCGATGTTTGCAGTCTTTGAGCTGGGAACGACTCAGGTGATTGATTACAGCGCCATCGAATTTATTGGGGCCATGCTCCAGGGCTTTATTATTGGAATTGTGATTGGTTTTATCATGACCCTTTTTCTTTCGGTTTTTCAGCTGGCTGGGGAGGTTATTGATATGCAAATGGGTTTGAGCATGGCGTCAATGTATGACCCGGCCACCAAGGCCAATATTTCAGTTACCGGAAACCTGCTGACCGCCATGTATGTGCTGATCTTTTTTATTTCAAATGCCCATCTGGCCCTCTTTACGGTAGTAATTAAATCATTTCAGGTTATTCCGCTGGGGTTGGGGCAGGTCAGTGAGCAGGTGGCAGTTTTTTTTATTGAACTGATGTATTATATCTTTATCTATGCTGTCCAGGTCGCTATCCCAATTCTTGTCACAGAGATCGTGTCCGAATTTGCGGTGGGGATCCTGATGCGATTGGTACCAAACATCAATGTATTTGTCATCAATATTCAAATAAAGATTATCATTGGTTTAATTGTCATCTTCACAATCATCCCGGCATTGGCCAGTTTTATGACTAAAATGAATTTGCTGATGATGGAAAAAATAACCCAGGTACTGACATTTTTCATATAGCACAATAAAAATCGGAGAAAAGAATGGCAGGATCAGAAAAAACCGAAAAAGCGACCCCCAAAAAAAGAAAAGATGAGCGAAAAAAAGGGAATACCTTTCAAAGTAAAGATGTGGTCAGTGTGGTGCTGCTCTTTGTGGCTTTTTTTATACTAAATTTGCTAGTGCCGTTTATTTATCTGCAGATCAAGAACTTATATTCAGTGCAAATGAAGAAGATCCTGACCATGGAGACCCTGACCGTGTCCGGGGTTAATCAGTTGTTCCGGGAGAGCGCCTTGATATTTTTTATTTCCGTACTACCGGTGGCAGTGGTAATCATGATGGTTGCCATTATTATGTCAGGGGTACAAACTGGCTTTCTGGTAACCGGAGATGCTCTTAAACCCAAATTCAACCGAATCAATCCACTATCAGGAATCAAGCGGATGTTTTCACTGCGATCACTCGTAGAGCTCCTTAAATCACTGGCCAAGGTAGCGTTGATCATTGCCATTATTTATACCACCATTTTGGCCATGATTCCAATGACACCTGATATGCTAATCACTAAGATTGATGAAAATGTGATGTTTATGATGGATCAGACCATGTCCATGGTTCAGACTGTCTGTATGATTTTTGCGGTTGTGGCCATTCTGGATTATGCCTATCAGCGTTACGACTATGAAAAAAAACTCAAAATGACCAAGCAGGAAGTCAAAGACGAATATAAGCAGACGGAAGGAAACCCCGAAATTAAAGGGAAAATCCGGCAAAAACAACGGGAAATGAGCATGAGCCGGATGATGCAGATGGTCCCACAGGCCGATGTCATTGTCAGAAACCCAACCCATTTTGCGGTGGCCTTAAAATATGATGCCGACCAGGATGTGGCCCCGCTGGTATTGGCGAAAGGGAAAGACCATATTGCTCTGCGGATTGTTAAAGTCGCTGAGGAAAACAAGGTACTGGTTAAAGAAAATAAGGGGTTAGCCCGCAGTCTGTATGAATCGGTGGAGATTAATGCCTACATCCCGGCAGAACTCTACAAAGCTGTAGCAGAATTAATGGCTTGGGTTTATAGCACACGTAAAAAGGAAAATGTCAAATGAAAATCATTCAGAACCTTGTCGTTGTCTTTGTAATTCTGACAATCGCCCTTATTATTATACCACTGCCGCCATTTATTCTGGATTTTATGTTTATTTTAAACATATCCATATCCCTGATTATTCTCTTAACAACCATGTACATCAAAGGGCCGTTGGACTTTTCGATCTTTCCATCGCTGCTCCTTATTACAACGCTGTTGCGACTGGCCCTCAACATTTCCTCAACCCGATTGATTCTTTCAAACGGCGGAGAAGCTGGGAAAATCATTGAAACCTTTGGTTCATTTGTTTTGGGCGGTAATGCCGTTGTCGGTTTTATCGTCTTTATTATCATTGTTATTGTCCAGTTTATCGTAATTACCAAGGGGGCTGAGCGAATTTCTGAAGTATCGGCCCGATTTACGCTGGATGCCATGCCCGGAAAGCAGATGTCCATTGATGCCGATCTTAGTTCCGGGGCAATTACCGATGCCGAAGCCAAAGAAAGGCGACAGAAAATTCAAACCGAAGCCGAGTTTTACGGTTCTATGGATGGGGCTACCAAGCTGGTTAAAGGCGATGCGGTCGCTTCAATGATTATTGCGGTCGTCAATCTCGTCGGTGGAATGATTATCGGGATGGTTCAGGGATCCATGCCCCTTGAAGAAGTGGTTTCGGTTTATACCATTGCCACCGTTGGGGATGGACTGGTCAGCCAGGTACCGGCACTGATGATTTCAGTGGCTACCGCCATGATTGTGACCCGGGCCGCTTCAGAAAATAACCTGAATGTCGATGTCAGGAATCAGTTTTTATCTCAACCTCAGGTTTTGGTTATTGCCGGGATTGGTATTGCAGCCCTGGCTTTTATTCCCGGAGCACCAGCATTTCAAATTCTGTTGTTAGCAGTCATGCTCAGTGGCTTTGGTTTACTGCTGATCCGTCGCTCCAATGCCCCGGTGGTGGTGGATGAGGTTGAGCAGATGACCCAGCTGATTCAGGAAGAAAGCAGTGAGGTTGATTTTTACCGGAACATCGATAATGTCTACAATATCATCGGGGTCGAGCCCATCGAAATGGAGTTTGGTTATTCCCTGCTACCGATGGTGGATGAAGGCAGCTCTGGTAACTTTATCGATCGGATCGTTATTTTTAGAAAACAATTTGCCATGGACATGGGAGTGGTTATTCCCACTGTCCGATTAAGAGATAATGGACTAATTAACCCCAATCAGTATATAATTAAGATTAAAGGCGAAGAAATTGCCAAGGGCGAAGTTCTGGTGGGCTATTATCTGGCCCTTGATCCGACCAATACCAGCGAACCCATTGATGGGATTGAAACCATTGAGCCAGCCTACGGCATTAAGGGGAAATGGATCACAGAAAATGAGAAAGAATTGGCTGAGGTTTACGGTTACACGGTTATTGATGCCCTTTCGGTGATTGTGACTCATATGTCTGAGGTTATCAAGAAGCATATGCATGAATTGCTGAGTCGTCAGGACATCAATACGCTGCTGGAAAACGTCTCAAAAGCCAACCCGGCCATTGTCGATGATGTCATTCCCAATATTATTTCGATAGCTGATTTCCAGAAAATTCTGATCAACCTCTTAAATGAAGGAATCCCCATCCGGGATATGGAGAGCATCCTGGAAACCCTGGGAGATCATGGTACCAGTATCAAGGATACTGATATGCTTACCGAATACGTCAGACAGAAACTCAAACGAACCATTACCCGGAAATACACCGATGGCAACAGCATCAAGGTTATTGCGCTGGATCAGGAAATTGAGAACATCATCCTCAATTCGGCGAAGAAAAACGAGCATGGCACCTATCTGGCCATCGACCCTCAGGTGGTGCAAACTATTGTCGAAAAGGTAACCGAGCAAATTGAAAAACTCAAGGAAATCATTGATCATTCGATTATTCTCACTTCCCCAATTGTGCGTATTTATTTTAAGCGATTAATTGAACAATTTATGGCAGACCTAACCGTCCTATCCTTTAATGAAATAGATACCAATATTCAGATTCAGGTGATCGGTATGATAAAGTTGGAAAACTAATCAACGCAAATCCTTCTAAAAATAAGGAGTGTCAGAATGAATGTTGCAGAAATAAATAGCGAAAAAAATGAACTAAGTGATAATGTATCGGAAGAACAGGCAGTCGATCAGATGCTTGAGCAGTCAGTGGAGACACCAGTGACAGAAAAGCTTGTCGATGAGAAGACGATGGCACTCTGGCAACTCTATAAAGAACAGCGCACGACTGAGATCCGGAACGAAATCGTTCTGCAATATACCGGTCTGGTTAAGAAAATTGTGTTAAGATTTAAGGGTAGTTACAACAATTTCGGACAGCTGGACGATATGGTTAACCAGGGGATGATTGTTCTGATTGATGCCGTTGAAAAGTTCGACCCTGAGATGGGGAATAAATTTGAAACTTTTGCTACCTTAAAAATCAGAGGAGCAGTGATTGATTTTATGCGTAAGCAGGATTGGGTGCCCCGCAGCCAGCGGAGTCTTTCAAAAGTGCTGGAAGAAACCTACGGCGAATTGTATGCCGCCCTGGAAAGAGAACCCAGTGAAGCAGAAATTGCCGCCAAAATGGGAATATCGGAGGCTAATCTCCAGAAGATTTTACAGCAGCGACATAATTCTATTGTTTTATCGTACGAAGAAGCCATCAATGAAAAAATGATGGAAGTCTCTCCACTGATTACTGAAGAGCGAGCGGATGACTCCCCGGAATCCACCATCTTGTTTGATGAACTGAAAATGAAGCTGGGCGAAGCCATTGACCAACTGAAGGAAAAAGAACGACTGGTAGTCTCACTTTATTATTATGAAAATTTAAAACTCAAAGAAATCGCTGAGGTGCTGGGTGTGACTGAGTCGCGGGTATCGCAGATTCACTCCCAGGCGATGATAAAAATGAGAAATCGCTTAAAAAATTATTGATAAGAGAACTATTAAATTAAAGAATGATTAATCAGGAGGTATTACAATGGACAGAGGATCCTATTCAGCTGCAGCTGGGATGTTATCCGGACAGCGAGCCATTAATGTCGTGGCTCAGAACGTTGCCAACGTTAGTACGGCTGGCTACAAAAACCAGTCAACAATCCAGGCAACCTTTGCCGAATACATGGCCTCACGGATGAGCACTGATCCCCAAATTGCTCAGGCTGACATTGGCCCCGGTGCCTACATTACAATTAACGACGCGCAGTATATTGATTTTACTCAGGGCGGTTTTGAAACAACCAACCGCTCGGTGGATATGGCGATTCAAGGTCAGGGGTTTTTCGTCATCCAGAATCCGAATTTTGGACAGGTATTGACTCGGAATGGTCAGTTTGAATTGGATCAACAGGGCTTTTTAACGCTCCCAGGGGTTGGTCAGGTTTTAAACACAGCCGGTCAGCCGATTCAACTGGCTGGCAGTGATTTCAAGGTGAAACCGGACGGCATCATTGTTCAAAATGGTGCAGAAGTAACCCGGATCAATATCTCAACGGTGGCCAATGCTGATGATCTAACCCCGGTAGGAGAAGGGTATTATCAGAGTGCCACCGGCTTTCAATTAGCTCCAGCAGGAACCTTTAACCTGTTTCAGGAGATGATCGAACGATCAAATGTCGATATGACCGAAGAGATGAGTGACATGATTGCCAAACAGAATAATTTTACTTCGTGCACACAGATGTTAAAAATATTCGACAAGATCAGTGAAATTGCCTCCAATACCATTGGTAGAGTTGGATAATAACGGGATCTCAGTATTTCGGATAGCTAATACTGGAACGTAAAAGGAGAAAAACGAGCATGATTAGAGGATTTTATGCAGCAAAAACCGGCCTGATCAGCCAGCAAAATACACTCAACGTAATTGGAAATAACGTGGCCAACATTAATACCCTGGGTTTTAAACCTCAGGTTGTGGCTTTTGCATCGCTCTTATATGAAAACATCAACGGTGGAGCTGGTGCCGAGATCAGCACGGGACATGGTGCCAAAGTACAAAAAATCGGGATTGATTTTACCCAGGGAGAACTGGAGCCGACCCGTCGGGAGATGGATTGTGCCATTGCAGGGGATGGCTTTTTTGGCATTCTCAATCGCGCAACAAATGTCGTTACTTATACCCGGGATGGGGTTTTCCATGCCAGTGTCGAAGGCGACCAGAAATACTTGGTGGATATCAGCGGTAACTATGTACTGGGCAAAGACAACAACCGGATTAATATCACCGCCGGCTATGACAGTGAATTAATTGGGGTCTTTTCATTTCCCAACCGTTATGGTCTGGAATTGTTGGGAACCAACCAATTTGCTCCGACACCAGATTCGGGAGCCGCTCAGGTAGACAACGTCAGTATCATCAGAACCGGCTATATTGAATCATCGGCCACCGATTCGGCTACCGAAATGGTTAAAGTGCTTCAGGCTAACAGTGCTTTTTCGTTTAATTCAAGAATTATCCAATCCACGGATGATATGGAAAAGACGGTAAACCAACTTAGATAATTAGATGGAATAAAGTAAAAGCGTAGGGAAAAGGGGATGGATTATGTGTGAGGAGAATGCCAAAACAGAACATGCAGCCTTGATTGAAGTCAGTGTCAGTGATGATAAAAAGCAGGCTTTTATCAAACTGGAGAAACAGGAAGAAGGCAACACTGTTTTTACTAAAGACGAGTTGCTGGCCGCTCTGTCAGAGAACCAAATTGTCCACGGGATCATTGAAAGTGCGTTGGAAAAGCTGGCCCAGCGACCGATTTACAAAATTCGGATCAAGGTCGCCGAAGCGACTGACCCGATTGATGGGAATGATGGGATCGTCAAACTGCTGGTAAAAAAAGACGCTGACTATAAACCGGAATACAGCGAAGATGAAACCATTGATTATAAAAATCTTAATTATTTTCAGATGGTAAAAAAGGGGCAGGTTTTATGCGAGATTACCAAAGAAACTCCGGGAATTGACGGGATAGACCTTTATGGACAGGTGATTCCGGCCCACAAAGGCAGAAAGCCCCAGATACCAGCTGGCAAAAATACCAGCCTGACTGCCGATGAATCCAAACTTCTGGCAGACTGTGACGGTATTATCAAATTTATCAATACCATTAATATTGATGAGATGATGCACATTCGTAAGAATATCGACTTTTCCACCGGCAATATTAATTTCCCTGGAGACGTGACCATTGATGGGGATGTCAGCAGCGGCTTTTCGGTGAAAGCCGGGGGCAACCTGATTATCAAAGGGGTCGTTGAAGATGCTAAAATCGAGGCTGCCGGGAATGTGGTCATTGCCAAGGGTATCTATGGTGGAAGCTCCGGAGATGTGATCGTCGGTCAGGATCTCCGCTGCAGTTACATCGAAAATGCTGTTTTACACGTTAACGGTGATATTACCGTGGACTACATTATTGATGGCAAAATCACCTGTAATGGCAATATTTATCTATCTGGCAGTAAAGAACTGGTGGTCGGCGGTGAAATACAATTGCTGGGTGAGCTGGTCGCCCGGACTATTGGCAATGATCGGGAATATCCCACGATAATTCGGATTATGGGAGAAAAAATCATTGATCAGGATGAAATCGACCAATTAAGCGCAAGGGCGGCAGAAGTCCGGCAGCAGTTGGCGGATAGCGGCGAAAAAGAAGCCCAGGTTACGGCGCTGTTGCTGGCTCAGGAAAAGAAGGACATGCTCAGTCGTAACCACGACAGCCTCGCCATGGAACAGATCGCCACTCTGAAAAAACAGATTGACCGACAGTTACTGAATCTGAAAAAAGAAATAGCTGAAATAGAAGATGCCATTATTTATGTCAAAAAAAGAGCCAGTGTCTCTTATTACGGATCAGTTTCAGCAAAACGAAAACTCTACCGGGGCACCCGGATTTATTTTGGCGAAATGCCCTTTTCATTCGAATTTGACTGCTTAGAACATTGCAAAATATATTGGGATAACGATAATATCATAAACGGGATGCTGTAGTAAGGAAAAATGATTGAGGAGAAAGAGGTACAAATTTGTTCGAGAACTATGATGAACTGAATGAAATGCAAATTGATATGCTCCGGGAGATCGGTAATATCGGGGCTGGCAATGCGGCTACCGCACTGGCCACAATCCTGGATGAAAAGGTGGACATGAGTGTTCCCTCGGTTCGGATTACCGGCTTTGACGAGGCGGTTGCCAATCTGGGCGGGGCCGAAACCATGACCGTGGCGGTGCTGGTCAATTTCAGCGGCGATGCGCATGGGATGATTATGTTTTTACTTAATGTGGAAGATGCCAAAAGCATTATGGACATTCTGGTGGGTGAAGATGATGGCGATGACGGACTCAGCGAAATGAAAATTTCCGGTATCAAAGAAATCGGAAATATTCTGGCTTCCTCCTATGTCAATGCCATTTCGGCATTAACCGGACTGACCATCGAGGTATCCGTTCCCTATGTGGCCATCGACATGGTTGGTGCCCTGATGAGTGTGCCGATTATTGAGTTTGGTGCAATTGGTGACAAATTAATGTTTATTGAAGAAAATTTCCTGGGCGAAACCAACGATTTAAAGAGCAACATGATTATGTTTGCCGAGATCAATACATTAAAAACGATTATGCAAAAACTAGGGCTGGAAATATGAGTCAGGCAATTGTAATTGGAATATCGGATTATAAATTAGCCAAGGGCCCGGAGGTATTGGTCACCTATGCTTTGGGTTCCTGTGTTGGCGTATGTTTGTATGACAAAGTCACAAAGGTTGGCGGTTTATCTCATATTATGCTGCCAGACAGCACCAATTTTTCAAATAAGGACATCAATCGCAAAAAATTTGCGGATACTGCCATTGTGGATTTGGTAGACGAAATGAAACGAGCGGGATGTGGCAATAACCGCATCGTTGCGAAAATTGCCGGTGGCGCCCAAATGTTTGAGGTTCAGCCCGGCAGTAAGCTGGGAGCCATCGGGGAACGCAATATTCTTTGTGTCAAGCAAGTATTGAGTCAGCTACGGATTCCCATTCTGGCCGAAGATACCGGTCTTAATTTTGGACGAACCCAATATTTTGATCTAGCTACGGGAATTATGAAGATTCAGTCCCTGAATCGTCGGATTGAGGAATTTTAAAGCTAGCTCAGCTGAATATAGTATTATTTCGTAGGGGCGATCCGAGATCGCCCGCACACGACTTGAATAATTCGATCAGTTCAATTTGCAAGGTTCTTTAATTGATTAATGTGGTTATAATTAAGATAACTAATTATTTGTTGAGCACTTTGTGCCCAACATTTTTTTGAATATAAATTCACGGCTTCATTCACAATAAGTTTAAACATCATTAATCAGGGTAAAAAAAGAACAAGAATTTTGTCAAAGAGATGAATAAATTAGGGTGTACCTTTTTCGGCGTTTCAAGTATAATGGTTACAATGAAAACTTAAAAAAATATTTGAAGAGGAGATTTATAATGGCAGAAAATGTTGTAGATAATTACAATCTGGAAGAAGATACTCAGCACGGTCGCTTTCTAACCTTTTCCCTGGAAGATGAAGTATTTGGCATTGAAATAAAATATGTAACTGAAATCATTGGAATGCAGTCGATTACCAAGGTTCCAGAGGTACCGACCTACATTAAAGGGATCATCAATCTGCGGGGAAAAATTATTCCGGTGCTTGATGTCCGTCTGCAGTTTGGCAAAGAACCGGTGGACTATAATGATCGTACCTGTATTGTGGTTATTGATATTGAAGCGGTTTCGGTGGGCCTGATAGTCGATAACGTGGAAGAGGTTCTGACCATTGACGATGAAGAAATTGCGCCACCGCCATCCAACAAAACCGGCTTTGAAAATCGCTTTATGAAAGGGATTGGTAAAGCTGGCGGCAAGGTTCAATTATTATTGGACTGCGAACGCCTGCTGAAAAACGAAGAAATCGAAGTGATTGAAGAATTGCTTGAAGAAAAATAAGTGGAGGATCCGTGATGAGACTTAAGCAAAGAATTAAGGTGCTGATCGTAGACGATTCCCTGGTCTTTCGTGAGTCTTTATCAAGGGAAATATCGAAAGATCCGGACATTGAAGTCGTGGGGACAGCAACTGACCCCTATATGGCCAGAGATTTGATCATTAAACTAAAGCCCGACGTCTTAACCCTGGACGTCGAGATGCCCAAAATGAATGGCATTGATTTTCTAAAAAAATTGATGCCCCAATACCCTTTGCCGGTGATTGTGGTCAGCTCGGTTTCCAAAAACGTTCTCGATGCTCTGGATGCCGGAGCCGTTGAATTTGTTACCAAACCCAATGTCACCCGTCCCGGCGGGATGGCTTCTTTTGTCAACGAACTGATTATCAAAATAAAAATTGCCTCCACCGCCAAGGTTGGCAATCGCAAAAGCGATTATACACCCAGCCGACCGGTGGCCAATCAGGGCATTGATACGATGAGCAAGATCATTGCTATTGGTGCCTCCACCGGCGGAACCGATGCGATCCATACGGTAATCTCCAGTCTGCCCCGAGATATGCCCCCGATTATCATTGTCCAGCATATGCCCCCGGTGTTCACCAAGCTCTATGCCGAGCGTCTGAATAACACCTGCGAACTGGAAGTTAAAGAGGCCGAGGATGGTGACGCCTTAAGACCCGGCCGGGTTCTGATCGCTCCCGGAAATTTCCAGATGCGTCTGGCCAAACGGGGGACCGGTTATATTGTTAAATGCACCCAGGAAGAAAAAGTCAGTGGACATTGTCCCTCGGTTGATGTTCTTTTCGATTCAGTGGCCGCGGTGGCCGGGAGACAATCGGTGGGTGTTATTCTCACCGGTATGGGACGGGACGGTGCCAATGGTCTACTGAAGATGAAAAAAACCGGGGCCTACACCATCGGTCAGGACGAAAAATCTTCGGTGGTCTACGGCATGCCGATGGTGGCCTATAACATCGGTGCAGTTGACAAACAATTGCCCCTGGATCGCATTGCCGACGAAATTATCCGGTTTTTGTCGAAATAAGGCCGGTACTGGTAACGGGCGAACGCGGTTCGCCCCTACAAACTAAAAAGTACCAACGCAATAATAAAAAACCAACGTAACGCATCATCCCTTAGGGGCAATCATTGATCGCCCGCAACGTCGATGTCAAATCGAATGTTGATCAAAAAATCATGCCGTTGCCCGGGCGGGTACTACCCGCCCCTACGAACCAAAACCACCAGTGCAATAATAAAAAACGAACGTAACATTTCATCCCGTAGGGGCGATCCGAGATCGCCCGCCATACCCTGCACCTAATAATCCAGACACCGATACTTTACGAGGCTGTCTGGATTTTTTTCTTCATCCCGCCATCATTATTTTTCTTTCTTTTGCTAAAGTTTTCTTTTATAATGACGATAAGTATAACAAGCAGAAATATCACCAAAATTCAGAAATTATTTAACAAAATAGATTATCCTATAAAGGAGGTAAAGTCATGAAAATATCATTAGGCAATAATCCCGTTGTACAAGCCAAAATTGGCCAGGATACGGCAACAGAATCAGCCCGTCGTGTTAATGCTGAAAACAAAAAAAATGCTGTTGCCAAAACCGACAGCACCGACATTTCCAACAGCCGCAGTGCATCCTTTGAAGACAGTCGGGTTGCCACTGCTAAATCAGCCATTTTGTATGACGTCACCGTCAAAGATTCAGACCGTTTAGGCGAGCTTAAAGCTGCCGTTCAAAACGGTACCTATCACGTACCCACCAGTGATCTGGTGGATGCGATTTTAAAATAAGTTCCCGGCCCTTTGAATGTGTCGGGAACTTGATTCGAGGAGGCTTAATATGCTTGAAACAACAGAATATCAAGAAACACTCGATAGTTTTTATAACTATCTTTTCGGGGTTATTAAGCTTCATCGTGATACCATACCCAAACTCAAAGATGAACTGATGCTGATTCAGAGCAATAGCATTGATGAACTCAGCGATAACCTTAATCATCAGCAAATCTTTTTATATCAGATTAAAAATTTTGATCAGGATGTTACCGCCTACATGGAAAAACTGGGTGTCAGCGGTAAAAATATTTCCGAAGTGATTAAACAGCTACCCGAAGAAGAACAAAAGCGATTTGAAGAATTGCTGGCCGAATTTAAAGCAACAGCCAAAGAAATGCAATTCTATAAGGATAAATGTCAGACCCTGCTCCAGACAAAACTGCATACCGTCAACAAAAGTATCGCTCAGTTTAAAGCAAAACAGGATAAAATGACATATGGCGAAGATGGCAAAGAAGAGAGCAGTGTCAAGCTTCCCAGTGCTTTTGAAAAGAGTGTTTAAAATAGATTAAGGAGAAATGATATGACCGCAACATTTGTATCATATAATATCGCCAGTCGGGCCATGGATGCCAGTCAGGCCAGCATTAATATCGTCGGGAATAATATTTCCAACGTCAATACCGAAGGATACACCCGCCAGCGGGTGGATATTGTGTCGGTGACCACCAGTGGCAAGGTAGAAAAATATGCAACGCCAGTGGTTTCAACCGGTCTTGGCTCCAAAGCAACTGGAACCACCCAGTTGCGGGATCCCTACATTGATGCCCGATACCGGAATCAGAATTCCGAAAACAACCGCTATGAAACCATGGTTAAGGGCATTGGCAATCTGGAAGATGTTTTTGATGAAGCCTCGGCCGAAGCCCTTCAGGGAGAATTGTCCAGCTATATCAATGACCTTCAGAGCTTATCACAGACACCAACCAGCTCGGACATTGCCCAGGTGGTTCGGTCAGCTGCGGAAAAAGTCACCCAGATGCTTAACATGTATGCCAATCAACTGGATGAAATTCGTACCGAACAGACTGAAAACCTCGAAGTGACCGTAAAGAGTGAATTTAATACCTATGTCAAAAATATTGCAGCGCTGAATGAACAGATCCAACGGGAAGAAATTTACGGCAATACGCCCAATGAACTGTATGATCAGCGCAATTTGTTGATTGATAAGCTTTCAGAGGTTTCCAACGTCAAGGTTAGCATGTCGCCAGCTGATCGGATCTCAGAAAACCTCTCCATTCCTCATTATCGCATCACCATTGAAAATCCCAGTGGTGGACAACCCATTCTGATCGTCGATAATGATAAATACGCCGAAATGAGTCTGGATGCCACCACCGATCCCCTTGATGTGAAGCTTTTAATTACCGATACTGTTGGTAATTTAAGAGATGACGCCAATAGTCTGGTCACTGACGGTAAGCTTGAGGGCTATTTAAGTATCATCAACGGTAAAGGCAGCTTTGCCAGTGCAACGGAGAATGATGCCAAGGGCATTTATTACTATAATGAAAAGATTGATGTCTTTGCCAAACAGTTTGCAGATACCATGAATAAATTAAACAGTGAGATTTATGAATCGGATGGAGCAGGCGGGTATGTGCTTAATGATTATAGCACCGATCCCCTTAATCTCTTCACCGACTCTTCCGGCGCCGCAACGGCAAACCTGACCGCCCGAAACATTCAGGTCTCAACGGCTTGGCTCAGCAACCCATCTTATATTAATACCACCCGTAATCCGGTGATTGATCCGACGCCAACCGGCTATGAAGCCACCCCGGCCGGTTCCGACAATGTATTGAGGATGATTGAAAATATGAGTAGTAAGGTTGATTTTAAAGACAGTGACGGCAATATCATTTTAACCGGAACCTTTAATGAATACATGACCAGCGTGGTCAGTGAAGTAGCTACCGATGTGGAGCTGTATACCAATTTCTCAAAAACTGCCACCAATGTATTCCAGACCATTTCCGATACCAGAGACTCGGTCTCCGGGGTTTCGCTCAATGAAGAAGGAATCAACCTGTCCGCTTTCCAGAAGGTTTACGGGGCAGCAGTGCGGTATTTTAACGTACTGGACGAGAATCTTGATACCATCATCAATAAGATGGGTGTCTGATTATTTTAGAATACAAACGAATGTAATGGGATTATAACAGGAAGGGAAGTGAAAATATGCGAATTACATATCGAATGATGACCTCAAAATATTCCACCAATTTAAATAGTCTGTCATCCGACCTTGATAAACTAAACACCCAGGTGGCAACCGGACGAAAATATGCCAAAACCTCGGAGGATGTGTCATCGGCGGTACGGGGCTATCAGATCCGCCGGAACCTGGCCAAGGTTTCGGGCTATCAGGATAATATACAACATGCCGAAGGTTTCCTGACTAATTCTGAAAGTACTTTGGGGCAGATTGAATCTTCCCTGGCTGAAGCCACCGATAAAATCCTGCAGGGAATGAATGGCACCCAAAGTGAAGGGGATCGGAAGATTATTGCCACCGAGCTGCGCACCATTCAATCACAGATGCTGGAAACCATGAATACTGAGGTAACCGGGATGTACCTTTTTGGCGGCACCAATAACCAGAAACCTTTTAGTTTGGGTGCTGATGGCAAGCTGCAGTATAATAATGTGAATCTGGATAGTTTAGTGAAAGGTTCAGCGGAAGCAGATAAACTTGAGAATGACAGCATGTATGTGGATATTGGTCTGGGCGTTAAATTTGACGAGACCACTGGTGAGGTTGACCGCAGTTCAGTCTTTAACTATTCATTCCCGGGACTGCGCTTTATGGGGATGGGAACCAATACCGAAGCGGTGCCCGGAGAAACCGTCTCCAATAATCTTTATGATCTGCTGGGGCGGATTGCCACTGAATTTGAAAAAAGTGACGGCAATTATTCCTTTGACAAGGTCGATAAGCTTTTTGCCCTGTATAAGGACAACAGCCTCAAAGCCTATCAGACCACCACGGAAATTGGAGCCAAAAGCCAGTACCTGGAATTTATGACCAACCGTTACGAAACTCAGAACTTCAACCTCCAGGAACGTCAGACCCAGGTTGAAGGGGTCGATGCCGCTTACACCTATATTGCCTTCCAAAGCCAGAAGGTGGCCTATCAGGCCGCCCTGCAAATGGGCCAGAGCGTGGTGCAGCAATCGGTCTTTGATTATATGTCATAGTTTGCAAATAGCGTAAGAAAATAGAAAGGAGGAAAAAAGCATGGAAAACTTAATCACCATCGAGACGGTGCCCATAAAAATTGATTTTGTGGAAAAAGAGCCGCTGAAGCTGTCGGCAGTTCATTCAACCCAGATGGAAGTCAAACAAGAAAGTGGGCATCAGATAAAAAGCGAGCCGGTTCGGCTGGCACTGCAGGACTACTACGAACCCAGTATGTCCTATGCCTGGGACAACTCCACCTATACGGCAATCCCCAAGTTTGATACCGAAGGAAATCTGAACCTGGACATTAAGATGGAAGACGGGCAATCCCGGGCGATCCGTTTTAAACATGCCGACCGCAGTATTGAGTCGATGACTGGCAAAGCCAATCTCAGCACGGTGGAAACCGGAAATTTACAGATCAGCATTCCCATGACCCAACTGGCCAGCGGCATGCCGGAGGCCAATAACTTAAACACCGAATTTATGCCCCCGGATCTTAAGTTGGTGGTCACCCAGCGGCCCGATGTGATTATTAAATACGTCGGTGGCCCCATCTATGTCCCCCCCAGCTCCGACCCCAACTATCGGCCCCCCTTGGGCTTTGAACCGCAACAGCCCACCCAACAATCTCCCCCCTTACTGGACGAAAAAGTATAAAAGGCGGCAACGCCTTTTTTTAGTGGAAAAAATCTCTAAAAGACCTAAACTCTTCTTCATTCCTGCCGATAATAAAACCAACAGACAAAACGGCCATATTAATTCGCCACAACCAAAACAAAAACTTTAACAAAACCCGAAAATTTTTCAAAAATCGGCTAAAGTAAATCAGAGCTGTGACGATATTAATATCAAGAGCGAAAAAGCTTAAATAGTTGGCGGAACTTGCGTACGAAGGAAAGCCTCAAAAAACTTCCCTGGCCGAGGGTAAGCGGCAAATTAAAAAACGGAGGAAAAAACAATGAGAATCAATCATAATATCGCAGCACTTAATACCTATAACAAATTAACGGCAAATACGGCTGCCACTTCCAAATCTTTGGAAAAACTGTCTTCTGGTTTAAAAATCAACAAAGCTGGCGATAACGCTGCAGGCTTAGCAATTTCTGAAAAAATGCGTGGCCAGATTAGAGGTCTTGATCAGGCTTCCACCAATGCCAGCGATGCCATTTCATTAATCGGTACCGCTGAGGGTGCTTTAAGCGAAACCCACTCCATTCTTCAGAGAATGCGGGAACTGGCTGTTCAATCATCCAATGATACCAATGTTACCATTGACCGTGAAGAAATTCAGAAGGAAATGAATCAGTTAACCTCTGAAATTAACCGAATTGGGAATACCACGGAGTTCAATACCCAAACGCTATTGGACGGAACCAAAACGGCAACTGAGGCCACTTCAGCAAAAGCTGTTGGTGTGAGTAATTTAGCCCCTTCAATTGAATTTAGCGCTTCGGCAACAAGTGGTTATGCACAAGGGTCAAATTTATCTTTTGGGATTAATCTGCATAATGCATATGGTGCCTCAGCAACTGGGAATACAGATCTTTCAGCTGGCCCAAATGTAGTTGCTGGTGCAAATGAATTAACTTTAACTGTTGATGGATCGCAAAAAACGATTTCACTTACCGTTGCTGATCATACTGGTGACGTTGCAGCTTTTTTAACAGATGTAAATAATCAATTAGATGCTGCATTTGGCGCAGGAAACGTAATTGCAGATCTGGACGCAGATGATCATTTGCAATTAACTACTTTTGCTACAGGCGCAGGTCATTCGATCACCATTGATGGTGGTGCAGCAGCAGGTGCTTTGTTTGGGGCCAACTGGGCAACCACAGATCTTACACTAACAGACAGTGCTGACGCCAACAATGTTTTGACTTTCGAAGTTGATGGCGCTGCTAAATCGATTACAATTGCGCAAGGAACATATAACAATATTACAACGTTAACAAATGCAGTTCAAGCTGGAATCGTTGCAGCAGGTGGTGCGCTTGATACTCTAGTAGAAGCAGATTCTAATGGCAATGCCTTGATGTTAAAAAGTTTAAGTACGGGTGCCACAAGTGCAGTTGATACTTTTGGAGGCTCTGGTCAAAATGTGCTTGGTTTTGCCAGTGCAACTGAGGTAGCTGGCAATACCGCAAGTAATGCATTTTCAATTGAAGTTGATGGCACAACAAAAAATATTACTTTAGAAGAACAAACATATACTGATAGTACCGCATTAGCTGGAATGTTACAGGCAAAAATCAATGAAGCTTTTGGAGAGGACGTAATATCTGTTAAGGTTGAAAGTGGCAAGCTCGCACTGGAGACTACTTCAAAAGATGGGACTACAAGTGGAATTGAAATTACAGGTGGTGGTTTTACCGTTGCTACTGGATTGGCAGCAATAGGTGCTGATGTCGATGTTCAAGGCACTGATGGCCAAAATACCAATATTTCCTTCCAAATTGGTGCCAATACAAATCAGAGCATGTCGATTCAAATTTCCGATATGCGTTCTAAAGCTTTGAAAATTTCAGGAACAACTTCGAATGGTTCGATAATATCTAAAGATGGTTCTGTAACAGCTACATTGACTTCAACGATGGATGTTACGAATGGTACGACTAATACACCTGCAGAGTATGCGTTAGATGTGTCAACTCATGATAAAGCCACCAAAGCGATTACTATTATCAACGATGCCATTGAGTCAGTTTCAGCTGAACGTTCTAAACTCGGTTCTTACCAGAATCGTCTGGAGCATACCATTAACAACTTGGGTACTTCTTCTGAAAACCTGACAACTGCTGAATCTCGAATCCGTGACGTTGACATGGCTAAAGAAATGATGGAATTCACCAAGAATAACATCCTTTCTCAGGCTGCTCAGTCAATGCTGGCACAGGCTAATCAACAGCCACAGGGTGTACTGCAGTTATTACAATAAAATTAAACGATTCTTTAAAAAATCACCTTCGGGTGATTTTTTATTGCTAAAAATTGATTAGTCAAGATCCCTTTAATATGATAAACTAAGCAAAGAGGTTGTGTAAAGGCAGGTAACACTCGCTGGCATTTTGCACTCAAAAATAAAAACGCAAAACATAATTTAGGTTCATCGCATTGGCATTTCTGAGCGAGAGAACCAGGAATGGAGTTTAAGATGATCATAAAAATAAACGGGCAGTCTATTACATGTGAAAATACGATTGAGAAAATCATTGATGCAATTACTGAAATTTTGAACCGTGATAATGCAATTGCCATTGATTATATTGTTGATGGGAACAGTGTCAAAGAAGATTTGGGTAAGTATCTGTCGGAGCGACTGGCAGAAATACAGGAAATTGAAGTGATCACCCAAACAGTAAAGCAACTGATCATGGAGACGATTCATTCAGCTTATAACTATCTCCAAAATGCAATCCCGCAAATTCGCAGCATCGCCAGTGAATTTGAAATGGAACCGGATGCCATTACCTGGCAGTCGCTCAATGAGCTGTTAGAAGGGCTCAATTGGCTGATTGACAGTATGGAAAGAATGAACGCCTTAAAAAGTCTGGAATTAATTGTAACTGATTATCAGGTATGGAATCAGTACGCCCAGATTACCTATAATCTGATTCCAAGCATTAAAGAACTTGATGCCGCCTTGAGAAACAAAAACAATCGAAAAGTTGGACGAATTCTGTCTAAGGAAATTGGCCCGGCTTTTGAGGTAATGGGGGATAAATTAGCCGGTTTAATGATAACGCCGTTAAAAATGTAGATGCGAAAAATTGATTTCTGGTAGAACAGAACTGATCGTAAGAAAAGATTAAAATGAATATAATCCGATAAGGCCAGCAAATTGAAAATAGCCTGGAAAGAGCGTGAGCAGATTGATTGAAAGTAATCGATTAGAATTTAAAAGAGTTGTGAATGATAGTTTGGAAAAAGAAGTAGTCGGTTTCTTAAATTATCATGAAGGCGGCGAAATTTGCATTGGCATTGACGATAACGGCACAGTCTTCGGTGTCGAAGATTCTGATGATGTTCAGAAACGAATTGTAGACAGAATAAAAAACAATATTTATCCGTCAACAATGGGTTTGTTTGATGTGATAACAGAAAAAATGGATAACAAAAATATCGTCAAAGTGTTAATATCCAGTGGTTCTGAAAAGCCCTATTATATTAAAAAATATGGAATGTCTCCAAGGGGTTGTTATCTACGGGTCGGTACAACGGTTCAACCAATGAAGAAAGATATGATTGATTCGTTGTATTCAAAACGAATTAGAAACACCTTAGGTCAGCTGGTATCGCCACGACAGGATTTATCTTTTAAACAACTTAAAATATTTTATGAAGAGAATGGGTTTGATTTAAACGAGAAATTTCTGAATAATTTAGAATTATATACGGAAGATAATAAGTTCAATTACGCCGCTTATTTACTGGCTGATGAAAACGGAATCTCTATGAAGGTTGCAAAATATTCGGGCACAGATAAAGTTGATTTAATTGAAAATGCTGAATTTGGATATTGTTCCTTGATAAAAGCAACGGAGAGTATTCTTAATAAGCTAGAAATTGAAAATACTACCAAGACAAAAATAACTTCAACCGTTCGAAAAGAAATGCGTCTTGTCGACCCAACGGCCCTCAGGGAAGCTGTTATTAATGCCATTATTCACAATGAATATACTAATGGAATACCACCGGTTTTTGAGATATTTGCTGATCGGTTTGTTATAACCTCGTCTGGAGGTTTACCCCAGGAGCTTAACCAAACTGAGTTTTTTGATGGTATTTCTGCACCTCGGAATAAGGAACTAATGCGGGTGTTCAAAGACGTCAAACTCGTTGAACAGCTTGGTTCTGGGGTTCAAAGAATATTGAAAATGTATGATAGAAACATTTTTAAGTTTAGTCCAAATTTTTTAAAGGTGAGCTTTCCAATTGAGAATGTCGGGGAGAATGTCGGGGAGAATGTCGGGGAGAATGTCGGGGAGAATGTCGGGGAAAATGCTTTTAAGCTGAACAGTACACAAAAGAACATTATTAATCTAGTCAAGTTAGATAAGCACGTGACTCAGGCAGATCTTAGTAAACAGCTGAATAAATCAGTCAGAACCATTGAAAGAAACATGAAAACCCTGCAAGAAGCAAAAATAATTGCTCGTATTGGTTCCAATACAACCGGTTATTGGGAGGTTCTCGAATGATTAAACAGAAAGTGGGTACAGAAGGGGAAGGTTTAGAATCTGTTAATAAGACCTCAAAAATAAGAATGGAAAAATTGTTTGAGCAGGTTAAAAAATGCGCCAGTAACTACCCGAATATCTATAAAATTGTCTTGTTTGGATCACGGGCAAGGGGGAATTATCGGCCCAATAGTGATATTGATTTGGCAATATTCAGTAGCAGCAGATCTAACCTTGAGGTAGCGAATTTTACGGATGAAATCGCAGATGAAATATGTGACCGGATTATAAAGTCGTATTTTCAGGAGTTCAAAGCTCTCTCAAAACGTTTGGCGGAATAGGAAACAGTGCCGGACACCATTTTATATTATCCACAGGTGAATGTTTTATGTAATAGTGGTATATTGAAAAGTATACCTTTCGAAGCAGCGTTGATTATTGATTTCTTGACAAAACGAAGCGATCCGACTAAAATAAAACCAGATATTATTTTAGTCGGATTTTTTTGATAAGAACGAGGTGATACTTATGTATATTAAACGCGCAGCAGAAGACGCAGTCAAGCGGATTATTCAGACTTTTCCGGTTCTTTTGGTAATTGGGCCCAGACAGGTTGGTAAATCAACAATGCTTCAAAATCTGGCTGAAAGCAATCGTAAAATCGTTACGCTGGATGATCCGGACGTCCGTTATTTGGCCAAGAACGATCCGGCCCTGTTTATGCAGCGGTATACGGCACCGGTTCTGATTGATGAAATCCAATATGCACCAGAGTTGCTGCCTTATATAAAAATGGAAGTGGATCGCAATAAAAAAAACGGTGAGTATTGGCTGACCGGTTCCCAGGCCTTTCATTTGATGAAAGATGTCAGCGAGTCCCTTGCTGGCCGGGTGGGTATTGTCAATCTTCTTGGTTTATCCAACAGCGAAATATCAGGTGTAACGTCGGAAGTTTTTTCGACTGATCCCAGGCAACTGTTAAGACGAATGGAGACCACCCAAAAGCAGGGGTTGAATGAAATATTTGAACGAATCTTCAAAGGATCGATGCCACGTTTGTATGCCGAAGATAATGTGGACTGGGAAACCTACTATCGTTCCTACGTCGATACCTATCTCCAGCGGGATATCAGAGATTTAACCCAGGTGGCCAACGAAATGTCTTTTTATCACTTTATGACAGTTGTGGCAGCAAGAACGGGTAAACCGGTTATTTATGAAGAAATTGCCAGCGAGTCGGGAATTTCCGCTCCGACAGCAAAGAAATGGCTTTCCATTTTGGTTTCCTCGCATATTATTGCGATGGTACAACCGTATCACAACAATGTTTTAAAGCGAGTGACAAAAATGCCATTACTCCATTTTCTAGACACCGGTCTTTGCGCCTATCTGCTTAAGTGGGGCAATCCTCAAGCCCTGGAAAAAGGGCCAATGGCGGGGGCATTTTTTGAGAGCTATGCATTCTCTGAAATTTACAAGAGCTTTCTAAATGCCGCAAAGGAGCCGCCGATCTACTACTATCGGGATAAAGATAAGAAAGAAATTGATTTGTTGATTTTAGAAAATGGAACACTCTATCCCATCGAAATTAAAAAAGCTGCTTCACCAGGCAAAACGGCGATTAAGCACTTTGACGTCTTAAAGCCAGTAACAGAGCCCGAAAAGTTCGGCAGTCTGGCACAGTTGAAAATTGAAGTGGGAACAGGCAGTGTTATTTGCATGGCGAACGATTTACTGCCAATCAACGAAAAGAATTGGTATGTACCTGTTTGGTTGATTTAGAATAGGGGTGCGCTTGACAACAAGACTTATTGCTATCAGGGATGAGCATATCAATTGTGTTGATGGAGTGTTTTAATGAGAAATCATAAGCGACACAAACGTGTTGCATATGCATTCAAAAAGTGATACAATTAAAGAAGGAACGGAGGCGTAGCATATGGCTAAAACAAGTACAATTCATGTGAGAATTGATCCAGAATTAAAAATGAATGCAGAGTTGTTATTAAATCAATTGGGTTTAACTACATCTGAAGCAATCAATATTTTTTTAAGTCAAGTGATCTTAAGTGGAGGTCTGCCCTTTGAAATTAAAATGCCTCGTCCAAATGAGATAACTTTACTCGCTATGAAGGAATCAGCTGAAATAATCAACGGAAATATTCAGGTTGAATCTCAAAGTGTAGAATCTTTTTTTGAGGAAATGGGATTATGAAGTATATTGCAAAATATACAAATCAATTTAGAAAAGACTTCAAACTCTGTATAAAACGCGGATATAATATGCGATTGCTCAAAGAGATAATGCTAGCACTCGAAAATGGAGAAGAATTAATGGAAAGAAATAGAGATCATAGTTTGTTTGGGAATTATACAGGTTATCGTGAATGTCACATACAACCTGATTGGTTGTTAATTTATCAAATATATTCCGACGTAATCGTTTTCGATCGGACAGGAACGCATTCGGATTTGTTTTAGTCGGGAAAGCTGTGCCTACTACCAATTGGGGGGCCTGCCGCTAATTTAGCAACTTAAAATTGTCTGACAAAATAATTGAACTGAGAAAGGAAATGGAGCAAAATAGTGAGCTGGAAATTTTGGAAGCAGGATCAGCCGCTTCAGGATGATAAACTTAACAGTATTTCTGACGGTCTGAAGCAGCTTTTGGCAGCAACAAACGGGCAGCCGTTTGAGCAGTTGGAGATGCAGATTAAAGAAAATGCGGAGATGATCAATCGATTATCCCGATTACAATATAAAATGGGGCAGGAGTTAATTAATAAGGTGACCCCCATCTATGAAAATCTTGGCGAGGTAACAGAATTTTGCCAAAAAGGGCAGGCGGTTACGGAACTGGCAATCCGGGAAAACAGTAACCGGATGTTAGTGTCGACCCTGATCGATTCGATCGATACAATCGATGGGGTGATGCAGAATGCCTGCGGAGATATTCCCGATGAATGGCGGACTTTTTTAAAGACCATCCAGATTTCGGAGCTGGATGGACTGGCAAGGGTGGGCATTCGCGAGCTGGAGCTCCTGGGTTCAAGCTTTAACCCGATCTTTGCCGAAGCGGTTGAGGTCAGAGCAATCGATCAACTGACCGGGCAGAATAAAGCGATGCGTCCCTATGAGGTGATCGAAGTGCTGCGGCGGGGCTTTATCGATGGTGAAGGAAAAGTGGTCCGGAAAGCTCAGGTCATTACGCTCACTAGCAGCAACCAATTATAAATTAAGAAAGAGACAGTAAGTATGAATAATGAGTTAGTCGGAAAACGGCCCATTGTGGGAATCGATTTGGGTACAACCAATTCATCAGTGGCCTATATCAACGCCAGCGGTGAACCGGAAATTATCCCTTCATTTAAAGGTGAGAAATTAATACCATCAGTCATTATGATTGACTTAAACAATCAGGTTGTCGTCGGACAGGAGGCTAAGGATGCGGTGATTGCCATGCCGGAGCGAACCCTGACAGCAGTCAAACGGAAGATGGGCCAAAAGGATGAACTACCGATTGCCGATCGCCGGTTGCTGCCGGAGGAAGCTTCGGCCATTATTTTAAAAGAACTGAAAAAATATGCCGATGCTGCCATGGGCGAAGGCGAAAAGGAAGCGGTTATTACCGTTCCGGCTTACTTTACCGATGAACAGCGTCGGGCCACCAAACAGGCCGGTGAAATTGCCGGATTTGTGGTGGAGCGGATCATCAATGAACCGACCGCCGCCGCTTTGGCATATGGTCTCAACAATCTTAAGAAAAAGGCCAATATCCTGGTTTATGATTTGGGTGGCGGCACTTTTGATGTTTCTGTTGTTGAAATGATGAAGGGCATTCTGGAGGTAAAGTCTTCGGCGGGCAATAATTTTCTGGGTGGCGAGGATTTTGACTGGAAGTTGGTTGATTTTCTGGCGGAATATATGATAAAGACCTATGACGTTGATCCCCGAGCCAGCATCCAGGCCAGGTATATCTTAAAAACAGAGGCTGAAAAAATAAAAATACTGCTTTCTAAAAAAGCGGTGGTTGAGATTGCCATTCCCATTGTCGTGGTCAAGGATCATAAGCCATTGGGAATCTATACCCAAATCACCCGGGAACAATTCGAGGCGATGATTGCGGAGTTTCTTGATGAAACGATGGTGCTGGTAAAAAAAGCGCTCGATGATGCTCAGCTGGACGTTTCTGAAATTCGTGATGTGCTGCTTGTCGGCGGCTCCACGGCGATTCCTAAAGTTGAGCAGTTACTGCAGGAATACTTTAACAAAAAACCCAAAAAAGAAATTCATCCCGAGGAAGCGGTGGCCTTGGGGGCGGCGGTTCAGGCCGGTATTAAGTCAGGCCAGTTGCTCAAGCAGCAGTTAATTGCCACTGACGTTGCCCCCTTTGCCATGGGCATTGCGGTGTTAAAGGTTGATGCCACTGACCGCCTGAAACCCGGCGGATTTCAGAAAATTATTGACCGAAACACCACCATTCCAGCGCGTAAGAGCGAACCATTTACCACCTGCTGTGATGGCCAGACCACGGTTTCGATTGAAGTCTATCAGGGGGAAGACGAATGGGTTGAGCACAACCATTTTCTGGGCGAGTTTCTGGTCGATGGCATTCCGCCGGCACCAGCCGGGATGGAAGGCATAAATGTCAGCTTTTTTTATAACATCAATGGCATTCTGGAAGTAACCGCCGAATTAGAGTCGACCGGAAAGAAAGTCATTGTCAACATGCAAGATGAACTGCAACGGGACTCGATGGAGGTCTTTCGGGCAAGTGTCAAGAAGATTGAAGCGCTGCTGGAAACAAAAACAGCAGAGCATCTGAGCAGTCACACTCAAATGAGTTTTATCGATGCATTTGATTTTGAGGAGGAAAAGGATTTTGGCTATCCAGATCTGGAAAATCAGGATCTGGAAGTCCTGAAACAGGAGCTTGAGCAACTTCGGACCGATTTGTCAGGCAGGATAAACGTAGATGAGAATCAGATCCTGGAGCTAATTGAGGCAGCGATAACCACGCAGGAAAGAAGTGCCATGATTGAAGCCATTGAAGAAGCAACAGATTTGCTGATAAAACTGGATTTGGATTAGGGAGTGGCAGCATGTTTAAAAAAGGTATTTTTGATCAACGGAAAAACAACCAATTGGAAGATTATTACAAGATTCTGGGAACAACTGCCAAGGCCGGTCCGGAAAAAATAAAAGAGCGCTATTTTGAAAAACTAAGAGCGTTTCCGCCGGAAACCCATCCGGAAGAATTTCAACAGATCAGAAAAGCTTATGAGACACTGAAAAATCCCGATGAACGGCGAAAATATGATATTCTGAGAAAATTCGGGCCAAAAATAGAAAAAGAAATGAACAATGCCATGATCCAAGTCATGACCGGAAATGATAAAGCGGCCCATAAGACCTTGTCTAAAATAATTGAAATGGATCCGGATAATGTTCAGGGATATTTAATTAAGGCCGAACTGTATCTGGAACAGAATAATCTGGCAGATTTCGAAATCTACTTTCAAAAAGCAATCGATAAATTAAAGACAGAAGAGGGTGCAGACCTTGCTTTTTTAAAAATAGCATTGTTGGCGGAACATGGTTACATGGAAGCGGCACAAAAGGAAATAGTCTGTTCAAAAGAACGCTATCCGGCTTCTGCGACGCAGTTTGATCAGATTTCTATCAGAGTCTATCGGGGCTTGCGGGACTATGAAAATCTATGGCAGATTACTTCTAAGTTAGTGCCGCCGATCAAGGAAAGTCAACCGGATCACATCTATCTGATGATTGACTGGTTAATTGCCGGACTGGAACTGGAAAAAAAGAAGGAAATCAGCCACATTATCAGTCGTATGAAAAAACTGCTCCGTTTGATCGAGGATCAGGAAGAACGAGACTATTTGACCAGCGTTTTTGTCGACGAATACTGTGGTTATCATGATGTCGGACGTTTTGAAGACGCAATGGCGTTTATTGAGCTGGCCTTGTTTATTGATAAAAATGACAAGGAACTGCAAGCCTTAAAAAAAGAACTGGTGCCACTGGTAGCCCTGGATGCCACAATTCGACGTCTGGATTGTGATTGCTATCTGATTCCCTATCTAAAAGTCGTGGCGCTCAAACATTTTTATGAAAGCTTTGACATCGAACCGGAAGAAGGCTTTAGTGCGGATTATTATCAAACAATTGCAGAATATAAGGATTGTAATGAAGAGATTGCCTGGGGAATTATGCAGATCAAAAAAAGATATCCTGCTGTTTATAAAGCGTTTCAAAGCGACTGGGAAGCCTTATTTGCAGAGCATACCGCCGGTTTGAATCGTGAAGCCAAGCGGCGACTGAGATAGGCATCTATGTGTGACAATCTGAGCGATCAAAATATGGGCCGCCAAGTATAAATCAGAAAATGCCTTATATTTTCAGGCGATTCAGTTGTTTTGAGGCTGATAACCAATAACTACGCTTCAAAACAACCGATCCCCCACATCGTTCCCCTCTGCTAAATTAAGCAGCGAGACATAAATATTCACCACAATCTGAAACAGCTCCGGGGGAATTTCCTGGCCCATTTGGAGCTTTGATAGAAGAGTTGCAGCAGAGTCATCGTGGTAAATGGGGATGCCGTTTTCTTCAGCGACGTTTAATATATTCTGGGCGACAAAACCCGTCCCGGCTGCAACAATCACCGGAGAATTATTTTTCTCAGGATCATAGCGCAGAGCGGTTACCTTTAGTGGTTTGTCGGGATCATTTTGATCGTTGCTGGTATTTTTTTTTATCTGGCCGTCCTGAATATGGACGGCCTTTGTTTTTTTATTTTTAGATGGTGACATCGAGTCCTACCTTTCGAAAAGCCAGTTTGGGAAATCGCTGCAGGATGGTTTGGCTTTGGGTGTATTCGCCAACCCCATAACCAGCCAGGGAATAACCCTGTTCTTCAACGATGGTTTTTAATTGTTCACGGGTGGATTTTAAGGTTTCCACCAGGGGGGCAGGTGATTTGATATTGAGGGTAATGTTTTTATCCCGGGCCAGCAACTCCACCTCAAAATTGCCATAACGGTCTGATTGGATCGTGAAAAAGATATCGGTGGCGTTTTCGGCCTTTCCTTTTTCACCTTTTTTTGCGGGGTCTTTATCCACAAAAAATTCACCGTAGGAGTTTTCGTCCAGAAAGCGCAGCGGAATTAAAAAGTGCATAATCGTCAGAATCGGGCTTTCATTCCGAACCATGGTTTCTAACAGGCTGTGGGCTGAATTGATGATTTTACTGGAGTTGTTTTCATCCAGGGCCTGTTCCAGCAGTTGCGCCAGGGCCACCTTTTCACCTTCACCAGGATTTTTAGAAGAGTATTCCAGCCGTTCGGCTAAAATTTCGGCCTCTTTGGCATGACGAAAAAGCTGGTTTTTCATTTCCACAATATCACTGTCGGTTAAATTGGAAAGTGGTTTTAAAGCCTGAGAAAACCGTAGCACGGCTGCTTCCAGCTGCTCAGGGTTGCCTTTATCATAACGGACAATATGATCGATGATGGTAGCTACCGACTGATAGGTTTTATCGCTGTAGGCCTGCGACTGTAAAATCTGCCGCAGGGCGGGGATGGTTTCGTTTTTAAGCAGTTGCTGGATTTCCTGGTAGTTGAGGTTTTTCGATTGCAACAAATCTTCAATTCGGGCCAGACGCTGTTCAAGCTGATCACCCAGTTTACCATTTTGAGCGGCCTTTAAATTGATCAGGTTTTGCCGTTCCTGATTGGGTTGTTCAAGGCCGTTTGATTTACTTAATACGGCTTCCAGTTTGATCAGTTGCTGCTCAAGCAGAGCCCGTTCTTTGGAAGGCAGGGTCATCAGCAAACGACTACTTTCCAGAAAAATCCCATTGAGGGTCTGGTTGCGATTGACATAGGCGTCATAATGACGAAGAATGGATACGATGGCATCTTTTAACTGGGGGTAACCTTCCAGTTTAGCCAGTGATCGAAGGCTGTCAAAAAAAGCCCCCTTAAAGATCGAGTCGGTTTTATCCCGCAGCAGCAGTTCGCTGAGGAGATCCTGAGAGTTAATAAAAATACCATCCAGAATGTCCTTGGGAATGGCACCGGCAGAGGATTCAAAAAGCTCGGAGATCAACACCAGTTTGCGCAGGGCATCGGCTTCGGCGGTGGTGCTGTTCATCAGCGGCTTTAAGATTTCTTTTTGCAAATTTTGAAACAGGGTCTCCCGGAAACTCTCCTTTTGGTAGTTTTCTGACACCGGTTCTATTTTTACAGCGTTATCAAGGTTATTGATGTCAAAAATAGAATCACTGGGGGTATGTTTACTGGGTATATCGGTGACTTTGGGGGTGGAAACGGTAGAGGTGATTTTGATACTATCCAACAGAGAGCTCCTTCCTGTTTAAAATTACGGTTAGTTATGACGAAGTGTCTAAAGTCTCATGTTAGTTAAGATTATACTGTATTAGCAAAAGATAATCAATCATTTCAGTAGCTATTTGCTGGTAAGATCAGAAATGATAAAGTTTTGACTGATTATAAAACGTCTTTTATTATACTAAGGATTCATGGGATTTAGTCGATATAATATGTGACAAATAATTAATAAGGGACATTTACAGAAAACGGGTTGTAAATGTTGATAAAGTCTGCTTAACAGGGGTATATTAATAGCGATCAAAAAAATAAAGTGCATTTAGCACAAAAACCCGATATAATAAAATAAGCCAAAAATTTCGTGTATATAAAGGATGGACAAAATGAGTAATTATGATTCTGGAAATGATTCCATTTTAGAGATGTATATTTTTGAATCGGAAACCCTGCTTGATCAATTAGAGGAAATATTACTTCAATCTGAGGACAATGCGGAACTGACACCGGATGACATTAATGAAATTTTCCGGATTATGCATACCATCAAAGGGTCTTCAGCCATGATGGAATTTGACATGCTGGCGCATTCTGCCCATAAGTTGGAGGATCTGTTTTTCGTTATCCGGGAAAACGGCATCAAACCGGAGGACTTTGGGGATTTAATGGATCTGGTGCTTAATTTCTCCACCTTCTTAAAGGGAGAAGTTGAAAAGATCAAGAACAACGAGACTCTGCTGGATGAGAACGAAGAACTAACCGGTGAAACAGATGCCTTTTTAAATCGGATTAAAGGCTTGGTAACGGAAACTCCGGAACAAGCCCAGGCGCAAGCGATGGAAAACCAATCAGACGATGAATCAATCACGTTGGCAGCGGCTATGGAAGAGGATTTATTTGGTGATATGAATTTTGATGAGGTCCGCAACGATGATGATACGGATCATGAAGTGAGCCTTTCAAACGACGAGAAGCCGCATGTTTACTGTATTCATACCCGCTTTAATGAAGACTCCCAGATGGAAAATATCCGGGCCTTTATGCTGGTTAACAAACTGGAATCCATTGGAAAAGTCTCAAAAACAGTTCCGGAGCAACTCAATAATAATCCTGAGGCTGCTGGCATTATTCTCAAGAATGGCTTCTTTTGTCATGTTGAAACCTCAGCCGATAAGGAAACCATTGAAAATATTGCCCTGAGTATTTTATCGGTTAAAAGCATTGAATTTTTGGATTGTGCCCAAGAAGAAATTATCGAACCAGAAATTGAAGCCAAACCGGAAGTGGTTGAGACTGGGAAAAAGACACCTGAAAAGGTGGTTGATGCCAATAAACAAAAAAATAATGTCCAGAATCTGATCAGTGTTGATCTGAATAAGCTCGATACCCTGATGAATCTGATCGGGGAAATTGTTATTACTGAATCGATGGTTTTTGGCAGTGTCGGTATGGAGGGCAAGCGGGATGAAAGTTTTGAGAAAGCTTCCACCCAATTGCAGAAACTCACCGATGAGCTTCAGGATATCGTTATGTCCATTCGGATGATTCCCATTTCGGGCACCTTTAAAAAAATGCAACGGATTGTCCGGGATGTGGGCAAGAAGCTGAAAAAAGAAGTGGAATTTATTACCATGGGTGAAAGCACCGAGGTTGATAAAACCATCATCGATGGAATTGCTGACCCACTGATGCATCTGGTTCGAAATGCCATGGATCATGGCCTTGAAAGTGCGGCAGAGCGAATTGCCGTCGGTAAGAACCCAGTGGGCAAGGTTATTCTCTCAGCCCAGAATGTTGGGGGCGACATCATTATTTCAGTTAGTGATGACGGCAAGGGGCTGGATCCAGCCGGGATTCTGGAAAAAGCCAAAGAGAAAAAGCTGCTGGTTAAACCCGAAGAAGAGTATTCTGAAAAAGAAATTCTCAATCTGATCATGGCTCCCGGTTTTTCCACCAAAGAAACCGTGACGGAGTTCTCAGGTCGTGGGGTTGGGATGGATGTGGTTAAGAAGAATATTGAAAAGGTTGGGGGCTCTATTTCCATCGAAAGTGAAAAAGGCTCCGGCACCAATATCTTCCTTAAAATTCCCTTGACCTTATCAATTATCTCCGGGATGGAGGTTCTGGTAGGGGAAGATATCTATGAAATCCCTATCAGCAATATTCGGGAAACCTTTAAGATTACGGCTAACCAACTGATTAAAGACCCGGACAATAATGAAATGGTCATGATCCGGGGGGTATGCTACCCACTGATTCGACTCCATGATATATTCGAAGATAAAAAATGCGAAACTCACATTGAAGATGGGATTCTGATGTTAGTGGATTCAGGCGACACCTTTGCCTGTCTATTTATGGATGATCTGATCAAGAAACATCAGATTGTCGTTAAGCCGATCCCTAAATATTTAAACCATTATTCAATTAAAAACTCGGGGATTGCTGGCTGTACAATTCTGGGAAATGGGAGCATCAGCCTGATTGTAGATATCCCGGCGATTTTAGATCATTATTGAGAAACGTTCAATAAAAACACGAGGTAAAGAAAATGATAAAACTTAAGGAAGACGAATTTCAGGCCATCACAAGCTATGTGCATTCTAATTATGGGGTCGATTTACGGAAAAAGCGACACCTGATTGAAGGCCGTTTGAGTCATTATGTTTCCCAATTGGGTTATGACAACTATATGGATTATTTTGAGTATGTAAAAACCGATAAAAAAAATGATGAAATCAGTGTACTCATAAATAAGCTGACCACCAATCATACCTATTTTTTAAGGGAAAGTGAACATTTTGATTTCTACAAACAACAGGTACTTCCTTGGGTGGATGAAACAACCAAAACCAGGGATCTGCGGGTCTGGAGCGCTGGTTGTTCCTCGGGGCAGGAGCCGTATACCCTGGCGATGATTACCCATGATTATCTGGGGAGTAAGCTTAACACCTGGGACAGTACCATTCTAGCTTCCGACATTTCCGATCGGGTATTAATGACGGCTAAATCCGGGGTATATTCTAAAGAAGAGCTGTCCAAGATTCCCATGGAATGGAAACGGAAGTATTTTAAAGATTATGATGAAGAATATCTGTCCGTGACCGAGCCGATCCGCAAAGGCGTGGCCTATCGGAACTTCAATTTATTATCCCGATTCCAGTTTAAAAAACCCTTTCATGCCATTTTCTGCCGGAATGTGATGATTTATTTTGACAAACCGACCAAGAATAGTGTGGTGCAGAAATTCTATGATGCCCTACTCCCGGGAGGTTACTTTTTTATCGGACAAAGCGAATCGCTGGCCTCGGTGGAGCATAACTTTAAATATGTCAAACCGTCTATTTATCAAAAAGAAGGCTAAAGTTTTTTTGAGGTGGGCCGATATATTATATAGTCAACAATAATAACCTTTATGGAAATATAAAACGAGTTTTAATTATAGTTTGGAGGGATACAAATGGCAACTTCGGTTAATTCAGCAACTAGTACAAGTACATTATCATCATTGTCAGCAAAAACCGGAATGGCTGGTCTGGTTTCGGGCTTGGATACCGATTCTCTGGTTGAAAGTCTGACAAGTGCCAGTCGTGCCAAAATTACAAAACAACAGCAGAATCTTCAGTTACTGGAATGGAAGCAATCGTCCTATCGGGGCGTATCAAAGGTTCTTAAAGAATTCCAGAGTAAATATCTGGATGTCTTATCGACCAAAAATTTTAGAAGTGCGGCGATGTTTAATGCGGTTAGCGCAACGGCATCTTCCACTAAGGTAGCGGTTTCAACCACCAGTGCGGCATCAGCTGGAACAATCACCGTCAATAAGATAAGCCAACTGGCAACCAACCAAAAGATAACCAGTGCTGAAGGGGTATCCAAGCCACTTGAAGGGACCTTGGATCAGGCGCAGTTACTAAACGGCATTAATGAAACGACCAGCAAGTCATTTTTAATGAAGCTGGATGGCAAGGTAAAAACCATTACGCTGGATCAGGCGTTCAAAGATAGTTTGGGAACAAAAACGTTTAAAGAAGCACTGCAAACCAAGTTGAAAGATGCCTTTGGAACAACAGATGGAACTAATCCAATGGTTGGGGTAGATGTGACGGGTGGACAGCTATCCTTTACACCAACGGAAGGGTCAACGCTATCAATCCATGCCTTAAACGACGATACGGATACCCTGAAGTACTTGGGCCTTGAAGATAAGCAATCCAATAAAATGACTACCAGTATGGCACTGGAAGATTTAACATTTAAGAATGCCCTGACACCAGGGGCAGATGGTAAGGTGAAGCTCACCATCAATTCCATTGACTTTGAATTTGATAAAACAGAAACCCTGTCTTCAGTAATGAGTAAGATTAACGCCAGTGATGCGGGTGTAACCCTGGCCTACTCATCCATCAATGATCAGTTTACCATGACCGCCAAAAACAGTGGTGCCGGTGATAACATCATTGTTTCGGAAACCGCCGGAAGTGGAAATTTGATGACTGCGCTAGGATTGACAACAGCGACTGGTGCCGCCGCCTCAGCGGGCGTGAATGCCAAGTTGACAGTAAATGGAAAAGAAATTATTCGAACATCCAACACCGTCGATGTGGATGGTGTCAAGATTGAACTCAAGGAATTGTCTGATGATGCCATTACCGTGACATCTAAAGCCGATGCTACCAGTTTGAAAGACACCATTAAGAGCTTTGTGGAAGATTACAATAACATGATCGAAACCATGAATAAACTGGTCAAAGAAGATTATGACACCGACTACCCACCTTTGACAGATGACCAGAAAGCAGAAATGAGCGAAAAAGAAATTGAGGCCTGGGAAACTAAAGCCAAGGTTGGTTTACTGCGAGGTGACAAGCTGATTAAGGGAATCGCCAATCAGATGCAGTCAATGATTTATGGTTCGGCTGTAAAAGGGGGAATCAGTCTTTATGATTTGGGCATTACCTCAGCTGGCTATGCTGAAAATGGCAAACTAAAGATCGATGAAGATAAACTAACCACAGCCATTGAGACCAAGAGTAACGCAATACAGGAATTATTCACTACGGCCGATACGGGCTTGGCAGTTCAGCTCAATGATATCATAACCAGTGCGGTAAAGACTTCTGGAGTCAAAGGAACCCGAGGTTCATTGATTGAAATGGCCGGTTATGAGTCAACCTTATCAAATACAGAGAACAGTATTTATGATAATATTCAGAAGATTAACAAGAATGTCACAAAAATGAAAACATCTTTAAAAGATGAGGAAACCAGATATTGGAGCAAATTTACAGCACTTGAAACGGCGTTGCAACAGTTAAACACGCAAAGCTCCATTCTTACACAATTCTCATCCGGAGCATGATGATATAGAAAGGAGGAATTGTGATGCAATACGCAAATGCTTATCAGGAATCCAAAAGATATGCCATTGAAAGTTTATCAAAGGGCGAGGTGGTTGTTAAGCTTTTTGAAGAAGCCACCAAGCAACTCAAAATGGCTATCATTTTTACGGAGCGTGAAGAAAACGTAAAGGCCTTCAATGCCATTGGCAAATGCCAAAAAATTATTTCTTCGCTTAATTTGTCTTTGGATATGCAATATCCAATTTCTATTGAATTAAATGAGATGTATGGATTTATTCATACAAAATTGGGTGAGGTTGCGGTCACTCGAGACCTCCAATTGATGAATGATATCTGGTCATTAATTAGCGATTTGAAAGATTCGTTTAAGGAAGCCGAAAAAATGAATAAGCAGACAGCCCCTCGAGGCCTTTAAAATGAATGAACAACCATCTGGATTGTGTGAAGAAAAGATTCAAATCTTGAAAGATTATGTCAAGAAGGGCGAAGAAATTCTCAGTAATATCGAGGACTGGGAATCTCTTGCTGGTATTCTGGCAGAACGGGATCAGCTGATTCTAAAATTACAGTCTCTTGAGCACCAACTTAATCATAACGAAAATGATGATTACTGTAGTTCAAAACAGAAAAATCAGGTTGATAGTTTAGTAAAACTGATTCTTGATTTGGATGCGAATTGTATCAATTTGATTCAGGAAGAACAGAAAAAAACGATTCAGGATTTAAAGAAAAACCAGCAAAATCAAAAAGTGGCCGACTACGAAATCAGTTTGACTCCAAGCTATGGTACCTTTCTGGATGCCAAGAAATAAATTGAAGTTAACGTCTTGTAAAAAAAGCAACTGCGGTTGCTTTTTTTTGTGTGACAGAATATAATAGAGTTACACTATCAGAATGATAATATTATGATATTGATTTCTAGTATTTTCAAGGAACTTTACAATAATTATCGTAATTGATAGGTACGAGCGCACCTAACTTAATTACAACTAAGCTAGGGTATATTTCTATTTGTCGTTTCCAGTAAATTATGGTATTATGTTACCGTACGGTAGTGTCGTTATTTGCGAAACAGTTAGCAATGCAAAAGATAATAGTTATTAAATTAATAGTTAGCAAAATAGTTTTAAAATATTGCTGGTGATTAAACCGGCACAAAAGGAGGCCATGATGATTGGTGATTCAATAACCTCTGCCTTATATCAAAAAGCTCTGGATGGCACCTGGCAACGACAAAAAGCGACCAGCAATAACATTGCCAACTCTGAAACACCGGGCTATAAAGCGGTAAAAGTCAACTTTGAAGATTCATTAAAGGCTGAAATAAATAAGCTAAAGACCACCTCCACTGGAGGTTCCAATGCTTTTCTTGACAAGATGGAAAGCATTGAGTCCATCGAAAATTCTAAAATCAGCGTCTATGAGGGTGCGACTTCCAGTCGTCTGGATGAAAATAACGTCGATCTGGAATCAGAAAATATTGATATGTCCAAGTCGGTGTTGCAGTATTACTATCTGGTTCGGGGTTTCTCGGACTCTTATTCCCGGCTAAAATATGCGGTTAACGGAGGAAAATAACAATGAGTTTCTTAAGTACTTTTAATATTTCCGGCTCTGGAATGACGGCGCAAAAATATCGGCTGGATATTATTTCTCAGAATATTGCCAACGCCCAGGTAACCAGAACCGAAGGTGGTGGGCCCTATCGTCGAAAAATGACCGTACTGAGCAGTGTCAGTACCGGAACCTTTCAGGATGCCTTAAAAACAGCAACTGGCGTGGTTCAAAAAGATGGCGTTCAGGTTGAGGCTGTTATCGAAGACGAATCAGCCTTGGTACCGGTTTATGATCCCACCCATCCCGATGCTAATGCCCAGGGCTACGTCTTGTATCCCAATGTGAATACCGCCCAGGAAATGACGGATGCCATGGGCGCCAGTCGAGCTTATGAAGCCAATGTGACGGCCTTTAATGCGACCAAGTCAATTGTTTTAAAGGCCCTGGAAATTGGCCGATAAAAGGAGAAGAATATGTTTATAGTTCCAATGACCTCAATTATGGGCACAACTGGTATTGGTTCGGTTACTGGTAACCCTGCTGCAAGTACAACTACAGCCACAGAAACCGGCGTAGCTGGCGATTTTCAGAATATTTTAAATGATGTCATAAACAATGTGGAAGAAACCGAAGCCGTCACCAAGGTTGATGCTTACAATCTTTCCATCGGTAACATGGATGATATGCACACCATGATGATCAACACCGCAAAGGCGGATGTAGCCCTGCAAACCATGGTTCAACTCCGCAATAAAGTGTTGGAAGCATACCAGACAGTTATGAATACCGGCTTGTAAACTTGAACTTGAAGAAATACCGTTTAAACCTGGTGGAGGATGCCGATCGGAGAATTTTATTTGATGTTCAGTATCCCATCTTTGTATGCACGGATTTAATAATCGGGATTGACATAAAATATTTTGGATGGAAAAATAAAGACGATGAATGAGAAGATTAAGGGCTACTTAGAGAAAATTAAAAACCTATGGACCGGAACATCCAAAAAAGTCAAGATTTTGTTGATTGGCGGGGTTGTGCTGGTCTTATTGGCGTCCATCGGACTGACTGCGCTGCTCAATTACAAGGAGTACGTGCCGCTTTTTGAAGACCTGACTCAGGCCGAAACAACTGAAATTATGGCCGCCCTGACAGAGATGGAGGCGGACGTCAAGCTGGATGCCAGTGGCAATATCATGGTGCCAAAAGAAGACGAGGCTCAGGTTCGTATGGAGCTGGCCACGGCGGGCTATCCCAAAGACGGATTGAGTTACTACGTCATTCAAGACAACAGCAGCATGCTGTCCACCGACTATGAGCGTAAGCAATACGAAAACATGCAGCTTCAGGAGCGGATTGGTGCCAGTATTAAAACCCTGGACGGAGTTAAAGACGCAATTGTCACGATTTCGGTACCAGTGGAGAATGTTTTTTATTTACAGGAAACCGAAGCAACCACCGCATCAGTTATTATTCATTTAGAAACCGGAGCAACCCTTACTAAAGAGCAGATCGCAGGAATCCAGAACCTGGTGGCTAAATCAGTAGCTGGGTTGACAAAGGATAATATTGCCCTTACCGATGGTGAAGGCAATGATTTGACTAATAGTTTGACAGCTTCCAATGGTGGCGAGTCCAAGATGAAGCTGACCAAAGCGATTGAAAATGATCTGACCCAAAAAGTCAATAACGTTTTGGATGGCCCTTATGATCCTTCCCAGTTTAAGGTATCCGTAACGGCGACCCTTAATACTGACGCCGTTAAGCAGGAGGCGACTGTTTACACCCCGTCGCCGGATGGTGATAATTCTGGGGTGATCAATCAGGAATCGTCCAGCATGGCGATTGCCAACGAAGATGGCACGGTTGGCGGTGTTGCCGGAACCACCGGGAATACCGATGTCACCACCTATGCCCAGAATGCTCTGACCAACGGTGGGGTCGTTACCGGAATCAATGAAAATACTACTTATTCGGTGAGTCAGGAAATTACTCAAACCGAAAAATTGGATCCGGCCATCGAAACCGTGTCGATTGGGATTGCCATCAACGATCCGGCAATGACTCCGGTAGCCCGGGAGAATCTGGTGCAACTGGTAGCCTTTGCTGCTGGAGTAACCCCGCAAAGCGTTACCGTGCGGAACTTTGAATTTGCCCAGACCGAAGAAGAACCCGTAGCAGAACCGGTTCTTACCACAGAGCGATTGCTGGTGTTTGGTGGAATTGGCGCTGGGGTATTGCTGCTGTTACTGGTGCTGTTGTTTGTGCTGACCAGAGGCAAAAAGAAAAAGGGCGACGGCAAAGAAAAGAAAAAGAAACGGGGCAAACGAGGCAAAGAAATCGAAGATGCCTTTGCGACCGGTGAAGATACCGAAACAGATGATTTGTTTGGAGCGCTGGCAGCAGACAAAACGGAACCAATTGAGCCAATCCATCCACTTAAAGATGATAAAAAGGAAAAGATCAAAGAGTTTGCCACCACAAATCCAGAAATTGCGGCGCAGTTGTTTAAATCGTGGCTGAAGAATGAAAGCGAATAGATTCATATAAATGAAGGATGTTGACAAATATGGACGTTACCCTAACACCAAGACAAAAAGCAGCCCAGGTGGTTATTTCCCTGGGAGCCGATATTGCTTCCAGCATTTATAAACACTTACAGGAAGATGAAATAGAAATCTTAACCTATGAGATTACCCGGCAGGAAAGTGTTCCGCCAGAGGTGGCAGATCAGGTTATTGACGAGTTTTATGGTCTTTGCGTGGCCCAGAAGGTCTATATTGAAGGCGGGATAACGTATGCCCGAAATGTACTGGAAAAGGCTTTTGGTGTTCAGCAGGGGAGTGCTCTGTTAGAGCGGGTGACCAAAACCCTGCGTACCAAGGCCTTTGAGTTTATCCGCAAGGCTGACTATAAAAACCTGATGAATATGATCATGAATGAGCATCCGCAAACCATTGCGTTAGTGTTATCCTATGCCCGGGCGGATCAGGCCTCGGCGATTATCTCTGAGCTGCCCAAGAGTATTCGGGTTGAAGTGGTGGAGCGGATTGCCCGGATGGATCGAACCTCACCGGAGATTATCAGACAAGTTGAAACCATTCTTGAGCGTAAATTTGAATCAGTGGTATCTTTCGATTTACTGGAAGTTGGCGGTATCAACTATATTGCTGAAATTATGAACAATATTGATCGTGGTACAGAAAAATACATCTTTGATGAACTCAGTAAAAATGATGCCAAACTGTCTGAAGAAATCAGAAAGCGGATGTTTGTATTCGAAGATATTGTCATTCTCGATTCAATGTCGATTCAACGCTTCCTGCAGGAAGTCGACACCAAAGAAATGTCCGTTGCTCTTAAGGGGGCGAATAAGGGAGTTGCAGATGTAATTTTTGCCAACATGTCCCAGCGAATGGGTGAAACCGTCAAGAGTGAAATGGAATTCCTCCATAATGTACGGGTTCGTGACGTGGAAGAAGCCCAACAGAAGATCGTTTCGGTGATCAGACGACTGGAAGAAGAAGGCGAAATCGTAACATCGAAGGGTGGAAAGGACGAGATCATTGTCTAGTATTGTAAAAGCGAAATGGGTATCTCAAACAACTGCCCCAGTGGTGATACCAATGACAGTTCAACCGGAAGCAGAAAAGAGTAGCGAAGGTCAACCGGTTTTAAACCCCGAAACCGCTGAAAGTAAAATTGACCATGATGACAGTGTCGAAGCCATGCACGCCGCCAATGAACTGATGAAAGAAGCCATTCGGGCTAGCCAGGAGATTAAGGAAAAATCGCAGGAAACCGGTTATCAGGAAGGGTTTTCCCAGGGCTATGCAACAGGGCATGAAGAAGGCTTTCGGGATGGTAGCCAGGAGGGCTTTCAGGCTGGCTTAAAAGAAGGGCTTCACGAAGGCATGACCCAGGCCGCCACCGAAATTGACAACAAGCTCCAGGAGATCAATCAGTTGCTGGAAGTGATCAGCAATGAAAGACAGCAGGCGTTAGCCAATCAGGAACAGGAGTTGCTGGATATCGCTTTTGAAATCGCCAAAAAAATTATGAAACATCAGGTTCAGGAAGACCGGGATCTGTTTTTAAAATTCTTTGATGAGGTGATTCATGGCGATGAAGAGGATTTAAAAATCTATTTATCGGAAAACCAGAAAACCCTTGATCTCCATATAAACAAAGAAATGTCAGAAAAATTAAAGAAGCTGGCTAAAAAGTCTAAAGTGATCATCCTAAAGGATGAGGATAAGATCATGGTGGAAACCAATGATTCGGTCATTGATATGAGTCTGCCGGTACAATTAGAGCAATTGGAGAAAGCCATCGAACAGAGTTCGTAACTGGAGGCAAGAATGAATAAATCTGAGATTTGCAAAGCCATTCAACGGGCAGAAACCTATCATTATTTTGGCAAAATTGAAAAAGTTGTGGGAATGATGATTGAATCGGTGGGCCCGGAGTGCAGCATTGGTGATTTATGTAAAATCTTCGATCAGAATGCCGACCGCTATATTTTAGCGGAGGTGGTCGGGTTTCGCGGCAATAAAGTATTGCTGATGCCCTATGAAGAACCAGAAGGAATCAGTTTTGGAAATATTGTGGAACCGACCGGATCGTCCCTGAAGATTGGTGTGTCAGATAGTATGATTGGTCGGGTTGTCAATGCCATGGGGGAACCCATCGATGGGGGTGGCCCCATTGACGATACGATGCCCTATGATATTAACAGCACTGGCGCAAATCCCTTTTCACGACCATGTATCGACGATATCCTGGAATTTGGGGTGAAGGCGATCGATGGTCTATTAACGATTGGTAAGGGACAGAGAATGGGAATTTTTGCCGGTAGTGGCGTCGGTAAAAGTACCCTGATGGGAATGATTGCCCGTAACGTTAAAGCCCAGGTCAATGTCATCGCCCTGGTAGGCGAGCGAGGCCGGGAGGTTCGGCAGTTTCTGGAAAATGATCTGGGTCAGGCCGGTCTGGAACGGTCAGTGATCGTGGTGGCGACCTCGGATCAGCCACCGATGCAGCGAATGAAATGTGCCCTGACAGCCACGACCATTGCCGAGTACTTTAAGGATCAGGGTAATGATGTTTTGCTGATGATGGATTCGCTGACCCGTTTTGCGATGGCGCAGCGGGAAATCGGTCTGGCCACCGGAGAACCGCCGGTAGCCCGGGGTTATACGCCGTCCATCTATGCGATGATGCCAAAACTTTTGGAACGCAGCGGAAATTTTGAAACCGGCTCAATCACCGGTATTTATACCGTATTGGTTGAAGGTGATGATATGAACGAACCGGTAGCCGATACTGTCCGGGGGATTATAGATGGGCACATCGTCCTCTCCCGTAAGATTGCTGCCAGAAATCACTATCCGGCCATCGACGTGCTCAACAGCGTCAGCCGGTTGATGTCCAACATCGTTAGTAAAGATCAGATGGAAGCAGCGTCTTCCATGCGGAATATGATGTCGGTGTATGATACCAACTACGATCTGGTCAGCATTGGTGCCTATAAAAGTGGAACCAATCCGTCGCTTGACATTGCCATTAAGAAAATTGGTGGCATTAATAAGTTTCTACAACAAAAAGTTGATGAAAAGTGTTTCTATGATGACAGCATTGAAGCCATGAAGAAGGCCGTCTTATGAAAAAATTTCAATTCCATTTAGGAAAGTTGCTTTCCTACAAAGATCAAAATCTAGAAAACGAAATGATGATATTGGGTGGGTTGACCAGACAATTAAGTGAAGAGATGGATAAACAACTGGATCTGGAAGATCAGTTGGAGAAAAGCAGAAAAAATTATGAACGGGATATGGCCGCATCGATTACCGCCACAGCTTGTCAGGTTTATCTTCACTACATGTCCTTCCTCAAAGAACAGATTCAAATTGTTGAGAAAAGAATTGATGAAATTACCGAAAAAATTGATGTTCAGATTGAAGTGGTAAAGAACTTGAAACTGGAAACCCGATCACTTGAGATCGTTAAAGAAAATCGATATGATGAGTATAAAAAAGAAATCGTCAAAGAGAACGAAAAACAGATGGAAGAATTTATCACCACCAGTAAAATTATGAATGAAGAACCCTGATTATCGGGGCAACATAAAGATGAAGAGGTGTAAAGATGCAATATGATACAATCATCGTGGGCGCCGGACCAGCCGGTTTAGCAGCTGGGATCTACGCTGCCCGGGGGGCACTAAAGGTTCTGATTATTGAAAAGGGTGGCATTGGCGGACAGATTGCCACCAGCTGGGAAATTGAAAATTATCCGGGCTCTCCCCCGGACAGTACCGGCCCCGGTCTGACTGAGCGGATGCGCCAGCAGTGTGAAGAATTCGGGGTGGAGTTTGCCACCCGAACCTATCTCAGCTTTGAGCAAACAGTCTCGGGGTTTATTGTAAAAACCGATGCCGGTAATCTGGAAACCCAGACCATCATCATGGCAACCGGAGCAGAACCCAAGCTGATTGGCTGCAAAGGAGAACGGGAACTCCGCGGGATGGGGGTCTCCTATTGTGCCACCTGTGATGCTAATTTTTTTAAGGGCTTAAAGGTAGCAGTTATCGGCGGCGGCGATACTGCGTTGGAAGAAGCCTTATACCTGACAAAATTTGCCAGTGAAATTATTATTATTCATCGCCGGGATGAGCTTCGGGGTGCTAAAATTTTGCAGCAGCGGATTAGAGAGAATGAAAAAATATCGATGATGCTCAGCTGTGTCGTGGAGGAAATCAAAGGCAACGGACAGGTTGAAAGCATTATCGTTAAAAATGTGGTCTCCGGTGAGTGCACTGACGTACCCATTGACGGCGTTTTCGTTTTTGTTGGTCAAAAGCCAAATTCAGAGGCGTTTGTGGGCCAGCTGGAACGGGATGCCCGGGACTACCTGATTACTGATGATGAAATGCATACCAACATTCCGGGCATCTTTGCCGCCGGTGACATTCGCCGAAAATCGCTGCGACAAGTGGTTACCGCTACGGCTGATGGGGCCATTGCCGCTGTAAATGTGATCAAATACATTGAAGAACGCAAGTAAATTGTGATATGATTAGGACTAACGAAAGTTAGTCTTTTTTTGATGCAGGCGCTTTGATGCCATTTCAAGTGAACGAACGGGTCTGCCCACCAAAAAAAAGTCGGCTATAGTCATAGATTCCGGGCGATCAATGATCGCCCCTACAAATCGAAGTACTGGTATATCAAACCAGGCACACGTATTGCATTATTTCGTAGGGGCGATTCGTAATCGCCCGGAAGACGATTGTTTAATTTAATAAGAAATATTAGTTAACAGGTGAAAAATGAATATCAAATTTGATTTAAATATTACCCAAACCCAAAAACTGATTATGACCCAGGAGATGCGTCAGTCCATTGAGATTTTGCAGCTGACAGCGATGGAACTCAATGGTTTGATCGAAACCGAAATCATGGAGAACCCGGTATTGGAATTTAATGAAGTGTCCATTAAAGAAGTGGTACCAATTAACGAGGATGGCGGACCACTAAAAGACGATTTGGTTAAAGAAGAACCAAATCCAGAGCCGCCGCCCAAGGAGGAAATCCAGTGGGATGAGTATTTTCATAGTATGGAAAATGCTGATTACCGGGGTCAGCTTCAGCCGATTGCTGACAATGATGATGAATACGGTTTTGAAAAATTTACGTCCCAGGAAAAAACCCTTAACGAATATCTGCATTTTCAATTTACCATGCAGGAAAAGGACTTTAGTGAAGAAGAAAAACGGATCGGTGAGTATTTGATTGACTGCATCGATGATAACGGTTACCTGCTCATCGACCTGGACTATGTAAAAAACATTCTGGAAGTTGCTGAAGAGCCAATCTCAAAAATGATTGCCGTTATTCAAGGATTTGATCCCAGTGGGGTGGGATGTCGGGACATAAAAGAGTGTTTGCTGATTCAATTGCGTCAAATGGGGTATGATGATGATGAAGTGTTCATGGACATTGTCAAAAACCATTTAATTGATCTGGCTGATAACCAATTTAAGCGGATTGCTCAGGAGACTGGCTTAACAATTGAAGATGTCTATGAATTCAAAGAAGTGATCAAAACCCTGGAACCAAAGCCCGGCCGGGAGTTCTCCTGTTCGGAGCGGGTCTCGTACGTCATTCCCGATGGGAGCATCGAAATTGTCAATGATGAGTTGGTGGTGAAGGTCAATGATGTGTCGGCGCCCCGATTGCGAATCAATAATTATTATAAAGGACTCCTTAAAAATTCGGATAAAAATGATGAAACCAAGCTTTATCTGGAAAAAAAGCTCGATAGTGCGGCTTTTTTAATTAAAAGCATTGAACAGCGGCGGGATACGATAAAAAAAGTGATTACCGCCATCGCCGAATCCCAGCGGGGATTTTTCTTTGAAGGGGTGGGTGATTTAAGGCCACTGACCCTTAAGACAATCGCTGAAACCATTGAAGTTCATGAGTCGACAGTCAGTCGGGCAATTCGCGGAAAGTATATTCAAACACCGAAAGGCACCTATGCGCTTAAGTTTTTCTTTAAACGGGGATACTCACAGGGCGAGGAAGACCGATCCTCCGATGCAATCAAACGATTGATTCAAGAGCTGATTGATCAGGAAGATAAGAAAAAACCCCTGAGTGATCAGCGAATATCAGAATTACTACAGGCTAAAAACCTGGATGTGGCCAGGCGAACCGTTGCCAAATATCGGGAAGCGCTTTTGATCCAACCATCCTCCAAACGAAAAGAATACCGGTAGATTGATGACCAAAAACTAATTACCGATAAATCACTAACAAATGCCTGCAGTTTTCGTAAAATTGGGTTTGGGATTATCTTTTTAGTTTTTGGTTTTTTTTAACTTGTTTTTAAATTTAAAATGGGGTATAATGATTTTGTCCCAGTGGGACAAAAGTGAGCATGTATCCGAAAGAAGGGTGATTCTGTGTCAAATCAATTAAAAATCAGTAAGGAAGTCATTGAACTTCAACAGTTGGTCGCTCCGGAAGTGAATCGTCTCATTGAAATGCGTTACAATATTTTGTCAACCATTAGCAGTGAGCAGCCCATCGGACGGAGAAATCTTGCATTTGTTCTGGATATGAGTGAGCGTCAGGTTCGTAATGAGATCGATTTTTTCCAAACCCAGAAGCTGGTTTCGGTGGAACGACAGGGTGTTGTCATCACTGATGCTGGCAACGAAGCCTTGATCCAGCTGAAGTGCCTGCTTTATACCTATAATGGTCTGGAACAGCTGGAAAAGGAACTAATGGATCGACTCCATCTCAAACGGGTGATTATTTGTCCCGGCGATATGGATATGAACTATGAAGTGTTGCGATTTATGGGACGGTCCGGGGCAAAATATGTGTTATCGGTGATGAAGTATAAAGACACCCTGGCATTAACCGGCGGTAGCTGTACAGCGGCGGTAGCTGATGAAATGCGGGAAGCCTTTTATCCTGATGTATATGTCATCCCAGCTCGGGGTGGGATCGGAAAAAGCCACTCCACCCAGGCAAATAATGTGGTGGCTGAAATGGGCCTCAAATTACATTCCAATTACGAGCTGCTTCATTTGCCGGATAACATCGACCAGCGATTACTGGAAGCATTAAAAGATTATCCGGAAATAAAAAGGGTATTCAATAAGATGGATAACATTGATATTTTTATCTTTGGTTTGGGACGGGCAGATGTTCTGGCTGACTGGCGAAATTTGTCAACAGCAGAAAAACGAAAAATTCTGGAACAGGGTGCTGTAGCTGAAGCTTTTGGTCACTACTTTGACATTAACGGTCAGGTTATTTCGCCATCCAGCACCATTGGCATTGGCACCGATAATTTTAAAAAAATACCCCATGCCATTGCGGTAGCCGGTGGGGTCACCAAGGCCGAGGCGATTATTGCAGTCAGTCGGATTCGGGAAAACATGGTTCTGATCACGGATGAAAGCGCAGCCAGAGAGATTTTAAGAAAATTGCAAACCATGTCAGACACAAAATAGCGGGTGTCTGACTGAGTATATATTCAGTAAACATTATTTTAAGGAGGCAGATAAAATGTCTGTAAAAGTAGCAATTAATGGTTTTGGAAGAATTGGTCGTTTAGCATTCCGATTAATGGCAGATAACCCGGCGTTTGATGTTGTGGCTATCAATGATTTAACCGACGCAAAAACCTTAGCGTACCTATTAAAATATGATAGCGCCCAGGGAAAATTCAAGCAGGATGCCATCGAAGTAAAAGATGATACCATGGTGGTTGATGGAAAAGCCATCAAAATCTTTGCTGAAAGAGATCCTGAAAACTTACCATGGGGCACCATTGGTGTCGATGTTGTCATCGAATCAACTGGCTTCTTCACCGATAAAGATGGAGCTGGCAAACACATCAAAGCTGGCGCTAAAAAAGTCATTATTTCTGCACCAGCCAAAGGCGATGTTAAAACCATTGTTTTCAATGTTAATGAAAATATTCTCGATGGTACCGAAACAGTAATCAGTGGGGCTTCCTGTACCACCAACTGTTTAGCACCGGTAGCCAAGGTATTAAATGACAGTTTTGGTTTAGTTAGCGGTTTAATGACCACTGTTCATGCCTATACCAATGACCAGGCAACCCTGGATGCACCACATAAAGATTTACGACGTGGCCGTACCGCTGCGCAAAATATCGTTCCCACTTCCACTGGAGCTGCAGCCGCAGTTGGCAAGGTATTACCAGCCTTAAACGGCAAACTGGATGGATTTGCATTACGGGTACCAGTCATCACTGGCTCGCTGGTTGACCTGACCTGTGTACTGGAAAAAGACGTGACCGCTGATGAAATTAACGCCGCTGTCAAGGCTGCCGCCAATGAAACCATGGGTTACAACGAAGAACAAGTGGTTTCGACGGATATTATCGGAATGTCTTATGGTTCCCTTTTTGATGCAACCTTAACCCGGGTTATGAATGTCGAAGGTGGAAAACAACAGGTTAAGATCATTGCCTGGTACGATAATGAAATGTCCTATACTGCCCAGTTAATCCGTTTGGCAGAATATGTTGCCACAAAATTTTAATCAGCTGAACTGAGTATAAAAACAAATATCATTCAAAAAACTTTTCAGAAGCTTTTGCAAAACCATTGCAACTGCTTCTGAAATTGTTTATAAAGCAAATGAGAAACCGAGAGGATAAAAAGATGAGTAAAAAAACCGTATCTGATATCGATTTAAAAGGAAAAAAAGTATTAATGCGGGCGGACTTCAATGTGCCATTGGATGAAAACGGCATCATCACTGATGAAACCCGGATCACTGCCGCCTTACCTACGATTAATTATATTTTGGAACAGGGTGCTTCATTGATTTTAATGTCTCACATGGGTCGCCCCAAAAATCAGCCAAATCCCAAATATTCGTTGGAACCGGTTGCTAAGAAACTGTCGGAATTACTAAAAAAACCGGTTATCTTCAATGATGACGGCGCAGTAACCGGTTCGGTAACGGTTGCCGCCGCAGCGGGACTGAAACCCGGTGAGGTGTTATTGCTGCAAAATACGCGTTTCCGAGCAGAAGAAGAGAAGAACGATCAGGGCTTCTCTAAAGAACTGGCCGACCTGGGGGATGTCTTTGTCAATGATGCCTTCGGAACGGCTCACCGGGCGCATGCTTCAACAGTTGGGATCGCAGAGTTTTTACCGGGCGTTTCGGGTTTTCTGATTCAGAAAGAACTGGATTTTATGGGAAAAGCTCTGGAAAACCCGGAACGGCCCTTTGTGGCGATTCTTGGTGGGTCAAAGGTTTCTGACAAAATCGGAGTCATTAACAATCTGCTGGAAAAGGTTGATACCCTGATTATTGGTGGCGGCATGGCCTTTACCTTCCTGAAAGCTCAAGGCTATGAAATTGGCAAGTCGCTGCTGGAAGAAGATAAGTTGGAGCTGGCAAACGAGTTGGTGGCAAAAGCCAAAGCCAAAGGCGTCAACCTGTTACTGCCGGTGGATGTGGTCGCAGCTGAAGCCTTTGCGGCTGATGCGCCTTTTGTGGTTGTCGATATAAATGCCATCCCGGCCGGTTCGATGGGACTGGATATTGGCCCGGTAACGGCGGCTAGCTTTACAAAAGCGATTCTGGGCGCTAAAACTGTGATCTGGAATGGCCCCATGGGGGTATTTGAAATGGCGGCCTTTGCCAAAGGAACCGAAGCTGTTGCCAAAGCGATGTCTGATTCTGATGCGATTACCATTATCGGCGGTGGTGATTCCGCAGCAGCAGTAAAAATCCTTGGCTATGAAGAGGGCATGAGCCATATTTCTACCGGGGGTGGTGCTTCACTGGAATTCCTGGAAGGTAAAAAACTGCCCGGAATTGAGATCTTACAGGATAAATAATCAAATAGGTAATTAATAAACTGTCGTGAGCTTCGCTGCCGGTTTGCGCGAAACAATTTCTACACTGTACGGCGAACAGTCTATCGCCTGTTCGCCTACACGTTACGAAATAGTTTTCACGAAGGCAATGAGCCAATCACAAGCTGGCTTGTAGTTGGCGACTGCCCGTGAACCAGAAGAAATTCGCATAGCGATTTCTTCTGGTTGCGGAAACCGACATCAAAGCAATATTTGTTCGATTCTTTAAATTACAGCTTAAATAATCAAATCTAAGGAGAAAACGATGCGAAAACCAATTATTGCCGGAAACTGGAAAATGAATAATGATAGTTTCGAAACCGAAAAATTGATGAATACCCTGTTGCCGTTGGTGGCCGGGGCCGAAGTTGAGGTGGTTTTTTGTCCCACCTATCTGGGGCTGCAAAAAGCCGTGGAAATGGCTAAGGATTCTAACGTTGGCATTGGTGCTCAAAACATGCACTTTGAAAAAAGTGGTGCTTATACGGGGGAAGTTTCTGGTGAGATGCTAAAGGCCATCGGCGTTAAATATGTTTTGATTGGCCACTCCGAACGGCGGGAATATTTTAACGAAACGGACGAAACCGTTAATAAAAAAGCCATTAAAGCTCTGAGCCTGGGGATTACCCCAATTGTCTGCTGTGGTGAAACCCTGGAAGAACGGGAGAGCGGCAAAGCGGAAGCCAAGGTGGTCGGTCAGATGGAAGCCGGACTCAAAGGCATTGACGACATCACCAAGGTGGTAGTTGCCTATGAACCAATCTGGGCCATCGGCACCGGTAAAACAGCCAGCAAGGAAGAAGCTAACGAAGCCTGCGGATGGGTTCGAAAGACGATTGCCAAAATGTTTGGCGAAGACGCTGCCCAAAAAGTCCGGATTCAGTACGGCGGTTCCGTTAATCCCGAAAACATCAAAGACTTGATGGCCATGGACAACATCGACGGCGCTCTGGTTGGCGGTGCCTCCCTTAAACCGACTTTCTCGGAGATTGTGAAGTTTTAACTCAAGGATAATAGTAAAACAAAAGAAAGAAAGATGCAGTGAGTACCGACAATTGTTATATCATGTTGTCTGCATCGGGGCGGACACGGCGTAGCCTGTCCGAGCCCGCAGCAGACAACAGATTAACAATTGGTCGGTACGGTTCTTGCGACAACCTAAAATATTCAACCGAAAGGTGTGATCATATGAATAAAAATTTAACGGCCCTGATTATTCTGGATGGCTACGGTTTTACCAGATGCACCGAGGGCAATGCTGTTGAACAGGCCCAAACTCCGTTTCTTGACACCATCTCCCGGGACTGCCCGCATACCCTCATCACTGCCAGTGGCCTTGGCGTTGGTCTGCCCGAAGGTCAGATGGGTAATTCTGAAGTCGGTCATTTAAACCTGGGTGCTGGCCGGATCGTGTATCAGGAATTGACTCGGATTACCAAGTCCATCGAAGATGGCGATTTTTTTACCAATGAAGCGTTTCTGGCTGGGATTAAATCGGCCAAACAAAAGGGGGGTGCCCTACACCTGATGGGTCTGTTGTCTGATGGTGGGGTGCACAGTCATGAATGTCATCTCTACGCCTTATTGAATCTGGCCAAAAAACAGGGATTAGATCGGGTTTATGTGCACTGTCTGATGGATGGCCGGGATACGGCTCCTGACAGTGGCCTGGGCCATGTCAAGTCATTGGAAGCCAAGATGGCTGAATTGGGAGTCGGCAAAATTGCCACCATCATGGGTCGTTACTATGCCATGGATCGGGACAATCGCTGGGATCGGGTCGAAAAAGCCTATGATGCCATGACCGTGGGTACTGGCAACCATGCCGCCTCAGCCGTCCAAGTCATGGAAGAAACCTATGCTGCCAAGATAACTGACGAGTTTGTGCTGCCGACGATTATTGACACGACCGAAGATAAAACCATTAAGGCCAATGATACCATCATCTTCTTTAATTTCCGTCCCGACCGGGCCAGAGAACTTACCCGGGCTTTTATCGATCCGGAGTTTAAGGAATTTGAGCGTAAAACCGGCTATTTAGGCCTGCATTACGTGACCATGACCCAATATGATAAATCCTTTGAAAATGTCGCAATTGCCTATAAACCGGTGACGATTGATAATACTCTGGGGGAATACCTGAGTAACCTGGGTATTCCCCAGCTGCGTATTGCCGAAACAGAGAAGTACGCCCATGTGACCTACTTCTTCAATGGCGGTCTGGAAAAGCAATATCCCCTGGAAGACCGGATTCTGGTGCCTTCCCCGCACGTTGCCACCTATGACCTGCAGCCGGAAATGAGTGCCTATGAGGTGGCCGATAAAGCCGTAGCGGCGGTTGAAAGCGAAAAGTATCAGTTGATGATTCTTAACTTTGCCAATGCCGATATGGTCGGACATACTGGCATTTTCGAAGCGGCCGAAAAGGCAGTGGAAGTGGTGGATGCCTGTGCCAAAAAAGTCATTGATGCGATTTTGGCAAAAGGGGGTAAGGTGATCGTCACGGCCGATCACGGCAATGCCGAAAAAATGATCGACTACGAAACCCACATGCCGTTTACTGCCCATACCTCCAACCAGGTTAAGTGTATTCTGCTGGGTGATGGCGATGTCGCCTTGCGAGACGATGGTCGTCTGGCAGATGTGGCCCCGACGCTGCTGGATCTGATGGGGCTGGCTAAACCGGCCGAAATGACCGGCGAAACCCTGATTAAGGAAAAATAAAGCAAAAATACAAAAACTGTGACCGTTTACATAGGAAAAGTCTCAATTGGGACTTTTTTTATGATTGAAAATGTTTTTTGGTTATGATATTATAACGTGCACGATTATTTACGGAGGTGATACTAATGAAAGAAGCTTTACTGGTCGTATTACTGATTTCCAGCTTGGTTCTGATTGCAGCAATACTGTTGTCGCCAGGAAAAACAGCCGGGATGTCAGGAGCCATCGCAGGTGGTGCTGAGACCTTATTTGGAAAGAAAAAAGCCAAGGGATTTGAAGGTGTTTTAGAAAAAGCAACCAAAATCTCAGGTGTTTTATTCATGTTGTCGGCATTCGTTTATTCAATCGTATCATAACAGGCATCAGATTTAGAGGGATGCAAAAACTTACAGGGGGAAATTGAGAATGGAATTATTGTTTCTGGCTCCAGCTATTGGAGTCGTGGCGTTGCTTGTTGTGCTTATTTTTGCAAAACGCGTAACTGCAGTTGACGCCGGTACAGACAGAATGAAAGAGATCGCTGGTTATATCCACGAAGGTGCGATGGCATTTTTAAAACGTGAATATAAAATGATCGCAATTTTTATCGCTGTCTTATTTATTATTTTAACCGTTACACCTGGTTTGGGGATTATGACTGCAGTCTGTTTCCTGGTTGGGGCTATTTTTTCAATCCTGGCCGGATTCTTCGGAATGCAGGTAGCCACTAAAGCCAATGTCAGAACTGCCAATGCTGCTAAAACCAGCGGGATGAATAAAGCGCTTTCAGTAGCTTTTTCCGGCGGTGCGGTAATGGGTATGTGTGTGGTTGGTCTGGGTTTACTGGGCGTCAGTGCGCTGTACTTATTATTTGGTGATGTCACCATTGTAACCGGTTTTGGTCTGGGTGCCTCTTCAATTGCATTATTCGGTCGTGTTGGTGGTGGTATCTATACCAAAGCTGCCGATGTCGGTGCTGACCTGGTTGGTAAGGTTGAAGCCGGTATTCCGGAAGATGACCCGCGAAACCCGGCAGTTATCGCTGATAATGTTGGCGATAACGTTGGTGACGTGGCCGGGATGGGATCGGATTTATTTGAATCGTATGTCGGTTCAATTATCTCGGCCATCACTTTAGGTGCGTTAGCACTTGATGGTTATGATGGGATCTTATTCCCAATGCTGTTAGCAGCCGTTGGTATTTTTGCTTCAATTATCGGATCGTTCTTTGTTCGCGGTAAGGAAGGTTCGAATCCGCAACGAGCCCTGGACATGGGAACCTATGTCAGTGGGATTCTGGTGGTGATTGCGTCTTACTTCCTGTCGAATTATTTTACACAAGGAACTGAGTATGACAAATCATTTATTGCGATTGTTGCTGGCTTAGTGGTCGGGATTGTTATAGGTAAATTAACTGAGTATTATACTTCGGATCATTACAAACCGGTACAACACATTGCTCAGCAATCAGAAACCGGTCCAGCTACTACCATTATCAGTGGTCTGTCAGTGGGGATGAAATCCACCATGTTCCCAATCTTAGCAATGGCCGTTGGTATTTTCGTTGCTTATACTGCTGCAGGTCTGTTTGGGATTGCGTTAGCAGCAGTCGGAATGCTTTCTACTTGCGGCATGACCATTGCCGTCGATGCGTATGGCCCCATTGCTGATAATGCCGGTGGGATTGCCGAAATGGCCGAAATGCCTAAAGAAGTGCGACAGATCACCGACAAACTTGATGCCGTTGGTAACACGACTGCCGCCATCGGTAAAGGTTTTGCCATTGGTTCAGCTGCTCTGACAGCCTTGGCGCTGTTTGCATCCTATGCTCAAACCGTTGGTTTAGAGAGCATTGATATCTTAAACCC
>JABNAD010000013.1_pt2 | contig 83830 bp, 82 predicted proteins | sample 7240381 | NCBI WGS metagenome assembly JABNAD01 (sample SAMN11332834, study PRJNA596920) | anaerobic digester metagenome | biome: digested sludge; isolation source: digested sewage sludge-derived enrichment culture grown on H2/CO2 | place: Germany: Goettingen | reverse complement strand
TGAGCACCGGGAGGTGCGAGATGCGACTGCCGGAACGGCGGGAGCACGAGCACCGGAAGGTGCGAAGCCGTGCGGGGAGCGACTGCCGGAACGGCAGGAGCTTGAGCACCGGGAGGTGCGAGATGCGACTGCCGGAACGGCGGGAGCACGAGCACCGAAGAACGACGTTCCTTCAGGAACGGAGTTTGAGCACCGGAGGTGCGAAGGTGCGAAGCCGTGCGGGAAGATCTGCCGGACGTGCCAGGTGCTTGATGAGGTTCGGAAAGGTGGTTGACAGAGACTGGATGCACTCATTTATGGTATGGAGCGGAACAGTCCAGACGATGAAACCGCCTGGTACGGTGGACCGTGGGGCTATCGCCATTGGGGGAGTGCGACTGGCTGAAGGGCAGGAGCACGAGCACCGTTAGGTGCGAGGGGCTGACGGGGAGGGGGGCGAGCCCCCCTCCCCTGTCTCTACCCTGTAAGGCTCTACCTTTGACCCCCACCGCCCGCGCTTCGCGCTCCTCATTCGCACCTGCGGTGCTTCAACTCCGCTCCTAGCGGAGCGTCGTTCCGCCCCCTCATGGGGGCGGGCAGTGCGTGGCGATAGGCGATGTCCCATGGGGACATCGCTGGAGAAGACGGAAGATATTGGACTAGCGGCTGGCCGAAGGTGCGACATACCGAAGAAACGGAGCTTGAGCACCATTGGGTGCGGGGGCAGGAGCAGGAGAAAACCAAATGTCTTGAACCGACGGCTGGTTGAAGATGCACAAGCCAGTGGAAATTCGTGTATAGATTACATAACGTGGCAAAAAAACTGGATTTTAGTGCCGGCTGAGACTCTGCCCTCGGCCTCTACCGCATCGCGAGACATCCGCCGGTCACTTCGGCGAAGATCTCCATGAACTGCTCGGGATGGTTTAAGAACGCCACCGATCGCGGCCGTCCGACGAGATCGTAGAGCCCGGTCTCTTTCTCGATCCCGAGTTCCGGAACCTCCACCGGGTTGCAGTAGCGCACCGGGGATGCGTCGGGGTAGCGGGGGTTCTTCACCAGCGCTCCGCCCTCCATCTCGTAGTATGCGGCTCCCTTCAGGTCTGCGTAGGGGCCGTAGTTGCTCGAAAACTCCGACGAGACGAGGTTCGCCATCACGAGATCCTCACTGCCGGGGTTGATCGTCACGTGGCCGTAACCCGGCGGGATCAGGATCTTGTCGCCGGTGGTGGCCTCGATCATCACCACATCGTCGGCATCGCGGGTCTGGAGGAGATAGTGCCCCGTCCCCTCGAGCACCTCGTAGATCTCCGGGTAGAGTTCTCCTGCCGGGTTCTCGGTATGGTAGTGGCCCTTCGTCTTGACGTACTCCCCGCAGAGTGTCCGGGAAGGGATAACGGTGATATCGTAGCGAACGTGGTGCTGCCGGAGCCACTCCCGGTCGCTCTCGCCTTTCGCGAGATCCCGGTACATAAAATAGAGGGGCTGATCGGAGGTGCAGCCGGGATCTGCGAGAACATCCCGCATCTCCTCGATTGTCCGTACCTGCGGCTCCGGTTTAGATCCGTCCCAGTACCCGTTCATCTCTGTTTCTTACGGTACACGAATATATAATACCCTGCTCCGATGATGACGGCCAGAACGGCGATGAGGAAGACCGGATTGGTGAAGAGCGTGCCCGGCCTCTGCTCAAGCGCGACCCGAACCTTCATGGTGTCCGATATCTTGCTGTTGTCGAGGTCGTCGCGGTAGCGGATCTCGGAGTCGATCCCGTACTCCTTCTCGGTGCCGGCACCGTCGACGTTCACCTCGAACCGTGCCGTCGCGGTCTCGCCCGGGGCGAGGTCGCCGAGGAAGGCGGTGTCGTCGCTGCTGGTGAAGGGGTCGACTGCGCTGATCCGGGCCTGTGCGTTGTAGACTGTTGCCGCCCCGGAGTTCCTGTACACGACTTCAAGGATGCTCTTCTGACCCAGGTAGAGGGTCGACGGAGGCGAGACGACCTCGAAGGCGATCTTGCCGCCTACGGGAAGGCCGAACGTCGCCGGGCGGGAGGTGACTGTCTTGCCCTCGTAGTCCTCGTAGGTGACCGCGACGTCCAGCGGGTAGGACTTAGGCTCGGCGGTGTCGGCGACCGAGACCTTGAACTTCACGTCGACCGTCTCGCCCGGGTCGAAGGTTCCGATGTAGGAGTTGCCGTCGGTGGGGATGAGCGGGCTCGCACCGCTTCTCGTGACCATCGCGACCGCCTTGTTCGCCGTGTCGTGGCCGATGTTCTTCAGGGTCATGTAGACGTAGCCCTCCGTGCCGACGTTCAGCGACTCGGAGTGGACGTCAAGGATCTCGACCTGGAGGTCGGGCGTGACCCGCACGGTGAGCGGCAGGGTCACGGTCTTCTTCAGGTAGTTGTTGCGGAGGAGGTCGCCATAATCTTCCGCATCCTGCAGGTAGGTGTAGGTCACCTCGAGCGGCAGCACGTAGTTGCCCGGCTCCGCGGAGTCCGCGATCTTCACATCGAACGTTGCGGTTGCGGAGGCTCCGCCCGCAATGTCGCTCAGGAACTGGGGATCCGTCTTGACGGTGAACGGTGTATCGGTGCTCTCGAGTGCTACGGTGACCAGTTTTGCGGTGTTCGGCTGGTCATCGGCGGGAATCGCCGGGGTGGCGATCTTGACGGTATTCAGGCCGCTGTTGGATATGATAACCGCAATCTGGGTCTCGGCACCCGGTGCAAACTGGTTGGTGCCGGAAATCGTTGCCGACAGATCAGGGCTTCCATAGAGATACTTGACGCCTTGCGCAGCCCCCGGTACAACCAGGAGTGCCAACAGGAGCATCAGTACGGGTAAGTATTGCCAACGCATCTCTTCACCTTGTTGTTATAGTAGCAACAACATTTATTGCTGAACCGTATATATACATGATGGAATGAAGGCTCCCCGGGACGTTCCAACCCCCCTCCTCGAATCCCTCAAATCACTGGGACTTACAAAGTATGAAGCCCTTGTATATATCGGGCTTCTCAGAACGGTGGGCGCGACCGCAACGGAAGTTCACGAGATCTCCGGCGTGCCGCGCGCATCCGTCTACCCGGTCCTCGACCGGCTCGTCCAGAAGGAGCTGGTCAGCGTCTCGCACACGACACCCAAACGCTTCGACGCCGTTGCCCCCGACCAGGGCGTCGAGAACCTGATGCGCCGGATCGAGAGCGACGCAGAGAGCGCCCGGGAGGCCCTCGACGTCTTTTACCGGGAGAAGGAACTGGAAGGCCCGGGCGGCCACGAACTGGTCTGGACGATCTACGGCGAGGAGAATATCCGGACTCGTCTCGCAGAAATGTTTCGGAGTGCGGAGCGGAGCGTGGAGTTGCTCGCGACGGAGGATCTCATCCGGCAGAAAGTGCTGCCACTGCTCGATCCCGTTCCGGACTCCGTGCCGGTCGAGATCGTCACCGACCGCTGGGCCGGCGAGCGGCCTTCCCGGTTCCATCTTCATATTCTCCCTCTCGCCACGCTCTGCAAGACCCCGATCCTTGCGGAGAAACTGCTGCCGTACGATAGGTCCGGCGTCTTTTTAGTGGACGACACACGGGCGCTGCTCTGGATGGAAGGGGCCGACGGTCAGCCCTCCGCCCTCTATTCGGAGTCCGCGGGGCTCGCCCTCTTCGTGCGGCGGCACATCGCCACCGTCATGGAATGGGCAAAGGCTGCGGTTCAGTAATCGTCCAGGTAGCCCATTGCCTGGACATCGATCAACCCTTTGAGCGCCCGGGTCACGACCGGACGCCCGGTCTCCCTGACGGCCGCCATCGCGTTCGTGCCCCCGACCATCGCCACGCCTATGTACTGCGGGCTCACCGGGACACCGAGCAGGGGGACGTTCGGGGCGCCGACGTCGAGGATGCCGGAGAACCCTATGGCCGCAAGTTCGTCGAGCACCTCACCCAGGAGTTGCTCGGCCTCCATGTGGCACTCTCTGATGTTTGCGAGGATGTTGCCCTTCCCGTGGTTCATGACGTCGAGGATCGACGTTGCCTCCTGGGAGATGAGAACTTCGAGAGGGTCGAGCGTGGTGTCGCGGTAGAGGATCATGCTCGTGAACCGCTGCGCAACCCTCCCGTCGACCTCGACGATCCCGCCCCCGATCGGGCTCGCCGGGATGCCGCGCTGGAGGAGAAGAGCGTCGAGCGTGATGCTGCACATCGTGCAGATGGCGTGCCGACCATCCGGCACGGTGTAGCCGCCGACCTGCTCCCCCGGCCCGGCGACCAGGAGCCGGTCGCTGATGGTGATGCCCCGTTTGTGCGCCTCTTTCATGACGGAGAGCGTGAACTCGAGGTCGCGGCTCTCGATGAGCGAGAGGTTGTAGATGATCTTCCCCGTGTCGTCCTCCGGGCGGTAGGTCACCTTGAGCGCGTACTCCTCGATGCGGTGGTTGGTGAACTTCAGGGGAGCATGCATTATCAGATCTCTTGCATTGCAGGAGAAAAAGTGTTGCCTTCGGATTCAACGGATTCGGCCGGCAGAAGCGCGGGGCGGCACCGGCCTTCTGCCGCCTTTCGTTCACCCGGCGTTACGCATTTTGAATCTTCCCCGTCAAACGCCCTGCTCCACTGCTGCCCGCGGCCGCCCTCTCGAAGGGAAAACTTGTTCTATCTCCCTGTGGTATTGTTAGATGAATGGAGAGTGGGACTCGGGAAAAAGCCCGGAACGTGCTGAAGCGGATCCTTGCCGCGGCCTCCTACGACGTTGAGGAGGTCGGCGACCCGCTGGATCTCTCCGCGATCGGGAACGAGGATGCCCTGGTGGTGCTCTGCTCGGACGATCCGGAGACGATTGAGAGCTTCGATTCGATGATCTATCGCCTGCGCACCGGTGAAGACGACTGGGTCTGCAGGAAATTGCTCTTCACCCTCGATTCGGCGGTGCAGACGGAGGACTGCATCCGGTGGGGGCCGGACGAGTTCGTCCGCTACGCAGGCAGGGCTGCGCTCGCGGAGGTGCTCGGACAGAACCTGATCCTGGATCTTCCCCGGCCGGTCCGGGCTGCCCGCCGGGGGCAGATCGAGGCCTCTCCTGCCGCGGTGAAGGAAGAGCCGCTGGATGGGCCGGAGTTGCCCCACCTCCCGGTGCAGGTCTCCGAGCAGCGTGCCTGCGGCATCGCCGGAATACACGGGACGGCGAAGTGCCGGTTCATCCCGTACTGGAACTACCGCTACGTGAGCACCGGCGAGCGCGAGGTGAAAGATCGACTGGTCTCTTTCGACGCCGAGGGTGCCGGGGCGGTCAACGCCATCAACGGCCTGAAGATGGAGATCAACCCCGACGAGATCGAGCGGGGCCCGGTTCCGTTCGGATCAGAGATCGTCTCCACCCGGCTCGTGCGGGAGGACGTGGAGGAGCAACTGGTGCGGGACGTCATCGACCGTCTCACCCAGAGGGTGCGGTTCCGCTACGAGAAGGGCGATGCCATCTTCTACGAGGAGAAGACCCTCAAACCCGACCGGAACAACATCACCATCGACATCGAGGCCGTCTATGTGCCGGTCTGGCAGGTGCGGGGCGGGAGCAAGATCGTCGAGGTCAACGGGTTCACCGGCGAGGTTCTCTCGATGCCGATGGACGAAGGCGTCGAACTGCTGTAGGTGAAGATCATGATCGTCGTCATCGGCGGCGGGCCCGCGGGGAGGCTCGGGGCGATCCACCTCGCGCAGGCGGGAAAGGAGGTCAGGCTTGTCGAGCGGCGCAGTATCGGGGGGCAGTGCCTCCATGAGCGGTGCATGACGATCTGTGCCTTGAACGACGTTGCGCGGCTGATCGAGTCTGCCAGAACCCAGAAGGATCTCGGGATCCTCGACTCGGTGCCGACCGTCTCATACCCGGCGATCCGGAAGCGAATATGCGAAGTCCAGGATAAACTCTCCTCGGTTCTCGATGCGGAGACCCGGCGGGCGGGAGTCGAGATCGTCTACGGAGCCGTTGGCCTGCTGGAGGGGAGCCGGGTCTTCATCGACGACGAAGAAGTCCGGGCGGACGCGGTTCTCGCGGCCACCGGTTCGCGGCCGGCAATCCCCGAGATCCCCGGCACCGATCTTACCGGTGTCTATACCTACCGGACGCTCCCCACCATGCCCGATATCCCCCGCCGCATGGCCGTCATCGGCGGCGGAGTGGTGGCGGCGGAGTTCGCCCATATCTTCCACGCCTTCGGGGTCGAGGTCGAGATGATCGCCCGGCACGGGCTGCTCCGGGATCTCGACGAGAAGATGCGTTCCGCTGCGCTGCGCGACCTTGCCGGGGTCGGCATCCGTGAAGAGACCCCGGTTATGAGTATCGAAGGCGGCGGACGAGTCCGCTCGGTTCTCCTCGCCGACGGCGAGGAGGTTGAGGCCGATGCCGTGCTGCTTGCAACAGGGCTCGTCCCCCATTCGGAGATGCTCCAGGGACTCGATAAGCGCCCGGACGGTGCCGTCATCGTCGACGCGAAGATGCGCACGAGCGTTCCGGGTGTCTACGCCGCAGGCGACGTCATCGGCCCGCCCTATCTCACCCCCGCGGCCCGGAGGGAGGGTGTGGTGGCGGCCGAGAACATCCTCGGCCGCGAGACCGTCATGAACTACGAAGGCATTCCCCAGGCGATGAGCCTCCGCTACGATTACGCCTCCGCCGCGATCGCCGCCGGGGACGAAGGCGTCACCCTCTCGGCCCCCGCGCCCGCGGGCCCCGGTTCGTTCTGGGATGTCGCAGGGGGTTGGGCGGGGCTTGCCCAGGTTCGGGTCGATCCCGCGACCGGCCGGCTGATCGGGGCGGCCGCCGCCGTCCCCGGGGCGTCGCTCCTCCTCTCTTATATCGGTTACCTGATGAAACAGGGCATCACCGTCGACGACTTCGACGAGATCGTCGAGGTTCATCCCTCGACCGACGGCGTCTACGGGCTCGCCCGCTACGCTTCCGGGATGCTCAAGAAGAAAGATGAATGATGCATTCCGGCGGCTCTAGAGCTGCCGGAACATCTGCCCGAACTTCGGGATGAAATCTTTTTTGCGGGACATGACGCCCTCGAGCCGAACCGGCTGGTCCCGGAGATCCAGTTTGGCGATGCAGGCCTCGTCACCGGCGGCGAAGAGGTCGCTTGCGTTGCAAAAGACGTTCGTAAAGAGGGCGAAGAAGCAGTCGACCCCCATCGTCGTCCGGAGATGGTCGATCTCCGCGCGGATCTCGCCGGCGTGGGTCTCTGCGAATTCAAACGACGACGTCATCACCTGCGAGACCATGATGCTCTTCCCGAAGAGGTTGTAGCGCTTCATGTCCCGGGTGAGGAGCTCTTCCTTTGGGAGAGCGTCGAGATCCATGCCCTTCCGGATCAGTTCCGGCCCGTACTCGGCCGGGTCGACCCCGGCGATCTCCGCGAGGTAGTCGGCCGCCCGGATATCCGCCGGAGTGGTCGTCGAGAGTTTCATCACCATCGTATCCGAGAGGATCCCCGAGAGAAGGAGCCCGGCGGTCGACGGCGTGGGCTCCACGCAGGCCTCGATGAACTTGTTCGCCACGATCGTCGAGGTCGACCCCACGGGGTCGTTGAGGAACCGCACCGGTTTTAAGGTCGAGATCGCGCCGAGACGGTGGTGATCGATGATCTCCAGGATATCCGCCTGCTCGATCCCGTCCACGGCCTGGGAGTACTCGTTGTGGTCGAGGAGGATCACCGACTTCTGAACCTCCTGCATCAGCGTCGTCCGGGATACGAGCCCGATATGCCTTCCCTCTTCCCCGACGACACAGGCCGTCCTGAACTTGGAGTTCGAGACGACCCCTTTCGCATACTCAAGCGAGTCCTCCATACGGACGGTGGGGACGTCGGTCTCCATGATCATGCTCGCGGGGAGGGAGAGGCTGATCATCTTGCCGACGCTGAACGCGTCGAGTGTCGTCGAGAGCACCGAGGCGCCCCTCGCCCGCGCGGCGTCGATCACCCGCTCGCCCACCGGCGCTCCTTCGGCGATGATGAGCGCGGCGACCCCGGCCGATATCAGGGCGAGCTGGGCCGGCTCGTTGTCCCCGACGATCGCGATATCGTCGGGTGTCATCCGCGAGAGGGTGACGTGCAGGGCGTCGATGACGGTGTAGACCCGGCCCTCCCCGAGCGTCTCGCGCGCCGGCACGACCGTCCGGGCGTCCAGGATGCGGGCGAGGGTCTCGAGCGGCATCGGGATGAGGGAGAGTTGCTCCCGGGGGTTCTTCCGGACATAGGTCCGGGCGAGGCCGTACTCGCTGACGAGGCCGACCAGGCTCTCGTTCACGTCCGTGATCGGCATGTTTCGCATGTCGTAGGTGTCCATCAGGGCGGCGACGTCGATCGTCGGGACGTCCTGACGGACGCTCCGGGTGTCGAGCGGTATGTCCGATACGGTGGGTTCGACGCTCGCTACGTAGACCGGGGCCTCGACGCCGAACGTCTCGAGCGCAGACCTCGCCTCGGGGCTCACCTCCCCGCACCGGGCGGGGATGTACTTTCCCGGCTCGGCGCGGTTGCGGAGTTCGGCGTAGCCGATGACGCTGCAGATGCTGTCGGTGTCGGGCTGTTTGTGGCCGATGATGATGATCTTGTTCTGTCCCATAGTTTCCTCGGAACCCCGGCGGGGCAACGGTTGTCTCCAGAGGTATCACCCTCTGCCGTCAAAGGTTTTATCCCGGCCATGGGGTGGTGCGGGGGTAACGTTGAAGTAGAGGCTCTCTCCATTCTTCCGTGTGGAATCCGGTCGTCCCCTCCTCATCCTGTTCGCCCTTGTATGCGTTCTTGTCTTTCCGGCCGCGGGAGCGCAGGGTGACATGACGGTGACGTCCGTTTCTGTCGAACCGGAAGTCCTGATGCCGGGCGATACGGGGTTTGTGACGGTTGCCGTGCAGAACACCGGCCGGTTCACCCTCCCGCTCGGCGGCGCCCGCCTCTACGAGGACGGCGTCGTCCCGACAGGCGAGCCCTACCCCTCCGTCGGGAGTCTCGGGGCCGGCCTCAACCGAACGTTCACCTTCGCCGTCCGGACGGACGCCTCGAACGGGATATATTACCCACGGTTCTCTCTCGATCTCCGGGAGAATGGAACCCTCAGCCACCCGGTTCCGGTCCGGGTCGACGACACGCCGCTCAATGCATCGGTCTTCGAGAGACCGGATGCCTTCGCTGAGTCCCGGACGGCCGCCGTCGCCGTCCAGGTCGGAAACCCGCGCTCGAACGCCGCCTCCGGCGTCCAGGTGATCACCCGGGGCGCGAACTTCTCCGTCACGCCGGAGAGCGCGTTCGTCGGCACCCTGAAACCCGGTGCGTCGGGGACCGTCGCCTTCAACCTGACCCCGGCTGCCGAGACGAACGTCACGTTCCAGGTGGTCTGGCGCAACGGCGTCAACACCCATACCGCCGATCTCGTGCTGCCGGTCACGTTCGGCGAGGACAAACGGCAGGCGGACCCCGTCATCACCAACGTCGAGGTCGCCGTGGAGGGAGAGAACTACCGCGCGACGGGCGACGTCATGAACGCGGGGCTCGAGCCTGCCCGATCGGTCATCATCTCCCCGGGCGCGCCCGCGGCGCCGGTCGATCCCTTCCGGGTCTACGTCGTCGGGACGCTCGATCCCGACGACATCTCGACGTTCGAGGTGACGTTCAGGGCCGGTGCAAACGCGACCGAGATCCCGCTCGTCATCGAGTACCGGGACGACGACGGTAACCCCTACTCCGTCGAGCGGCCGATCTCGCTCGAGAACCGCACGGGAGAGGAGGCTGCCGATGCCGGACTACCCGCTCCGGCCGTTGCCGCCGTGGCGCTGCTCGTCGTCGCTGCCGGCCTGGCGGCCCTCTGGTACGTCCGGAGGCGGCAGCGGTGAGCGGCGAACCGATCCTCCGGTTCGAGGAGGTCAGCAAGATCTATCCCCTCCCGGCAGGCGACGTCGTGGCGCTCGACCGCGTCACCCTCACCGTCGATCCGGGGGAGTTCATCGCCGTGATGGGGCCTTCGGGCTCCGGGAAGTCGACACTCCTGAACCTGATGGGCTGCCTCGACGTCCCGACCACCGGCGAGATCTACCTCTCCGGGCAGGAGATCTCTCAGATGAGCGACGACGACCTCACCCGGCTCCGGCGCGACCGCATCGGGTTCGTCTTCCAGCAGTTCAACCTGATTCCCCTCCTCTCGGCGGTCGAGAACGTCGAGTTTCCCATCGTTCTCACCACCGACCGGGAGGAGAGCCGGCGCCGGGCGATCGAGGTCATGCGGGCGATGCACCTCAACGACGCCCTCTTTACCCACAGGCCGGGCGAACTCTCGGGCGGCGAGCAGCAGCGGGTCGCGATCGCCCGGGCGCTCGTGAACGACCCCGATCTCCTCCTCTGCGACGAACCGACCGGGAACCTGGACACGAAGACAGGGACGGCGATCATGGAGATCCTCGCGGAGGAGAACCGGGAGGGCAAGACGGTCGTCATGGTCACCCACGATCCGGGAGTCGCCGCGTACGCCCGCCGCACGATCCGGATCGTGGACGGGAGGCTGGCGTAGTGTTCTTCTCGTTCGCGGCGAGGAACCTCAAGCGGCACTGGGCACGCTCAGGCCTCTCGATCATCGGGATCGTCATCGGGGTCGTCGCCATCGCTTCGATGGGGGTCATGGGCAACAGCATCAACCTCCTCGCCGCGAACATCATCACCGACGTCGGGGACACCGTCGTGGTCACGCCGCACACCGCGATCGGCGGAACCTTCGCCGGAGACCCGCGGACGGCCGTGGACGCCGCCATCCCCGCCCGCGAGGTCGAGGAGATCCGGCGGGCGGCAAACCCGCACCGGACGATCCCGGTGCTCCAGGGAGCCGACGAGGTCGAGTTCGGCCGCGGCGAGAGCGGGTATGCCCAGATCATCGGGCTCGCATCGGACGATATCCCCGTCCTGCTCGAACTCGCGGAGGGGCAGCACCTCCGGCAGAACCAGGCGGGCGCGCTCGTCGGGATCCACCTGGCCCGGGAGTACGGTATAGCCCCGGGTTCGAGGATCGTGATCGGGGGCGAGGACGTCCGGGTGGCGGGCGTGCTTGCGGAGCGGGGGATGGGGTTCGATATCAACCCGGACTATGCGATCGTCGTCTCCGAAGGCTGGTACGAGAGCCACTTCGGGGCGAAGGACTCCTATCCGCTGGTCATCGTCCGGGTGGGTGATGTCGACGAGATCGACGCCGTAAAGGATGCTATCGAGAGCCGGATCAACCGGCGCGAGGAGGTGGTCGACGTAGCCGACTCGCGCGAGATGCTCGGGCAGTACGAGGAGATCTATGGTCAGATAACGCTGTTTCTCCTCGGTATCGGCGGGATTGCACTCGTCGTCGCCGCCGTCAATATCCTGAATGTCATGTACATCTCGGTGACCGAGCGCATCCGTGAGATCGGCGTCATGAGGAGCATCGGGGCGTTGCGCGGGGAGATCCTCCGGATGTTCCTGTATGAAGCGGTGATCCTCGGGCTCATCGGAAGCGTCGTCGGCGGTCTTCTGAGCACCGCCTTTGGGTACCTCATCAGCGTCGCCGCGATCGAGGTCGCCACGGCCGGGACGACCTTCGGCGAGAACTTCACGGTCTTCGACCAGAGCGCGATCGGGTTCATCGTCTTCGGGATGGCGTTCGGCATCGCAACCAGTATCGCCGCCGGGTTCTACCCGGCGTGGATTGCCTCGCACCTCGCCCCGGTCGATGCGATGAGGCAGAGATGAAGAGGAGCGGCCGGGCATGATCTTCATCGAGCTCGCGGTCAGGAATCTCAGGCGGCACAAAGTCCGTTCGGTTCTCGCAACGGTCGGCATCATCATCGGTGTCGTCGCCATCGCCTCCCTCGGCATCATGGGCAGCAGTCTCTCGACGCTTGTCGGGGGCATGGTCTCGGACGTGAGCGACACCGTTCTCGTCACCCCCCACCTCGCGGCATCGAGCGGCGACCCGTTCGATCCCCGAAACACCCTTGCCGCACGCATCTCCGAGAGGAACGTGGGGCTGGTAGAGAAGGCCGCCGGACAGCACCGCGTCGTCCCCATGATCGTCGCGTCCGATCGGCTTCGGGTACGGGATACGAGCGGCTACGCAACGATATACGCCATGCCTGCGGCCGATATCCCCTTCCTGCTCGAGCTGGAGGCGGGCCTCTACCCCCAGGGAAGATCTTCGGGGGTGATGGTGGGCTCGCTCCTTGCCGATGAGTTCGACCTCCATCCGGGGAGCCGCATCGAGGTCGGGGGCGAGAGCGTCCGCGTCATGGGGGTCGCGGCGGAGCGGGGGATGGGCATCGACATCAACCCCGATTACGCCATCATCGTCACGGAGGACTGGTACACGGAGCGGCACGGGGCGCAGGACTACAGCCGGGTCGTCGTGAAGGTCAGCGATCTCTCCGCAATCGAGGATGTCAAGGCCTCCATCGACCAGCAGATCAACCGCAGGAAAGAGGTCGTGGACATCCTCGACTCACGCGAGATCCTGGAGATCTACTACGAGACGATTGACGCCATGAACGTCTTCCTCCTCGGTATCGGCGGGGTATCGCTCCTCGTCGCGAGCGTGAGCATCTTGAACGTCATGATCATATCGGTCACGGAGCGGACGGCGGAGATCGGGCTGATGCGGAGCATCGGGGCGCGAAGACGGGAGGTTCTCCGGATGTTCCTCTACGAGAGCCTGATCCTCGGGGCCATGGGGAGCATCGTCGGCGGCACCATCAGCGCGGTGGTCGCCTACTACGCCTCTGCCTCCGTAGGAGACCTCTTCGCCGATTTCGGCGTCTCGGGAGAGGCCGGCATCCCCGTCTCCGTGGTGATCGGCTACGTCACCTTTGCGATGGCGTTCGGCATCGGGACAAGTGTCGTCGCCGGGTTCTACCCCTCGTGGAAGGCGGCGCAGTTGAACCCCATCGAAGCGCTCCGCTACGAGTGACGAGTTCCCCCGGGGGGGAGGAGGCCGCCCCACGGCACTGCCCCCCTGGAAGCCGTCGCGAGGCCGGGGGTGGCGAAGCCCCTTCCGGGGTGAGACCATGCGTAATTTCATAGCCCTGGAGACCGGAAACTCTATGAGCACTTATAGGATGATAGAGTTCTCTGTCAGGAAGTGCTCTGACCTCCATCGGGTCCTCAATACGATAACAATACCCGGCTGTGTGAAACGAATGTTGCAAATGATTACGTGGCTCGACAAAAACTTCAGCTCGCTCCAGCCGACGCGGGCGATCATCATGAGAGCGCTGCGCCACCTGCGCCCTGCGGATCGAAAAAAGCTCTTCTCCGAAGACATCCCCGAGATGCGGACCGCCGAAGGGCGGTGGTTCGAGGCGATCGTTTATGAGATGATCCTCGATCTCTCCCGGCAGACCAACCTCATCCGCTCCGTCGTGGCCCGGGGTGCCGACGGGCCCGCCAAAGTCCGGCGTGCGCAACTCGGTCAGAACGGACTCTTCTACTCGAACATCGGGGATATCAAAGTCCGGGGAAACGGCCAGGATCTCGCCGAGGTCGATCTCGTGCTCGTCGACCATACCGGAGCACTGACGTTCGGGGAGATCATCACGTCTCCTGCCGACTTAAAAGAGTTCGAGGCGGAGATCCGCTACAAAAAACAACTCTTCGGCTATCTCTACGGGCAGCCGACCGTGCCGTTCCTTCTCATCTCCTCGGTCGATATCTCCCGGACGGCCGTCGTCCGCCGCCTCCTCAAGGAACCCGACAACGTCCTCCTCACCACCCCGACCTGCGAGGACTTAAAGGCCCTTATCCGGCAGCGAGACCTGAAACGAGGTCCTACCGGCCGGGTAAAGCATGAGAGGCTGGTATCCATCAAGGACATTCCGCCCCGCCGGCCGTTCGACTACAAGAAATTGCACGACGAACGGCTGCAGAGCATAATCTCCACCGTCACCTCGAAGAAAGGCGTCGTGGAACTCGGCACCCCGGACGAGATCCCGCCGATCGTGAAGAAGGTTCTCTTCGGAGGACTCTACCCCTCCGCCGTCCGGATGCTCGATGCCCGATACCCCATCCGCATCAAGGGAAAGACCTACGACCCGGATACGATTCAGAAACAGTTCTCGAAGGTCATTCTCGCCGTGAACATCCCGGAGTACCGGCCGATCATCTATCTCCGGGCCCGGAACAAGAAGGAGTACCTCAAGATGGTGCCGAACAAGACTGGCGGGTTCAAGTTCGAGAGCCGGCGGACGCCTCATATGGCAGGCTTCTTCCTCTGGCTCGAGTCCGTTCAGCCGTCGCTCGGGGCCGAGTTGACGCGGGAACTCCTCGATGCGTTCCCCACGATTCATGTCCCGGATGCGATCGCGGACGGGAAACCGTAAGATACGTATGCCGGCCCCAGGTGACCTCATGAACTCGGACGGCGGTGATCCGGAATGAGCCCGGTGGCGGAGATCGCCGGGTTCGTGGGGATTGCCCTGGTCGCTGTCTTCCTCGGGATCGCCGCGGCTCTCGGGGTCTCGTACGTCGGGATGCTCTACGGCCCCCGCATATTCGCCTTCATCGGGGAAGGAGGGCTCAGGGTCGTTCCGAAACTGATGGCGGTCATCGTTCTTGCGATAGCCATCCAGTTCATCATCCGCGGAATCGCGGAGGCGATGCCCCAGCTGCTGGCGAATGTCGAGTTCGGTGGGGATGCGGGTACGGAATGACGGATGTTCAGATCGCTCTCATCCAGGCGCTCCAGGCCCACGCGGCGTGGCTCGAAGTGCCGATGCTCGCCTTCTCGTTCCTCGGGGAGCCGGAGTTCTACCTGCTCGTCATTGCGGCCCTCTACTGGTGCTGGGACACGCGCCTCGGGCTTCGTCTGGCCCTCCTGATGGGGATCACCGGCGGGGTCAACGAGGCCCTCAAGGTCGCGTTCCACCTTCCCCGCCCCTACTGGGTCTGTCCGGAGATCAGGGCGCTTGGAAGTCATCCGTCGTTCGGGCTGCCGTCGGCGCACGCCCAGGGGTCGGCGTCGTTCTGGGGACTGCTCGCCGCCGACGTCCGGTGGAAGTGGTTCACCGTCTTCGCCGTCGGAATGGCCTTTCTCATCGGCGCATCAAGGATCTTCCTCGGGGTTCACTTCCCGACCGATGTTCTTGCGGGCTGGGCGATCGGCGCCGCCGTCCTCCTGGGGTTCCTTGCTCTCGAGAGGCCGGTAGGCCGCCGGATCGCCGCCCTCCCCCTCTCAGGGCAGGTGCTTGCCGCATTCATAGGATCGCTTGCCCTGGGGCTGGCCTCGTTTGGTGCTCTCGCGGCCCTCGGGGACTGGGAGGTCCCCGCCTCCTGGGCGGCGGGGGCGCTCGAGCAGTCCGGAGAGGCGATCCACCCGCTCGATCTCCTGGACGCGGTCATGGCCTCGGGCCTCTTCTTCGGGTTCGCGGCCGGTGCGGCGGCAGACCGCCATCCGGGGAGCATCTGCGCCGAAGGGAAGGGATCGGTCCGGCTGTTTCGCTACGTCTTCGGGCTCGCCGTGGCTGGGGCGATCTGGTACGGGCTCGGGCTTCTTTCCCCGCAGGGTGCCGTTCCCGCCGCCTACCTCTTCCAGTACCTCCGGGCCGCCGTCGCCGGTGCCTGGGTCTCGTTCGGCGCCCCGGCGTTCTTCGCCCGGTATTGCCCGGGCGCGTAACGCAGGAGTATATATCCCCTGCAGGCGAGGATCCAGTATGGATTCGGCGGACGGTGGTCTCACGGTGCTCGAAGGTCTCATCCTCTGCATCGTGGCGGTCCTGCTTGCCGTGCTTGCGGCCCACGCCCTGAACGCTCCCCCCGGCCATCCGGCGGGCTTCGTCTACTCCGCCCTCGAGGAGACCTGGGGATGCCTGATGGTTTCCGGCGATGTTTACGGCTACGCGCTCGGCGGCGGAACCGTCGACGGCGTCGCCCTCGTCTGCGACCGGCCCGACCTATCACGGATGGGATCGGTCTCCTGCAGCATCTGCCTCTTCGTCGGCGATATGGGGAGCGTCGATATCGGCCGCGCCGTGGTCGAGGTCGCCACCCCCGAAGGAACCGAGCGCCTCGATAGAACTGCCGGAGCGCCGGTATCGCCCGGGAACTGGACGATCGTCCGGATGGGGCACACGATCCCGTTTCTGCAGGCGGACGACGACACGCTCCTCGAACCCGGGGAGCAGTTCGATCTGGTCATCTATCCCTCCCGGCCGTTTGCGCCCGGCGAGAGGTTCCTGATCCGCATCGCCCCGCCCGGCGGCGTTCCGCTCACGATGGAGCGGGTCGTGCCGCCCCGGATCACGCCGGTGATGGATCTCGGCTGAAAACACCCTTCAGCAGACTTTTATAGCCGAAAGCCGACTCACTCCCATGCTTGCAGAGGGGATCGCTCTCGGCTGGATTCTGATCGTGCTCGGGGCGGTGCTGCTCCTGGTGGAGGTCTACCAGCCCGGGTTCTTCATCGCCGTCCCCGCGACGGTGATGGTCATTCTCGGGGTTCTCCTCCTCCTCGGCGTCGACATCCTCACGTCCCCCTGGGGCCTCGTCGTCGGGGTCCTGGCGGCAATCGTGGCGGCCTCGGTCACCGTATGGCTCTACGGCCGCCTCACGCCGGGCCAGGAACCGCCGACGACCCTCTCCCGGGACTCGCTCGTCGGTCTCGAGGGGACGGTGGTCATTCCGGTCGATCCGGAGACGATCACGGGGAAGGTGCGGCTCGGGAGCATGGAGTGGAGCGCCCGATCTGAATCGGGAGAGATCCCGGTCGGGCGAAGGGTTATTGTCGTGCGCTCCGAAGGGGTGCATGTTGTTGTAAAGGAGATTGTGTAAAATGCTTCTTACTGGAGAGTTTCCATGGACCGGGCTGATCACGGTCTTTCTCATCATCGTCATCATCATCATATTCTCCCGTGGCGTGGTGATCGTCCAGCCGTACGAACAGGGACTCCAGATCCGTCTGGGAAGGTACATCGGGAGGATGAACCCCGGATTCAGGTGGGTGGTCCCGCTGATCACGGTGGTCAAGAAGCTCGACCTCCGCACAGAGGTGATGGACGTCCCGCGGCAGGAGGTGATCACGAAGGACAACTCCCCGACGAACGTCGACGCGATCGTCTACGTTCGGGTGATCGATCCCGAGAAGGCCTACTTCGAGGTGATGAACTACCGGTCGGCGACGGTGGCGCTGGCGCAGACGAGTCTCCGCGGGATCATCGGCGACATGGAACTCGACGAGGTTCTCTACAACCGGGACATCATCAACGCCCGCCTCCGGGACATCCTGGACCGGGAGACCGATGCCTGGGGCGTCAAAGTCGAACGGGTGGAGATCAAGGAGGTCGACCCGGTGGGTGCGGTCAAGCAGGCGATGACCGAGCAGACCGCAGCCGAGCGTGAGCGGCGTGCGGCGATCCTCCGTGCGGACGGCGAGAAGCGTGCGGCGATCCTCAAGGCGGAGGGGAACCGGCAGAGCATCATCCTGGAGGCCGAGGGCGAGCGGCAGAGCAAGATCCTGCGGGCCGAGGGTGAACGATTATCAAGGATCCTGCAGGCGCAGGGCGAGGCGCAGGGGCTGCGCATCCTCTCGGTCGGCGCCCGGCCGCTTGATAAGCGGGCGATCACGGTCCTCTCCCTCGACGCCTTGAAGAAGATGGCCGAGGGCCAGGCGACGAAGATCATATTCCCCTTCGAGCTCTCGAGCATTGTGAAGCAGGCCGCGGAGTACCTCGGCGCCACGGCCGAGGCACCCGAAGTTCCGGAAGGAGGAGAACTGCCCCCGGAGGATATCCTCGGGGAGATCCCGGGACGGGATGTGGTCAGAACCGCTGAGGAGGCGGTAAAGAGCATCGATACCGACATCGGCGTGGAGATGCAGAAGAAGTCGCGGGACCTGATCAGCAAGGGAGACCAGGAGGAACTGTGAGGCTTCGCACCTTCGGCCCGTCGCCCTCCCGGCCGGTCTCGGCCGGATCTCACCTTTTTTCACTGGCCTGAACCGTCCCGGTTACAGTCCACGATACCGTCTGCCTCCCTGTCGGAGCAGGCTTATCGGAACGCTTTTTCTGGCGAAAGAGCACCTCCTGAGCTCCTGTCCGGAGCAGGAGATGCCTGGTGGGGGGTTGATTCCTGTAAATCTCCTGTACCCCTCCTGATACAGAAACGAAACGGTTATTCCCGTTATCGTGAAGTAAATTGTATGAGAATGGTCTCATCAGCATTCGTGCTTATCATCCTCGCGGCGATCGTCTTCGTTTGCGGGTGCACCGGAACAGAGACCGGTCCCGGACAGCAGGGCGGGGCGGTGCAGGATATCGTCGTCGGCGCCCTTCTGCCGCTTTCCGGCGATTACGCCGGGGGCGGGGAGGCGAGCCGGGTCGCCCTCGAGGTGGCGGCCGGGGAGATCAACGACTACTTTGTCTCGATCGGATCGGACTACCGTGTCGGAATCATCATCGAGGACACGAAGGCCGATCCTGCAACAGCGCTCGCGAAACTCCAGACGCTCGAAGGTCAGGGGGCTACGGTTGTTATCGGGCCCAGTACCAGCGCCGAACTTGAGGCGATCCGGACGTATGCCGACGATCATGGGGTCCTGATCGTCAGCACCATGAGCACGGCGCCGTCGCTTGCGATTGCGGGCGACAACGTCTACCGGTTCGTGCCGCCGGACACCTACCAGGCCGACGTCATGGCATACTACCTGAGGGAGCAGGGAGTAACGGCGATTGTACCGGTCTGGCGCGGCGACGTCTGGGGCGACGAACTGGAGAAACTGACGGCGGCGGCGTTTGCGAGGAGGGGCGGAAAAGTACTCGACGGCGTCCGGTACACGCCGGATCTGGAGGGGTATGACGCGATTGCGGCGGATCTCGATGCCCGGGTGGCCGGGGCGGTCGCGGCGCACGGGAAAGAGCGGGTCGCCGTCTACCTGGTCAACCTCGACGAGGCGGACAGGATGATGGAGGCGGCTCTCGCGACAGAGAACCTGCCGAAGGTCCGGTGGTACGGGTGCGACGGCAACGTCCTCCTCGATTCGCTTGCGACAGGAGAGCCCGCCCGCTTCGCGGAGCAGACGAAGTTCACCTGTCCGGCGCTCTGGAACCAGGAGAGCGTCGCGTCGAACACAGCCACCATCCAGAAGATGCGGGAACTCCTCGGGAGACATCCCGACGGTTACGGCCTCGCGACCTACGATGCCCTCTGGATCGTCACCATGGCCAGGACACAGACCGGCACCGCGGACGTCGCCATGCTGAAGACCGCGCTTGAGAAGACCGCAGGGGAGTCCGGCGGCCCCCTCTTCGGGCCGGCGCACCTGAACGGTGCCGGCGACCGATCGAACGCGCACTACACCTTCTGGACGGTGAATGCCGACGGCGATGCCTACCGGTGGGTGCCGATCGTCCAGTACGGCATCGCGTCGGCCGGCGCCACCCCGGAACTCGAGTGGGTCGGCGCCTGAATGCCGGGGCACTCCCCCGGTTCTTTTCTTTAGCATCGTGCCGGTTCAGTTTCATCCCCCGCACGGCGCACTTTAATGGTCGAAGCGGAAAACATGACGGTGCAGGTGTGAAGTTGCCCTCGTGGCGACGGGAACCGCCCATGAGCGAACGTGATGGTGTTCACGTCGTGCCCGCCAAACTACTGGGGAGGAACTTCGGTGCGGTTATGTAATAAGGGATATTAATCATAGAAACAGTGGCCATGAGTTCAAGACCATTTCATCCGCCGGGAACGTTCCCCGTTGTTGCCGAGAGACAGTTTTTTATCAATAAGACCGGGCAGGATCAGCCGCTGGAGGACTACGTGCCGGCCGAGATCTTTGAAGTGGTCAGGACTGATGGGCAGCGGGCCATCCCGAAGATAGCAAAGGATCTCTCACTGATAAAAGAGATCGAGGCCATCTCCGGCAACCTGCCGACGAACCACCGTTTTGTAAATGCGGATAGCCGCGAGCTTGCATTTCTTCCCGATGAGAGTGTTCACCTGGTCGTGACGTCGCCTCCCTACTGGACTCTGAAAAAATATCCCGATAAGGACGAGCAACTCGGGCAGATTGAGGACTACGAGACCTTTTTAGAGGAACTTGACAGGGTCTGGAGGCATATCTACCGGGTTCTCGTTCCGGGGGGCCGTCTGGTCATCGTTGTCGGGGATGTCTGCCTCCCCCGGCGGGAGGCCGGGCGCCATGTTGTCATGCCCCTCCACGCGAGCATCCAGGAGCACTGCCGGAAGATTGGTTTTGACAATCTGGCGCCGATCATCTGGTACAAGATCGCCAATGCCTGCTTTGAGGCAGATTCGCCTGGGTCGTTTCTGGGTAAACCCTACGAACCCAACGGGATCGTCAAGAACGATATCGAATACATCCTATTCCAGAGAAAGCCCGGCGGGTACCGGAAGCCCTCGCTCGAGGCACGGCTGCTCTCGGTCATATCCGAGGAGAACCAGAAGGCATGGTTCCGGCAGGTCTGGGATCTCAAAGGAGCATCGACAAAAGAGCACCCTGCACCATATCCCCAGGAACTCGCCGAGAGGCTTGTGCGGATGTTTTCTTTCGTGGGCGACACCGTTCTCGACCCATTCGGTGGTACCGGGACAACTGCCCTCGCCGCAGCACGGTGGGGTCGAAACAGTATCAGCGTCGAGATAGAAGAAAAATACTTTGTCATGGAGGTTGAACGGTTTACTCATCAGGCAAAACAGTCCCGGTTGTTCTGATTGAGGTAGATTCATGGTAAGCAAGAGAATTCTCCGGAAACTTTCTCGGGAGGACTATTTTTCCAGTGCGATGCAGTACTTCTGGGATAAGAGAGCATCACAGGCGAAAGATCAGAATGACCGTGGTGTAAGAGATCAGGGCTTTCGTTCGGAGGCGACGGGCGGAAAGCATATGGATGGATTCTTCTCGCTGATCCGAAGTCTGCTCGTGGATATCGGAGTTCCCGAGGATGATATCTGCACGCAGAAGAGATCGCTCGATCTTCCAGGATACTTCCGTGCTGAAAAACAGTGGGATCTTATCGTCATCAAGCACTATCCCGACGGGAAGAGGGAACTTGTTGCCGTCCTTGAACTGAAATCCCAGAAGGGGCCTTCGTTCGGGAACAACATCAATAACCGGACCGAGGAGGTTTTAGGGAGCGCATACGATCTCTGGACTGCCTACCGCGAGGGAGCGTTCAGGACATCTCCCTCTCCCTGGTTAGGGTATATGCTGCTGCTTGAGGATTGCGAGGGGTCTCGAAGGAGCGTGAGGAACAATGAACCGCACTTTGAGGTATTTCCGGAGTTTAAGGGCGCTTCTTACATCGAACGCTATCGACAGACCTGTCTCAGGCTGGTGCGCGAAAGAGTCTATTCCGAGGTCTGCTACTTGCTTGCGAAGGAAGAGGATAGGGCGAAACCACGGAACTATTCCGAACCAGACGAGATTTTATCGGGATACCGGTTCCTGCGCTCCCTGTGTTCCCACCTGAGCAACTTTTACGAGATCGCGTAACGCTGTCTCTGACCCGTTGCCGTCAGCGGATCGGTTGCGGTCGCGTCAGCACCCGGAGTCATTGATCGGAGAGCGCACGAAGATGGGGGTCTCTACCCCATCGCCAGCACGAACCGTAGCGCCGCGACGATCATCGGCATCGTGATGAGGAGGATCAGCAGCACCGTCACGAATCCGCTGATCGAGGCGACGACCCGCTGTGCGTACTGCGACCAGCCCCGCCGCTCGAAGAACCGTTCCACGCCTTCCTTCATCATGTAGCCGCCGTCGAGCGGGACGATCGGTATGGCGTTGAACATCCCGACCAGCAGGTTGAACCACCCCGTCCAGAAGAGGAGGTGAACCGTGCCCCAGAAGAGGGGGAACGGCTCCTCCCAGGCCAGCTGCTCGGGGGTATCGGTGAGCAGGATCCCGAGCTGCTGGGTGTTGCCCTGGATGAAGGCGTCGATCGGGGCTATCGTCAGGTAGAGCGGCGCAAGAAGCCCGAGATCCGCGATGTTTCCGATATGCTCCTTCACCGCGGGTGCGCTGTAGTAGTAGACCCCCATGAACCCGGAGTCCCGGTCGCCGTCGAGCTCTTCCGGCCACCCGGAGAGGGTGAGCGTATACGTGCTCTCGACCCCGTCTTTTGTTGCCGTCAGCGTGACCGTCTCTCCCGGCCGCGTCCCGTCCATGATCGCCGTCACCTCTTCCTGGCTTGCCACGGGAACGCCGTTTATGCTCGTGATGACCGAGTAGCCGGGAAGCCCCGCGTCGGCCGCGGGGTAGTCCTGGTAGACCCCCTGGACGAGCGGCACCGCAAGGGGCGTTGCCATCCCCACGAGGAGGAACATCGCCGCAAAGCACGCGAGCCCGAAGACGATGTTGTTCGTGATCCCGGCGCCGAACATCCGGATCTTCGGCATCCCCTTCGCAGCTTCCACGTCCTCCTCATCGGGCTCGACGAACGCCCCTATCGGGACGACGGCGATGAGGAGGCCCATGCTTTTTACCCGCATATCCTCGACCCGGGCAAGGATGGCGTGGCCGAACTCGTGGATGACGATTGTCAGGAGGAGGCCGAGGAAGACGGCCGCGGTGATCGGGATCGCCTGGTTGACGCCCGGTATCGCGAGGAGGTTTCTCGGGTCGTAGATCCCGGTCGGCTCCGGGGTGTGAACCAGAAGCTGGGGCACCGCGACGAGCAGGGCGAGTGTCATGAAGGCCGAGACCACGACGACCAGCAAGACCCCGAGCGTCGCATATGCCCGGAGTATCGTCCTGAACTTCTGGAACCAGTCGAAGAAACCGACCCGCTCGGTCTTGATGGCGAGGATCGGGCCGAAGAACATGACGTGATCCTTGAACAGCCCTCGTTCGCGGATGTAGTAGGCTATCAGGAGGTATGCCGCAACGAGGAGAAGGAGTATCTGGAGCCAGTTCATCACTCAGGGTTAGGGCGCGCGAGGCATAAATTCTTGGTCAGGCGAAATCCTGCATCGTCGTCTGGCAGAGGTTCGTCACTGTCTTCCAACTCCGGCGGGCGCAGGGCGGCGGGCTCCCGTGAGAGCGGATGTAGCCGCGGAGGAACTCGATGGTCACCGGGTCGGAGGGGTAACCGCTCCCGAGCGTACCATACTGCCCCTCGAGTTCCCGGATCGCCCGGTCGCGGGTGACTTTCGCGACGACGCTTGCCGCGCCGACGATCTTGTGCCGGGCGTCGGCGTGGTGCTCGGCGACGATCTCGCAGGGGAAGTCGAGGAGCCCCGCCACCGTCCGCCCGTAGCGCTCCGCGTTCACGTCGCAGGCGTCCACGTAGGCGTACTCCGGCTGGAGCCCCCTGATCGCTTCGGCGTGAAGCTCGGCCACGCAGGTGTTCATGCTCATCCTGCTCCGGGCATCGTCGATCCCGGCGGCATCGATGGTGACGATCGCTATCGAAAAGTCGCGGAAGAGAACCTCGTAGAGTGCCTCGCGCTGTTTCGGCCGGAGCACCTTCGAGTCCCGTATGGGAAGTGCCGCAAGATCCTCGATCTCGCGGCACCCGATGGCGGCAACTACCATCGGGCCGAGAACCGAGCCCTTCCCTGCTTCGTCCACCCCGCAGATCACACAAGGTGGTTTATTCGCAAGGTATTTCAATGCTGACGGTTGAATCCAGATGGATGTACACGATCATCATCGGCCTTGGCGGAATCGGCCGGAACCTGACTGCGATCGCCGTGAACGCCGGCGACTCCGTGGTGGTGATCGACCAGGACGAGGAGCGCGCGAGCGATATTCTGGAGCACTACGACGTTCTCGCCATCACCGGGAACGCAACCGACAAATCGGTGCTCGAGGACGCGGGGATCGACCGGGCCGATGCGCTGGTCGCCACGACGAGCGACGACGCCGTGAACCTGATGACCTGCTGGCTCGCGAAACGCTACGAGGTCGGCAACGTCGTCTCGATCGTCAACCAGAAAGAGCACTCCGACCTCTTCAACGAGGTCGGCGTCCGGATCAGCGAGAATCCCGACGAACTGGTGGCGACCCGTCTCTACTACTGGGCGAAGAGCCCGAACCTCCAGCAGGTCGCCTCGATCCCCGGCGGCACCATCTTCGAGATCGTCGCCGACGAGGGCGCTCCCATCGTCGATCACGAGATCCGCGAACTCGAAGTCCGGGACTTCGTCTTCATCGCCATCCGGCGTGCCGGGGGCGATCTCATCATCCCGAGCGGCACCGTCCGTATCCGGCCGGGCGACGTCATCACGGTCTTCACGAAAAAAGAGGCGGAAGCGGAGACCTTAAAGACCCTCAACAAGCAGTTAATACGCTCAGGATAGCGTATCTTTCAGCGCTTTGAGTTCGAGGAGCAGTTTCGGGTTCCGCTTGATCAGTTCCTTGACGAGAGCCAGGACCGAGAACTCATCGAAGCTGATGCTTGCGATCGAGTCCGCGAGGGTGTTGAGTTTTGTATCGTCGAGCGTGACGAAGTACTCTTTGACCTTGTAGTTCCGCTCGATGGTCGCACCCATCTTCGATGCCCGCCACTCCGCGTCGTAGGGCATCAGGGCCTCCTTCGAGCAGTTGCCCGCCTCGATGCATCTTGAGGCAACCTGGGCCGCGAGCCGTCCCGTGTACATGGCGTTCCCTATCCCGCCGCCGGTGATGGGATCGACGACCCTCGCCGCGTCGCCGGCGACGAGAAGGCCGTCCCCGACCGTGCAGGGAAGCGGTCGGCAGACGGGAACCCCGCCGACGATCATCTCGATCGTCTTTCCATCGGGGAAGTTCTTTGCGACGAATCGGTCCAGGTAGTCCTTTGCCCGGGCACCGTCGTGGCTCTTTCTTCCGGTGATCCCGATCCCGACGTTCGCCGTCCGGTCGCCCTTCGGGAAGACCCAGAGGTAGCCTTCGGGCGCGATCTCGTTGCCCAGGTAGAAGTCGGTGCAGCCCGCGCCGATATCGATATCCGTCATCACGTACTGAGCGCAGCTCATCATCTCGCGGAGAGGAACCGTGGTGTCGAGACCTGCCCGGCGGGCGAACTGCGCCTCCGTGCCGTCTGCGGCGATGACGACCTCGGCCCGGATATCTGCCGGCGTCCCGGCAGAGAGCACCTTCGCGCCCCGGACTGCTCCGTTCTCCATGATCGGCTCGGTCGCCCGGGTCTTGACGATGACGTCCGCCCCGGCCTCGGCCGCCTGCCAGACGAGCTCCCGGTCAAAGACCTTCCGGTCCAGGACGTAGCCGACCTCGTTCCCCGCCCGGGCCTGATCGAGGCAGATGGCGGTGCCGTTCGGGGCGATAATCCGGGCACTCTCGATATCGGCGGAGATCCAGCGGGGATCGGGCCTGATGAACTCTTTCAGGAGTTCTTTGCCGATTCCCTCCGCGCACCGGACGGGCGTGCCGATGGCAGGACGCTTCTCGACGATGCAGACCGAGTTTCCGGCTTCTGCTGCCGTCCTCGCCGCAAGAGCGCCGGCGGGACCGCCCCCGATGATGAGGATATCGTACTTACTCTTCATGGACGACCTCCAGTGCTCCGAGCGGGCACGCCCGTGCGCAGATACCGCAGGCGATGCACTCCCGCTCAAGGCTGAGGTAGGCGTCGATCAGCTCGAGCGCATCCTCGGGACAGACTGCGACGCAGGTGCCGCAGTATCCACACTTGTCTCGGTTTATCCTGAGCATTGTACACATAATGTCTTTTGTCTTGCAAAAACCTTTATGCTCCTTGCTTGAGTTGCAGCACCAGAGTCTCTCTTTCTGATGCCGGATCGGTGGCCGATCATTGCGGGCCGCCCTGACCCCGGCGATGAGGCGGCCCACTACGCTATTTAATAGATGTTAACACAAATTTATCCGGGTAACGTGAACGCTATGGGATTGAGGGGTGGACCAACACAGGACGAGGTCATGGCCGTCTCGCTCGCAAAACTCGGCATCCGTCCGGGCGACCGGGTGGTTGATATCGGGTGCGGGACGGGGAAGATCTCCGTCGCTCTCTCGGAGACGGCGGAGCGGGTCTACGCGATCGACCGCCGATCGGAGGCGATCGCGTATGCCCGGGCCGAGGCGGCTCGCGCCGGCAGGGGCAACATCGAGTTCTTCGAGGGCGACGCGGCGGAGATCCTCCCGGGGCTGGACCGTCTCGACGCCGCCTTCGTCGGCGGATCGCGCCGCCTGCCGGAGGTTCTCGATCTCCTCGCCGACCGGGTGCGGGGAAAGATCGTCGTGAACGCGGTGATGGTCGGGACGCTTCATGAGGCGATAGAAAGCATGCAGCGCCTCGGGATCTTCGTCGAGGCTGTCCACCTCCAGGTCTCGCGGTCGGCCGGGATCGCCGGCGGGACGATGTTCAAACCGATCAATCCCGTCTACATCGTCGTCGGGGGTGCCGGATGCTCGTAGGCGTGGGGCTCGGGCCCGGCGACCGGGAACTCCTGACCCTGCGGGCGGTCAGGCTCCTTAGCGAAGCCGCAGCGGTCTTTGTCCCCGGAAACCTTGCCTATGATCTGGTGAAGCCCTACCGGCCCGATGCTGTCGTCCTCAACTTCCCGATGACGAGCGACGAGGATTACATCCGAAGGTGCATGGAAGAGAACGCCGACCGGATTGCGCCGCACGCAGAGGATGGGCTTACCGTATTCGGGATCATCGGCGACCCGAACTTCTACTCGACCTTCTCGCGGCTCTGCGAGGTGATCGCGGAGCGCTATCCCGGGATAACGTTTGCAACCGAGCCCGGGATCAGTTCCATCACCGCGTTCGCCTCGGTCGCAAACGTCCCGGTTTCCGGCGGGTTTCTTGTCTCGGACGGGAACGGGCCGGAATCAAGGATCTTCATGAAAGTCAGGAAGCCGGCGGCGCTCGCGGCCTCCCTCTCGGAGGAGGGCTACTCGGAGTTCGTCCTCGTCGAGCGGATGTTCATGCCGGAGCAGCGGGTCTACCGGGGGGTTGATCTCCCTGAAAAAAGCGACTACTTCTCGATCCTCTTTGCGAGGCGGCCGCATGCATAAGTTTTACATCGTGGGCGCGGGGCCGGGGGCGCCCGATCTCATCACCGTCCGGGGGATGGATCTCCTCCGGCGGGCGGACGTCCTCATCTACGCGGGTTCGCTCGTGAACCCGGCGCTTGTCGCGGAGTCGGGCGCCGGCGTGAGACTCGACAGCTGGGGGATGACCCTTGACGAGATCGTCGATGCCGTCGAAGAAAACGTCCGGGCCGGCAAACTCGTCGTCCGGCTCCACTCCGGCGATCCGGCGCTCTACGGCGCGATCGTCGAGCAGATGACGGAACTCGAGCGGCGCGGGATCGAGGCCGAGATCGTCCCGGGGGTCTCGTCGCTCTTCGCGGCCGCTGCGGCCTTGAAGACCCAGTTCACCCTCCGCGACGTCTCCGAGAGCCTGATCGTCACCCGCCCGGCGGGGGCGACGCTTGAGGCCGACCTGATCCCCGAGTTCTCCCGGCTCGGGCAGACGATGGTGGTCTTCCTCGGAACCGAGCGGATGGAAGAGGTTCTCGCCCGGGTGGAGTGCCCGCCCGATACCCCGGCGGCGGTCGTCTACCACGCTTCCTGGCCCGACCAGAAGGTTGTCTTAGGGACGGTTGCCGACATCGCGTCAAAGGCCCGGGCGGCCGGGATCGAGCGGACGGCGCTGATCGTCATCGGGCGAGTGGTGGACCCGGCTACGTCCGGGTTCGGGAGGTCGGTTCTCTACTCATGACCGGGACTGTCGTGATCGCGCTCGAACGGTTCCTCCCCGACGCCCGCCGGATCGCGGACGCTCTCGGTGCCGACGTCCTTCCCTACGGCCCGGACGTCTTCCGGACGGCGTTTGCCGGCTACGGCCGGATCGTCGCCCTGATGTCGGCCGGGATCGCCGTCCGGGGGATCGCGCCCCTCCTCACCGACAAGTGGCGCGACCCGGCGGTGGTGGTGGTCGGGCCGGACCTCCGCTACGCCGTCCCGGTCGTCGGCGGGCACCACGGCGGAAACGACCTTGCCCGGGAACTCGCTGCTCTCGGGATTGAAGCGGTGATCACGACCGCGACCGAGACCCGGGGCCGGGAGTCGGTCGAGGGGATCGCCGCCCGGAGAGGCTGCGATGTCGTGAACCGCGACTCCACCCGGGCGGTGAACGCCGCGATGCTGGACGGTGACGTGCCCCTCTACGCCGTCACCGGCCCCGGGATCGTCGTCGCGGGCCCGGCCGTCTCCCTCCTCGTCCGGGAGGGGGAGTACGTCGTCGGCGTCGGGTGCAGAAAGGACGCCGACGCGGCCGAGGTGGAAGAAGCCGTCCAGCGGGCGCTTCGTGAGGCCGGGATCCGCCCGGAAGAGGTGCTCGTCTACGCGACGACCATGAAGAAGCGCAACGAGACGGGGCTCATTGACGCCGTCGCGGAACTCGGCGGCAATCTTGTCTTTTTAGACGACGGGACATTGAACGCACAGGAGGCTCCGTCGCCCTCGCGTGCCTCCCTCATAGGGCTCGCCGGGGTCGCGGAACCCGCGGCTCTCGCGATCGCGAAGCGCAAAGTTCTGGTTCTTGTCAAACAGACGTATGGTGGTGTCACTGTTGCAATCGCGCGATAATGGAGGAAGGCTGTACATCGTCGGCACCGGCCCCGGTGACCTGCTGCAGATGACGCCCCGCGCCTTAAAAGCCCTCGGCGAGGCCGACTGCGTCATCGGCAACGGGTTCTACCTCGATCTCGTCGAGCCGATGCTCGCCGGGAAAGAGGTCGTCCGGAGCAGCATGGGCAAGGAGGTCGACCGGGCGGCAAAGGCGCTCGACCTCGCGCGCGACCGGGTCGTCGCGATGGTGAGCGGCGGCGACGCCGGGGTCTACGGGATGGCGAGCATCGTCCTCGAGGTGGCCGAACGGTCGGGCTCGACGGTCGCGGTCGAGGTCGTCCCCGGGATCACGGCAGCGGTCTCGGCGGCGGCACGGCTCGGTTCGCCGCTCTCGGGCGACTACGTCACGATGAGCCTCTCGGATCTCCTGACCCCCTGGGAGGAGATCGAGCGGAGGCTCGACCTCGCGTTCCGGATGCGGGTGCCGGTCGTCCTCTACAACCCCCGTTCGAGAGGAAGGCCGCACAACCTTGATGCAGCGGTCGCGATCGCCCGCCGCCACCTCCCGGAGACGACGCCGGTCGGGGTGATCAAGAACGCCTACCGGAAGGGTGAAGAGCGGCTGATCACGACGCTTGGAGAGTTCATAGACCACTTCGCCTTCGTGGACATGCATTCGATCGTTTTTATCGGCGGAGAAGAGACCAGGATCTGGAGGGATGAGCATGATGCGAGAGGAATCGTCACGCCCCGGGGATACCACCGGAAGTACGTATACTGACCTCGCGGCGGTCACGCCGGAGGCCTACGCGATAGCGAGCGCGAGCCGGAACCTGGCCCGGGAACGGGTGGGGAACGTCACCCTCGAAGACAGGATCCGGCAGCGGTGCTCGGTGGCGGTCGGCGACTTTGCGATGGCCGATCTCATGCGCTTTTCCGGCGACCCGGTCGAGGCCGGGGTTGCCGCGCTTGCCCGCCGGGCACCGATTATCGTCGATATCCGGATGGTGCAGGCGGGCATCCTGAAACGCGGGCATGCAAGCGAGGTCGTCTGCGCCCTCGACTACGGCGAAGATATCGCCCGCGAGCGCGGGATCACCCGGACGTCGGCGGGATTTCTCGCCCTGCGCGACCGTCTTGAAGGGGCGGTCGTGGTGATCGGAAACGCTCCTTCAGCGCTTCTCGTCGTCTGCGAGATGATCCGCGAAGGGGTCCGGCCGGCGCTGGTCGTTGGAACCCCGGTGGGGTTCGTGAACGCCGCGGAGTCGAAGGGGATACTACGCACCATCGACGTGCCGTCGGTCTCGAACGCCGGCACCCGGGGCGGGACGCCGGTCGCGGTAGCGGCGATGAACGAGATCATCACGATTCATGCCGAGCGTGAAGGTCATGCGGGACCCGGTTACTGACTTCGAGTATCCCGGGGCATGGGTGGCGGCCTGCCGCTCCCCGGAACTTCTCGACGACGTCCGGCGGGGACTTGCGGTTCTGACCGCATCGGGAACTGTCCTCCGCCGGGGGTTCACGACCGGGACGACTGCGGCCGCGGCCTGCAAGGCTGCGGTTCTCTCGCTCGTCCTCGACACCGTCCGGGAGGTGGACGTCACCCTCCCCTGCGGCATCACGGTCCTGCTCCCGGTCGACGGCTACCGCGGGCAGGCATCCTGCCGGAAGGACGCCGGCGACTACACCACCGACGTAACGGGGGGGCTTGAGTTCGTCGCGATGGCGACCCCCTCCCTCTCGGGCGGTGTCCAGTTCGTCCCCGGCGAGGGCATCGGGAGCTTCGCCCGCGACACCCCCCGTCACCGGCAGGGAACGCCCGCGATCAGTGATCCGGCGCTCGACTGCATCCGGCGCGCTATCGACGAGGCGGTGGAGGAGGCGGACCTATCCGGGACGACGGTCATCCTGACGATCCCCCGGGGGGCGGAGGTGGCACAGAAGACGCTGAATCCCCGGGTAGGGGTGCACGGGGGAATATCCGTCCTCGGGACGACCGGGTTCGTGGAGCCCTGGGACGATCACGTGACGGAGGGGGTGATCGACCGGATCGCCCACGCTCCCGGGGCGATCGTGCTGACGACCGGCAGGCTCGGCCTGCGCTACTCCCGCCTCCTCTTCCCGGAGCACGAGGCGATCCTGATCGGGAACCGTCTCGCCGAAGCGCTCCCGGCGGTCGACGGCGACGCGGTCATCTGCGGGCTGCCCGGCCTGATCCTGAAGTTCATGAACCCCGATGTCCTCGAAGGCACCGGGTGCGCGACGGTGGAGGAACTCTCGGCGACCCCGCTCTGGGAGGAGACGGTCTGCCGGGAGGTTGCAGCGTTTTGTGCCCGTTACCCCCGTATCAGGGTCGTGATCGTCGACCGCGACGGCCGGATCGTCGGTGAGTCGCCATGAAGATCGTCGGGGTGGGCTGCGGCCCCGGTCTGCTGACCGCGGAGGCGGCGAGGGTCATCGCGGGTGCGACGCTCGTCTACGGCTCCGCACGGGCGATCGCGCTTGCCCGCGACGCCATCCCGCCGGGCTCTGAGGTGCACGAGATCGAGGATTACCAGAGCCTCCGCTCCCTCCCGGCCCATGCGGTCGTCCTCTCGACGGGCGACCCAATGCTTGCGGGGCTCGGCTACCTCCCGGGCGACGTCGTCCCCGGGATCTCCTCGCTCCAGGTCGCGTTTGCCCGTCTGAAGGTTCCGCTGGCGCGGGCCGCGGTCGTCTCCGCCCACGGGAAGGATCACGCCCGGGCGATAACCGAGGCCCGGGAGGAGGTCGTCCGGGGGAAGGTCGTCTTCCTCGTCGCCGACCCGGCCTTCGACGTCGGGGTGCTCGCGGCCGCCCTCCCGGCGGAGACCCGGCTTGCCGTCTGCGAAGACCTCGGCTACCCGGCGGAGAGAATCGCCGTCGGGACGGCGGCAGAGTTCCCGGCGCCGCTGGGCGAACTCTATGTGGTGGTGGCGGGGGCGTTTTAGAGGGTGTCTCCAGCACCTTATCTCCAAGTCATCCCCCCTTAAGTGGCTGGTCGCAGACGAGCACTGTCCTATCTTCACTTAACGCCCCTCTTGCTGGTACAAACAGCAGATAAACCCGGATCCACTGGAGTGAGTTATTCGCAGGTTTCTTTTGACCTCGTTGGAGGAGGCCGAATTGCTCCTGAGAATATGAATAGACGAATCTTTTACCAGATATTAACCCGGGGAGATCAGCATCCGGGCAGGAGAGCGTCGCATCGATAGAGACGATAATTGCATAAGTATTTAGTTATTTATGATAATAGTGCTCTGATGTCTGTTGATGCTTTTTGGCGCGATTTCGTCGATAAAGTGAGGGCCGCGCCTGCTGAGACGGAATGGATTGAGTTTAAGTTGAGTTATGCGAATCCCCAAAGAATTGGCGAATATATTTCAGCTATAAGTAACTCTGCAAGTCTGAATGGGCAGAAAGCAGGCTATATTATCTGGGGGATAGATGATAAAACTCATGAGATCGTCGGAACAAATTTCCGACCAAGGATTTGCAAAGGAAAAGGTAACGAAGATCTGGAACCCTGGCTTCTCCGCGGTCTAAATCCCGCTGTAGATGTTAAAATTGTAGAATTAGGCTATGATGTTGGGTCTGTCGTTGTTTTCCAGGTAACCGCTGCCCGAAACCAGCCAGTTTGCTTTTACTCTAAAGCATATATCCGGATCGGCTCTACAACACACTCCTTATCGAAGTTTCCAGAAAAAGAGAGAAGAATCTGGCACATGGATAATACCATGCTTTTTGAAAATGATGTCGCATTACCAAACCTATCATCGGATGATGTTCTTGCAAAGATTAACTACCCTGCCGTTTTCGATCTGCTGAAACATCCTTTTCCAGATAATCGGGCAGGTATTTTGAATTTTCTTGAGAACGAGGGAATAATTGAACAGTGTGACTCAGCGTATGCTATCACGAATCTTGGGGCAGTCTTGTTTGCAAAAGATTTCCGCATGTTTCCCTCCCTTGAGCGAAAAGCGGTGCGGGTTGTATATTATAAGGGTAATGATCGTCTCCAGGCCCTTAAAGAGGATGTGTCCTATGAGGGATACGCTGTTACGTTCGAGGCACTAATTGACCGAATATGGGATCAATTGCCTGCAAATGAGGTCATTAAAGATGCACTTCGCGTAGAAGAGAAGATGTATCCAAAACTGGCCATCCGCGAGATTGTTGCGAATGCCTTGATCCACCAAGATTTCTTTATACGTGGAACAGGCCCGCTCGTCGAGATCTTTTCCTGCCGTATGGAAATAACCAATCCTGGGAAACCACTGATCGAACCGATCAGATTTATCGACCATCCCCCACAATCTCGGAATGAGAAACTGGCCTCGCTGATGCGGAGGATGAACATCTGCGAAGAGCGGGGTTCGGGTATCGATCGTGCGATAGGAGAGGTCGAAGTATATCAACTTCCTGCTCCTGAATTTCAGGCTGAAAACGATTTTATGCGGGTAACCTTATTCTCACACCGCACGCTGAGTGGTATGGATCGGAAAGATCGGGTCAGAGCCTGCTATCAACATTGCTGCCTGCGTTACATCTGTCATGATTACATGACCAATACCTCTTTGAGGAAACGCCTGGGCATTAAGGACAGAAATTACTCGATAGCATCACGTATCATCAAAGATACAATTGATAGCGCCCTGATCAAAGTGTCAGATCCGGATAACAAATCACCACGGGATAGGAAATACGTCCCCTTCTGGGCTTGAAGTTTGCCCAGTGTATACTATATACCACTTTCGTGACTGATATGTGATCCAGACGAATGTGATGAGACTGGCTTCGCGACACCTGTGCTTTGAATTCGAAAATCTATTAGAATCGCTCGAATCCTCGTATCATATGTATGTGACGGATATGTGATTGATGGATAATGGCCATCTGGCTTTGAATCGCGACGTTCCATCCGGAACGGAGCGTAAGAAGCCATCTCACTTCGAATCGCGAAGAACGCGAAGAGATCTGTGAAATACTGGACGTCGCGCTATTTCGCGGGTGGCTGGAGCTACATGCACTACACTGCGGAAGCCGCGAGATCCGCCGCGGCGCTCTCCTTCTTCCGAAACTCGTAGCCCGACCGGAGGAGATCGAGGAAGATCGCCTGGTACGCCCCCCGCCTGCAGAGTTCGAGGTGGTAGCGGTGCACCGTCGACTTTGTCCCGTACTTCGCCGGCACGTCGCTCCAGGCGCATCCGGTGGTGAGGACGTAGAGAACCCCGTTGAAGAGGTGTCGGGGGTCGCGCCTTGGTCTCCCGATATGGGGCTTCTGGGGCGGGAGGTGTCTACTGACGATCTCCCAGAGGTCGTCGTTGATCTCCCGAAACGTCATGAGCGCTGCATACCGCGGTGAGACCTTATAGTTTTGGGACGGTTCGGGCTCCCGGGGATTCGTAGTTCATGACGATGATCTCGCGAACCTCTCCGCGTTTCGTCCCGTCGCAGTTGATTGCCCTTCTTGCCGGAACCCGGTCGATACGGTAGTTGGCGTAGAGGTCGTCGAAGAACCCGTCGTTCGGATCGACGTTTCTCGGATCGGAGTTGCTCAGCATCAGCCTCGCGCCCTTTGCGTCGCACCGTGCATAGAATGCCCCAAGGCGCCTCTGCTCCTCATCCGAGAACCTGTTCTTCGAGTACTGCGTGAACGACGACGTCCGGTTCAGCGGCCGGTAGGGCGGGTCGAAGTAGACGAAGGTCTCCTCTGCGATATACGGCTCCGCCTGCGTGAAGTCGCCGAGATGGATGGTCGTGTTCCGGAACGCGAGCGAGTCGGCCAGAAGAACCTCTTCGTGCAGGATCTTCGGCGTTTTGTACCTGCCGAACGGGACGTTGAACCCGCCCCGGGAGTTCACCCGGTAGAGGCCGTTGAAGCCCGTCCTGTTGAGGAAGATGAACCGTCCCGCCCGTTCGATCCACGCGTCGCCGTACCCGGTAAAATCGATCTCTCTCTTCTCGCGGTTGAACGCATCCCTGACAGCGTAGTAGTAGTCCTTCCGCCCGGCATCGTCTTTTGCGAGGAACTCGCTCTCGACGTCGCGGAGGTACTCGATGAGAGCGGAGACGTCGTTTTTTACGACGGTGTAGGCGAGGACGAGATCCTCGTTGATGTCGAAGAGGTGGCACTCCCTGAACGCAAACGTGCTGTTGAAGTGAAAGTAGACGGCTCCGCCGCCCATGAACGGTTCGACGAAGACCGGAAGGCTTCCCTCGGCGAGTTCCCGCGGAACCCGTGCAGTGAACGCATCGAGCAGTTGCGCCTTGCCGCCTGCCCACTTGAGGAACGGTCGTGCGGTGGGTGTTGCCATCGGTCTCTTCCGTCGTGGTGAATGCTGAAGGAAAGGTTGGTCTTGAAGGGCATTAGCGTTGTCCGTATCCGCCGGGTTCAGGGACTACCGCCTGTTCGAGCATCCTGATTGTTTCAGCATCTTCTCGATTGCCCACCGGCCCCGGCCGAGTTCTCCTCCCAGGATCTCGACCGCCCTCTTCTTCGTCTCGCCGGACTCGATGAGCGCGGCGAACCGGGAGACCAGGATCTCGCGGTCGGTCTCCGTCCAGGGCTTGCCCCGGTTCGCCGGCTCTCCGGTCTCCGGTCTCCTGAGCGTGGGAAGCAGGCAGCCCGGGAGGATATCCTGCAGTTCCGCGACCTTCAGGTCGAAGGCCTGCTCTGAGGCCTCGAACCCGGTCGCCCGCCGGTTGAGGCCGATAGCCGCCTTTGCCGTCGAAAAGCCGCCGAGAAACATGTCGCAGACGAGATCGCCCTCGTTGCTGCTGTACTGGATCATCTTGACGAGCAGATCCGTCGGCAGTTCGTTCTTGTTCTTCGCCTGCCCCGGTTTGTACTCGCGGTTGATGCACCAGACGTCTTCGCGGTCGCGATAGTTCAGCGACCCGTTCTTCGGCCCCCTCTCCCCGGCGCCGTAGCGCGACTCCAGATTGAACGTCCGCTCGCCGCCGGGTTTCTCGTAGAAGAGGATGTGGTAGTGGGAGGAGACATACTTCCTGCTCGTGTAGACGCCGAAGTTGTAGCGCCATATGATATGGTTGACCTCGCGAAGGCGTGTTCCGCGCAGCGCGTGGAGGATGTGGTAGAGGTTCGTGTAGCCCGAGACGATGTAGATCGACCCGCCCGGCCTTAATATCCGTTCGGCTTCCCGGATCCAGTCTCTGCTGAACGTCCCGTAATCAGATGCGGCGACCTCGATATAGCCGTCGACGACGAACGCCTCGTCGCGGTTGTAGTGCTGGTGCAACCGGTCGCCGTTGATGCCGTAGGGGGGGTCGGTGACGATCAGGTCGACCGAGTCGTCGGGGATATGCGCTCTTGCCCCCGCGATGCAGTCGCCGTTGTAGAAGATGTTGCTGTTGACCTCCTCTAACCTCATGCTATTCCCTGCAGGCTGCAACGTATTCACGTTGGTCGTAGGAGCATAAGATACTCGTTATGGCCCTGCCCCTCTCCCACGCGGCCACCCAAATCCACGAGGATCCGGTTGGCCTCCGGCATCCGCCCCTTTTTTCTTATTCAACCACCTGGATCACCGCCACCCTCCACTCTACCCCGTGGAGTCCGGCCGTTGTCCAGGTTATCGCCTTCTGCACCGTCTCCGCGCCGTCGGCAGAAAACCCGTAGGACGCGGTGCCGTAACGCTCGCCGGCGACCCTGTGGGCTACGTCGAGCAGGTCCGGGTAATCGGCGAAGAGCGGGTCATCAAACGTCATTCTCCCGATCTGGGTCGGGTCGGTGTCGTAGATCACCCGTCCGTCTGTCTGGACGACCATCACCTGGTAAGGGGTGCCGTTCGCCGCCGGTTCGGCGATGCCTGCAACCAGGGCCTCCGGCCGGAAGACGAGAGAGGAAAAACCGACGAACAGGCTTTCGTTCGTAAAGATGGGTGCGTTGATCACCACTGCCGGGAATCCTTCCGCGACCGTGATCGCCTCGCTCATGATCGGCCGCTTCGTCGCGAGGATATGCCGGACATTGGGCTGGTGCCGGATATCCACGCCTTCGGAACCGTGGTATGCCGCCGGTTCGGCAGTGAGGATCGTGCCGTTCGCGTCACTGACCGTGCAGTCGACGATCGACGGGTCGGTAGCGGAGAGGTTCAGCAGGATCCCGCGGGCAGCACCGTCATCGAGGCCCGTGCCCCCTAGTTCGAACGTAGCATACGCCAGACGGTTGTCCAGGGCCTCGAGCGCCGCCGTGATCTCGGACTGCAGGTGGATGAGGAGCGTCGTGGCGTCTCCATCGTTCACGGAGGTTGGCGGCGGCGACGGCTGATTCAGCGCCGCAAAACCGGCGGCGACGGCGACCAGGATCGCAAGGGCGACGATGACCCACGGGTATGATTGAGCACTCATCGAAATCACTCAGTACTGAAAAAAGGGAGGCAGGATATTTATGGCCTGCGAAATTGCTCTTCTCTTCTACGGTCGTCAGGGCGTCCTGCTCCGGAGCCGTTTTTTATGCACGCGCCATCCCACGACGGCGGCCACGACGGCGACGATGATCGCGGCCACGATGCCGATCCCGAGCGCGGGGTTCTGCCGGTAGACGTCCAGGAGCACGTCGGAGCCGAGGGCAAAGATGAGGCAGGAGGTGAGCGACCCGATGCAGACACAACCAAAAACCCGGTTATTGTTCAGCCCGAGCAGCCTGCCGAGGATCGCCCCGTTCATCGCCCCGGTTCCCTGGAGCGGGAAGAAGACAAAGAGGATGAGCCCGACCGTCGAGAATCGCCGGAGCCAGGGCTGGCTCTCGGTATAATTCCTGCCGATCGTCATCCCGCTCTCGAGCAGACGGCCGATGAGCGGGATCTTCAGCGCCAGGTCGAAGTTCCAGACGACGAAGAGAGAGACGGCAACGTCGAGGAGGAAGATGACGAGCGTGATGAGCCACCAGGGATAACCCAGGACGACCACGAGCGGGATGATCGTCTCCTTCCCGGCCGGGGGGACGAAGTAAGCGGCGATCAGCCCGGAGATGATGAGGAACTGTTCATAGGGCTCGATCAGATAAAGGGCTGCAAAGACGGCCGGGATGAGGGCCAGCGGGAGAACGAACTTTATGGATCCGACAAGGTAGGGGCTTGCGATGAGGTCTTTGTAGCCATCCTGTCTGGGCGTATCGGTCATATCATCTGCGCTCATAGGTCGGTCTCCGGCGAGGAGATACTCAATTCAGATTGGGGTTTTTTAGTTAATACGTTATCTGCAGAGGTTCCAGCAGGTTCAAGTTCATGAAGCGCAAGGATAGGGTGCATGACCCCTGTTCCCGTTACCCGGCCACCCCGTTCTCTCCCCGTTGTCGATGCCGGCACCCGGGAGAGCGCTTTATGCACGATCGCGAACGTCGCGACCGCGCTCGAGACATTGCGCGAGGTGAGGAAGCACGTTCGCGGCGACCACAAGCGGCGCCTCGACGACGTCGCGGTGATCCTCCGTGTCGTTGCGCTCGATGCCCAGGCTACCTACGCGATCACCGACGAAGAGGCCCGGTCGTTCATTCGGGACTGTCGGCCGAGGTGAGGTCGCCGGGCAGCACCGGTTCGGTGAGGGTGTGAACGAAGCGTTCCCACCGGTCGTCGCCGTCCCCGACGTAGTCCCGGACGATCCGGTAACCCTGAGCGAGAGCCACCGGGTACGCCCGGAACTCCTCGATGAACCGGAGGCGTATCCGTGCCGCCTCCGCCTCGAGGAACAGGACGTCCTGGAGGAGCCGGCTCGCCTCCTCCCGCGACAGCGTGCCGCCGAGGTATCCGCGGGCCACCCGGGCGTTTCCCATGAGGTTCAGGGCCGCGGACGCGGTAACGACGGCATCGAAGCGATCGACATTCTCCGTCTCGAGCCCGGCCAGGGGAAAGAGAACCTCCTCGAAGAACCGCGCGCGCTCGTGACCGGAGAAGATCATCTCCTCTCCGAGCATGGCTGCTCCTTCGGCGACCGTCGCGAGTGGCGACGCGAGGGTGACGACCGAGTGCTCGATCCAGCCCCGGGCACGGACGAGCGCCGCCTCCCGGATCGCCCGCATCGTGTGGTGACCGGGGTAACCCTCGTGGCAGGCGTAGGCAAGTGCCCGATCGACGGTGATCGGCAGATCGGCGTTCACCCGGACGAGGCTCGTTCCGTCCCCCAGGTAGCGGATGAAAGCCTCCCACGGCTCCCCGGTGGCGTAGCCGATCTCAAGCCGTTCCCCTGCCGGGAGCGGCAGGTGTTCGGCAGTTTTGCGGCGGCTTTCGGCAAATGCCGCCGCAAAGACCGGTCCCAGCCGGTCGAACGGGATGACGAATGAGTCCATGAACGCCCGGTAACGGACGGAGAGGTCGCCGTCTCCGGGAAGATGGAGATCGAGCGCTGCATGGAGTTCGCCGTACCAGTCGGGATCATCCCTCATCGCCGCGATCCCATAGAGCGCCTCGGCCTCGGCATCGAAGACGAGGCTCTCCCCCGTGAGGATTCCGGCACGTGCTTCAAGCGTCCGGATCATCTCCCGGAGGTGGGTGTGGCGGATGCGTCCGGCCTCCTCCAGGCGGTCGGGTTCGATCCTGTCCAGGGTGGCAAGGAGGTCGGCGGCGTATCCGGCGATGCGATCCGGCGGGACCGTAACCGTGAGCGCCTCCTCCTTCACCGCCGCCGGGCCGAAATAGGCGTCCACGAAGACCGGATCGTGCACCCCGAGCCAGAGTGCGCATTTGACATAAAATCGTGCGACGGCGTCCATATCTCGGGCTTCGGCAGCGTTATTTCCGGTATAGGCTGAAGGCTCCATCCATCACCTCCTGCTGAAATATGCGCTCCCCGGCTACTTAACCGCCATGATCCGCATCCGCCGACAGAGGGTTTAACCGGTTTTGAGCCAACCTCTGGAGTGATGCACGAGTCGCTCCGGCAGATCGTCCACCTCACCTTCGGTCTCGGGATCGCAGGTTTCGTCCTCCTCTTCGATCGCGACCTCGTCCTCTCCGTCCTCGTGCTCGCTCTCTTCGCGGGGTTCATCCTCTCCGACGCCATCTCCCGGGGCTACACCATCCCGGTCGTCTCGCCGATCATCGCGGGACTCGAGCGGCGCGACGCCGCCCCCGGAAAAGGAGCACTCTTCTTTGCGCTCGGGGCTCTCTTCTGCGTTGCTTTCTTTGCAAAAGAGATCGCATTCGTCGGGCTCGTCGCGCTCTCGCTCCTCGACAGCGTCACCACCCTTGTCGGTGTCCGGTTCGGCAGAACCCGGATCTATAACCACAAATCGCTCGAAGGCACACTCGCCGGGTTCGCGGCGACGGCGGTCGTGCTCTCCCTCCTCGTCCCGCCCGGGGTAGCCCTCGCGACAGCGGTTGTCGCGGCCGTCGCCGAACTGGCGAGCCCTGTGGATGATAACCTCGTCGTCCCGGTCGTGGCCTCCCTCGCCCTCACGATACTGCTCTGAGAGCGTTGAACCGCCAGGTTCAATCATTGTATATACGTCTGTTCCCGATCTCTCTTCCACCAGAGGTGAGGATCGATGAAACGCATCATTGCAGCAGTCATGATTGTCTTCCTCTTCCTCCCCGGGTTTGCAGCGGCCGCTTCCGGCGGCTATGGCGGTCCGGGGGGAGCACAGGCGGGGTATGGCGCGGTAAACGCGACGCCCGCCGGAGAAGAAGACGGTGCCGGGCTCATTCCGGCACCGGGAAGAGGGCAGCAGGTGGGGACGGAAGAAGGAGACGAGATCCCCGGGGAGCGAGTGCAACAGCGGACCGTAGAGCACACGCCCCTCCAGCCGGGAGATGGGGCTCCCGATCGGAACCGTGTCCGGCTCGCTGTCCATGCCCTGCTCGGCGCCGAGAACCGGACCGGCGGCATAGGAGAGAACGTCTCCGCCATCGCCCGGGAGTTTAATAACTCCGTCGAGAAGACTATCCGGGCCGAGGAGCAGATCCGGGCCCGGCACGCCTTCACGCGGTTCCTCTTCGGCGGCGATGCAGAAGCCGCCCGGTTGATCGAGGAGGAAGCGCAGCGGAACCGGGAGCGGGTCACAGAACTCCGGGGCCTGATTGGAAACTGCACCTGCGACGACGCAACCCGGACGATGCTCCGAGAGCAGGTCCGGACGATCGAGCAGGAACAGGACCGGCTCGAGACCCTTGCAAGCGAGGAGATGCAGGTTCGCGGCCTCTTCTCCTGGCGGTAAGTCCCCTTTTTACTTCCTTTCTTTATCTTTCCCGCAGAGCGCGGGCCGGTCGCACCCCGGGCAGGTGGTGAAGATCCCGCAGTCGGAGCAGTCCTCGCCGGTGCAGGGCTGAACCCGGATCGTGACGCTCGTCCGGGGGAACTCCCGCCGGACATCGTCTTCCACCTGTTTCACGATGCCGTACGCCGCTTCGAGGGTTGCGGTCCGCGGGACGACCAGGTGAAAGTCCACGAACCGGTTTGGTCCCGATCGGCGGGTCCGGAGCCGGTGGAAACCGATGGCGTCTGAGCAGTGCCCACTGACGATCTCCCGGATCCGGTTCTCCTCGTCGACGGGAAGGCTCCTGTCCACGAGATCCTCGAACGCGCGCCGGATGAGATCGTAGGCCGCCCGGAGGATGATGGCGGCGACTGCGAGCGCGATGAGCGAGTCGAGGATCACAAGACCGGTCAGCCGGATCAGGACGAGCCCTACGACGACCCCGACGGAGGTGTAGACGTCCGTCCGGAGGTGCCAGGCGTCGCTCTCGAGCGCGATCGACTCGGTCTTCTTCGCCACCGTCATCAACCGGGAGGAGACATACACGTTCACCCCGGCCGAGAGCAGCATGACGGCGATACCGAGCCCGAGCCCCTCGATGTTCAGCGTCTCCTCGCCGCCGAGGAGGTTTCTCGCCGCCTCGTTGATGATCAGGATAGCCGCCGCGAGGATCAGGACCGCTTCAAGAAGCCCCGATATGCTCTCGTACTTCCCGTGCCCGAAGGTGTGGCACTCGTCGGGCGGCCGGGCCGACTGGCGAACAGAAACGTAGGCGATTGCCGCGGCGATGAGGTCGATGGCGGAGTGGATCGCCTCGGATATGATCCCGACCGATCCGATGGATATGCCGACGGCAAGTTTCGTCGCGACAAGAAGCGTGTTCGACGCGACCGAGAGGCGTGCGGTCTTCTCTTTGAGCGCACTCTCCTGTTCTCCCGGAATGACCGTCTCCATACCTGATGAGTGGTTAACTCTCCTCCGGGATAGGGTTTGTGTGCCGGAGGCCGCTCTCCCGGAGGGAGGGGCTCGCAGGATCCCCGAAAGGTGCAGCCGGCTCGCCGCCTCAATCGACGGTGAGGATGATGAGCGAGTCGGTTCCTTCGCGTCCGGGAGATACCCCCTCGGTCAGCACCACACGCTCGCCGGGCGTGATCAGCCCCGAGTCCCGGATCGAGTCGAGGATCGCCCCGTGCCAGTACTCCTTCTCGCTCCGGATCAGGAACGGGCTGACCCCGTAGGAGAACGCCAGGAACTTGAAGGTGCTCGGGTTTCGGGTGAACGCGAGGATCCAGGCCCCGGGCTTGAACCGGGAGATGTTTCGCGCGGTGCTTCCGGAGCGGGTAGGGGTCAGCACGTACCGGATGCCGAGCGCGTCCAGCGCCTCGATGACGTTCAAGGAGACGACGTCGTTGACGGTGATCTCCTCGCGTCCTTTCCCACGCCGGAAATATTCGAGCGGGGTGCATCCGGCCCCGACGATCGAGCGCTTCTCCTCGGTCGAACGGGCGATCTTCGCCATCATCGCCACTGTCTCGGCCGGGTACTTCCCGATGGACGTCTCCTCGGAGAGCATGACGGCGTCGGTGCCGTCGAGGATGGCGTTCGCGACATCGGTCACCTCCGCACGGGTGGGCCGGATGTTGTCGGTCATCGACATCAGCATCTGGGTGGCGGTGATCGCCGGTCGGCCGAGGATGTTGGCCTTCTGGATGATCCGCTTCTGCACCGCGGGGACCTCCTCGATGGGTGTCTGGACACCGAGATCGCCCCTGGCGATCATCACCCCGTCGGCCTCCCGGAGGATCTCGTCGAGGTTTGCGAGCGCCTCCTGCCGCTCGATCTTTGCAATCACCCGGATGGTCTTCCCGGACCGGGCGGCGTATTCCCGGGCCCTCAGGATGTCCTCCGCCCGCTGGATGAAGGATATGCTGAAGGTGTCGAGCCCCTCGGCAAGCCCGAACTCGATGCACTCGAGGTCCCTCTCCGTCAGGGCGCTGACCGCGAGGATCCCCTCGCCACCCACGAGGCTCATCCCCTTGCGCGAGAGGAGGGGGCCGCCGATGATCACCGTCGCCCGGACGTCTCTTTCGCCGACATCGTCGACCCGTATCTGGAGGAATCCGTCGTTGAGAAAGATGGTGCTCCCCGGTGAGACCAGCTGCGGGAACTGCTCGAAGTCGACGGGGATCAGGGAGGGGTCGCTCGACGCCGGGGCGGGGATAAGGGTGATGGTTTCGCCTTTCTGGAGCATCATGGGCTCTTCTGCGAGGACGCCGACCCGGATCTTCGGTCCCGGCAGGTCGAGCAGGATCGTGACCGGGAGGTCCGTATCCTCCGCGGCGGTCCGGATGTTTCGGATGTTCTCCCGGTGCTCGTCGAACGATCCGTGGGAGAGGTTGAGCCGGGCGACGTTCATGCCGGCGAGGAGCATCCGGCCGAGCACCTCCCGGGAGCGCGATGCGGGCCCGATGGTACAGACAATCTTTGTTTTATGGTCGGGCAGGCTCATCCGCTTCCGTTTCGCCTGCTCGGATATCCGGTGCAGCACCTCTTCGAGCATCATACGTACCCTTCGGGCACCGGCACCGGATTAACCTTCTCCCGGGGGGGCAGGGGGATGCCGGAAAAACAGACGTGGAGCGTCGGCACGCCCGTCAGGAGGGGATGCGCTCGTTGTTCGGAGGAGGGATCTCCTCCGTCTCCCAAACCGGGATCACCGCAAGCGCCCGTCCGCTCTCGGCGCTGTAATCCCCGATACGGCGATGGACGTGCTCGACCATGCCCCCGGTGGTGATGATGAGCGAGTTCTCCCCGATGAGGGCTTTTAGAATACATTTGTCGATGACGCCGTAGGTGTAGTCGAGGAGGATCCGTTCCCGGTTGGCGAACTCCTTCGCGCGGGTGCCCATCGCCCCGACGTGGTCGACCGTCCCGCGCTCCACGAGCGCCCGCACCTCGTCGCCCCCGGTTCTGTCGGCGTTGCAGAGGTAGATCCTCCCGCCCCCGTCCCCTGCCGGGGCGTGGCCGTGTATCGCCCGTTCGATCCGGTCGGTGAACTCGAGCACGCTCTTTGGAGGAACGTCCCGGTCGATGATGCCCCGGAGGCCGAGCTCGTTGTAGAGGTCGAGGAGAGCGGGAGGTTTCAGCCTGGCTGACGCGAGGAGGCCGTGGTCGGAGAAGACCTCCTCCGGCGGCCCCCGGGCGAGGACGCCCCCCCGCTCCATGAGGACGATCGAGTCGGCCCAGCGGTAGGCGAGTTCGACGTCGTGGGTGGAGACGAGCACCGTCCGGCCGCCCGAGGCGAGTTCGTCGAGGAGTTCCATCACCTCCTCCGAACTTGCAGGGTCGAGCGCGGAGGTCGGCTCGTCGAAGACAAGAACCGCAGGTTCCATTGCGAGGATGCCTGCGATGGCGACCCGTTTCTTCTCGCCGCCGGAGAGGTGGTGGGGCGGCCGCTTCTCGTAGCCCCGGAGCCCGACGTAGCCGAGCGCGTCTCGCACCGCTCGCCGGACGGCGTCGGGAGGGAGGCCGAGATTCACCGGCCCGAAGGCCACGTCCGCTTCAACGGTCGGGGCGATTATCTGGACATCGGGGTTCTGGAAGACGAACCCGACCCGCCGCCGGAGTTCGCGGAGGCTCCGGTTGTCGTAGGCGAGCGGCCTGCCGTCGAAGCGGATCACGCCTGAGGCCGGCCGGAGCATGCCGTTGAGCATCAGAAGAAGCGTCGACTTCCCGGCGCCGTTCGGTCCGACGAGAGCGGTCTTTGAGCCGGCCTCGATCCGGATGCTCACCCCGGCGAGGGCGGCGGGGCCGTTCGGATAGGTGTAGGCGATGTTCTCGGCTTCAAGCAGCGGTGTTGTCATACGAGCACCACCCCCCCGGTGGAGAGCGAGACACCGAGGACTGCCGAGAGGTAGAGGAGGCCGCCTGCGAGCGCGAGAACCGAGATCGGCCGGGTATCGCCGGGAATCCCGAGCCTGCCGTCGTAGCAGCGTGCGTCCATCGCAAGAACCAGCGCTTCGCCGCTCTCCCAGGTTCTTATGAAGAGCGCCCCGGCGAGCATCCCGAAAGACCGCACCGACTCCCGGAACTTTCCGTAGCCGAGCCGCATCACCTGCGAGCGGTAGACCTGGCCCGCCTCCTCGATCAGGATGAAGATGAACCGGTAGGTGAGCATGGAAAGGTCGATGAGGACGGCGGGAACCCTGAGTTTCCGGAGGAGATCGAAGATCTCGGTCATGGGCGTCGTGAGCGCGATGAAGTAGAGCGAGCACATGCCCCCGAAGACCCGCGCGAGGAGGAGAAGGGCGAGGTTCGCGCCGTCCGCCGTGATTGCGAGGGGCAGATCGGGGACTTCGAGGAGCACCGCCCCTCCGCCGGTGATGAAGAGGATCACGACGATGCTCATCGCTGCAAACGAGACCGGAACCAGGAGGAGTTTTGCGTAGAACCGTGCCGGGATCTTTGCAAGGGCGAGGACGGCGGCGCTCATCGAGGCCGCGACGAGCAGGGGGGCGACGGGGCCCGGCGACGAGACGCAGAGGAGGATGCTTGCAAGCCCGATGAAGAGTTTGAGGGCCGGGCTCGTCTCCCGGAGGTTATTGGTCTGGGCATAGTCTTCAAGCACCTCGTACATTGCATCTCCCCCTATATCTTTGCGGGATTGCCGGAAAAAATCAGGCGGCCTTCCTGCCGGCCTGCCAGTAGCCGAAGATGTAACCGATGATCACGGCGCCGATGGCGGCCTGCAGGGCGAAGAGGAGCGACTCGATCTCGCCGCTCGGGGGCTCCCAGAACGGCTCGATCCACGGCTCGTAGCCGGTTGCTTCGATGAGCCCGGCGGCCTCGCCGTCGGCCCCGCCCCAGGCTTCCTCCCCGTCGCCGAGGGTTGCCTGTATCGCGGCGTCCTGAAAGAGAAAGACGGCGGCGAAGATGACGATGAGCGCGGCGACCGCAAGCTCCATGCCGTGCTTCATGCCGCGGCCTCCCGGAGTTTCTGGACGGTGCTCTCGGAGAGCAGGTTCAAGCGTGTGAGGATCTCGGGCTTGAGCTGGACGATGTACTTGAAGACGAGCATGATGACCGCGCCCTCGATGATGGCAAGCGGCACCTGGGTGACGGCGAAGACCGCGGCGAATGCCGAGAACGCCCCGAAGAACCCGGCGGTTCCCGGGAAGGCGAGCGCGAGCTGAACCGAGGTGACGACGTAGGTGACGAGATCCGCGAGGGCTGCGGCGATAAAGACCGTCGCGTAGGTGTTTGCGCCCGCCCGGGTACCGGCCTTATAGACGAGGTAGGCGACGGCTGGCCCTGCAATCCCCATCGAGAAGACGTTTGCCCCTAGAGTGGTGATCCCGCCGTGCGCGAGGAAGACCGCCTGGAAGACCAGGACGATCAGCCCGAGGACGGCGGCGATGCAGGGGCCGAAGAGGATACCCCCGAGCCCTGTCCCCGTGGGATGGGAGCAGCTCCCGTTGAACGAGGGGATCTTGAGCGAGGAGAGGACGAAGACGAAGGCGCCTGCGACCGCGAGGAGCGGCAGGGTTTCCCGCCTCTCCCGCACAAGTCTGTTCAGCTGGTACAGTCCGATGGCCACGAAGGGCAGGGAGATGAGAATCCAGATCTCCCACCAGGGGCTTGGTAAGAATCCTTCCATGATGTGCATGATATCACCGGTGGCTGCCGCCGTAGAGACGAGCAGAACAAATATGGTTTACCTAAGGCAAACTAATTTGATGTACCCTGGTTATCTCCGGTCATATTTATCTTCTGCGGTATTCAACACTACAGGAACGTTATGCGCCATATTCCAGTGATTGTCGTCGCGGGAACCCACAGCGGCTGCGGCAAGACCACGCTTGCAAGCGGCCTGATGGCGGCGCTCGCCGCCCGGGGACTTGCCGTCCAGCCCTTCAAGGTGGGCCCGGACTTCATCGATCCCACGCACCATTCGGCTATCTGCGGCCGGACGTCCCGCAACCTCGACCCGTTCATGATGGGGGAGGCAGGGGTGCGGGAGACGTTCGTCCGTGCCTCTGCCGGGGCCGAGATCGCCGTCGTCGAGGGTGCGATGGGGCTCTTCGACGGGCTCGAAGGAACCGATACCGCGAGCACGGCGCACGTCGCAAAGATCCTCGATGCTCCGGTTCTTCTCGTGGTTGACGCAGGGGGCGCGTCACGGAGCGTCCACGCCATGGTTCAGGGCTACGCAGGGTTCGATCCGGCCGTCCGGGTCGCCGGAACCATCTTCAACCGGATCGGGAGCCCCCGCCACCTTGCCATGATCCGGGAGACGAAGAGCCTCCCCATCTACGGGGGAATCCCGCGACGAAAGGATCTCGTGGTCGAAAGCCGGCATCTCGGGCTCGAGATGGCGGCCGAGACGGGGATGATGGCGCGGTTCGGCGCAGTTGTCGAGGAGACGTGCGATCTACCCGGGATCATCGACCTTGCCCGGTCGGCCCCGCCCCTCCCGGCGCCGGCGGGGATCCCCGCCCGGCCGGAGGGCGGGGTGCGGATCGGTGTCGCGAACGACGCGGCATTCTGTTTTTACTACGCGGACAACCTCGATCGGCTCGTGCGGGCCGGGGCGGAACTGGTCTTCTTCTCGCCGATGACCGACCGGCGCCCGGACGTGGACGCCCTCTATCTCGGGGGCGGCTACCCGGAGCTCCACGCGGAAGCGCTCTCCTCATCCCGGTGCCGGGAAGACGTCCGCCGGGCGGCCGATGACGGGATGCCCATCTACGCCGAGTGCGGCGGGCTCGTCTATCTCACCGACCGGCTCACGACCGATGAGGTCGATTACCCGATGGCCGGCGTCCTCCCGGCGGCGGCGGAGATGACTGGCCGTATCCAGGCCCTCGGGTACGTCGAGGCCCGGGTTTCCGGGTCTGCACCGCTCCTTGCCCCGGGCTCGGCCTTCCGCGGCCACGAGTACCACTATTCCCGGCTCGACTGTTCCCGTGATGCCCGGTTCGCCCTGGAACTCCTCCGGGGGCGGGGTATCGACGGCGGCCGCGACGGGCTTACCGTGCAGAACACGGTCGGGCAGTATACCCATGCCTATTTCCCGGACGGTTTCGCCGAGAGATTGGTCGAGGCGGCCGGAGCGTACCGGCGGACGTAAGGGGATGCTGCTCCCCTACGGCCGCCGGCGCAAAAAAAGTTTCAGGGGGTGACGATGATCGTCCCGGTGATCCCGGTCGTCTGCGACTGGTAGGTGTAGTTGTCTGCGGCGTTGAAGGTGTAACTATAGGAGTCGCCCGGCGCAAGCAATCCGGAGTCGAAGAACCCCGTTGCCCCGGTCGCCGATACGGTCTGGTTTGAGGAAGCGTCGTTGGTCCATCCCACCGTGGTGCCGACAGGTACGGTGAGCATGTCGGGCACGTACCCGCTTTCGGTGATGGAGACGGTCTCGTCAGCGACGAGGGCCGCCGGCGTTCCCGGCGGGGTTTCGGTCACTCCCGCGGCAACGGTCGTTGTGGTTGCTGCCGGTGTCTCCGTCCCCATCGGGGTCTCCGTTGTCATCGTGGTTGTGGTTGCCGCCGGCGTTTCTGTCTCCATCGGTGTCTCGGTCTCCATCGGAGTCTCCGTCTCCATTGGGGTCTCTGTCATTGCCGGCGTCTCCTCTTCTGTCTCCATCGGGGTCTCGGTGAGTCCCGGTGTCGTACCGGGTGTCACCGTCTCGTTGCCCGCTGGCTGCACACACCCTGCAATCATGATGCTCGCAATGACCATGAGAGCAAGGATACCAAACATCCTCTTCATGTGGTGGACGATGCGTCTTGGCGTAGATAAACTTTACCCCTTGCCTGAAAACCGAAATGCAAGGCGTAAAACGGACGTAGCAGCGTCACGCCCGGTGATACCGGCATCGGAGTTTTCGGAAAAAGGCTCCGGTCAAAAGGGGCCCTGAAGGCTTCTATACAATCTAACAGGGGTTTTTCGGAACGTATTGGGAGCCGCAACGCATCATCCGGATCGTGCCGGGGCCGGCGGCCGTCCGGTCAACCCGCGGTGCTGTCGTCCTCCCATAGGCCGAGCTGGTTTTGCTCGGTATCCTCGAAGATGGCGAAGTACCCCCGGCCGGGTACCGGTCTCTTCGCAACAACGACCACTCCTCCGGCCCTCTCGATCCGGGCCGCATACTCCTCGATGGAAGGGACGCCGATGAAGACCGTCACCGCCTCGCCCGGCCGGGCCCGCGGGAAGATTTCGCCGTCTACTCCTCCGGTCGTCACCAGAAAGGCGCTCTCCATCCCCGGAAACGGTTCTACCGTCCAGGCAAAGACCGCCGCGTAGAAGGCCCGCGCCCGCTCGGTCTCGGCGGCCGGTATATTGAACCAGGTGATCGTCGGCATATGCCTACCTCGGGCCCCCGACGACGGCCGGCCGCATAACCCTTTCCCCGGTTCCGTGCTCAAAATTTTTATACGCGAGTCTGGATAGTGTGGCTCATGGCGGGGCTCACGAGACGCAGGTTCGGAAAGACGGGACGCGAGGTCACCCGGGTGGGCCTCGGAGGAGAGGGCATTCTCAGGACATACGGGCAGCATGCCGGGGCAAACGCTGTCATCATGGAAGCACTCGATCAGGGGATCACCTACTTCGACTCGGCAAAGGTCTACGCCGGGAGCGAGGAGTACTACGGCGAGGTCTGGCGGAACCGCCCCGACCTCCGGGAACCGGTCTTCCAGGCAAGCAAGTCGGCGTGTCGGGGACACGCGGACGCCGAGACGGACCTTCAAGAGACTCTCCAGAGGATGGGCATCGAGACCCTCGACCTCTGGCAGATCCACGATATCCGGTCTTTCCCCGATATACGGGAGGTTGAAGGGCCGTCCGGTGCGCTCGAGGCGTTTATCGAGGCGCGGGAGTCCGGCGTCGTCCGGCATATCGGGGTGACGGGGCATCACGACCCGGACGTCCTCGCACACGCGGTCGAGAACTGGCCGGTCGACGCCGTGATGATGCCCGTAAACCCCGTTGAGGGGGCGCTCGGGGGGTTTCTCGATGGGGTGCTCACGACCGCGAGGGCGCAGGGGGTCGCGGTCATCGGGATGAAGGTGCTCGGCGGGTCGAACTACCTCGTCCCCGATGCCGGGGTGACGCCTGAGGTTCTTGTCCGATACGCCCTCGCACAGGAGATCTCCGTCGCGATCGTCGGCTGCTCGACGCCCGCGGAGGTGCAGGCGCTTGCCGCTGCCGGCCGGAGCGGCCCTCTGCCCGACGACGAGGCGGCGGCGCTCGTCGAGGCGTTCCGGCCCCATGCCCGCGAGCTTGCCTACTATCGCGGAGTCCGGTGAGGCGGCCCCGGCAAAATCTTCTTCTGCAACCGATATAACCTGGCGGCGCGAACCTACGAAGGAGAGCAGTTCTCTATAGGGAGATGAGTCAGCATGACGACCGAAAGACCGCATCGGCTCCGCACCTTCCGGAGCCGTATCGCCGCATCGCCGGACGCGATCCTCGTGCTGGTCGTGCTCGTCATCTTCATGGACATGCTGATCTACGGTCTCCTCATCCCGGTCTTCCCCCAGTATGCCCCCCGGCTCGGTGTGGGAGAATCGGTCATCGGGATCATCTTCGGGATCTACGCCGCCATGCTCCTCCTCTTCTCCATCCCGATGGGCCTCCTCTCCGACCGGGTGGGCCGCCGCCATCTCATCGTCGCCGGGATGCTTCTCCTTGCTCTCGCGACGGCTCTCTTCGGTTTCTCGACCACGATCACCCACCTGATCGCCGCCCGGATGGTTCAGGGGGTCTCGGCCGCGGCCACCTGGTCGGCGGGGCTTGCGCTCCTCGCCGACACCTGCGACCCTGCCCGGCTCGGGGAGAAGATGGGCGTCGCGCTCTCGGCGGTCGGGGTCGGGACGATCCTCGGGCCGGTCGCCGGCGGGCTGCTCTTTGAGTATGCGGGCTACACCACCACCTTCCTCGTCCCGGCAGTGCTGGCAGCCGCTGTCGGCCTCGCGGTCCTCGCAATACCGGTGCGCACCTGCAGGCGGGAGAGCGGCCCGCACCGCTCCTCGATGCTGCCCCGGGGCGCCCTCCTCCCGCTCGGAGCCTGTTCGGTCGTGATCGTCGCGGTCTCCGGGACGTACGGCGTCTTCGACCCCTATCTCCCGGTTTACCTGCATGCGGTCTTCGCCGCGTCCCCGGCGACGATCGGGGTCGTCTTTGCGGTTCTGGCGGTTGCGGCCATCCTCGCCCAGCCGGCTGCAGGAAGGATCTACGACCGGTACGGCGGCAGCCGCTACCTCATCGGCGGCGGCCTTCTCCTCGCGGGGGGTGCGACTGTCGCCGCCATGCAGGCGGGCTCTCTCCCGCTCACCGCCGCCGCCGTCTTCGTGCTGGGGGTCGCGCTGAGCTGCGCCCTGGTGCCGACGATGCCGCTCCTCGCCGATATCTACCGCGACCGCGGCTCGCAGGGCGCCGCATACGGCATGTACAACACTTTCTTCGCCGTAGGGCTCTCGGCAGGGCCGTTTGCAGGAGCCGTCCTCGCCGGCCGGTGGCCGCTGCCGGTGATCTTCCTCGGGCTGGCGGCGTTCCTCGGGGTTATGGGAATCCTGAGCGGGCTTGCCTTCGGGAGACTTACGCAACGGTGAGATACGTTCTTGATGCCACCGGTTGATGGTATTCCAATGTTACCGGAGTTCTTCCGTCGGTACGCACCCGAACTGCTGATCGCCTTCTTCGGCCTCATCTTTCTGGTTGGGGCCTTCTGCGGGATCGGCGGGGAAGCAGGAGCGTTCCTCACCTCGGCGCTCGATGTGGCGCTCTTCGTCATCCTTGCCATGCTTGTGTATCTCGCAACCCGGCACCCTGCGTTCCGGTGGATCGCCGTCTTCTGGCTCCTGATCATGGTGGCCGGGCTTGCGGCCCTCGCGGTGGGGTTCGGGGCGATAGCGATCCTGCCGGCCGAGATGCTCGAGACCGAGGAGATCGATCCGGAGATGGTCGACCTTGCCATGGCCGTGGAAATTGCGCTTCTCCTCCTCGGCGCCCTCGTCGCGGGATTTGCAAGCCTCGTCGGGCTTTCACGCCGGTTCAGGGTATGGCTCGCGGGGTATCTCCCGTTCGACCCTGACTCGCTCCTCCATACGGTCGCGCTCGTGGTCATCCTCGCCATGATCCTCATCCCTCCCATACCGCTCCTTGTCACGGGTGTTCCGCCCTTCCTCTCGGAGCAGTTCCTCGGCCTCCTGCTCGAGTCCGGGGATCTGCTCGCGAACACCGTCACGCTGGATGCCTATACCCTCTTCTGGACGCTCGTCGGCTCGTTCTTCATCGCCGGGGCGTTCGTCCGGCGGACGGGGCGCGAGACCCTGGAGCGGCTCGGCCTCGTCCGCCCGACGGGCCGGCAGGTTGTTCTCGCCGTCGTCGCGGCTCTCGCGCTCGTCGCCGCCTTCCACTTCATCGACCTGGCGCTCGCCATGCTTATGGGCTGGCTCGGCATCCCGGTCACCGACGAGGATGCCGTCAACCTGCTCTTTGCCGGCGCGCTCACGCTCCCCGGGGTCATCATGGCATCCGTCGCGGCGGGGTTCGGCGAGGAGGTGAGCATCCGCGGCCTGCTCCAGCCCCGGTTCGGCATCCTCCTCCCGGCACTCCTCTTCGCGTCGCTTCATGCGTTCCAGTACAGCTGGGACGGCCTCGTCTCGGTCTTCTTTGCGGGGATTATATTCGCCTATATCCGGCGGTATACGAACACAACGACGTCGGCGATCACGCACACCGTCTACGACCTGGTGCTCTTCTCGATGATGCTGGTCGGGATGTCGATCTGAGAAGCAGAACACCTATTTTTTCCAGCACGTCAGTGTTTGCTGTGCACACTTGATCGGTGGCCAGCTTCCACCGCGACGGTCAGAAGTTGGTCGCCGGACCAATTCAAAATAGCACGGCCTCTTCCAACTCGAAGCAAGGAGAGAGTTTTTTTTCTGTCGGAGGTATCCCGTATTTACGCTGCACGCCGAAAGACTCGGTATACTCTCTTGAATGCCGATCGAAGTTCATGAAAAACAAGAAGCGCTGAGGGGGAGATTTGAACTCCCGAGGGGCTCAACGCCCCACGGGCTTTCCAGGCCCGCGCCCTACCGGTCTAGACTACCTCAGCAATGTGCATCATTAGTTGGCGGTGTATTCTATTAATATTAGCTCTTGGCGTGCGCTTTCCAGCCGCGGGGATAGGTGCCGGGCTGCATCAGGATGGTGGTGGGCGCGACGACGAACCCCGGTTCACCGGGCTTCAGCGCCGACGAATTAACGAGGCCCTTCCCGAGCCCGACGAGTTCGCCGCGCTCGGTCACGATCGCGACCGTCTCGCCCTTTGCAAACCCGCCTTCCTTCCCGACGACCCCGACCCCGGCGAGCACCGCACCGTGGCAGACGGCGTCGACGGCGGTGTCGCGGACGACGACCTTCGCGAGATCGGCGACGGCGGTCGCCGGGGGGAGGATCATCCCCTGCAGGGGTTCAGGGTTGCCCTCCCGGGCGGTTGCAGCGGCATCGGCGAGTTCGTGGAGCGTGACGACAGCGGTCTCGTCAAACGATCCCGAGCGTATCCTCCTGAGTTCCGCCATGTGGGCGCAGACCCCGAGCGCGTAGCCCAGGTGAACGCAGAGCGTCCGGATGTAAGTCCCGGCGTCGCACCTGACCCGGAAGAGGACGAGCCTGCCGTCCATATCCAGGATCTCGATCTCCTGGATCTTCCTGATCCGGAGGTTTCGTTTCACCGCGCTCTTTCTCGGCGGGCGCTGGTATATCCGGCCGGTGAACTCCTCTGCCACCCGCTCCACGGCCTCCCGGGAGGCGTCGCCGTGAAGACGCATCAGGCAGACGTACTCTTTGTTGTGCGAGAGGAGGACGGGGGCGAGCCGGACCGCGCCGCCGAACATGACGATGAGCACCCCGGAGACCTGCGGGTCGAGCGTTCCGGCGTGGCCCACCCGGCGCCCGAGGATATCCCCGACCCAGGCGGTCACCTGATGGCTGCTTGGTCCACGGGGCTTGTCGACGACGACGATCCCGGATTCCGGGATGAAATAATCCTGGTCGGTCATCTCCTCACCTGCCTTCCATGTAGTGGTTCAGCGCTTCAAGCGTTCCCGCAAGCGATCCGTCCCCGGTGACCGCCGGGGGATGCCCGCCGGCCCGCATGGCATCGGCGGTGATCTCGCCGATGGCGACGAGGAGCAGGTCGTCGCGGGGCTGCCAGCGGGCTTCCCGGTAGGACATGGCGCTCGTGAAGAGGACGGCGTCGGCGGCGTCAAGCGCGAGTTTCACACCCGTGGGGATGAGGGCGTAGACCCGCTCCTCCCTGACCGTTCCCCCGGCCGCGGCGATCGCCTCAAGAAGGCCCGGGTTCGGGACGTCGGCCCGCGGGATGCCGACCGTCCGGCCGCGGAGCCAGTCCCCGAGGTAGGGGACGAAGTTCCGGGAGTAGAACGTGGGGAGAACCTCCGCCTCGATCCCGAACCCCCTGAGGACTTCGGCGGTCTTCGGCCCGATCGCGATCACCCGCGGCCACCGCTCGAGTTTCGGCCCGACGACCGCGGCGGGGAGGGCGCTTGAGAAGAAGAGGCAGTCGAACTCCCCGCGGTGGACGCCCTCGACGAACGTATCGACCCGGTCGGGCCGGAGCTCCGCCCGGAGCGGCGAGACCGTGTAGCAGTCGTGACCATACGTAGCGCAGAGGGCGTGGTCTCCCGCCGCCTTGTTCTCGAGCCGGGTGATGGCGATCTTCATCGCTACAACCTTCGTCCCGGAGGAATATGACTGTATCGGGGGACGCAATCCGGTTGGTTTATCCCCGACCGCCCCGACCGTTAATTATCGTGCTCTCCGGTATCGTGCTCGGGGCCGCCGTCGGCATCGGTTGCGGCGCCGTGAGCGGCCTCGTTCCCGGCATCCATGCAAACACCGTGGCGGGAGTCCTCCTCTCGCTCCAGGCGCTCCTGCTCGCCTGGTTCGACCCGGTCTTCGTCGCTGCCGCGATCTTTTCCACCCTCGTTACGCACACGTTCCTCGACAACGTCCCGAGCACCTTCCTCGGCATCCCCGACGCCGATACCTCGCTTGCGGTCCTTCCCGCGCACGCCCTCTGCCTCGAAGGGCGGGGAGAGGAGGCCGTCCGGATATCGGCTCTCGGGAGCGCCGCAGGTGTCGCCCTCTCCCTCCCGCTCGCGGTGGGTTTCATCCTCTTCCTCCCCGCCCTCCAGCCGGCGATCGACTGGGGTATCGGTCTTGTCATCCTCGCTGTCGCCGGCTACCTCATCGTCGTCTCCGAATCCCCCGGGTGGGCGCTCGCGGTCTTCTCGGTGTCCGGGCTCCTCGGGCTCTTCTCGCTTGGCTACTCCTTCCTCGCCTGGCCGACGGGCGGCGAGTCCGGGGTGCTGATGCCCCTCCTCTCCGGGCTCTTCGGGATCGCGGTTCTCCTCAAGGCCTCGCACGGTGTGATGCCGGAGCAGCACTTCTCGGGGTTCGATCTTCCCGCAGGCGCTCTTTCCCGGGGATCCCTGCTCGGTTCGGCCGCCGGCGCTCTCGTCGGCTGGCTCCCGGGCCTCTCGAGCGCCACGGCGAACGCACTGCTCACCTCGGTCGTCGGCTACGACTCCAACCCCCGGGAGTATATCCTCGCGACAAGCGCTGCGAACACCGTCAACGCCTTCCTCGGGCTTGCGGCCTTCTACGCCATATCCCGGACGCGGAGCGGCGTGATGGCGGCGATCGGTGCGCTCGAGGAGATCCCGCCGGCAACCGCCATTCTTCTTGCGGGTGCGCTGGCCGCGCTCGGTGCCTACCTCCTGACCGTTCGCCTCTCGTCGACGGCTGCGTGGTTCTCCGGTGTGAACATCACGAGACTCAACCATGCCGTCATCGTCTTCGTCGCCATCCTCTCCCTCTTCCTCTGCGGCCCGTTCGGGGGACTCGTCCTGCTCCTCGCAACGGCGGTCGGCTACGTTCCGTCCCTCGTCAACGTCCGCCGGGTCTACTGCATGGGCGCGATCATGGTTCCCGTGATGGCCTACTCCTTCGGTCTTGCCTGACGTTCTTATATCGACTGCCTCCCAATACCGTACCATGCTACAGCGCTACTGGTTCGGGGACGTCGACGAGGAGGGGTGCCGGCCGGCCGGCACCGATCCGGCCGCGCTCGCGGAGCGGGCGGCCGAGCTCCGCACCGGTATGGATTCCTTCGTTCCCATCGACTGGGAGGTTGCCCGGGACTGCGGGGTCGTCCGGACACGGGAGGATTACGTCGATCTGCTCCGTTCCGTCTGCACCATCCTTGCCCGGCAAAAGATCGCCCGGGCATACCAGGGCCGGGACGTCGAGCTCCTCCAGATGGTCAGGATGCTCGACGAACTCGACAACGTCATCAATCTTCTTCAGGAGCGTGCGGCGGAGTGGTACCAGGTCACGAACCCATCCTTCTCCCGAAAGTACCGCTCCCTCCCGGCGAAGAAGATGCTCGGGATTGTCCGAAAAGGGGCGCGGGGCGGGCTCTCCGACGTCGCTGAAGAGATCGAGCGGCTTACCGGGACGCGGAGCCGCCTGATGCGGGAGGTCTCGGCCCGTGCCGATGAGGTGATGCCGAATACGAGCGCCCTCATCGGCGGGCTGGTCGCGGCCCGGCTCCTCTCCCGAGCGGGGGGGCTTCCTGCACTCGCGAGGATGCCGGGGAGCACCATCCAGGTTCTCGGCTCGGAACGCGCCCTCTTCTCGCACCTCCGGGGCGGGACGCCGCCGCCCAAGCACGGGATCATCTTCCAGCACCGGCGGGTTCACAACGCCCCGAGACCCGTGCGGGGGCGGGTGGCCCGGGTGCTCGCGGCGAAACTCGCCATCGCCGCCCGGCTCGACTATTACCGGGGCGAGGCGGTGCCGGAGTTCCTCAAAGACGCCCAGGCGCGGATCGACGATGCGGGGGTCGAGGCATGATCCGGCTCGGGAACGTGCTGGTCTCGCCCGGAGAGGGCGGAGTCTACGGGGAGCGGACGCTCGACGGTTACCGGGTCTGGGATCCCTACCGGAGCAAGCTCGCGGCGCTCTACACCCTCGGCGGCGGGGTGGAACTCACTCCTGAGATGCGGGTGCTCTACCTCGGTGCGGCGAACGGGACCACGGTCTCGCACGTCGCCGACTACGTCGAGACCGTCTACGCGGTGGAGTTTGCGCCCCGGCCGATGCAGGATCTCCTCGAGGTAGCCCGCCGGAGGCGGAACATCGTCCCGATCATGGCCGACGCGAACCGCCCTGAGGAGTATGCGCCGTTCATGGAGGCGGTCGACCTCCTCTATCAGGACGTGGCGCAGCCGAACCAGGTCGAGATCGCCGAGAAGAACCTCGTCTTCCTCAAACCGGGAGGTCATCTCATTCTGATGCTCAAGACCCGGAGCGTGGATGTCCGGCAGGAGCCGGTAGAGGTGCTCGCCGGGGCGCGGGCCGGGCTCGAGCGGCGCCTCGATATCTCGGATGTCCGGTGGCTCGACCCCTACCACCACGATCACGCCGCGATCGTCTGCACCCTCCGGGAGTAGCATATTATATATTAGAGGGGAGGGCGACTCCTTGACATGGACCGGGTAGTCTTCAACCCCTTCTCCCCGCTGATGATTCTCTTCTTCTTCGGACTGCTCGTTCTCTTTCTCCTCGCCGTCATCGTCTTTCCGATCCTCTTCCTCTCGGCGATCGGAGCGACTTTCACGCGGCTCGGGTTCTCCTGGTGGCAGGCGCTCCTCATCCTCTTCCTGACGCTTATCGGGAGTTTCATCAATATCCCGGTGAGGACGCTTGAGGGTCGGCCGGGGGTGCCGGCCTACGACCGCTACGCCGTGATGTATGGACGGCTCTACCGCATCCCCCAGCAGACACCGCGAACCGTCCTCGCGGTCAACGCCGGCGGCGCCCTCATCCCGGTGGCGATATCGCTCTACCTGCTTTATGAGTCGGTCGTGATCAGCGAAGGTTACCTGCTCTTCGCCCTCGCGCTTGTCGGGGTCGCGGTTGTGACCGTCGTAACGAAACTCGTCGCCCGCCCGGTGCCGGGGCTCGGGATCGCGACGCCGTTCTTCATCCCGCCGCTCGCGGCGCTTTTTGCGGCGCTGATCCTCTCGCTCTTTGCGGGCGGCGTCCCGGGCTCGTCGGTGATCATCGCCTACGTGAGCGGGACACTCGGCACCCTGATCGGGGCGGACCTCTTGAACCTCCACCATATCGCAGAACTGGGAGCGCCGACGGCGAGCATCGGCGGGGCGGGGACGTTCGACGGGATATTCCTGACCGGGATCATTGCGGCGCTTCTGGCATGAGCGCCCCTTCAGCCGGTCGTGATAGGCTCATGGGCGTCCAGAGCGATGGCTGACCGTGCCGGGAGTCTACGGTATGGCCAGGTCTGGAAGAGAGCCGTATGGTTCCTTTCACTCGTTCACTGACTGCAGAACATGCTCGACTTCCTGTCTGAAGAGAGCAAAATCACTGATATGCTCCTTCAGGATTGAGAAGGCAAGAGCATCATCGATTGCCCCGTAGCGGTGGACGACAACGTTTCGGAACCCTTTCATCGCTTTTACGTTCTGCCGTGTCGCGGCGGCGAGCACTCCGTGCTGCACGAGGTTGTCGAGGATGTTCTCATCGGTGCCGGGGACGCCGAGATGGAGGTCGGCGTTCAGGATTGCGCATATGTCGAAGACGTTCTCGATGGCATATTCGGCGCGTTTGTATATGCCGTCTTTTACGATGCCGAGTTGTCTGAACGAATCGGCCGAGTCGGGGAGGTGCTTTTTGACCATATCGACACTCTCGGTCATCTCCTGGAGTTTGATACGGATTGCCGTATCCCGGATCCCTCCCGTCACGTCATCGCCTCCTTGCCGATGTAGTCGTATAACCGGTGCTTAAAATCGTCGAATTCCCGGATCGTCCGGTATGCGACGTCGTAGAGGAACCGCTCATCCAGGCAATAGATCACCGTTCCCCGGAGGACTTCCGTCCGGACATAGAGCGGCAGGTGGGAGAAGATCTGGATGTCATAGCGGTCGTCGGCGAGTTCGGAGAGCGCTGCAAATCTGAACCGGGCTGCTTCCTCGCGGTCTCCGTCGTAGTAGATGCAGAGATCGATGTCGGAGCCCTCTCTCGCCCGCCCTTCGGCAACGGAGCCGTAAAGAATGATGAAGCGGACCTTCTCGAAGCCCTCGATGGGTTCCATCAGCTCCAGTGCGTGCCGGACAAAATGATTCACTCGCTCTCACCCCCCGGGGCGCGCCCGGAAGTTCTGTAGGTTCTAGATGGGGATCGCTCTCACATTAACGTTTCCTGCAGTGCGGGGCCGAATAGGGCTGGTCGTCGGTCCAATTCCCCCACAATGTCAATATCAATATTCGGGATCCCCGGACGGTTGTTCAGTCTCACAACCACAAAATAGGTGACATAGACCGCTACCCGGCGAGCCGGCTCCATTCTTCACGGGATATGCCCGCCTGCCGGAGAATGCGCACGAGCAGGTCGACGCTGATCTCTCTACCGTGCGGGTTTGGGATGGTCAGAACAAGGTCCCCTTTCACCATGAACGGGTGTCTGCCTCCCCGGCACGGTCCCTCGAATCCCAGGGCTTGAAGATTCTTAACAAGTTGGTTCCATGAGACGGGTCTGATCCTATGCTCCGGCACCCGTATCAACCCTGACGACCTCTTCCACCGTGCGGCCGGCGATCGGAGGTATCGGGAGGCCGCGCCGGAGTCGTATAACCAACCATTCGTCGATGACGCCGGCAAGGTTCCTCCTGCACTCTTCGAGCGTCCTGCCGGTTGCAAAGACTCCGGGAAGTTCCGGGATCTCTCCGTAATACGGTTCATCGTCCTCGATGATCTCGTAGCGGGCGTGTTCGAGTGCCGCGTTGATATACTCAAGGATCATTATATACTTCAATGGGATTGCCCCCGCATATAGGATTTTGCTTTCCCTGACCCGGCGGGATTACGACTGCTGTTGTCGGGCCGATTCTTCGGGGCGGCTCCGATGTGCTACGGGTGCGATTCACTCCCCGGCACGGTCTTTCCAGAGCCCGGCAAAGACCTTCACCTGCCGGGCGTAGACGTCCGCCGAGTCCTCTTTGTACTCGAGCGTCGTCGGGACAGTGGGGTGTCGCCGCAGCCGGGCAAAGACCGCCGCAAGATCGAGGCCGCCCTCGGGGTGGTCGAGTGCGAGGTGCTCGTCGGTGATCGAGTTCCGCCGGATGTTCGAGAGGTGGTGGAGAGCCACGTCGAGGTCTTCGAACTTATGCAACTCATCCGCAAATGAGAGACGGCGGTGGTTTGCGGTGCAGGCGAGGTGGGGAAAGTCGAGGCAGAACCGGGTGATCCTGATGCCTGCAAGCGCCGTGAGTTCTCCGGCGGTGTTGCCGAGGAGGGGGTAGCCGGCGTAGACCGCCGGAAGGTTCTCGAGGGTGAGGCGGGGATCGGCGTGGCGGTCGAGGAAGTGGGCGAATGCCTCCACGGCGGCGAGCCGCCCGCCCGGCTCGTACCGGCCGGCGTGGAGGACGATCGTCTCCGCGTCGAGGGTGTCGGCGGCTTCGAGCGTCCGGGTCATCATCTCCTCGATGTACTCCTCGATCTCCGTGAGCGGATGATCATCATAGGCGGCGGGGGCGCAGGGGTTGACGCCGTGGCTGTGATGGGGCGCGTGGATGACGGCCGGGATGCCGGTCGCGGCGATCCGGTCGAGGCGTTCGAGGAAGAGCTGCCGGGGCAGCGGAACGATCTGCACCTGGATGTGCCGGATTGCGCCGTCTTCGTAGAGCGCCGCGAGCAGGGCAAGCGTCTCTTCATCGTCGAGGCGCACGGTGCAGCCGAGATTGTAATCAATCATATACCACCCTCCGGTGTATGCGTTCTCAGGTGTCGGAGAAAAAGATTCGAGTAGCCCGGAGCAGATTCGAACTGCTGTCGCGAGATCCAGAGTCTCACATGATTGACCGCTACACTACCGGGCTATTGGGCTCTAAAATGTTGTTTGTGAATCTTAATTAAAGTGACGGCCGGGGGTTATGCCCCGGACGAGCGCGGGCACTTCCCGCAGGCACGGCAGACTTCGGCAACCGGCCGAATCTCGGTGCCGGATCTGCAAAACGGCTCGATATCATTGAGATCGCGCCGATAGTAGATGTGGGGGACGAGCGCGATATGCGTGTAGCGCCCGCAGGGCACGCCGAGCCGATCCGCGATCATCTTCTGGAGGCGGACGAGCGCGTACATGTTTGAACCGGCGGCGGAGAGGATGTCGTTGCTCCGGAAGACAACCTTCATCTGGAGTTTCCCGTCCCGCAGCAGGCACTGGACGAGTTGCAGGCAGGGGCAGTCGTCCAGGTTCTCGTCGACGACGGGGTTCCAGGTGATCGCGACCGCCCGCCGGGAGTTCGGGGCTTGCCCGAGTTTCCGGGCGATGTAGTCGATCTGGTCGACGTGGACGTCCTCGCCGTTCACCGTGAGTCCCTCCTGGACGGAGTGACCCGGTCGCTCCAGAGGCGCGACCCGGAGTGTTTCCCCCCAGTCGAAGAGCCGCCGGTGATAGTCGTACTCGAACTCTGCATCGGAGCCGAAGAGGAGGTTGTCGGCGTAGACGTCCAGGAACCGCTGCTGGAACCGTGAGGCGGGGCTTGCCATCGGAACGCTCTCCGGCGACTCCACCTCGAGCGCGAGTTCTTCGCACTCGATCGTCGCCTCGTCGTTCTCAGTATCCAGCACCCATCCTTTCTCGAGGACGGTCCTGACCGCCAGTTCGTGTGCCCGTGCGAGCGTGGGGGCCCGAATGATCCGCATAGAGAGTTGTTTGCAGGCCGGGGTAGAAAAGGCTCCCCACTGGAGACGGTCTCATATATACATGCTCCGGTGATACCGTGCCGGGGGCGGTTGCCCCCCGGTGTGGCCGTGGCGGGCACCCGCGCCGATCCCGTCCGGGCGGTGCAGGGCGGGTGCGGCACCCCGGGGGAGATCAGGCGTTTATGGGGCGGAGGGAGGGTTACTGGAGTTCGAAACTCGCGAGTTTTTTCGGAGTAAAACTTTTATCCTCGCATACCTATGAACCCCGGTGATCCGGGAATGAAGCGTGATGCTGGCGCATTCGGGGTGTTTTCCAGTATTGTGGTGCCTTTCAGGGACGCCAGATCCCCGGTCGACCACAAAGGATATATTAAGTGTTCCACAAATATTGTGACATATTCCGTGATTCGGAGTATAGAGCGTGGTGAACCCGTATTCGACGTCTGTCGAGTACCTCGCGTTCACATTCCCTCATGTCATCACAAATGGAGGTATAGTATGAAGAGTATGACAAAATTGATGGTTGTTGCCATGATCCTCGTGGCTGCGCTGGTCGTTGCACCGGTTGCGGCACGAACGGTCAATGTTGATGGAGAAACATTCACCATCGAGGCCGGTGACATCATCTATGTAGGTGAAGAGAACCTTAACTTCGATGGGACGGACTTTCCTAGTCTGACTCGGCTTGTCCACTTCAGTGACGTTAGTGCTGAAGTAGAGGACAACTTTATCATGGTAACGCAGCCGTTCAACCTGAACGCAGCCGATGTTGATGGGATCTACGGCACTTACTATGCAAACACTGTGGAGGGGCGTACTGTCGTTATCAGGAATCCCTCTGTGGCGCTCGACGTAGTGTTGGCTCAAGATGAAAAGTCTGGTGCCCAACTGAGAGAATCCATAGCTGGCAAATCCGTTACGCGGGCCAACAGCATTGTCTTCAAGCTGACCAACAACCTGGTTGGCTTCGCCGATGTTGATACAGAGTCAATGGCTGCCAACAACATCAGCATCGACGTTACCCTGCCCGGTGGCGGTGTGACTCGTTCGCTTAACGGCACGAGCCTGGCCAACATCAATGCTAACGGCACAGCCTTCTACTCTGACCAGCGCGGAGATATCTCTCTGGCGGGATTCGAGCCCGGCACCTACACCGCTCAGGCAAAGTGGATTAGCGACGCTGACTTCTATGGCAAGGGCTTTGACTCCAACACCGTGACCTTCGAGGTTGCCACCAAGTCGCTCGCCATCACGGCCAACAAGGACAGCATTGTCCGCGGCAACAGTTTCACCGTGACAGTCACCGGCGAGTCCCTTAAGGACTACGACCTCTTTATCAAGGACGAGGGATCCCTCGCACCGGGCCTGTACCCGTTCCTTGTCGAAAATCAGGCTGGAGTTACCCCGAAGGATGTTAACTCCGCGCGGAACGCGAGCGTTAAAACCAACGCCGCCGGCACTCGGACTGTTCAGTTCAACACCGACACGGCTACCGACGACCGGCAGTTCACCATCCGTGTCCAGGACCCTGGTAAACTTTCCACCTATGACGAAGTCAAGGTGAGAGTTGAGAAGGGCAGTGTCACGATCACGGCATCCGGAACCGGTGTCTACTACATCGGTGAAGAGATCACACTCTCCGGTACCTGCACCGACAACGCGTCGACGGTTCACCTCTTCATGACCGGTCCGAACCTCGCAAACGATGGTGTCAAGCTCGAGGACCTGGAGCGTGTTGTCGACGACAACACTGACTCGTTCACTACAGCAGATGTTGAGGGTGACGACACCTGGTCGTTCAAGTGGAACACCGGCGCCACTGTCCAAGAGGCGTCGATGGATTCCGGCGGCTACACGATCTACGCTGTCTCCAAGCCTGTGGACAAGAGAGGCCTCTCCAGCGCCAAGTACGCCACGGCCTCCATCCAGCTCCGGTCCGGCTTCATCACCGCGACCTCGAGCGGTGCAGTCGTTGCGAAGGGCGACGACCTGACCCTCACCGGAACCGCCCAGGGCGACCCCGGCAGAGTCAATGTCTGGGTCTTCGGCAAGAACCTGCAGGTTGTCGATTCAGCCACCGTTGACTCCGACGGCAGCTTCGAGTACGACTCGCTCGACACCACCGGCCTGACGTCCGGGCAGTACTTCGTGGTCATCCAGCACCCGATGATGGACAAGGAGTTCGGCGTCGAGCCCCGGAATACAGACCCGACCTGGGACAAGTGGATCGAGGGCAGAGAGGGCTCCGATATCGGCGAGATCAACCTCGGACGGCTCCAGGCCTCCGATGCGGCGACCGCGCTGATCAACGCCCTTGACTCCCCGAACGTCGACGACACCTACGTGAAGCTCACGTTTGTCGTTGAGGAAGCCCAGATCTTCATCGACGCGATCGGCGACAAGGCTGCGGGCAGCACGTTCACGATCACCGGCACGACCAACCTCGCAGTCGGCGACACGCTGAACATCGAGGTCACCTCCGCTGCGTTCCAGCCGACCAGCAAGAGCGAGGCCTCCGGCTTCGGCTCGGTTGCCGGCACAACGGAAGTCATGCAGGGCGACGGTGCGAACACCTGGTCGTTCGAGGTTGACGGTGCGAGCTTCAAGCCCGACCAGTACATCGTCAACGTCGAGTCCATCGAGACCAGCACGACCGCGACCGCGACCTTCAACGTAGTTGAGGCAGTCCCGACAACTCAGACTACCCCGACCACGACCGCGACCGGCGAGGTCACCCCGACCGAGACCGCGACCACCGAGGCTACCCCCACCCAGTCCCCCGGATTCGGAGCACTCCTTGCTCTGGCCGGCCTTGGTGCGGTTGCCTTCCTGGTCCTGCGGCGGGATTAAACCCTAACCAACCCTATTTTTTATTCAAGTCGGTTTTATTGAGCGTCATTTCGGGTATGGGACAGGATGTCAGGCTGTTCGTCCTGGGCCCAAGGTCCTTTTGAATCCCCCGGGCTTCACCCTGAAAAGCACCGAAGAGAGACCCGATTGTCATGGGCTTAACCTGTGTTTTGCCGCCTTCCGGTCAGGATTTGCGGGAGCTAACTCATCCGGATGAATGATGGGGCTGAGGATCAGCATACTCCCCTCGCTGCCTGATGGGCATTTCACCGTATCTGTGTGGATCCGTGCAGAGCGCCACCTCACGCGAAGCCGCGAAAAACGCGAAGGACGGAACGTCCGGAACTTGAGGTGCCACCAGCCGCGTGAGCTGACGGGGTGCTACGTGAAACATTGGATGAAAAATAATCCACCCGGGAAAATCCTTATATCCCCTGCTCCATAAGATCGATGCAGGAGAGGGTTTGAATGAGTCTGCATGCGGAACTGCTCAAAAGAAGGGATGAGATCCTCGAGATCGCAGCCAGACATGGTGCCCGCACCCTCAGAGTCTTTGGATCGGTGGCCCGGGGTGAGGAGACCCCGGCAAGCGACCTCGACCTCCTCGTCGAGTTCGAGCCCGGAAGGAGCCTCCTTGACCACATTGCCCTCGCCCAGGATCTGCAAGACCTGCTTGGCCGTGATGTCGACGTGGTGACCGAGAAAGGACTGCACTGGTATATCAGGGATCGCGTCTGCCGGGAGGCCGTGCCGCTGTGAGTGACGACTGCCTCTATCTCATCCATATCCTCGAGTCGATAGAGCGGATTGAGGATTATACGCGAGAAGGGCGAGACGTGTTCATGAACTCCCCGATGGCACAGGACGCGGTGATACGGAACTTTGAGATTATCGGCGAGGCGGTGAAACAGATTCCGGTATTTCTGAAGGAGGAACATCCAGATATCCCGTGGCGCCGGATTGCGGGTCTTCGTGACGTCCTGATCCACCAGTACATGAGTGTGGACCTGGAGGCCGTTTGGGCTATCACCGGAGAAGATCTCCCTGAGTTCAAGCGGGCAGTTGCGGAGATCCTTGCTGGACTGCAGGGCCGCTGAGCAGCCCGCCCGACCCCTCTCACTATAACCTCACCCAAGCGCCGTCTCGCCTGGATGAGGCGTAGCTCCCGGTCCGGTGCTTCGCCGGGATCTGTATCCACACCAAACGCCGCGAGAGAAGTCCGGGGAATGTTGGGCTCCGGGTAGATGCCGTCTGCCCGCTCCCCCGATCAGCCGTCCTTAAGTAGTACAAAACCTCAATTTCAGGTAGGATGGGATTACGCGTATGAAACTGACCGTAAAACTGCTCGACATCGCAAACCGGGGGGTTCTCCTCCACAGCACCGACGCACAGAGCATGCGTGTCCGCGACGGCGACCGCGTCCAGGTCGCCGACGAGGCGACCGGAAAGACCGCCCAGGCCCACGTCGACACTACCGGCTCGCTCATCGAGCCGGGCGTCATCGGTGTTTATCGGCCGTTGAATGCGACGCTCGCCGTCGATGAGGGTGCATCCGTCGAGGTCCGCGGTGCCGAGCGGCCGGCGTCCCTCTCGCACATCAAGAAGAAGATGGACGGCGGCCGGTTCTCCAAGGACGAGACCGTGGATATCGTCAGGGATATCGTCGATGACATTCTCTCGCCCGGCGAGATCACCGCCTACGTCACCGCGTCCTACATCCATGGCCTCGACATGGACGAGGTGGAGTTCCTGACGAGGGCCACGGTCGAGACCGGTGAACGCCTCCACTTTACCCGGCACCCCATCGTCGACAAGCACTCCATCGGGGGAGTGCCCGGGAACAAGATCACCCTCCTGATCGCGCCGATCATCGCCGCGAGCGGTCTTTTGATCCCGAAGACCAGTTCCCGCGCCATCACCGGCGCAGGGGGAACCGCCGACCTTATGGAAGTCCTCGCGCCCGTCTCGTTCCCGGCGATCGAGGTGCAGCAGATGACGGAAAAGGTCGGCGGCGCCATCGTCTGGGGCGGTGCCACGAACATCGCTCCCGCCGACGACAAGATCATCACCTACGAGTACCCGCTCCGGATCGACGCCCGGGGCCAGATGATCGCGAGCGTCATGGCGAAGAAGTTTGCCGTCGGCGCCGACCTCGTGGTCATCGACATCCCGGTCGGCCGGAACACGAAGATTCCGAACCCCCAGGAGGGACGGAAACTCGCCCGGGAGTTCATCGAGCTCGGTGAACGGCTCGGCATGCGGGTCGAGTGCGCGCTCAGTTACGGGGAGTCGCTCGTCGGCCATACCATCGGCCCGAACCTCGAGGTGCGTGAGGCGCTCGCCGTCCTCGAAGGAGCGACCGAACCGAACTCCCTGATCCAGAAGAGCCTCTCACTCGCCGGGATCGCGCTCGAGATGGCCGGGAAGGCCGGGCCGGGGCAGGGTGCCCAGGTGGCCGCCGATGTCCTCCGGAGCGGAAAGGCGCTTGAGAAGATGCGGCAGATCATCGAGATCCAGGGCGGCGATCCGGGCGTGAAGGCCGAGGATATCTGTCCGGGGGAGTACCGGTTTGATGTCCGGGCGCCGCAGGACGGTTACGTCATCGAACTGAACAACAGCGCGCTCGTCACGCTCGCCCGGCTCGCCGGCTCCCCCTATGATCACGGTGCGGGACTGTTCATCCATGCAAAGAAGGGAACCCGGGTCAGGAAAGGCGATCCCATCTTCACCATCTACGCCGAGCGGGAATGGCGGCTCGAGCGTGCCATCGAGGTCGGCCGGACGCTGATGCCGGTGCTTGTGGAAGGTATGGTACTTGAACGTATCCCCCATGAACGCTGGGTGTAAACCGATGCACTCAAATTTTCGACCGCAGTAATACTTCTCCATGAAGAAAAGTCGTCTCGTCATAGCCCTTCTGATCTCCTGCGCCCTCCTCTGCTGCACGGCGCAGGCGGTCACCCTGCGCATCAGCGTGGTCGACGATAGGACCGATGACGCGCTTGCCGATGCCTCGATATACATCGATGGGGACTACGTGGGGAGCACCAACTCCGCTGGAACCTACTCCTACGCCCATTCCGGGAAGAAAGACCTGTACCTGAAAGTCGTCCGGAAAGGCTACCGGAACTGGGTGGAGTACGTCGATTATGACGCGACCCGCGTCGAGATCGATATGATCCGGGAGGACGCGACCCTCACGTTCGAGCTCTACGATGCGGGTACCCTGAACCCGATCGTAGGCGGCGTGGTGCGCGTTACGGGTAACGATTACTCAGATTCCGAAGTCAGCGGGAGCAGCGGGAGCGTGAACTTCCCGGTGAAGGCGAATGAGTTGTACAACGCCGAGATCCGCGCTTCGGGATACCATGACCTCTCAAAGAGCGTGCAGATGGAGAGCAGCAGTAGAACCGTCCAGTGCCTGCTCTTCTCCAATGATATCCTGGGCGTCCAGGTGCTGGACGCCGAGACCTCCACCCCGCTCAAGGGTGCGGAGGTGTATATCGACAACGCGCGCGCAGGGGAGACCGATGCCGACGGTAGACTGCAGTTCCACCTGGAGCGTGCGAAGAGGTACTCCTTCAGGATAACGGCGCCCGACTACCAGCCCTACCAGGAGAGCCGCTACCTGGAGGTGGACGACGTCTTCCTCCCGGTACGTCTCTCGAAGTCGGAATACCCCGTCTCGATAACGGTCTTCAACGAGGCGACGAAGCCGGTCGAAGCGGCTGAGATCTATCTCAACGGGACGCTGCAGGGCAAGACCAGCCAGTACGGCAGGTTCATGCTCTCCAATATCCATGCAGGCACCTACGAACTCGTGGTGCGGGCGCCCGGTTACGCGGACTGGAGCGAAACCCGCCAGATCACCGGACAGGGCGAGGATATCGTCGCCGAGCTTGGTTACGACCGGGCGAGCGTGACCATCCGCGCGTCAGACCCTGAGAACAACCCGGTTGCCGGAGCGGTCGTCGTCATCGACGGCCAGGTCGTCGGGGTGACCGACAGCCTGGGACACCTCAAGACACCGCTCGTCACGAACAAGGTACATGTCGTCACCGCTGCCCGTGAGGGTTACCGGAACATCTCGGTCGATGCCGATATCCCGCTCGGCATAACCGAACTCACCATCCCACTGGTGATGGAGAAGGATTTCAACGTCTGGGTGCTCGTGGCCGGCATCGGGGTTGTTGCCGTGCTCCTCCTCGCGGTGGTCATGGTCGTGCGGCACAGGCGGGGGGGACGGAGCCGGGGCAAGCCGCGCCGCCCGGACAGCCTGTAACCCCATCTCTTTTTCTTCGCGGGGTCGGGTCTCCGGGGATATCTTTTTCCGGGCCCGGCGACCGGATCGGTTCCTGGAGGAAAGATCGTTCTCTGTTCCGGAGAATTGATGGCGGTTCATTCAGACCCTGGGCGATGTGTGGGAAATATGTTTTATTTGAGCGAATACGATTGTCTGATTTGAAAAAGGGGCTTTCTTAGCCGCCTCTTAAACCAACAAGATTTATATGGGATGGCGTGTCAGAAAGACATACGGTGACGTATGAACGGATGGACGTATGCATGCCTGGCGGTAGGGCTGCTCTTTCTCGCGGCCCCGGCCGGGGCACTGATACCTGATAATGTCAAGATCATTACAAGCGGTGAATGGCTGACGGCGGGGAGCGGGGAAACTGCGACCGTCATGGTGCAGGTCACAAACGGCACCCTTGCCACTCCGGTTGTCGGTGCTGCTGTCTATCTTGCGGTGGATGATGATGAGTATGGGAGCATCTCGCGCACGTATGTGGTCACAGGGGATGACGGAAAGGCCACGGCGATTTTCCGGCACGGGACGCGGAGCGGGACCGCGACGATCACGGCGACGGTGGCGCGCGAGGGGATGGAACCTCTGACCGACAGCGGCGAGCAGCAGATCGACCACGCGACAGCACATAAGGTTGCCAATCTCTGGTATGATCCGGAAGTGACCGCCGGGGGGGAGACGAATATCACCGTCCGGATGGTGGACAAATATGGGAATGTGGTGGACAACCGGAGCGTGGCCGAGAAGGTGACGTTCACGGTGGGCCAGATCGAGGGGGGTACTGGCGCGACGTTCAACAATGGTTGGGATAATATCACGGTTTCGGTGGATGATGCCGGGAACGCCACCGCAACGCTCCAGGTCGACACGATGGCCGGGGAAAATATTGTTTATGTAACATTTCCCGGAAATATCGGGCCACGCTCCCTGACCATCACCGGGCTTGCGAATGGAAAGCCGTCGAAGATTTACCAGTTTGTCTCTCCAAAAGGCGAGGATTCGGACCCCGATTACTACCCCGAACAGCCGCTCGGCGAACAGTTCACCATCACTTATGCCCTCTATGACGAGTATGGTAACCCCGCAGGTGATCGGGAGATACGAGTAAACGTCCAGCCGATATCCGGTTTCCTGAATTCGGAGGAGTTGTTCACCAGAACAAACAGTATGGGTAAGGCGCAGATCACGTATACATCGCTTGACCGGATCGGTGTCGCAGAGATAACCGCGACTGCCGTCAACAACAGCAGCGTTTCATGTACGCAGAAAGTGGGCTTTTATAGCGCCGACCCGACTGGTATAGTTCTTACCGCCGTCCCCCAGACCATCGCGAGCGGGGATGTAAATGGCGATATTTTCTCTTCGATCAGGGCGAAAGTGATGGACTCGAAGGGCAATCCCGTTCGGGACCAGAGTGTTTCGTTCAGGATCACCGGGTTCGACCGCGAGGGGAATAATATGACCGCCGAGCCCCGGATATCGAATGGCAGTTCCACTTCCAAGAAAGATGATGCACCTCTTGTTGCCATGACCGATGGGGACGGATTTGCCACGATCAAATTCCACCCGGGGAACTTCACCCGGGATACGAATCCCCTGTACAATTACAATGATACGGCCTCGGGGAGTGCAACGATCCAGGCCGAATGGGAGGGTATGCGGGAAGACACTATAGTGTCCTTCAGGAACTACCCCTACCTCAGCGTCAACGTCACGGTCGAGCCACAGGTGGTCAATGTGACCGATAACGTCAGCGTCACAATCCGGTTGATCGGCGATGGCTGGGCGCTGCAGAAGAAGCCGATCGACGTGATGCTCTGCACCGATCGGTCGAGCAGTATGTTGAAGGATTATCCCGATCGTATGGTTGCGGTGATGGATGCCTCCAGAATCTTCAATAGCAATTTTGATCATGGAACCGATCAACTTGGGCTTGTGTCTTTTGGGGGCAAGGGGCAGACAGACCTTACTACCTTACGTTGGGGATTGCTCGGTCATGATGAAGGGTACAAGGATGATGCTGGGATATGGAGAGGCGCGACCTATGATGACGAGGGTTATCGTAATTTTCACTATGGTCCGGACACGTATTACGGTGAAGAAGCAACCGTCGATCTAAATCTGAGCAGCGACCGATCAACAATCGACGCCAACATCAACAAGACGATCCCTAGTATTGGGACGCCTATGCGCTACGGTATTTACAGAGCGATCACCAAGTTGAATGAAACCGGTCGTTCCAATGCCGTGAAAGCGGTTGTTATTCTTGGCGATGGCGAGTATTCCAGACGTGAGGACCCGCTTGCTGAGAAGTCGGATTATAGGTATTTCTCTGATCTTGAGGCCGATGAACAAAATCTGTCTGTCTATGCGAGCAAGAACAACATCCGGTTATACACGATATCGTTCTCAGACGATATCGTGGAGAACGGCCCAACATGGAATACAATGGAAGTCCTTGCAAATGCGACCGGTGGGGAGCATCACCATGCGCCCACCGGCGATAAACTTGCCGAGATCTACACCAAGATTGCCCGGAACCTCCAGGAGGCGGCCGGTGTCGACACCACGATGAGCCTGACGTTTGACCCTGTCATGATCGATATCAATGATGTTACCACATCTACCAACGATGCATTAGAGTATGATCCGGAGTATCCTGTGTCGACCCGGATGGTCAAGTATTGGACGAATGACACAACGAATATCATCTGGGGTCCGGTCTGGGAGGATCAGGAGCAGAACGGGAGCTGGGATGGCCAGAACCTCGGCTTTGAAGTTGGGGACATCTACCTCGACCAGACCTGGGAAGCCTCCTTCCGTTTGAAGGTCTTGAAAGAGGGAAACATCGACATCTTCGGCAATAATTCCGTTATCCACTTCAACGGCAGCGTGGGTCCGACAGAACTGGGTCTTCCCCACACCTTCATCACCGCCAGCCATAACCTCAGTGAGTCCGGCGCTGCCGCGGCGCAGATCTGGTTGACTCAGGACTCTCTCAACACGGACGAGCCTGGCATTCTCGTCCCCACCTGGGGTCTTAACTACACCGGAAACCAGTCCGTGACACAGAAGATCATGTACCAGTACAGCCAGGACGATATCTGGTGGGACGGCAACTGGCACGAGGCCGATACGCTGCACCATCCCGCAGACACCAATGTTAACGGCACGTATTCGACCACTCTTAACCTCGGGGAGAAGGAAGGGTGGTACAAGATACGGGTTTTTGCCCAGGAGATCACACCTGACGATGATGGTGCGAGTAATGAGATTACATGGGCGGATTCCATTCTGGTGGGGGCAAGCGACCGGGCATACATCAAAATCAGCTGATACCATCTTCATATCCCCATTTTTGATCGGAACGAGTTGCAGGGCAATCTGGCGAGTGCGGCCCTGATGGATAAACCCGCGGTGATTCCGGGTAATTACACCGGTTTCCTGGAGCGGGCGGGTTAACTATCACTTTCAGAAGAGATTTTACCCCGAAACAACCGGATCACCAGGGCCATACTGGCGCGTGTGCGGCTCCCTCAGAAGGCCTCCCGCCCAGCGAGTACATCATCCGGGTCCGTGGGTCCGCGCCGGATACCGAGGATGCCTCGGCAAAGATTACCCAGGATGTGACTGCCGGGGCGACCGGGGACGCGTATATCCGCCTCGAGTGAAGAACCCCGTCATTCTTTTTTTCACGGGAGAGGAAGACCCCCGCGGCCCGCACTCCCGCCCTCTTCCATGCAGGGCTCAACCGTTATCTTCACCGGATACGCCCCCCGGGGCACAGGGCCCTGCAGGGTTCGCTCTCCCGGCACCTCCGGTTACCTGCACATGCCTGTATTTATCTCTCGCGGAACGTTCGCAGCTCTTCCGGTGGCATGTCCTCTTTTAACCTGTGTATTCACGGGTAAATTGTTGGATTGGGTCAATGTCGATTGATTTATGGATTTGCAATGGGTGAAAATTATCTGAAATGATCCCTATATCATGGTTGCGTGGCCGAGGTGGTTGTCCGGTCCCGGTTTGAATTGAAAATTACGGTATAATTTCCTGAATTTTGACTATTGGATTGATTATATGTATTTTTTCGGCGCACCCAAAAATTCGGATCAAATAAAAACGCTTATATATATTGCATGGGATCACGGCTCCCTGGTCTCAGTATGAATTTTACAAAAGTATTCCTCCTCGCGATCCTGCTCGGCCTGATCGTTCCTGCGGCGAGTGCGACCGATCCTGACCGGATCACCCTCGCAAGCGATCCCGGGTGGCTCGCGGCAGGCGGAGCCGATACCGCTGAAATAACCGTGCAGGCCTTCGACGGAGACGGGATGCCGCTCGACAACTGCACCGTGGCGTTCGGGGTCGACCCGGTCTTCGGCCGCATCTCGCCTGCAACCGTCACCACCGATGCATCCGGAACCGCGGTTGTAACGTTCATCCCCGGCAGGACGAGCGGCGTCGCCGTGATAACCGCACGGGCCGGGACTGTAGAAGAGACGTTTCACCTCCCGATCGACCACGGCACGGCCGGCCGCATCACCTACCTTGACTACGAGTTCGAGGTTGCCGCGGGCGACGTCACCGTCATAACCGTGGGGCTGGCCGACCGGTACGGCAACCCCGTGGACGATAGCCGGGTCACCGAGGCCGTCCACTTCAGCGTCGGTTCGATCGACGACGATGCCGTCTTCATCGACGACGGGGGCGCTCCGGTGCCCGAGATCGAACGGACGGTCAACGCCACCGGATACGTCCGGGTGCCCTTCAGAACCGCCCGCACCGTCGGCGAGAACATCGTCCGGATAACTGTTCCTTCGGGCGAAATCGACCGCTACATCTCCATCCGCGGGCTCCCCGCCGGGCTTCCGGCCGCAGTTGCCGTCTCGGTCAATCCCGATGCCGATCCGGAACCCTACCAGCCCGCCGATGGCGAGAGTACGTTTACCCTGACCTACCGGCTCTTCGATTCCTGGGGCAACCCCGCAGCCGGCCGGGATATCCGGGTCGCCACCACGCTCGCAGGGGAAGGCACCGTCCTGACGACGAACGGATCGGGCGTCGCCCGCCTCACCTACGGCCCGAAGGATACCACCGGCAGGATCACCGTCACCGCAACGGCCGCGGACAACGCAAGCGTGACGGTATCGCAGGTTGTTGAGTTCGTGCACACCGTCCCTGTAGATATGCTCCTCTCGGCAAACCCCCAGTCCATGCCGAGCCTCGACGTGCCGGGTTCAAGACCGGCAACCCTCCGTGCGAAGGTCGTCGACGTGAGAGGAAACCCGGTCGGTGGAGAAGACGTAACCTTCGCTATCCGAGACGTCGATACCGGCGAATTCCTGCAGGTCGCTGCCCCGTACCTCTCTGCGTCCTCTGCCGAGACCGATGACGACGGTTACGCTGTCGTCCGGTTCTACCCGGGCACGTTCACGACCGACCGGAAGGATCCGCGGTGGAGCGCTGCAGCGAGGGGCGGGTGCGACATCGCCGCCACCTGGAACGGCACCACCCGCACGATCCCCCTGGCCTGGGAGAACTACCCCTATCTCTCGGTGGAAGCGGTGGTTTCTCCCGAGACGGTGGCGGTGAACGATACGGTCGACGTCACGATCCGGCTCATAGGCGACGGGTGGGCGTTCCAGCCGGACCCGATCGATGTGGTGCTCTGCACCGACCGGTCGGGGAGCATGCTCTATGACGACCCCGATCGGATGCACTCGGTACGCGAGGCGGCAAAGGTCTTCGTGGATCAGTTCTCGGAGAACCACGATCGCGCGGCCGCCGTCTCGTTTGGCGGTAAAGGCCGTATCTCGCGCCCCGGTGTCAGTTCCGGCATCAGCACGCACGAGATCGACAACGACTATGCCTGCCCGAAGACCTACAGCGACTACGCAACGCTCGATCTCGGGCTCACCCGTGATCTCCGGGCGGTGAAGGATGCGCTCGACGGGGTCGTCCCCGACCACGGCACCCCGCTCCGGCACGGGCTGAAGGTCTCGATCGACCACCTGGTCGCCGGAGCAGACGACGGTTCGGTAAAGGCCGTGGTGCTCCTCTCCGACGGGGATTACAACTGGTACGGCGACCCGCTTGCCCGGGGTTCGGGTTCGACCCATTACTCGCCGGATCATTACGGGACGCTGACCCGGAGTTACTACCGGTATGGGGATCTCCCCTCGAAATGGCAGAATCTGGCGGCTTACGCCGCGGACAATGACATCCGCATCTTCACGATCTCGTACTCGGAGAGCCTCTCCGGCGACGCGAGATCGACGCTGCAGAGCATTGCCGCATCGACCGGTGGAAGGTACTACCACGCACCGGCCCCGGATGCCCTGGGCCCGATCTACACCGATATCGCCGGGGCCCTCAAGACGGAAGCCGGCGTCAACACCACGATGGGACTTGACTTCGGCACGATTCGGGTCAACGGCGAAGAACGGGACGGGGAGAGGGTGCTCTCCTACGTCTACGAAGACGGGATATCGACCGTCATCGAGAGCGTGGTCGAGAACGAGACGGGCGAGTATGTGATCGTGCCGGGAAGAACCGTCAACCAGACCGACGACTGGAGCGACGACCGGAACCTGGAGTTCGAGATCGGGACGGTTCACCTCGGCCAGACCTGGGAGGCGACGTTTCGCCTGAGGGTGCTTGCCGACGGCAACATCAACGTCTTCGGGCCCGGGTCCAGGATACGGTTCAACGACGCGGCGGAGCTCGCCCTCCCCGACACCTTCGTCACAGCCGTTCCGGATCTCAGCAACACGGGTTTCGGCTCCGCGACGCTGACGCTCTCAAACCCGCGCTACACCTGTACAGAACCGGTCGAGGAGATCCTCACCGCTGCCTGGGACCTCACCTACACCGGGGCGGGAACCGTGACCGAGTCCGTGGAATACTCGAACGACGGCGGCCTCTCCTGGGTGCGGTTCGAGACCGTGACCGGTGAAACCTCCTCGCTCCATGTCCGGGCACTTCCGCCGGGTGAATACCGGGTTCGGGTGCGCGCATCTGCAGACGACGTACCCGATGCCGGTTTGGTCTTCCCTCCCATCCAGGTCGGGGAGCGGCACCAGGCGTATATCCGGATCATGTAGCGGTTATTTGGGTGCGTGGTTCACGCACCCCAAAAAATTAACGGACCCAGCGGGAATTGAACCCGCGTCCTTGGGTTCGAAGCCCAAAAGGATGTCCACTACCCCATGGGTCCCCTCTTCGGTTTCTATCATAAGTTATTAAGCGTTTTTGTGCCAGTACTCTATACAATGATCCTCTCGTCCAGCGAAATCGCTTGCCGGCGCGAAAACGGCGATCTCGTCATCGAGCCGTACCACGATGCGTCCCAGCAGCCCGCGTCCTATGATCTCCGTGCGGCCGAGGAGACGGTGCTCCCGCGCGGCGTATGCACTCTCGTTCCCTCGATCGAGCGGGTGGAACTCCCCGCCGACCTCGCCGCAACCCTCCGGTGCCGCTCCTCGCTCGCCCGCCGCGGCGTCCTCCTCGGCGGCGGGTTCGTCGATCCAGGGTTCCGCGGCCAGCTGACGCTCTGCCTGACGAACACCGGCGCCGAGGAGATCCGCCTTGCAGCGGGCGACCGGATCGTGCAGATGATCCTGCAGGAAGTGTTGAGCGGCGACCGGCTCTATCAGGGCCGGTACCAGGACAGTGTTGGCACGGTGCATACCCGATGACCCCTTCGATACGTTCGGAACGGAAGTACCTTGAGATCCTCCGGATTCTTGCGGAATCGCACGAACCCCTGGGTGCAAAACGGTTGAGCGAGAAGATGGCCGAACGGGGATTCATCCTGAGCGACCGCGCCGTCCAGTACTACCTCCAGTACCTCGACGAGATGGGATTTACGGAGAAGGCCGGGAACCGGGGGCGCCTCCTGACCGAGGCCGGGATCGCCGAGAGTGAGAGCGCGCTCGTCGATCAGAGGCTCGGCTTCATCATATCGAGGCTCGAACAGCTTGCCTTCCGGAGCACCTTCGACCCGGCGACCGGCACGGGCAGCGTCACCTACAACCTCTCCTTCGTGCGGGAAGAAGACCTCCAGGCCGTCACGGCAGCCTTCGACGAGGTGGCGGCGGCGGGTTACGGGTTTCTCTCCGCCTACCGGATCGTCGATTCCGACCCCCGCATACCTGAGGGCCATGTCGGGATCATGACGGCCTGCAGCGTCACCCTGGACGGCGTCCTCCAGAAGATGGGTATCCCGACGAGGCTCGAGTATGCCGGCAGAATTGCCGTCGATGAAGGCGGATCCGCCGGATTCCTCGATCTCATCGGCTACCGCGGAACGTCGGTCGACCCGCTTCATCTCTTCATATCCGCCGGACTCACCTCGATCAACCGGCTGGTGACGACCCGGGCCGGCGTCGCGCTTGCGAACGTCCGTGCGGTGCCTGCGGCCGCACGCTATCGGGTGGAGGTGACTGTCGGCCTGATGGAGGAGTGCGGCTTCACCTTCCCTGCCGGAGGGGGCATCGGTGAGTTCAACCTCCCGAAGCACCCCTACCGCCTCTCCGTTGTTGCGCTGAGCGGCATGAACATGGTAGCGAATGCCATTGAGAAAGGCTACGCCATAAAAACCGAGATTGGTGCAGGAACGATCCCGTTCGAAAAAATAGCGGACGCTACTGGATCCAGGTGATCCCGCCGTCCTCGTCGTCCGATCTCTTCTCTTCGTTCCGGCTCTTCTGCCGGGCGGCCGTGTCGATCACCTCGAGCCTTCCGCGCGAAGGCTCGACCTCTTTCGGGGTGGGGCCTGATCTGGCAAATCCCTTCTGGCCCAGCGAACCATCCTTCGGTAGGGGCGCTCCTTCGCGCATGCGCAGGCCGGCTTCCTCGAAGAGGCCGTCCTTCGGCCGCTGCATTCCGTGGCCGAGCGTGACGCGGTCACCGGTGAACACCCCGTCTTTCGGGCGCTGGGTCGCGCGATCCAGGGTGCCCGCGTCTGCGGAGAGCGCCCCTTCTTTCGGCCGCTGCACGGGTTTTAAGGATGTGGAGTACGATACCGCATCGTCTTTCGGCCCCGTCTTCTCGATGCTGATCCCTTTCAGGCCGAAGGTGGAGTTCTTCGGGGCGGGCACCGACGAGGTGATCGAGGCCGACCCGGTGAGATCGATCTCCCTCCCGCCCTGCTTCGGGGGAAGGATGAAGGCCCCGTCGTCCTGCTTCTTCTCGGCTTTCGGGAGCATATCGATGGTATCGTCCCTGCGCTTCCGGTCGCTCCCGCCGCTGCCCGGGAGCCGGATCATCTCATCCTTCTCCGGTGTGATTGGTTCTGTCATGTATCCGATCTCCTCGAGATATGCCGACTCAAGAGGCGAGGCAAAGCCGGAGACATCATCGTCACCCGGCATCTCGGAGGCGGCGCCGGCTGCCAGGGCTTCCTCCTCTTTACGCAGCCGCTCCTCCTCTTCCGCCCTCAGCCGTTCTTCCTCGCACTCGAGGTGGTATTCCGTCCGGATATCCCGGAGTTCCTCGACCCGGGGGACGTTGGTGAGCCCCGAGAGCACGATGATGATCCCCACATAGGATGTGTTCTTCACCGGGTAATCGCCCGATCGCATCTCGAGCCCGGCGATGCTCCGGTCGATCCACTTTCGGACGGTCTGGAACCCCTTCATCGAGAGCTCGGCCGAGGGGCCGGCGATCAGCACCAGCGCTTTGTCGGCGCTCGTGAGGTCGCAGGGAACCGATACGTCTTCGTAGACCGCTTTTTTGGCGAGGGAGATGATCCGGGCGGCTTTCTCCTGCGAACCCTGGATGAAGTCCTTCAGCGACTGCCGCCGGTGGAGGACGTTCAGCCATCCCGTCGGCAGTCGCTCCGTGGCGTAGCCGACCGCGACGAACCCGTTCCCTTTCAGGGTGTTCAGGACCTCGCCGGCATCCAGAACGATCTCGGCGACATCCAGCCCGGATTCGTTGAACTCCCCGGCACGAAGGAGAAGGCCGATCTGGCGCGCAACCCTCTCGTTGAGCATGTTGTAGTGCGTTCTCGGATCCGACCCAATGGGAAGCTGGCGCAGCTGGCCCATGACGCCGGTGTTCTCGGCCTCGGCTGCAGCGGCGGCCACCTTGATCTTCTTCGACCAGGTCTCGTTGTCGAAGAGGACGACGGCATCGACGAGTTCCTGGAGCACGTCGAGATCGTCGGCGGCCTTGGCAGAGATCCGCTTCCCCTCCTCCAGGCACGGCAGTACGGCAAGAGCGAAGATCGGCTCGATGTAGGACTTCCGGATCTCGGCGATGATGAGCGGCGCGATGTCGATGACGCTGCCACCGAGCCCGCAGCAGAAGAGGATGGCGTCGATCTCCATCGTATCCAGACTCTGGAGGCGGGTCATCACCTCCTCGATATCGATCACGTCCGTGATATGGGCACGATCCGAGATATCGACCCGCGGGAAGAAGATCCTCGCGGGGTCCGGGAGGTAGCGGAGTTGCAGCAGGGAGTTCGGGTCGATGTCGATCGCTACCGCACTCATGCAGTAGACTTTGCTGCGCCGGTCATGGTTGTAGAGTTGATCCACAACCCTTGAGCCGGCGCCGCCCAGCCCAATCGTCAGCACTCGCATGAGATTATACTCCCTGCCTGATACCTTCGCATGCCCGGAGTGACCTTTGCCGCGAAAGATGCATAAATTTCATCCAAAACTATTGATGAATATGTGGGCGGACGGACATATACATTTCTGTACGTTCCGGGATGGGCGAAACCCGCCCAATCATAAAATATTCATAATTAAATGTTCCGGTTTGGCATCCTCCGGCTGAAGCCCCCTCAAGGGTAAGGAAGAAGAATCACCAGATGCCCAGGAGAACCCGTTACACCTCTCCGTTTTGCACTACCTGTGCGGTACGTGTCGTTTGGAGAGCACAAAATGATAATATATATAACTCCCGGCACGTAACTACTCAATGAGGTGCATAGCCTTGACTACATATGGAATTGAATTTGTGCCCGGAGCAATCAACGTCAAGCAGGTGGTGAACTACACCAAGCTTGCAGAGTCGAAGGATATCGACTACGCTTGGATCACCAACCACTACAACAACCGTCATGCATACCCGACCCTCGCCATGATCGCGGCAAACACTGACTCGATCAAGATGGGACCGGGCATCATGAACACGTTCACCGACACCCCGGCAGCCATTGCATCCTTCATGGCTACCTTGAACGAGATCTCCGATGGACGTGCCGTCCTCGGTATCGGGCCCGGCGACCTCTCGACGCTCCCGAAGCTCGCGATCGACCCCGTCAAGCCCGTCGGTCACCTGAAGGAAGGTGTCGAGCAGATCCGGAAACTCCTCGCCGGTGAGGAAGTCAAGAAGTCCGGCAACCTGGAGTTCTTCGACTACGACGGTGCCAAGCTGACCGGCGTCAACCTGCCCGGCAAGAAGGGCATCCCGGTCTACATCGGTGCCCAGGGTCCCAAGGTGCTCGAGCTCGCCGGCACGATCGGTGACGGCGCCCTGATCAACGCCTCGAACCCCAAGGACTTCGACGTCGCCATCCCGATCATCAAGAAGGCGATGGAAGCAGTCGACAAGAAGAAGTTCGACGTCGGTGCCTACACCGCCATGTCCATCGACAGGGACGAGAAGAAGGCCCGGAACGCCGCAAAGATTGTTGCCGCATTCATCGCCGCCGGTTCCCCGCCCGCGCTTCTCCAGCGCCACGGACTCAACCTCGACAACGTCGCGAAGATCAAGGAAGCGCTCGGACGCTTCGACTTCAAGACCGTCGGCGGACTCGTCGGCGACGCGGAGATCGACGCCTTCACCATCGCCGGTACCCCCGACATGGTCAAGCAGAAGTGCGAAGACCTCACAAAGGCTGGAGTTACCCAGATCATCTTCGGCTCGCCGCTCGGCCCCGACATGACCAACTCCATCCGCCTCCTCGGCAAGTACATTGTCTGAGACGGAAGAACACGATCTCTTTTTTTACGGCGTTGCCGGATAGTTCGAACCGACCGGGGTACTCCCGGGTTTCGCCGTGGTCTCCGGCGCCACCGTCCGCAGTCCGGACAGGGTTTTATACGCTCGGCGCGCCAACCGGAGTATGAAGGGCCATGTTCACCATCCGCGAGATCCTGACGGAACGGGGGATTCTCCAGTACCGGCGGGAATCTCTCACCGGTATCCGGTGCCGGATCAGTCCCGTTCGGGTCGAGAGGCAGATCGACGCCGCTCCTGCCATGCCTTCATCCCGCGACGGCTGCCCCTTCTGTCCCGGTGCTATCGATACTTCCACGCCGACGTTCGAGGACGGAAGCCGGCTCCGGTGTGGGGAGAGCGTGACGTTCCCGAACCTCTATCCGTTCGCCGGGCGCCACGTGGTCACGGTGATCACCTCCGATCACGGGCCCGGCCGGTTCGATGCGAGGTGCCTTGCTGATGCCATATCCGGAACGGCTGAGGCTCTCGCTCGGTCCCCGGGGTATGCGAGCATCAACTGGAATAACCTCCCGTCGGCGGGTGCGAGCATCGTCCACCCGCACCTGCAGGGCATCGCCGATGCGGAGCCCACTCGGCTTGCGGAACTCTACATCTCCGGCGGCCGCCGCTATCTCGCCGATCACGGCCGCCTCTACTGGGATGACCTCGTAGAGCGCGAACGCTGTTCGGAGCGGTTTCTCTTCGAAGACGAGATCTTCTGGTCGGCGAACCCCGTCCCCCTCGGCGAGCGGGAGGTGCGGGGAATCCTCCCGGTAGCGACGCTCGATGAACTCGAACCATATGTAGAACCGCTGGCCGAGGGTATCCTCCGGGTCGTCGGCTTTTACCGGAGCGTCGGCACGCATGCATTCAACGTCTCGATCTTCTTCGATGCCCCCGGGACAGCGGGGCAAGGCCATCGTGCCTTCTGTTCCATCATCGCACGGCTGAACCCGAATACCTTCTCCATGTGCGACTCGGCGTTCATGGAGCGCCTGCACCTGGAACCGGTCATCCTGACACTCCCCGAAGACCTCGGCGCGCTCTTTGGTGCGAAAAATTAATTTTGAGCCGTATCGATTCTCTCCCTATGACGGAGCCGCGTGGATTCCTGGTCGGCGGAGAATGGCGGACGAGCACCGATATCCTTGACGTCCGGTTCCCCTACACGGGGGAGGTCGTCGGCCGGGTCTGCCTTGCCGGGAGCGGTGACATCGAGGACGCTCTCCGCTCTGCCGAACGCGGGTTCGCCCTCACCCGGCACCTTCCAGCCCACCGCCGCTCGGAGATCCTCTACGCGCTTGCCGGTCTCATCCGGGAACGCTCCGCCGAACTTGCCGAAACGATCATGCTCGAAGCGGGGAAGACCCGTGCCCTTGCCGAGAGCGAGGTCGTGCGTGCGCGGGAGACGATCGAGGTATCGGCTGAGGAAGCGCGCCGGATCGACGGCACGATCCTTCCCCTCGACTGGAATGCGGCCGGGGAAGGCCGGGTCGGGTGCCTCCGCCGGTTCCCGCTCGGCCCGGTGCTCGCGATCACGCCGTTCAACTTCCCGCTCAACCTTGCCTGCCACAAACTCGGCCCGGCCATCGCCGCCGGGGACTCCGTCATCCTCAAACCCGCGTCGGCCACCCCGATCTCCTCGCTGATGCTCGGGGAGATGACGCTTGAATCCGGGGTTCCGCCCGAAGCGATCAGCGTCGTCCCCTGCCGCACCGATCTTGCGGAGAGGATGGTGCGGGACGACCGAATCGCCTGCATGAGTTTCACCGGGAGCCCGGCCGCCGGGTGGCACCTCCGGGGTATCGCCGGCAGAAAACGGGTCGGGCTGGAACTTGGCGGAAACGCGGCCGTGATCGTCCACTCTGACGCGGAGCTCCCCTTCGCGGTCGCTCGTATTGTTGCCGGGGGGTTCTCGAACGCCGGCCAGACCTGCATCTCGGTGCAGCGGGTCTACCTCCATCGGCCGATCTACGAGGAGGCGCTCGCGTTGCTCGTCGAGCGGGTCAGTGCCCTCACTGCCGGCGACCCGCGCGAACCCGGCACCGATGTAGGCCCGATGATCTCGGAGTCTGCCGGCGCCGCGGCGCTTGCAAAGGTCGAGGACGCCGTCGCGGCGGGCGCGAAGGTGCTCGCCGGCGGCACCCGCAACGGCCCGCTCGTTACGCCGACGGTTCTCGTCGAGACGACACCGGATATGGCGGTGAGCCGGACGGAGGTCTTTGCCCCGGTGGTAACGGTCACTCCTTACGAGACCTTCGAAGAAGCGCTCGCGCTTGCGAACGACTCCGAGTACGGGCTGCAGGCGGGCATCTTCACCCACGATTCCCGGAGGATCGCGCAGGCGTTCGCGGAGCTCCGGGTCGGCGGCCTGGTGATCAACGACATCTCGACGTTCCGGATGGATCACGCCCCCTACGGCGGGGTCAGGGGTTCGGGCATCGGGCGGGAGGGGCCGAAGTACGCGATCGAGGAGATGACGGAAGAGCGGATGATGATCTTCTCGCCGTAGGTGGTGCGATGGGATCCAACTGTCTTTCACGATCTGCATTGGGCGATATTCTGCAGTAACACTGGCACGGATTTTAAGGGGGCTGTGCATCTGCCCCCGCACCTAGCGGTGCTTACACTCCTGCTCCCACCCTTCGGGTGCTCACGCTCCGGCCCTTCGGCTCATCGCGGCTGGAAGCCTAACGGCCTCTCAAGCTCCGGACATTGTCCGTCGCACCTTCGGCCAGTCGCATGTCGTATCTCTTGTGCTTGAACTCTGAACAGATACATGCCTCTCAATTGCGATCTTTAGATCCTAGTGCATCGATTCCAAAATAACAGACCATATCAGGTCTTCGTCTTATCCCCCTATGAAGCGCTCTCCTCCGTCCCCCACCCCGCCCGCGCTGCGCGCTCCTCCCCCGCCCCCTCCCGGGGGCGAGGGCAGTCATGGCGATATCCGGTGGAAAGCCGCGTCAGGGGGTGGTGCTGACGCCGGTTTCCCGAAAGACCAAGACGAATCGGTCAGGGAGAACCCGTTTCTAACTAGTTCTCCCCCGGGATCGCCCCGTGCAGTGGACCGTGGTGGCCTTCGCACCTTCGCACCTTCGCACCTTCGCACCTTCGCACCTTCGCACCTTCGCACCT